>Ga0116148_1000140_pt1 | contig 91758 bp, 82 predicted proteins | sample AD_UKC055_MetaG_FD_89786 | JGI IMG/M metagenome (GOLD analysis project Ga0116148, IMG submission 89786) | Active sludge microbial communities of municipal wastewater-treating anaerobic digesters from USA - AD_UKC055_MetaG | ecosystem: Engineered > Bioreactor > Anaerobic > Digestate | place: USA...
TTCAATTATTATAGGTTTTAATATTCGTCCTCGTGCTAATATTTTAGATTACGCAAAAGAGAAAAATATTGAAGTTAGATTATATTCTGTTATCTATAAGTTATTAGAAGATATTGAAGAAGCGATGACTGGTATGTTAGATCCAGAATATGAAGAAAGAGTTATTGGCGAAGCAGAGGTGAGAAATACTTTCAAAGCTTCTAAAATTGGAACAATTGCTGGTTTATATGTAACTAGTGGGGTTATTAATAATAGTGATAGTATTCGTTTAATCCGTGACTCAATTGTTATTTATAATGGGAAAATCGGTTCTTTAAGAAGATTTGATGATGATGTAAAAGAAGTTAGAGAAGGCTTTGAATGTGGACTTACAATTAAAAACTTCAATGATATTAAAGAAGGCGATTTAGTAGAAACTTATAGAATGGTTGAGGTAAAACGAAATGTCTTATAAACAAGAAAGATTAGAAAGACAAATCGAAAGAGAACTTGGATCTATTCTCCTTGGTGAAACTAAAGATCAAAGATTAAGATATGTAACTATTACAAAAGTGAGATTAAATGGGGACTATTCTTTAGCTACTGTTTACTATACGATTATGGGAACAGAAGACCAAATCGAAAATACGAAGAGAATTTTAGAAGAAGCTAAAGGTTTCTTAAGATCAACTTTAAGTAAAAAATTAAAATTAAGAAAAACTCCAGAGTTAATCTTGCAATATGACGAATCGATGGAATACGGAGAAAGAATAGAAAACATTTTAAAAGATTTGAAGAAATAGGTGAACTATGGATTTAAATAGTAAACTAAATCTTATCCCTCATAAACCAGGTTGTTATCTAATGAAAGATAAAATGAATGAAGTTATTTATGTTGGGAAAGCAAAGAATTTATATAATCGTGTTCGTTCTTATTTTACTGGCGTTAATAATTTAAAAAATACTAAGCTAGTTGAAAACATTGTAGATATCGAATATATAATTACTTCCAATGAAACTGAAGCATTTCTATTAGAAATAAGTTTAATTAAAAAATATGATCCAAAATATAATATCGCTTTAACCGATGATAAAACATATCCTTATATTTTAGTTACTGAGGAAAAACATCCACGTATTTTATATACAAGAAACTTAAATTACAAGGGCAAGTTTTATGGCCCATACCCTAATGCCGCTAGCGCAAGAGAAGTTGCAGATATCTTAAATGCTATTTTTCCTTTGAGAAAGTGCAAGAAGTTACCGAAAGAAGTTTGTCTTTATTACCATATAGGACAATGTCTTGCTCCTTGTGTTAATAAAGATATTAACGAAGATAGTTATACTACTTATAAAAAGGAAATTGATAGTATTTTAACTGGCAATATTAATCAAGAAGTTAAAACTTTAAAGCAAAAGATGAATCAAGCAAGTTTAAATTTGGAATATGAAAAAGCATTAAGCTATAAAAAGTCAATTGATGCTTTAGAAAATCTAAAAATAAAACAAGCAGTAAGTATTGACATTGTAGATACTGATGTGTTTGGTTATGCTTTAGAAGATGGTTCTTTAAGTATCCAAGTTTTTCATATCCGTAAAGAGATGGTTGTGGAAAGAGATGGAGCTTTACTTGATGTTTTGGGTAATTTTGAAGATGTGTTTAGTGGTTATATTGATAATTTTTATTTCTATCAAAATAACCCATTACCAAAACAAATTTTAATTCCTAATTTAAAGTTAGATTTCTTTAATAAAGAATTAAACAAAATAGCATTTATTCCTAAAAAAGGGAAGAAAAAGGATTTACTAGAACTTGCTTGTAAAAATGCTTTAGAAAAATTAGAGTTTCTAAAGAAGAAAAAAGAAAGTGAATATCAAAAAACAATTGTTGCGATGAATGAGTTATCTAAACTATTAGGTTATGATAACTTAAGAACTATTGAAGCTTTTGATAACTCAAATTTATTAGGAACTAATCCAGTAAGTGCAATGGTTTATTTTAAAGATGGTAATCCAGTTAAAGACAACTACCGAAAATATAAGATTAAATATGTAGAGGGTGCTAACGATGTTGCTACAATGCAAGAAGTTGTTTATCGTAGATATCTTAAATTAAGGGATGAAGAAAAAGAGTACCCTGATTTAATTGTAATTGACGGGGGAAAAGCTCAAGTTGATGGTGCTGTAGATATCTTAAAGCAGCTAGGATTATCAATTCCTGTAATTGGTTTAGTAAAAGATAAAAATCATAAGACAGATCGCATTTATTATCAAGATAAAGAAATAACAATTAGTAAAAACGGTAACTTATTTAAACTTTTAGAAAGAGTTCAGGAAGAAGTTCATCGTTTTGCAATTACTTTTTTCAGGAAAACCCAAAGATCAAACTTTTTAGTAACAGCATTAGATGATATTAAAGGTTTATCAAACAAACAAAAACAAGAGATTCTAAAGATAATTGGTGATGAAGACTTTAGAGTAAAATTAGATGAAATGAAATTAAAAGAAGATGTAGAATTAGCAGTTTTAGATGCATTAGAGGAGGAGACATGGAAATAAGAGGAAGAGTTGTTGATACAATTCCTAGTTTAAGAATCATTAAAGTAGAAACAAGAGACAGAATGTATTATGTCTACCTTTCAAGAAAAATGTTTAGAGACTTTGGGCCATATTTTTATGAAACCCCATATGCGTCTATGGAAGTTGATAAAAAAGAAATTCATGGTAAATATGCGTGTTATCATTTAAAATCATTTACAAAAATTATTAAGCATATTCGCAGGGAAAGAAAAGTTTTCTTTGATATTGTTGAGATTCAAGATTCTATAAAAGATATTATTAATCGTAAAGAAAATATGTTGTTTTTAGATTTAGAATATTCTTTACCTAGTAGTAGGGGACATCGTGAAAAATTTATTGAGATTATTCAATATGGATTAGTTTTATATGACAAAGAAGGCAAGAAGATTTTAGAAGATCAATCGTTAGTAAAACCAAATAAAAAAAGTTCTTTAAATAAACAAACATTAAATTTTGTTAATCGCGAATTTAAAGAATTTAAAGATGGAGTTGATTATATAGTTTTCTATCAAACATTTGAACAACTATTGGAAAAATATAATCCTAGAATAGTTGTTTGGGGTAATAATGATGTTCCTACATTAGAAAAATCTTTTAGAATAAATCATTTAAGACCATTAAATATTAGAAAAAGAAGTCTTAATTTAATGCAATTAATTAAAAATTATTATGGTATAAAAAATGATTTAGGTTTATTTGAAACATATGAACTTGCAACTAAAACTAAACTAGAACCCCAAACTCATGATGCTTTTGAAGATGCAGTTATCTTAAAAGGAGTTTATGATTTATTTAAAAAAGATATAAATAAAAAGAGGATTTAGAATAATCCTCTTTTTTATTGTTCAATAATTACGGGAATAATTAATGGTTTTCTTTCTGTTAATTCAAAGATATAAGCGCCTAATGTTGAAACAAGCAAAGTGCTTAAATCTTTTTTATTGTATTTTGATGAAGTAGCAATATAATTATCTAAAGTTTTTAAAGCACGTTCTTCAATTTTTTGTAATAAATCATCAGACTCTTTAGCATAAATAAAACCTCTAGTAATTATTGATGGTTCTCTTTTTAGTTTATATTTTTCATCTAAACTAAGAACGATAGATAACAATCCTTCTTCTGAAAGATGTTTTCTTGTCTTAATGATTTCAGGATCAACAATATTTCTTTTACTATCAATATAAATACTACCAGTTGTGATTTTATCTGTAATACTTGCCCCATCTTTAGTAATTGTTAGGACATCGCCATTTTCTAATATAAAGATATTTTCTTCTTTAACCCCAACTCTTTCAGCTGTTTTACTATGTTCTTTAAGCATTGCATATTCGCCATGGATCGGAACAAAGTATTTTGGTTTTGTAAGGGAAAGCATAATTTCTTGTTCTGTTTTACTAGCATGACCAGTAGTGTGGGTGTCTGTTAATGGACTATCTACAATAACTCTTGCGCCTCTTTTATATAGTTTATTAATAGTATCATAAATATTAAGTTCATTTCCTGGAATTGCACTTGATGAGAAAATAATAGTGTCTCCTGGTTCAATTTGAATAGTTTTATGTGTACCATCAGCTATTCTTGATAATGCTGCAAAAGGTTCTCCTTGAGATCCGGTACATAAAATTGTTATTTGATTATTTGGAATATGGGGGAATTCTCTTGCGTGAATAAATGTTCCTTTAGGAGCTTCAATATATTTTAACTGTTGAGCAACGTTGATATTTTTCTCCATACTTCTACCAAAAGCTACAACTTTTCTTCCGTATTCAATTGAAGCAGAAATCATTGTTTGTAATCTGTATACGTTTGAAGCAAAAGTAGCAATAATAACTCTTCCTTCAATTGTTTCAAAGATAGATCTTATACTTTCTGCTATTGCTTTTTCTGACAAAGAAAAGTCTTCAATTTCTGAACCAGTACTATCAGAAAGTAACAATAAAACACCCTCTTTTTGATAAGAAGTAATTTTTTCTAATTCTGCTGCATCACCAATTGGAGTAAAGTCAAATTTAAAGTCGCCAGTATGAATGATATAGCCTAGTTTAGTTTTAATTGCCATGCCAAAAGCATCAGGAATACTGTGATTCACTAGAAAAAAAGAAATGATAAAATTATTAAAAACATAAACAGAATCACGTCTATACTCTATTAAGTTGATATCTACACCACTAAATTCTTTCATCTTATTTTTAATAAGCTCATAAGCTAAACCAGAGGCATAAACTTTTGGAATCTTAACAGCTCTTAATAGATAAGGAATTCCGCCAATATGGTCTTCATGGCCATGGGTAATAAATAAGCCAATAATTCTATGTTCGTTTTCTTTTAGATAAGTAAAGTCGGGAACGATATAATCAACCCCAACATTTTCATTGGAAAATAAAACGCCAGAATCAATTACTAATAGTTCGTCAGCTATTTCAATACAATATAGGTTTTTTCCTACTTCGCCTAAACCACCTAAAGCGAAAACTTTGATATCTTTACTATAGAGATTTTTCTTTAATGGCAAATTATTTCTATTAATCATTTTGCCTCCTTTCATAAATTAGTCAGTTTTTACTGGACTTGAATTTTCAGGTATACCAAAAGGATCTTGTTCGTTGATTCTATCAATAAATAAGATTCCTTGTAAATGATCATATTCGTGTTGAAATACTACCGCAATATAATCTTTTAATTTTAATATAACTTGTTTAAGTTCATTTGTCTCAAAATCATAAAGATTAGTTCTAACAGTTATTTTCTTTGGTCTAAAGATTAGTCCTTGCACATCTCTATCAACAGATAGACAGCCTTCACCAGTTGATAGATATGTAGTTTCTACCGATTCGCTAATAATTTTTGGATTAATTACATAATATTCATGAAGAACTTTATTTTCATCATAAGCTTTGATTCCAAAAATTTTTTTAGAAACGCCAATTTGGGGGGCAGCTAAGCCTACCCCAGGACGCAAAGCATATTTTTCAATAGCCTCTTTATTATAACTATTATCTAAATATTCTTTGATTAAACTTAAAGTTTCTAAATCTTCTTCGCTTAAAGGTAAAGTAACATTTTTAGCTTTTAATCTTAAGATTTCGTTATCTTGTTTATTTTCTTCTTTTAAAATATGTTCATACAAAATCATTTTATCACCTTTATCTATTTTACCAAAACTATAATATAAAAGCAAACAAAGTATGTTTGATTAAGATTTTTTATGTTATAATATTAATGCTATGAAGTTAATTAAGTATGTGAAGGAAGGGCTTAATGTTGAAAGAAAACTTGCGAAAGTTTTAATTAAAACAGGCCAAATTGAAGTTAATAATAAAGTAATCTTAGACCCCGCAATCAACTTAAAAAAAGACGATAAGATATCTTATTTAGGTGAGTTGATAGATTATAGGGAATATGAGTACATTGCTTTGTATAAAAAAGAAGGTTATGTTTCCAGCAGGAATGATGAAAAGGCGCCTTCTCTTTTGAACTTGGTTACTGATGAACGCTTAAGAAAAAGATTGAAAATTGTTGGTAGATTAGATACTGATACTTCTGGTTTAATCTTTTTAACTGATGATGGGGATTTCATTCATAAAGTAACCTCGCCAAAAAAGGAAATTGAAAAGGTTTATTATGTAGAGTTAGAAAAGGAAATCACAAAAGAAGATATCTTTCAATTAGAAAAAGGAGTTTTAATTAAAGAAAAAAATGCTGAATATCTTACGAAACCAGCAAGATGTAAGATGCTAACTGAAACAAGTGTTTTGCTTGCGATTATAGAGGGAAGACATCATCAAGTTAAGAAAATGATGAGAGCTGTAGGTAACGAGGTAACTTTATTAAAAAGAGAAAAGATTGGTCCTATTGATTTAGAAGGACTTGCTCCTGGTTGTTATCGTGATTTAACTGAAGAAGAGATTAAATATTTTAAAAACAATTAAAAATTATATTGCTGTTAAGTTTTTTTACTTGACAGCCTTTTTTAATTATGGTATAATCATTACTAGTTATGGAGGTATATATGGTTAAATTAAGACTACAAAGATTAGGTGCTAAAAAGAGACCGTATTATCGTATTGTAGCAACTGAATCTTCGAATCCTAGAGATGGTAGATTTATCGAGATTATAGGAACTTATCATCCTATCGAAAAAGATGAACTTAAAATTAACGAAGAAAAAGCTTTAAAGTGGCTTCACAATGGTGCGCAACCGACAGACACAGTTAAGTCGCTGTTCACTAAAGTAGGACTTATTGAAAAGTTTACTGAAGAAAAGAAAGCTAAGAGGGCATAGCCGTGGATGTTAATTTTGAAGAGTTTTTAAAAAATCTTATTTTACCACTTGTGGAAAAACCAGAAGATGTAGTTGTGAAAGAACTAGAAACAAGTTCAGATGATACTGTTGCTTTGCAAGTACTAGTAGCAAGTGATGATCTTGGTCGTGTTATTGGTAAAAACGGACGCATTATTAATGCATTAAGAACTATTCTTTATTCATGTGGTGCTCGCTACGGAAAAAGAATTGAAGTTTCTGTAGATTCGTTTTAATTATGGAATTAGTAATAATAGGTACAATAGTTAATCATCATGGTTTAAAAGGTGAAGTTAGAGTAATTGCTCATACAGATTATCCAGAAGAAAGATTTAAAAAAGGAAAAACTTTTTATGTTTTAAAAGAAAATGAATATGAGAAAATAGTGATTGACTCAGTTCGTTTTCATAAAAATTTTGTTTTATTAAAGTTTAATAACATTAATGATATTAATGAATGTTTAGAATATAAAGGTTTAGATATCTATTCTGAAAGATTTGAAGATGAAAAGGTATATATTACTGACTTGATTGACTTTGACGCTTATGATGAAGAAGATAATTTAATAGGCAGTGTTGTAGATTATTTAGAAGTTCCTCAAGGATATATTTTGGAGTTAAAAACAAAAGAAGGACAAAAAGTTTTAGTTCCTTATGTAGATGAATTTATTACGGAAATTGATTTTGAAAACCAAGAAATAATAATTCATTTAATTGAGGGTATGTTATGAGAATAGATGTATTAACATTATTTCCTGAAATGTTTACAGGTGTTGTAAATAGTTCTATTTTACAAAGGGCAATAAGCGAAAATCATTTAGAAATAAATATTATTGATTATCGCGAATTTTCTTTAGATAAAAATCATAAAGTAGATGATTATCCTTATGGTGGTGGAGCTGGTATGGTTATTGAAGTTGAGCCAATTGTTTTGGCACTTCGCTCGCTTCCAAAAGGTTATACTATTCTAACATCTCCAAAAGGAGCAACTTATAATCAAAACAAAGCCAAAGAATTATCAAAAAAAGACCACTTAATTATTATATGTGGTCATTATGAAGGTATTGATAATCGTATTACTAATTACATCGATGAAGAAATCTCAATTGGAGATTATATCCTAACCGGAGGAGAAATTGCAGCACTTGCGATGATTGATAGTATTGCAAGATTAATCCCCAATGTTTTAGGAAACCAAGAATCATTACAAAGCGAAAGTTTTGAGGAATTATTAGAATATCCTCAATATACAAGACCAGAAGAATTTGAAGGGCATAAAGTTCCAAGTGTATTATTATCTGGTCATCATGAAAATGTAAGAAAATGGCGTAGATTTCAAAGTTTAAAAAGAACTTATGAAAGAAGACAAGATCTTTTAGAAAAAGCTCAATTATCTAAAGAAGATTTAAAGTTTTTAGACTTAATTAAAGAAGGAAAAGATTTAGAGTTTTAGTAAAAGAAGTACTTTAAATAAAAGTAAATCAAAGGAGAGTGAAAGAAAATGAGTCAACAATTAATAGCAGATGTGACTAAAGAATATTTAAAAACCGACATTCCCGAATTTAGACCTGGAGATACAGTTCGCGTACACGTTAAGATTAAAGAGGGTGCTCGCGAAAGAATCCAAATCTTTGAAGGACTTGTAATTAAAAGACAAGGTGGAGGAATTAGTGAAACTTATACAGTTCGTAAGATATCTTACGGTGTAGGGGTTGAAAGAACTTTCCCTGTTCATAGTCCGAATGTCGCTCAAATTGAAGTAGTTCGTATGGGTAAAGTACGTAGAGCTAAACTTCATTACATTAGATCTTTATCTGCTAAAGCAGCCAGAATTAAAGAACGTAAGAAGTTCTAATGAAAGACAGGTTAACCTGTCTTTTTTATTTACTGAAAACAAAAAGAAAACGATTGAAAATATTTTCATAATGTGTTATAATACATATGAGAAAAATAGAAAGAAAGTGAGGTAAATCAATATGAGTCAACAAATTAAAATTTATGACGTAGCGGGTGCTGCAGGTGTAAGTTTAGCAACTGTATCACGTGTTTTGAATCATCCTGAAAAAGTAAAAGCGGAAACTAGAGAAAGAGTATTAAAGATAATTAAAGAAAAAGGTTATAAACCAAATGCTAATGCCCGTGGCTTAGCAAGTAAAAGGTCAACAACAGTAGCGATTGTAATCCCTTCGATTAGTCGTGCTAGTGTTGCTGAGATGATTGAAGGTATCTATGATAGTGCTCGCAAATATGGCTATACTATTCGTTTATTTATTACTAAAGATGAAGAAGATCCAAGAGATGCTTGGTCAGAAGTTATTGCATCAAGTGTAGATGGTATTCTATTTATGAATGATGAAACAACAGATACTACATATAAAGAAATTGCCCATACCCCAGTACCTGTTGTATTTGTAAACAATATTTCTAGTTCAGATGAGTTTGGTAGTATTTCAATTGATTATGAAGAATGTGCTTACCAAATTACTAAAGAAATGATTAAACGCGGAAATAAAAAGATTTTATTTATTGATACTATTCATAAATATTCTGCGAATGAACTTAAAGCAGCAGGTTATGAAAGAGCAATGAAAGAAGCAGGTCTTGAAATAGATATTCTATACTCTACAGGCAACATAAATATTAACCAAAATGATTTCAAGACTTATTTAAATAAGAAAGTTCCAGAAGTTGCTTTAGCAGTTCGTGATTCAATGGCGATTTCATTTATGAACGTAGCTACTAAAAAAGGAATTAAAGTTCCTGAACAGTTACAAGTAATTGGCTTTCAAAATACTCGTTATGCAGTTCTTTCTAATCCAACACTTACTTGTGTTGCAGCATCAATTTATGATATTGGTAGCAGAGCAATGAGCTATTTAACCGAAATGATGAAAGATGATCAAAAGAAACTAGAAGAAAGAGAAAGTTATCAAAAGAAAGCAGCTAATATCATCGTAGATTATGATATAGTATGGCGTGAATCAACTAAATAGGAATTTAAGAATTAAGGTTAAAAATAAAAAACGTCCTTAAAATATTTTAAGGACTTTTATTAAGGAGGAAAAGAGTGGATTTAATTAGTGATTTAAAATGGCGTGGATTAATATATGATATCGTAGATGAAGAAGGCTTAGTAGCAAGACTAAAGGAAGGACCAGTTTCAGTATATTGTGGGTTTGATCCAACAGCTGACAGTTTACATATCGGTCATTTAGTTCCAATAATTACTTTGATGCGCTTCCAAAAATACGGAAATAGACCAGTAGCAATTATTGGTGGGGGAACAGGATTAATTGGTGACCCATCAGGCAAGACAGCAGAAAGATCAATGAACACGAAAGAAACTGTTGCTCTATGGTCTAAATGTTTTGAAAAACAAATAGGACACTTTTTAAAGTTTGATGGTAAAACTAGTTTTTGTGTTAACAACTATGATTGGTTTTCTGAACTAAAGGCTATTGATATGTGGCGAGATTATGGTAAATATTTTAATATTAATATTATGATGCAAAAAGATTCAGTTAAATCAAGATTAGAAAGTGGCGGATTAACATATTTAGAGTTTAGCTATATGATTATGCAATCAATTGACTTTCTAAAAGTTTACCAAGATCCAAAGATTAAATGTGAAATTCAAATTGGTGGACAAGATCAATGGGGTAATTTAACAGCTGGTTTAGATTTAATTAGAAAAATTGAAGGATCTGAAGCTAAAGCTTATGCCCTTACAATGCCATTGATATTAAAGAGTGATGGTACTAAATATGGTAAAACTGAATCAGGTGCAGTTTGGCTTGATAAAGAAAAAACTACACCTTATGAATTCTACCAATTCTTTATTAATGTAGCTGATGCCGATGTTATGCAATTATTAAAATACTATACTTTCTTAAGTCATGAGGAAATAAATGCTTTAGAAAAAAGCTTAAAAGAAAAGCCAGAACTAAGAGAAGCTCAAAAAACTTTAGCTTGGGAAATGACTTGTTTAGTTCACGGCCAAAAAGCTACAGAACAAGCAATTAAAGTAAGTGAAGCTTTATTTAGTGGTGATGTAAAGGAACTAACAAAAGAAGATATCATCATGGGCTTTAAAGGTGTAAGACAAGAAGAAATCGAAGAAGATAACATCTCTTTGATTGATGCCTTAGTTTTACTAGAACTTGCACAATCAAAAAGAGAAGCTCGCCAATTTATTGAAAATGGCGCTATCTTAGTAAACGGAGATCAAGAAAAGGATTTAGATTTTGTAGTTAAAAAGAAAAATGCTTTAGATAAAGCATTCACAATTATTAGACGTGGTAAAAAAAGATACGGAATTATAAAACATTAAAAAAGAGTCGCAAGACTCTTTTTATTTTAAACCTACTTTTTTGTAGACTTTATTTATTTTTTTAGAGGCAATTTTACTTGCTTCTATTTTACCTTTTTCTAGTAGATTTTTCAAATATTCTGAATTAATTAGTTCATTATATCTTTTTTGAACACCTTCAATTTCCTTAGCAACAATTTCTGCTAAGTCTTTTTTGAATTCGCCATAACCTTTACCAGTATATTTTTTTTCAATTTCTTTAAAAGAAAGGTTAGTTAATGAACTATAAATAGTCATTAAGTTAGCAATACCAGGTTGTTTTTTTACGTTATATTTTACCTCACCTAAATTGTCTGTTACTGCGCTCATTATTTTTTTCTTTACTGAGCTAATGGGTTCAAGTAAATAAATACAACCTTTAGGATTTGGAGCTGATTTATCCATTTTGATTAAAGGATTTTGCAAGTCTTTAATTCTTGCACCTGTTTTTACAACTAACCCTTCGGGTACGATAAATGTTTCTCCAAAACGATTATTAAAACGGTTAGCAAGATCTCTTGTAATTTCTAAGTGTTGCATTTGATCTTCACCAACTGGAACAAGGTCAGCATCATATAGTAAGATATCTGCAGCCATTAATACTGGATAAGTAAATAAAGCAGAAGATACTCCTTCAACTTGTTTTTGCTTTTTATCTTTATATTGCGTCATTCTTTCAAGTTCGCCCATATATGTCATACCTTCTAAAATTAAAGATAGTTGAACGTGTTCTACAACTTCAGATTGAATAAAAAGAAGTAAGTTTTCTTCTTTTAAACCGCAAGCTAAATATAAAGCAGCAACATCATTAATATTCTTTTTTAATTCTTTAGGATCTTGAGGTGTTGTTAGAGCATGTAAGTCCGCCACAAAAAACACAAATAAATCATTTTTGTGCTGTTCTTGAAGCTTTCCAAAATTTCTCATTGCTCCTATATAGTTACCTAAGGTAGGTGTCCCTGTAGGCTTAACCCCAGATAGGATAATTTTTCTCTTTTCCATTGTAACCTCCTTATAATTTTAATTTCATAAACAACTTAAGTTCAATAAATTGTTTATAAAAGTATAACATAATGCAAGATTAAAAACAAGATATTTAAAACACAAAGTAAGCGCTTTACACCAAGTTATTCTGCAACTGTTTAATCTAACTGTTAGTGTAAAACGCTTACATTTCAAAAAAATGTTGACAAGGTAAATAAATGTGTGTATAATAGTAACAATCACATCAAAGTGATACATAAAATAAACAAGGAGGAAAAAATGAAAAAATTAACAAGTTTATTATTAGTTTTATTTGCTGCTCTATTGTTGGTTGGATGTTCTTGTGATCCAGGCGGAAACGGCGGAGATCCAGAAGAACAATTCGTAGGTGGCTACGGGTCTTTAGTAGACAAGTACAAGTACGAAAAAAATGATGCAGTTGAAGAGGGTTTCATCTCTTTAGCAAGTAAATATTCTAATCCACCAGCTCAAGGAAAAGCAGGTAAAGATGGTTATGGCAAGACTTATACAGTTGCAGGAATGACGTTCGATATTAAAAACTACTATAAAGGTGCTTATTCTACAGATACAGATCAAGAGCACTTTGACTATTTAGTTAACTCTTGGACGTATAACTCTGAAAAATACACTAACATGGTTGAAGGTTTAATTGACAACGACAAACATGGTGCATTAGTTGGAGTAATGGCAAAAGGTTATAAGATTGAAGACGCAGATGGTGGAGCTAAGGAAATTTATACTTTCCAACTTCACGAAGGAGTTCAATGGGTAAAGAACGATACAGGCGAAGCTTATGCAGAAGTTACTGCTGATGACTTTGTTGCAGGATTAAAATATGTTTTAAATCCTAAAGTAGCATCAGCTACAGTTCAAATCGTTACTGGCCTAATTGATGGTGCTGCTGAATATTATGAAGCACACACAGTTAAAAATAGTGTTGATAGTTACAACGCAGATTCAGCTGCATGGATTGCATCTTGGAAAGCAGCTAATGGCTCAGAAGAAAACCCAGCTACAGATGAACAAGCTACAGCTGCACATGATGCAGAAGTTGCTAGATTAGCTGAGTTAGAAGCACACTTAGACTTTAGTACAGTTGGAGTTAAAGCTAATGGAAAATATAAGGTTTCTTACAAACTTATTGAAAAGGTTCCTTATTTCTTATCTAACTTAACATATTCTCCATTCTTACCAGTTCACCAACCATTCTTAGATGAAGTTGGTACTGATTTTGGTATTAGCGAAAACAAAATTTTAGTTAACGGCGCTTATAGAATGACTAGATATGATAGAGAATCTAAGATTGAATATACTAAGAACACAAAATATTTTGATGTAGACCATGTATATATTGACCACATCGAATTACAATATTACTCAGCAGACATCGCTACAAACTCTAAATTAAGAGAATGGTTCGAAAGTGGTGCTGTTGATAGTTTCACAGTAAACGAAAATGACCTTGTAGGTTATGAAAAATATGTTCTTGGACCAAATGGAACAGGATCATTAGAAGAACCAGCTAACCCATTATGTAATGCTGTTCCTTCAGTAGGTGGAGCTACATATATTGGATACTTCAACTTTAATAGAAAGAATTATGAATATCCAGCTGATATCCCAGCTAAAACAGCAGCTGAACAAAATGCTACTAAATTAGCAGTTAGAAATACTAACTTCCGTTTAGGTGTTCAATATGGACAAGATGCATTAAAATATTTAACATATTATAACCCTAACTTCCCATCACAATGGTTAATGAGAGGTTATACAGTTAGAGAATTAGCTACTGATGAAAATGGTAAGGATTATGCAGATCACGTTGATGAAGTTTGGAGAGAGAAACAAGGAATCTCTGGTGAAGCTTCATTAACAGGATTCCTTAACGGAAAAGGTTCTGTAGACCCAACATATAGTCCAACTAAAGCAGCTGAATACTTTGCAGCAGCTAAGGAAGAATTAATGGCAGCAGGCTTAACAGAAGCTGATTTCCCAATCAAACTAGACGTTATTGGTACTAGAAATGCAACAGTTCGTCCTTATCAAACAGCTACATATAATTCAATTACTGAAAACTCAGGCGGAGTTGTTCAAGTTCAAATTCTAGTTCCTGCAGATGCAAACCAAAACGTACAATGGGGTTCAATCTTATCTAACTATGACTACTCATTATGGAGTGGTTGGGGTCCAGACTATGCAGACCCTAAGACATTCTTACACACAATGGTAGTTGGTGGAGATATGGTTGAAATGTTAGGATTTGATGCTGAAAGCTTAAAAGAAGCAGCAATTGCACAATTACAACAAGAAATTTTAGGACCTTATACAGCACTATATGAATTAGGAAATGCTATTACTGATAGCAGTAGAATGAGCGAAAGATTCCGCAAATTCGCTGAAGCAGAATATGCTTTAATTTATGAATATGCTATTATCGTTCCTTGGTTATCACAAAACGGATATCGTCCAGCAGTTGCTCGTACAATTCCTTATCAAGCAGGAAGAGCAAGCTATGGATTAACTTCAGATAAGTTCAAGAACGTAGTTGTTACTAAGGGTAGTGGTATTACTCAAGAACAAAGAGCAGCTATCGTTGCAGCTTACAAAGCTGAAGTAGAGTAGTATATAAATAGTTTATAATACTATTTAAATAATTTTAAATAAGGGGGGTTAATTATTTCGTAAGTAACCCCTCTTTGTTTTAATTATAAATGGAGGAAAAATTATGATTTTACAAGCAGCAACGCATCCAGTGTTTACAGTATTTTTAACATTGGTGATTTTATGGCTTATAGGAAGTGCTTTAACTTTAATATATGTAGAATTAAGTAATGAGCAAAAAGGAAAACTTAAGGTAGCAGCTAAAAGAGTTAAAAAAGCACTTACTAACGAAACTTTTGTGTACATTTTAAAAAGAATTTTTTCTTCTCTATTTACTCTTTTACTAGTAGTAGTATTAGTTTCATTATTATTAAGATTAATTCCAGATTATCAATTGTATGATGTTCCAACTTATAACAAAATCAAAGGATCTAATCCTTCTGGTGCAGAAGCATGGAGAAACTTAGTACTTTATAGATATGGTAGAACTACATTAGACGGTCATCGTAGATCAGGTTTAGTTGGGGCACTTCAGTACATTTACTGGCTTTTACCAATTCCTAAGAAAATTCCAGTTACATGGGATACTAATTACACTAGAATCATAAGATATTGGGAAGGCACAGTTTATTTAGGTAAAAGTATAATGTACCCAGATAAAGAAATCCCTCAAATCATTCGTGAAAGAATGGGTATTTCAATGCGTATTTCTTTAATTACTACGGCACTCGTTTATGTATTATCATATCCACTAGGTCTTGTAATGGCTAAAAAACCAGGTGGTGTAATTGATAAACTAGGAACAGCATTTATCGTATTAAACTATGCTATTCCTGGATTAGTTTTCTATTTATTGATGAACTCAGTAATGGGTAAAGCAGACGGAATTTTTGGTTGGTTAAAAGCAGGATTTGTTTATAACGAAAATATACCTACTTCCTTAATCCCACCGATATTCTGTATGGTGTTTTTATCAATACCAGGAACATCAATGTGGGTAAGAAGATTCACGGTTGATGAATTAAATTCAGATTATGTAAAATTTGCAAAATCTAAAGGTTTATCTGAAAATCGTATTATGTATACACATGTATTAAGAAACTCAATAGTTCCACTAGTAAGATCGATTCCAGGAACGTTATTATTCTCGTTTGTTGGTTCGTACTATGTAGAAAAAATTTGGTCAATTCCAGGAACTGGAGGAATATTAACAACAGCTCTAACAAGAAATGATTTCCAATTAATCCAAGGATTAACAATGATTTATGCTGGTTTATCTATGTTAGCATTCTTACTAGGGGATATTATTACAGTATTCTTTGATCCTAGAATTAGGTTAAGGGCAAGATAGGAGGTAGCGAATGAGAAATTTAGATAAATTTAATGTAGATAATTTACCTGGTTTTAATGGCGGTGAAGCTACTTTTGCTCAACTACCAAAGAAAGAAGAGCTATTTACTCTTGTTGGAGAAGATAAAAGTTTAGAGTCTGAAAGAATCGCTACGGCTCCTTATTCATATTTTAAGTCTGTGTTTAAAGTATTCTTTAAAAATCCAGGAGCTATTATTGGTATCGTGGTTTTAGTTCTAATTGTTGTTGGAGCTATAATAATTCCTTTCTTTACACCTGAAGGGTTTTTAGCTGTAAATATGCATAGAGTTCATTTAAAACCAGATGCAGTACATCTTTTAGGATGTGATATAGAAGGAAAAGACTTATTTTACGGAATATGGACAGGAATAAGAAAGTCTTTATCATTAGCTGTTATTTCAGCTGGTATTAACCTTGTTGTAGGAACAATTGCAGGGTTGATTTGGGGCTTTTTTAGAAAACTAGATGTTTTCTTTATTGGGTTATATAACTTAATTTCAAATATTCCTGGATTATTAATTTATATGTTATTAGCATTAGTGTTAAGGGCAACATTCCCAACAATGCAAGATGAGACAAGATTGATTATTTCTTTAACATTTACAGGTTGGGTAGGTTTATCTCAGTTTGTTCGTAACCAAACGCTAATTATTCTAAATAGAGAGTATAACTTAGCATCTCACACGCTAGGTACTCCAGCGCGTAGAATTATGACTAAGAACTTACTTCCATATTTACTAGCTGTTATCGTTACTCAAGGATCATTGATGATTCCAGGAATAATTTCAAGTGAGGTAGGATTAAGTTTCTTCGGTCTTGGTTTAACGCCAACTAAAATTTCTTTAGGATCACTCATCGAAAATGGAAGGAAAAATTTCACGCTATATTTCCATGAGTTTATCTGGCCATCTTTGGCTTTAGGTCTCATCATTTTAGCATTTTTCTTAATAGGTTTTGCCTTATCAGATTCGCTAGATCCTAGGAGACATAGGTAGGTATAATATGGCTTTAAAGAAAGAAATTTATTTTGTTGGGGATTTAGAGTTTTTAGAAACTGAGTTTAATACTAAGTTAACTAATAAGATTTATAAAGAATACTACAAACTTGCAAGTGGACAAATTCCAGTAAAAATGACTGTTGATGGGATTGATTTGATTGTTTGGGATCCAAAAGAAAATTTACAACTTTATAAGGGAGATGAAATTCTTCAAAATCTTCGTATTTATACAGATTTAATTGTTGTTGTAAATTTATTTAAATATTTAGATCGACCAGACTTACCTTGTCAAAAATTGTTACAACAACGACTAACAAGTTGTGTTTACTTAGTAGTAGAGAGTAAAGAAGAGGAAGAAAGTTTTGTAAAGTTTACAGAAGATAGTATCATTTTTAGTGATGGTTACGTTATTAAAGAACAAAGTAAGACATATTGTCCTAACTGTCGTACTAAACTTGATCCAAATAGAAAAGATAAAGAAGTTTGCCAATATTGTAAGGCTGTTTTGGAAGATTTATTCTATCGTCAACGTGGTTTAGATAATAATCAATTATTTAAAAAACGTAGAAAACTTAAGAAAAGTGAGATTGAATTAAAAAGTCCAGGACAAGTACAAAATGGTGAAAAAATTATAGAAATTAAGCACTTAGAAGTTCGTTTCTCTGTTCGTGGTAAAGTATTAACTGCAATTAGAAATGTTTCATTAGATATTATCAAAGGTGAAATTATTGCGATTGTAGGTGAATCAGGTTCAGGAAAATCTGTAACTACTAAGACATTAAATGGAATGCTAGAAGAAAACGGAAGAGTTTCTGATGGTGTTATTAATTATGCAGGTGTAGACCTTGCTAAATTTTCATCAGACGTTGAATGGTTAAACATTCGTGGTAAGAGAATTGCGATGATTTTCCAAGATCCACTTACTTCACTAAATCCTTTAAGAAGAATTGGTAGCCAAATTGCAGAGGTTATTAAAATTCATAGAGGATTAAGTAAGGCTGAAGCAAAAGAGGAAGCAATTAGTTTATTAAAGAGAGTAGGAATACCTAATGCAGAAAAAAGATATACGGATTATCCATTCCAATTTTCTGGAGGTATGAGGCAAAGAGTAGTTATCGCTATTGCCCTTGCTTGTTCACCAGATATCTTAATTTGTGATGAACCTACTACAGCTTTAGACGTTACTATTCAAGCACAAATCCTAGATTTAATTAAAGAATTAAAAGATGAATATGGTTTTACTGTAATATTTATTACTCACGACTTAGGTGTTGTTGCTGAGATTGCAGATAGAGTAGCAGTTATGTATGCAGGTCAAATTATTGAACTTGGTACTGCTAATGATATCTTTTATAATCCACAACATCCTTATACTTGGGCATTACTTTCTTCATTACCTCAATTAGGTCAAAAAGGAGAAAAGTTATACTCAATTCCAGGAACACCACCAAGCTTATTTAACCGTATTCATGGTGATGCTTTTGCACCAAGAAATAGTTTTGCGTTAAAAGTCGATTTTGTAGAGGAGGCTCCGCTATTTAAAGTAGGGGGTCAACACTATGCGAAAACATGGTTGTTAGATCCAAGATCTCCTAAAGTAGAAAGACCAAAGATTATTTCTGAAATTCCAGCAAGAGTTGCTGCAATTTATGGAGGAGGTGACAAAGTTGAGTAAACAAGAGAAAAAACCTCTAAATCCATTTGAACCTGCATTATTGAAAGCCAAAGCCAAAGCCAAATTAAAGGAAAAAGGCATTGGAAAGCCAATGGCCGTTTCATTTGTAACAGCATTGTTGAGTTTTCCTATTTTAGGTTTTGGTCCAGTTAATGTTGGAAATCGCAATTATTACCTAAATTTAGTTCGTGGTAAAGAAGTTAAATTTAATAGTTTATTTGAAGGATTTAAAAAAGAAAATCTTGTTCGTAATTTACTATTAGGGCTATTCAAAACAATTTATTTGGCGTTTTGGACAGTATTACTTGTAATCCCAGGAATCTTTAAGTGGTATTCATATTGCTTAGCTCCATATTTAGTAATTGATCGTCCAGAATTATCAGGTAATGGATCTATTAATATGAGTAAAGCAATTATGTATGGTTCATATCGCTTACGTTTATTTAAACTCCACTTAAGTTTTATTGGTTGGCTTTTATTAAGCTTACTAACTGGTGGAATATTACTATTATGGGTAATTCCTTATATTCAAATGACTGAAGCATATTTCTATGAGGAAGTTTCTAAAATTGAGTTTCCAGAAAGAGCTAAAGTTATAAGACATGAAGACTCAAAAGATGATCGTGAAGTGTTACTAGAAGTTCAAGATGTTGATATCTATTTCAAAGTGGGGAAATTTACTGTAAAAGCATGTAACCACTTAAATTTCAAAGTGTACAAAGGGGAAACATTTGGCTTAGTAGGGGAATCAGGTTCGGGTAAAACAACAATTACTAGAGCAATTATAGGTATTAACGAATTAACACATGGTAGAATTTTATTTAAAGGTCAAGATATTTCGCGTATTAAAGATAAAGAAGGAAAGAAAAATCTAAAGAAAAACATTCAAATGATTTTCCAAGATCCAACAGCTTCTTTAAATGAAAGAGCAAATATCGACTATATTGTTTCTGAAGGTTTATACAACTTTAATTTATTTGAAAATAATGAAGATAGACATAATAAAGTAGTTAAAGCTATGAGAGATGTAGGTTTATTACCTGAACACTTATCTCGTTATCCACATGAGTTTAGTGGAGGTCAAAAACAAAGAATTGGTATTGCTAGAGCTTTGATTGTTGAACCAGAATTAGTTTTAGCTGATGAACCTATTTCTTCACTTGACGTTTCAATTAGAGCTCAAGTATTGAATCTATTAAGAGACTTACAAGAACAAAATAACTTAACATATATTTTCATTGCTCATGACTTATCAATTATTAAGTACATTTCTGATAGAATTGCGGTAATGCATCAAGGATATGTTGTGGAACTTGGAACAGCGGAATCTATTTATTCAAACCCAGTTCACCCATATACTAAATCATTATTAACTGCAATTCCTCAACCAGATCCAGCAAGTAAAGATGATCGTGTGAAAGTTATTTATAATAAGGGTAATATGGATTACGAAAAAATGGATTGGATTGAAGTAGTTCCTGAACACTTCGTTTTGGGTACACCAGAACTAATTAAAAAGTGGACTAAGAAAAAATAATCCTAAGTTTATAAAAAAGCATTCGTTTTCGAATGCTTTTTTCCTTTAATATTTTGATGAAATGTTGTATAATATAAAACATAAGAGGTAAAGAATATGAATACAAATAAAACAATAACACAAATTGGAATTATATTGGTACTTGTAATAATGCCATTAGCTATAGGTATTCCTTTATTTTTAGCAAATAGAGATAGACCGGAATTTCTGGAAATTCCTCTTGCTATTTTTGGAGTATTTGAACTTTTGGTACTTACTGTAAGAATACAAGTCCGTGATAATAAAAAAAGAAAGGCTGGAAATCTTAAAGAAGATAAAGGTAGTGAGGAATATCAAAGTCATGTAAACTTTAGAAAAATTATTCTTATTTCAGCATTTATAAACTTAGCATTATCTTTGGTTGCTTTTTGGATTTTTGGTAGAGGCGTGTAGTATGCATTATACAAAAAGAATATACAAAAATTTTCCTTTGCATTTTGCAGGTTATGAACAAGAACCTAACTTTATTTTATATTTTATAAATTTTAATCAAGAAAAAATTAAAGAAATTACTTTAGAGTTTTTTGGGAAACAACAAACTTATCCTATTAATTCTAGTGAATCTAAGATTACTTTGGTTTTAGATGAAGATGTTAATTATATTCCAAAATTATTTTCTGTTACCACTGACAAGGTTAATTATTTAAAAGATTATCCAGACTATGATACAGTTACTAGTCCTAAAGCTATTCATTCTTTAGGGCCAGAAAAAGAATTGTATCGCAGAGAATTAAAAAAGAAATTCAATTATAATAATGTTAAGTGTGTTTATGAAGAAAGTGTGAAATATTGGCATTGTGTTTGTGGGCATACCAATTTTAGTATTGATGATAAATGCGAAGCATGTGGCAAAGAAAAAAGCAAATTAGCAGAAGTACATCCTTCATATGCTAGTCAAGCTGCAACCCGTCACCAAGAAAATCAAATTTTATCACTTTTTCTAGCACTTTATATTACACTATATTTAATAGATATTTTTGTTCAGATGTTTACAGGCGATTTCTTGTTTACAAACTATGACAAGAATACATTATTTGCTGTTACGAATCGCTTTATAGTGCCAGTTTTAATTATAACTGTTGTGGCATTGAAAATGGTATTTAATAATAAACACATTAAAGTTGCAACCGACATTTTAAAAATTTTATTTTTCCTTTTAGTGCTCTATTTAAATATCTTACCAATAATTAGTTTTATTGGAACTGCTTATAATTTGACGTTTTTATGGTCAGTAGATATCTTAATTGCAATTTTAGTTATTCGTTCGCTTGTTACAGTAGGACAAAAAGTGTATAATTTTTCTCTTTTAGGCACAATTATAGTTTTCTTTTTTATGAGCATCTTCCTTTATGGAGTTTATAAAGATTCGAAAATTACAATTCATCCAGAAGGAGTGTCACTAACAGTTCAAGAAGAGGGTGATCAAAAAAAATATGAAATGCCAGAAACACTAAATAATATGAAAGTTTTTAGTGTGATTTTTTCTTATAATAAAGAGTATGAAATGGAAGAATTGGTAGTTAGTAATAATGCTAGTATAGTAGCTTTTACATCTACAGCTACATTTAAAAACTTGAAAGTTGTGGAAGTTAAAGAAAATAATAAAGTTTATTATGCCGATAATAATGTCTTATATAAAGATGAAAAAATAATTTTAGTTCCACTTGCAATTACAGAGGTAACCTTAAATAGCGATGTTGTAAATTCAAAGGCATTTTATAATCACTATAATTTAAAATCAGTAACTATTTTAGAAAATGTAAAAGTAATTGAAAAAAGTGCATTTGCAAATGCGACTAATTTAGAGAATATAAATTTTGCACCTAATAGTAGTTTAAAGACGATCGAAGAATATGCTTTTAAAAATACAGGTATTAAAAAAATTGAAATTCCTATTTCTGTAGAAAATATTGAAATTGGAATTTTAGATGGGTGTTATGCGCTTGAGTCTTATAAAACACCATTTATTGGAAAAAAACGCGAAAACCATGATCAATTTTATTCTTCATCAGATATCTTTGTATATCATTTTGGTTCAGTTATTCATAGTCAATCAGAAAAAATTCCTCAAAGTTTGAAACATATTGAAGTATATGATATTGACCGAATTCATAATACAACTTTCTATAACGTAAAGAGTGTAGAAACAATCGTTTTACCTGACGAGCTTTTATATATGGGAAAAAGTTCTTTCTATGGTTGTGAAAGTTTACTAGAATTTACAATTCCAAATGGAGTACCAGATATAAAGGAAGAGTGCTTTAAATATTGTTCTAGTTTAAAAACAATCTTTATTCCAGCTTCGGTTACAAATATTGAGAAGAATGCTTTTCAATATTGTAATGAATTAACAACTGTCATTTATTTAGGTGATAAAACTAATTTAACTATTGACCCAATAGGCAATCAAAAATTAATTGATCTTTTAAATTAAATATTTACATTGAAGATGATTTATGTTAAAATAAGATTGAAGAAAGGGGTGTTAAATTATGATACAATTGTATATTTCTCCTAGTTGTTCATCTTGCCGTAAAGTAAAAAAGTATTTTGACAACCATGGAATTCCTTATATGGAAAAAAACATTTTGAACGCTCCGATATCTAAAGAAGAAATCATGAGAATGCTAACAAAATCTGAAAATGGTTTTGAAGATATTATCTCAACGCGTTCAAACGTATTTAAAGAAAAAGGTAATAAAATTGAGCAAATGAAAACTAGTGAATTAGTTGACTTCATTATCGATAATCCTAGTGTCTTAAAACGCCCTATTATCGTAGCTGATTATGAATTACAAGTAGGGTATAATGAAGAAGACATTACGCTTTTCTTACCTCAAGATAAAAGAGAAGCTATTTGTAGTGTTTGTTTGAAGAACAATCCAGAGGATTGTGATTATATTAAACATTTACGTTTTTCTGATAAATAAAAAAAGCACATTTTTTAATGTGCTTTTTAATTAAATCTTTTTAATGCTTCATAAGTACGAATAATTTTCTTTTCGCACTTTTTATAAACGATATTAAAATCTCTAATTAACTCTACGAATTCTTTACGGCCTTGGTAGTAGTTTGTAGTTGGGTTATAGTAAAGTTCATAGTCTGTTATCCCGCAATATGTAGATTTATCAAGATAAACAACTCCGTTTTTACATTGCATAAAAAGACGGATTGTTGAAAGACTCATAAAGTTTACAAGTTTTTGATCTTTAATTATTTTTTTAACTTCAGGTTTTACATCGCCTTTAGGAATATCGCCAGTTTCAATCATATTCTCTAATTGCTCTTTTGTAATTATATCACTAAAAGTTACTGTTTCATAGCTTTTCTTGATCTTGAAAACTAATTCTAAAGTTTCTCGTTCACGGACTCTTAACGAACAGTCTTCAGCTTTTAATGAAAAACGTGTAGTATCAAAATAATGATTTGTTTGAAAGTCAGGATTACTGAAATTAGACATTATTCGCTCATATTCTTCCTGAGTTAAAAGTGTACGCAAATCTCTATTTGTAGTAGCCATATATATCCTCCTTATAGTGATATATTGTATTATACTAAAAATTTTCAAAAATGCAAGTAATTTATAAAAAAATATATAAAATTTAAAAAGGAGTGATTTTTTTGAATTCAAATGATTGGCAAAGTTTTCTTTTACCTTATGAATTAGCGGTAGAAGGTTTTATTGTAAAACTAGAATCAATTCGTAAACAGTACATTTTAAAAGGTTTATACAATCCAATTGAGATTGTAACTGGTCGTGTTAAAACAGTTGAGGCAATCTTACAAAAAGCAACAAGACTTGAGATAGAGTCTTCAGATATTCCAGAAAAAATTCAAGATATTGCTGGAGTAAGAATTATTTGTAAGTATATTGATGATGTATACTTAGTTCAAGACTTAATTACTTCAAGAAGAGATTTGAAAATTATTACAATTAAAGATTATGTAAAGAAACCAAAACCTAGTGGCTATCAGTCTTTACATATTATTGCTCAGTATGTTACAGAAACAATTGAAGGACCTAATACTATTTATATTGAGTTTCAGGTAAGAACTCATGTTATGCATTTTTGGGCTAGCATCGAGCACTCATTAAACTATAAGTATGATTACCAAATTCCAGGTACAATAAAATTTAGATTACTAAAAGCAAGTCAAGCTGCGCAAAAATTAGATGTAGAAATGACTAAGATTAAAAAGACAATTGATAAATTAGAAGAAAAACACGAACTTAAAAAAGCCAAGAATCCTTTAGAAGAAAAGGAATATAAATTAAATTCAGTGAGGAAGGAATAAAGATGAAATATAGTTATGTAGGTAAAATGCCAGATAAAATAAAAACCTATTTAAAAGAAGATATCTATTCAAAAGAAAATCCAGAATATGTTTTTTCTTTTGGTGGTGATGGTACAATGCTTAAAGCAGTAGAAGAGTATCTTCATCTAGCAGATAAAGTGGTTTTTGTTGGGATAAATACTGGCAAGCTAGGATTTTATACTGATTTTGTTTTAGAAGAGTTTCCTGAACTTTTAGAAAAACTAAAGACTAAAAAGTATAAGTTAAATCAATACAATATGCTTTGTTATAAGATAAACGGAAAAAAGAAAATTAAAGGTTATGCCTTAAATGATTTAGTTGTTATTAGTCCAATTAAGACTATTAATATTGATGTTTATTTAAATAAAGAGTATTTTGAAACTTTTAGAGGTACTGGTCTTATTTTAAGTACTCCTAGTGGATCTACTGCTTATAATAAGGGCCTAAACGGAGCAGTTATTGAACCAAGTGTGTTATGTTACCAATTAACAGAGATTGCGTCAATCAATAATAATGCTTTTAAAACTTTATCTTCATCTTTAATTTTAAAGAAAGAAACTAGATGTTTATTAAAAGGCGATTATGAAGATATCTTAATTGTTGCTGATGGTAAAGAAATTCATGTTGAAGGGGTAGTGAGCGTTGAAGCTAAACTTGCAAATAAGAAAATAAAGCTATTAGTTAAAGATGATCATGATTTCCTTCATCGTGTGAAAAAATCATTTTTATGATTGCAAAAGAAATTGAATAGTGATATAATAATAAAAACGATGAAAAAGAAATAGTAATAACTATTACTAAAGTTAAAAGAGAGAATTACGTTGGTGAGAGTAATTTACTTTAGATGTTATGAATTCACCTTTGGAGTGGGAAACCCGCAGGATTATAGCTGTGTTATCAAGAAAAGTAAGTCGCATAGTTTTTACTATGAACTAAGGTGGTACCGCGATTATTTCGTCCTTAAATATTATTTTAAGGACTTTTTTTATAAAGGAGAAGAATATGGAAAAGATTTTGAAACAATTAGAATGCTTAACAAAAGAAGCTAAGCTAGCAATTAGTAAAGTAAAAAATGAAGTTGAGTTAAATGATGTTAAGGCTCAATATTTAGGTAAGAAAAGTGAATATCAAAAAGTTATGCAACTAATGAGAGACTTAGCAGTAGAAGATAAGAAGAAATTAGGAATGGCTGGTAATGAATATAAAAAAGAAGTTGAAGCTGCAGTTGACAAGAAAGTTTTGGAACTAGAAAAAGAAAAAGTACAAGCAAAATTAGTAAAGGAAACTATTGATATTACTTTACCTGCACCAAAACTATCAAAGGGATCTATTCATCCACTAATGCAAGTAAAAGAAGAGTTTGAAGATATTTGTATGGAAATGGGCTATGAAGTAGAAGAAGGGCCAGATGTAGAGTGGGATAAGTATAATTTTGAAATGCTTAATGTTCCTAAAGATCACCCAGCTCGTGATATGCAAGATACATTCTATATTACTAGCGAGACATTATTAAGATCTCACACTTCACCAGTTCAGGTAAGAACTATGCTTAAGAAGAAAGGGAAACCATTTAAGATTATTTGTCCAGGTGCTGCTTATCGTCGTGATAATGATGATGCGACGCACTCTCATCAGTTTTCTCAAATTGAAGGATTAGTTGTTGGAAAAGACATTACAATGGCTGATTTAAAAGGCACACTAACAACTATCTTTACTAAGTTATTTGGAAAAGAAATGAATATTAGATTTAGACCTTCATTTTTCCCATTTACTGAACCAAGTGTAGAAGTAGATGTTTCTTGTTATAAGTGTGGTGGTAAAGGTTGTCCTTTATGTAAACACACTGGTTGGATTGAGCTTTTAGGGGCAGGTATGGTTCATCCTAATGTTTTAGAGATGGCAGGATATGATTCTAAAAAATATACTGGATTTGCTTTTGGTGTGGGATTAGAAAGACTAACGATGGTTAAATATCAAATTGACGATATTCGTGAATTCTATACTAATAATTTAAAATTCATGAGGCAATTTTAGGAGGGTTATATGTTAGTAAAAATTAATTGGTTAAGAGAATTTGTAGATTTAAAGGAAATAACTGATCAAGAAATTATTGACAGTCTTCCTAAACATGCTTTAGAAGTAGATGGTGTTAGTAAAGTTCTAAAAGGAACTAATCTTATAGTAGGACATGTTTTAGAATGTGAGCCTCATCCAAACTCAGATCACTTATCATTATGTAAAGTTGATGTTAAGACTGAAGTATTACAAATTGTATGTGGTGCACCAAATGTAAGAAAAGGACAATATGTTATTGTGGCTTTAGTTGGTGCCGAACTACTTGATGGTTTCAAAATTAAGAAAGCAAAAATTAGAGGAATTGAGTCTTGTGGGATGATTTGTTCTTTGGATGAACTAGGTTTAGAACATAAATATGTTCCAGAAGAATATCAAAATGGTATCTACTATTTTAAAAACAAAGTAGAAGCTGGATCAGATCCTTTAAAAGCATTAGATTTTGATGATTTAGTTTTAGATTTAGCTGTAACATCTAATCGTGCTGATTTAATGTCAATGAAAGGTATGGCTCAAGAAATTGGTGCTATTTTTAGAAGACCTTTATTAAAAGAGGAATATAAGATAAAGTATGAAAAAGAACAAGCAGAAGATATCTTAGATATCAAAATTGAAACTAAAGATTGTCTTTTATATACTGGATTTTTAGTAAAAGATATTGAAATTAAAGAATCACCTCAATTTATTAAATCAAGATTAATTGCATCTGGTATTAGACCAATTAATAATGTAGTTGATATTACAAACTATATTTTAATGTTATTTGGTCAACCTTTACATGCTTTTGATTACGATAAAGTAGGAAATACAATTTTAGTTAGAAAAGCCAAGAATGAATCTATTAATACATTAGATGGAAGTCTAAGAAAATTAAAAGATGAAGATATCTTAATTACGGATGGTAAAAGAGGCATTGCTTTAGCTGGAGTAATGGGTGGTTTAGAAACTGAGATTACTGAAGATACTAAAAATATCTTACTTGAAGCAGCTGTCTTTAATCCAAAACAAATTAGAAGAACTTCGCGTAGGTTAGACTTAGTTAGTGAATCATCAATTCGTTATGAAAGAGGAGTTGATGTAAATCAAACAGTTAAGGCAGGAGAATATGCTTGTTACTTATTCCAAAAATATGCAAGTGCAAAAATATATCAAGGATATGCTTCTGAAGGGACACTATATATAGGTGATAAAACTATTCCTTTAAAAGTTAAGGAAGTTAATAGTATTTTGGGTGTAAAGATTAAAGAAAATGAAATTATTGCTATTTTAGAAAGTTTAGGCTTTGAAGTAGAAAAAGAAAAAACTACTTTACTTGTAACTGTTCCTAATCGTCGTTTAGATATCAACATCAAAGAAGATCTAATTGAGGAAATAGCAAGACTTTATGGTTATGATAAAATGCCTAACACTTTACCTGCAATGTCTAATGCAGGAGGTATGAGTGTTTACCAAAAAGAAAGAAGAAAATTGAGAAGAACTTTAGCTAGTTTAGGTTTAAACGAAGTTATGAATTATAGTTTATTAGATAAAGATGCTAATAAGGAATTTGTCTTAGATCCTAATAATAACTGGGAAGAATTAAAAGTATTACAACCTTTAAGTAGTGAACATGAATATTTACGTCAAAATTTAGCTGTAGGGTTAGTTCAAACTGCTAAGTATAATCAAGCAAGAAGAGAATCTAATCTAGCTTTATTTGAAATTGGTAAAGTATATTATAAACTTGAAGAAGAAAGTAAAGAAAGAGAACATTTAGGAATTTTACTTTCTGGTAAGTTTATAGATGGATTATGGAATAAATCTGCAGACTTAAAGAATAACTTTTATCTTCTAAAGAGTATTTTGGAAAATATCTTTCCTGAATCTAGTTTTAAATATGAAAAGTTAGATTATATAGCTGAACTACATCCTGGCCAAGCTGCTAAGATTATTTATAATGACAAAGTTGTTGGTATGTTAGGTGCACTTCATCCTGAATATGCAAGTAAACATGATTTAGTAGATATCTATTTACTAGAAGTTGATTTAAATGCTTTACTTAAAAAGGAACTTGAAATCAAACCATATGAAAAGATTTCTAAAGTTCCAGAAGTTGAAAGAGATATAGCCTTACTTGTAAAGGATGAAATTAAGGCAGGAGATTTAATTGATGTAATTAAAGATGTTAAAACTAAAGTTATTCAAGATGTATATGTATTTGATTTATATAAAGGCGAAGCGATTGAAAAAGGTTATAAATCTATTGCTTTAAGAATTAAATTAGGCTCTTATGAGACGTTAATAGAAAAAGAGATAAATACACTAATGGATCGTATTTACTCGGCTCTAAAGACAAAATTAGGGGCTAAATTAAGAGATTAAAAGAATAAAATAAAAAGTATTAGATAAAATAGTTATACAAACTACTTGTAATCTAATACTTTTTTTATTTATAACAGAATTAATTAATGTCATCATCAGAAATATTATTAACTAGTTTAATATATTCTTTCAATTTCTTTTGTAATAACTTTTTATTAATTAGTTTTAAACTATATTCAGAAATCATTGTTGGTGAGAGATTTCTACTGAGAGCATATTCTACAATCTCATCATCTTTACTAGCGCAAAGAATAATACCTACAGTGGGGTTTTCGTTTTCTTTTTTTATTTCGCGATCTAAAGCTTCTAAATAAACGTTCATTTTACCTACATATTCTGGTTTAAATTCACCGACTTTTAATTCAAATGCAGCAAGGCATGATAGTCCTCTATGATAAAAAAGTAAATCTATATAATAATCATGCATACCAACTTGAATACGATATTCCTCTCCTATGAAAGTAAAATCTTTACCGATTTCTAAGATAAAGCTTTTTAGATTTTCTATAATAGATTTTCTTAAATCTCGTTCTGAAAACGAAGATGGAACATCTAAAAAATCTAAAATATATTTATCTAGAAAAATATTACCAGTAGCATCTTTTGATTTTTTTATAGTAGGTAGCAAAGGCTTTTGTGACAACATATATCTTTCATAGTAACCACTATCAATTTGTCTTTCTAATTCTCTTTTAGAAAGTCTTTCTTTAATACACATATTCATATAAAACAATCGCTCTTCCATTGTTTTACAAGCTGACATTATTATAAGATGATTGGTCCATGTTAATTGTGTCACCAGTGGTGACACTTTTTCGTTATCTTTATAAAGTTCATAAAATTGTTTCATTCTATAAAGACCGCGCCTAGTAAATCCTTTTAGATTCGGATAATTTTTTTGAAAGAAATCTGCTAGTTTGTGGATAAAGGAATCTCCGTGTTCAAAATTCTTAGATTGGATACTTATATATTTGCCCACATCATAATACATTAAAATTAATTCTTCGTTTACTTTATAATATGCACGAGCTTTTCGAGACTCAATAATATTTATAACTTTTTTAAAATGTTTTTCATATTGTAATAATTTAGTCATAATTAATTTATATACTAGAAAAAGCAGTATAACCCCCTCTTTTAAATATTATTATTTTTTGATATTTTTACTTTAAATTTTCAAATCTTCATGATGAATTGTTTTGTTATTCAGGAAGGTGGTGAATTTTTGGCTCCTACATTAGTTTTTAGCAGTATAAGATATTAACAGAAAAAGAGATAAATACCCTAAAAAATAGACCTATTTTAATAGTAATTGATAAATTATAGAAATTATAGTAAAATATTATTGTACGGAGGATAATGCAAATGAGAAAATTAGTTATGTTTTTATCTTTATGTAGCATTTTTTTGCTAGTTGGATGTAGTTGTAAAAAAAACGATTATATGATAGCTAAAATGAGTGGAGAGAGATATAAACTAGTTTATAATAATACTAATTATTTTATGCATGAAGAAGAAGATACTAGTTCTTTTGAGATGTGTGACGCAGCCAAACATCAAGTAGGAAGAGCTTTAATTTGGAAATGGTTTGAGCCTATATATGTTCGTGATGATGATATAGAAGAAAATATCATATTTAGCCAAAGGTGGTTTTATGTTAAGGAGGGATTTGATTTTCCTACCCATTCTACACCAATCAAATCATTTAAAATATATGATCGTTCTATCAATAGTGACAATCCAATAATAACGGAATTTAATATTGAAAATTGCAGTTTTGAAAAAATGTTCACAGCAATAGAAGAAAATCTTGTTTTTAGTAGCGTACATTATAATACAAAATTTCGTTTGAATTTATGTTATGAAGATTATATTGAAGGATGGACATGGATAATGAGTGATAATCAAAATAATTTATATATGGGTAAAAATAATCAACATGATATTTGTTTTTATAAAATTAATGACGATTATGTGGAGATTTTGAAAGGGTATATGGGCTTTAATCAAGAACAAGAATATTAAAAAAGATGGATTTTAATCCATCTTTTTAGAACTTTAAATAATCTTCTAGTTTAAGTAAAGATTTATAAGGTTTTTTATCAAATTTAGTTTGTAAGATATCTAATACTTCATTTATGATTGCACTTGGAGTAGATGCTCCAGCTGTAACTAAGATGTTTTTGTATTTAGATAAATCATAGTTATTTAAATCTTCTATATTTTCAATTCTAATACTATCTACATTATTGTATTTCTTAGCTACTAAAGTTAACATTTTTGTATTGTTACTTAATGGGTCACCAACCACAATTACTAAGTCTGCGTCTTTAGCATCTATAATTGCTTTTTGTCTTTCGTATGTTGCATTACAAATTGTTTCTGCTTTAGTAATGTTATGCCCTAATAAAGTTAATTTTTCATAGACATCTTGATAATCTAAATAAGATAAAGTAGATTGGCTAATTAAAACTAATTTACTTTTTTCTTTTGAAAAAGATAAATCATCTAAAGCAATTAAACTTACATTATAGTTATTTGTAATTGCTTTTGTTTCTGGGTGATTTCTAACACCTAAAAATAATACTTGATAATCATCTTTTAGATACTTTTCTATTTGTTTATGGATGTGTTTAACTTTAGGGCAAGTTGCATCAATTAAATTAAGCTTTAGAGATTTAATTAAATTGATTGTTTTCTTTGGAGTACCATGTGCTGTTAAGATAATTGTACCTTTTTTTATTTTGAAGATATCTTCTTCAGTAATTACTTTAATTTCTTTAGTTTCTAAAGCATCGTTAATAAAACGATTATGAACAAGATAGCCTAAAATATAAAGAGGTTTTTCTATACTTGGATCTTCAATTAAATTAATTACTTTTGTAATTGCTCCTTTTACCCCAGAGCAAAACCCACAAGGATTAGCTTTTTTAATAATCATATTTTCACCTTAAAGTTATTATATCATAAATTACTATGATTTTCTTTTAAAATTTGGTAAAATAGATAAAGGTGATAATATGGTTGAAATAAGAAATAAAACTTTAAGTGCTGAAATTTCTTTAAAGGGTGCTGAACTTAAAAAGTTAGATAGTAAGATATCTTACATTCACGATTCTAATCCTTTGTATTGGAATAAGTCAGCCCCGTTTTTGTTTCCTATTATTGGAAAGTTAAGAGATGGAAAGACAATTATTGATGGTAAAGAATATGAAATTGAAAAACATGGATTTTTAAAAGGTTTAGTTTTTGATATTGTAAGCCAAGAAGAAGATGAAGTAGTTTTAAGGAGTAAGTATAGTAAAGAAACCCTTTTAAGTTATCCTTTTAAATATGAAGTAGATATCAAATTTAAAATACAAGGAATGTCTTTACTAGTTGAGATTAAGATTAAGAATGTAGATGATAAAGAAATGGCCTTTAACTTTGGCTGGCATCCAGCATTTAAAATATCTAAGATAGAAGATTATTGTTTGGTTTTTGAAAAGGAAGAAGATATTAAGAGTCCAAAAGTTCATAGCAATAGTACTTTAGATTTTAATACTATAGTTTATGCAAATAAAACTAAAGAATTAAAACTAAAAAGAGAATTATTTAATATTGATACAATCTTAATTAAAGATGTTAAGTCAAGTTATGTATATTTACTAAACAAAGAAAATAAGGGAATCAAATTAAATTTTCCAGATTTTAAGACACTAGCAATTTGGACACCTTTTGATAAAGATGCACCATTTATTTGCTTAGAACCTTGGTATGGAAATAATGATCATTTTGATACTAACTATGATTTCTATACAAAAGATGATTTGATTATTTTAAAACCAGGAAAATGTAAAAAATTTAAGTATCAAATAGACTTGATAGAATAGACAAGTACGATGAAATGTAGTATAATAATAAAAATGGGAGGATATTATGGTATCAAGCAATAATTTTAAAACAGGAATGACAATAGAATACAAAGGAGATATTTTCCAAATATTAGAGTTCCAACACGTTAAACCAGGAAAGGGTGCAGCTTTTGTAAGGAGCCGTTTGAAGAATTTAAGAACAGGAGCCATTATTGATTATACATTTAAAAGTGATGAAAGAATGGCTACAGCTCAAATTGATAAAAAAGATATGCAGTATTCATATTCATCTGGTGAATATTTAGTATTTATGGATACTGAAACTTGGGAGCAATTAGAAATTCCTCAAGAGAGAATGACTAATGAACTATACTATATCAAAGAGGGAGATAAAGTTACGATCATTATGTTCCAACATGAAATTTTGGGAATTCAATTACCTGATAAAGTTACACTAGAAGTTGTCCAAACTCCTCCAGGAGTTCGTGGTGATACAGCAGCTAACGCAACAAAAGAAGCAACGCTAGAGACTGGTTTAGTTATTCAAGTTCCTTTATTTGTAAACGAAGGCGATAAAGTTATAGTTAGTACGGTTGACGGAAAATATAGCTCAAGGGCTTAAAGTATGGTATTAGCAATTGATATAGGAAATACAAATATTGTTTTAGGACTTTTTGAGAATAATGAGTTGAAAGCTAAATTTAGAATTCAAACTTCAAAGCTAGAAACTATAGATGGTTATGGTATTAGATGTTATAACTTAATTAACTATGCAGGTTATAAAGTAGAAGATATTGAAGGAGTTGTTATTTCTTCAGTAGTACCAGAACTAGATTATACTTTTGAGAATTTAGTAGCGAAGTTTTTCAAACAAAAAGCTTTATTTGTAATTCCAGGAACAAAAACAGGATTAAAGATAAAATTAGAAAATCCAAAACAATTAGGATCTGATTTAATTGCAGCTGCAGTAGCAGGTATTGAAGAATATACCGTACCTTTAATTATGATAGACTTAGGCACTGCTATTACTATCGCAGTTATTAATGACAAAAAAGAGTATTTAGGTGGAGTTATTTATCCAGGTATTAATACTGCTTTTGCTAGCCTAACTCAAGCAGCAGCTAAGTTAGAATCAGCAAGAATGGAAAAAGTTGATAATGTTATTGGAAGAGATACTGTTTCTTCAATCCAAAGTGGAATGCTATTTGGTACAGCATCAATGCTTGACGGAATGATTAGAAAGATTAAAGCAAGTTATCCTAATGCTTTAGTTATCTTAAGTGGGGGACATGGCTCTTTAATCAAAGAGTATCTAGAAGAAAAAGTAATTTTAGATGATGATGTTGTTTTAAAAGGATTAAATATTATCTATAAAAAAAATAAAAAGGCCTCTTAATTTAAGAGGCTTTTGAATATAGGAAGAAAAATAAACAATACAAAAATAATTTGATATATGGTATAATATGAAAAAAGGAGGATTATATGGATATTTTATTAGAAGCAAATCTTAGTACTGAGGCCTTAATTATCATTTTAGTTTGCACTATTCCAGTTGCATTTTTAATAATTATGGCAATTATCAATACAGTTCGCCTAACTAAAAAAAGAAAAGCCATAAGAGAAGCGGCAATTAGCGAACAACCACTTGATGAAGAACAGCAAAAAATCTTTTATGAAGTTTATGGCGGTTTAGAAAATATTAAAAGTATTCGTAAAGAAGCAAGAAGAGTCATTGTTCAAGTAAGTGATCTTGATAAAGTGAATTTAGAAAAATTGCCTGAACTTGGTGCTATAGGTGTTTTAGTTGTAGCTGATGAGGTTAGAGCAAGTTTTTCTGATCGTGCTGATTATGTTTATAATTTAATTAAAATTGAAGCTGAGGAGAAATAAGATGGCAAATAAAAAAGTTGACAATTTAGCAATTGCTAATTTAAGAGTTTTAGCAATAGAAGCAATTAATGAAGCTAAATCTGGACATCCTGGTATTGCTTTAGGAGCTGCTCCTATATTACATAACTTATATTGTTATCATTTAAAGGTAGATCCAAAGAATAGTAACTGGTTTAATCGTGATCGTTTTGTAATGTCTGCAGGACACGGCTCATCAATTTTATATGCAACACTTGCTTTAGCAGGGTATAAGATATCATTAAAAGATTTAAAGAACTTTCGTCAATTAGATTCGCCTACTCCAGGACATCCAGAAGTAGATATTACTGACGGAGTTGATGTTTCAACTGGTCCTTTAGGTCAAGGAATTGGTATGGCAGTTGGTTTAGCAATGGCTGAAAGTCATCTAGCTAAAGTTTTTAATAAAGAAGATTCTAAGATTGTTAATCATTATACATACTGTTTATGTGGTGATGGAGACTTACAAGAAGGAGTTGCCTTAGAAGCCTTAAGTTTTGCAGGGCATAATAAACTAGAAAAATTAATTATTCTATTTGATTCAAATGATATTCAATTAGACGGACCAACTAAAGATATCGTTTCTTTTGGTTTTAAAGAATATATGGAATCATTAGGTTTTGCTTATTATTTAGTTAAAGATGGAGAAAATCTAGAAGAATTAAATAAAGTTTTAGAAAAAGCTAAACAAAGCAATAAACCAAACTTTATTGAAGTCAAAACTAAAATAGGCCACGGTTCTAGTTTAGAAGGGCAAAACAAAGTCCACGGTTCACCTTTACCAAGTGATGAAGTAGCATCGTTTAGAGCTGATCTTGGAGGATTGGCTTTTACTGTTTTAGCAGAAGTAAAAAAGTTATATAAAGATTTAGAAGAAGTTGCAAGTAGTAGATATCTAACTTGGGAAAAAGAATTAAAAGCTTATAGTAAAAAATATCCAGAAGAATATAAAAATTTTAAAAAAGTTTTAAATAAAGACTATAAAGTTGATTTTGGTAAATTAACTACTTATAAAGATAAAGTATCTGCTACAAGAAGTTTAAATCAAGATGTAATGAATGAAATATATTTACAACTACCAACATTATTTGGTGGTGCTGCAGATTTAGCTTCTTCTACAAAAGCTGCCCTTAATAGTAGTTATTATTCTAAAGATAATAAAGAGGGATCTAATATTAGATTTGGTGTTAGAGAACATGCAATGGGAGCAATTGCGAATGGTATTAGTTTACATAGTGGCTTAATCGGCTTTGCTTCTACATTCTTTGTTTTCTCTGATTATTTAAAGCCCGCTATTCGCTTATCAGCTTTAATGGAAAATCAAGTATTATATATCTTTAGTCATGATTCTTTAGCAGTAGGAGAAGATGGTCCTACTCATCAACCAATTGAACAGTTAACGATGTTACGTAGTATTCCAAATTTAAATGTTTTTCGTCCAGCTGATGGCAATGAGTTAATAGCTTGTTGGGAGAAGGCTTTAAGTGATAAAAAACGCCCTAGTGTTTTTGTACTTACAAGACAAAATGTTCCTACAGTTACGAAAAAGGCGCAAATTAAAGATGCTTTAAAAGGTGGATATATTTTATCAAAAGAAAAGTCTAAACTTGATGGAATTATTGTAACATCTGGTTCTGAGTGTAAGTTAGCTTTAGATGTAAAAGAAGAACTGTTAAAGATTGAAATTGATGTTAGAGTATGTTCGATTCCTTCAATTAATGTCTTTTTAAGTCAAGGCGATCAATATGTAAATAAAGTAATTCCTAACTCTAAAAACATAATGGCATTAGAAATGAGTGAAGCTATGCACTTAGCTCAATTTATTAATAGAACGGGTATTTTATACAATGTAAGTAAATTTGGTATAAGTGGTAAGCCGGTTGATGTTTTAAAAAGATATGGATTTACGATAGAAGATATTAAGCTTAAGTTTATGGAAATGTATACGAGAAATAAATAACTAGCATAAATTTAATTATAGGAAAACAAAAATATAAATGTTATAATATACGAAATAGGAGGTTAAAAATGCAAATTACAAACGCAGTTAAAAAGAATGAAAGTAAATTAATCAAATCAATTCAAGAGTTAATTCAAATTAATAGCGTCAAAAATGCAACACCTGTTACTGAAGATGCTCCTTATGGTAAAGGAGTAAAAGATTCTTTACTTTATGTTTTAAAGTTAGGAAAAGAAATGGGTTTTCAAACTAAACTTGTTGATAATGTGGCAGGACACATTGACTTTGGTAATAGCGAAGAAGTAATTGCTGTTTTAGGTCATGTAGATGTTGTGCCAGTAACTGGGGATTGGATATACCCTCCTTTTTCAGGTAAGTTAGTTGATGGAAAAATTTATGGTCGTGGTGCTCTAGATGACAAAGGACCAGTTGTTTGTGCATTATATGCAATGAAGTCATTAAAAGATATCGGTTTTGTTCCTAAAAAGAAAGTTAGATTAATTATCGGGACTGATGAAGAATCGGGAATGGAATGTATGAGAAGGTATGCTAAGTTGGAAAAACTTCCTGAAGTAGGTTTTTCACCTGATGCATCGTTTCCTGTAATTTATGGGGAAAAAGGAATTATGTCTATTGATTTAATTTCTAATTATGTAGGTGATGAAATTGTTTCATTTTCAGCTGGAGATCGTTATAATGTTGTTCCTGATAAAGCAGAAGCTTTGATTAAGAAAAATTTAGAAGTAGAGTTTTTAAATTATTTAAAAGAAAATGATCTTAAAGGTGAAGTTAGTAAAGAAGATAAACTGTGTAAATTAACAATTTATGGTAAAACAGCTCATGGTAGTGCTCCATATTTAGGAGTAAATGCGGCTATTAAATTATCTTGTTTCTTAAGTGATTACTTTACGAATTCAGTTGTAAATTTTGTTAGTGATAAAATGCGAGATCCTTATTTTAGAGGAATGAGTTTAGATTATGAAAACAACAAAATGGGTAAGTTAACAGTAAATTTAGCTAAAATTGAAATTAATTCTAAAGGAAATAAAATTGGTTTGAATTTAAGATATCCAATTGATTGGGATAAAGAAGAGTTCTTAAAGAAACTTCACTTGCAAATTGGAGCATATGGTTTTAAATTCGAAATCTTAAGTGATAGTAATCCTCATTATGTAGATCCAGAAGAAGATTTAGTTCAAACACTTTATAATTCATATAAGAAATATACTAATGATGAGGAAAGTAAACCTTATACTATTGGTGGAGGAACATATGCAAGGATACTAAAGAAAGGTGTTTCTTTTGGACCAACATTTCCTCATACAATAGCCAATATTCATCAACCTAATGAATATATAACAGTTGAAGATTGTTTGCTTAGTACAATTATTTACGCCGATGCAATTAAGGAGCTAAGTAAATAGTGTGCGAGTTAAAAATATTAAAGATGCAGATATCAAACTCTTAGAATATAAAGATTATTATTTAGAAAAATCTAATGAATATAAAGGAAAATGGAAAGAACTTTTTAAAAATAATAATCCAATTCATTTAGAGATTGGGATGGGTAAGGGAAAGTTTTTAAAAGAAAGTGCCAAGTTAAATCCTAATATTAATTATATTGGAATTGAAAAATCAAGTACTATTCTTTTAAAAGCAGTAAGAATGATTAGTACAAGTAAACTTAAAAATATTTATTTATTAAATATTGATGCAAGTAATTTATTAGATTATTTCGCTAGTTCTGAAATATCACATATCTATTTGAATTTTTCTGATCCTTGGCCTAAAGATAGACATGCAAAAAGAAGATTAACGGCTCCATCTTTTTTAAGAAAGTATCAAGATATTATAGTAAATAGTGGAGTTATTGAAATAAAGACAGATAATGAAAATTTATTTAATTATAGTTTAGAAACATTAGAAGAAGCTAAGTTTCTAATTAAAGAACAAAGTAGTAATTTTGATTCAAAGAAAAGAAATATAGTTGAAACAGAATATGAACAAAAATTTAAAGAAAGTAATAAAACAATATATTATATAAAGGTGGTAAAAATGACGACTAAAAAGAGAATGAAATTATATGAAGACTTAGCTAATTTGCATGGTCCAAGTGGCGATGAAGGGCAGGTTAGAGATTATTTATTAAAAGTATATAGAGCAGAAGCAGATGAAATTCTAAGAGATGGATTAGGCTCTGTTTTTGGTATGAAAAAAGGTAAAAAAGATGAACCAGTAATTATGATTGCTGGCCATATGGATGAAGTTGGGGGTATGGTAACTCGACTTCAAGAAAATGGTTTTGTGAAGTTTATTAATATAGGTGGTGTTGTTCCTAATGTTTGGGTATCACAAAATGTAGTGATTCAGACAGCTAAAGGTAAAGTTAAAGGCGTAGTTGGTTCTGTACCACCTCATATGGGTGCAGCTGGTGAAATTACTGTTGATAGTTTATTTATTGATGTTGGTGCTGAATCAAAGAAAGATTTAGAAAAATATGGAATTAAACCAGGAGATTTCTTAACTTTTGAAAATGATTATTATGTAACTAAAAACAAAAATAGAATTGTATCTAAAGCATGGGATAATCGTTTTGGTACAGGTATGGCTTTAGAAGTATTTAGGGAACTTAAAAATATAGAACATCCTAATACTGTAATTTGTGGAGCCACAGTTCAAGAAGAAGTTGGGTTAAGAGGCGCTAAGACATCATCACAAATGGTAAAACCAGACTTGTTTATCGCAATTGATGTTTCTCCAGTTGGTGATGCTACACCAGGACCAGGAGATTCTTTTGGTAAATTAAATGGTGGATTTTTAATTAGATTTTATGATCCAGGTAATATTATGAATCCAAAGATGCTTGAGTACGTAGAGGGATTGGCTAAGAAACATAAGATTGATTATCAATTTTTCTTATCAAAGGGCGGAACTGATGCAGCTATTGCTCAATATGCAGGTAGTGGTTGTTTTAGTATTACAATTGGGTTGCCAGGAAGATACATTCATTCTAATACATCAATGATTGATGTTAGAGATGTAGAAGCGGTAAAGGCAATTGTTTTAGAAATTATTAAAGATTTTAGTAAAGAAAGATTACTTGAATTAAAACAGTGAAAATATATATCGCTAGCCAAAATAAAACAAAAGTAGAAGCTGTAAAATTAGTTTTTAAAGAAGCTTCAGTTATTGCTTTGAAAACAGATAGTAAGGTATCTGACCAACCTAAAAGTGAAAAAGAAACGATGTTAGGTGCTTATAACAGAGCTAAATCATTACCAAAAGATGGATTAAGAATTGGTTTAGAGGCTGGTGTTAGTTTAGAAGAAGATATCTTATTTCTAATTAATTGGGGAGTTTTAATTGATCAAGATGATAATGTTTATCTTGCATCAGGCACTAAAATTCCTTTACCTAAGTTTATTTATAATGAGATTTATAATCAAGGTAAAGAATTAGCAGATATTATGAATTATCATTATAACAAAGAAGAAATAAATACTAAGGAAGGTGCGATTGGTATTTTTACCAACGATAATGTTCAAAGAATTGAAATATTTATTCATATAGTTAAACTATTAAAAGGACAATATGAAACTAAAAATTATGTAGGGAGGATTAATAAATGAAAGGATTAATTTTATTAGCGAATGGCTTTGAAGAAGCTGAAGCAATCATAACGATTGATATTTTACGCAGGGCTAAATTAGATGTGACTTTAGCAAGTGTAGGATTAGATTTAACTGTTACTTCAAGCCATAACATTCAAGTATTGGCTGATACAAGATTAAGTGATGTAATTAGCGAAGAATATGGTTTTTTAATAATCCCTGGTGGTTTAAAATCAGTACTGACTTTTCATTCTAGTTCATTAGTTAGTGAGATTGTGGAAGAGTTTGTTTTAAATCAAAAAATTATTGGTGCTATTTGTGCCGGTCCAACTGTTTTAAGTAGATTAGGATTATTAAAAGGAAAGAAGTTTACTTGTTTTCCTGGTTTAGATGAATATCTAAAGAGTGGAGCATACCATCCAGAAAAAGAAGTTATTGTTGCAAACAACATTATTACTGCTAGAGCAATGGCTTATACAATTGAATTTGCTTTAGAAATTGTGAAAAAAATATCAGGAAAAGAAGAAGCAAAAAGAATAGAAAAAGCAATTACTGGCATGAGATAGGAGGCTATTATGTCTAAAAAAAAGAAGCCTAATAAGGATTCAAAAAAAAGAACTAAACAAATAGATTTAGACAATCAAATATTACTATCTGAAAGCAAAAAATATGAGAAACAATTAAAAAAAGAAGCAAAGGCAGAAGCAAAAGCTTTAGCTAAAGTTAAAAGGCTAAGAAAGAAAAAAGGTTATATTGTTAATGAAGAAGATATAGTCCGTTTTGATGTTGATTTGAAAGTTGGATTGACTGATGAACAAGTAACACAAAGAGAAAAAGAAGGACTAGCCAATAAACCAGATGCTCAAGCTGGTAAGTCTATAGCTATGATTTTTGTAACGAATATTTTTACTTTTTTTAATATGTTGTTTTTTGGAATAGCTATTGTTTTAATTGTAATTGAAGAATATACTAATTTGTTATTTTTAGGAACTGTTTTATCTAATATGATTATTGGAATTATTCAAGAAATAAGAGCTAAAAAACAAATTGATCAATTATCTTTAATGTTTGCTCCTAGTGCAGCAGTTATAAGAAATGGCGAACAAGAAGATATCCCTATTGACGAGGTAGTCTTAGATGATGTTTTAACTTTTAAATCAGGCAAACAAGTTGGTTGTGACTGTATTTTAAAAGAAGGTAGTTTAGAAGTGAACGAATCTTTAATTACCGGGGAATCAATAGCTATTCATAAGAAAATAGGAGATACTTTATATTCTGGTAGTTATGTTGTTGGTGGGGTAGGAGTTGCAATAGCTGATAAAGTTGGTTCTGCAAGTTATGTAGAGAAACTAGCAACTGGTGCTAAAAAACACAAATATGCAAAATCAGATATCTTAAATTCGTTAAACTGGATTTTAAAAATAGTATCAATTATTATTATTCCATTAGCTGTAGCTACATATTTAAATAGTTATGATAGCCTTCCAGAAATTAATCCAAATACAGGTAGAGCTTGGGAAGGATTTGAAAAATTTGCTGAGGCATTTAAGAGTACATCTGGTTCGGTTATTTCAATGATACCTGCAGGGTTATTCTTATTAACAACAGTAGCTTTAACTGTCAGCGTTATTAGGCTTGCAAAGAAGAAAGTTCTAGTGCAAGAAATATATTGTATTGAAATGCTTGCCAGAATAGATATCTTATGTTTAGATAAAACAGGTACTATTACTGATGGAACAATGAAAGTTATTGATAGTGTTCAATTAGAAACAAAAGGCGATTATACAATTAGGGAAATTATAGGATCAATGATGAATGCTTTTCCCGAAAGTAATGCTACTAATAATGCTTTGGCTGAACATTATGGTAAGAACTCAATTTTAAAAGCAGATGGCATTATTCCGTTTTCTTCGCAAAGAAAATATAGTGCAGTTAGTTTTGGGAAATTCGGTTATTATATAATTGGTGCACCAGAAATTGTTTTAAACGAAACTAACTATGTAAAGATTCAAAAAAGAGTTGAAAGATTTGCAGCACAAGGTTGTCGTGTGATTGTTTTAGCTCACACAAAAAGTCCAATTAATCCAACATCTAGACCAAAATCTACAACAGCATTAGCTGTTATTGCTATTCAAGATCATATAAGAGATGATGCAGAACAAGTAATAGCTTATTTTAAAAATAATGAAGTTGATATAAAAGTAATTAGTGGAGACAATCCAATTACTGTTGCTGAGATTGCTAGAAGAGCAGGTGTTAGCGATGCCTCTCGTTATATTAGTTTAGATGGTTTATCTGATGAAGAAGTTATAGCAGCAGCAACAGAATATAATGTTTTTGGTCGTGTTTCGCCTTATCAAAAGAAACTATTAGTTCAAACATTTAAAATGAATAAAAAGACTGTTGCAATGACAGGTGATGGTGTTAATGATATCTTAGCATTAAAAGAAGCTGATTGTAGTATAGCAATGGCTAGCGGTAGTGATGCTACTAAACACGTATCACATATTGTTTTACTTGAATCTAACTTTTCAGCTATGCCAGAAATAGTAGCTGAAGGTAGAAGAGTTACTAACAATATTCAACGTACAGCTATATTGTTTTTAACAAAAACATTATTTTCTATTTTATTAACGATATTTTATTTAGCAGTTAGAAGGGCATATCCATTTAGTCCAAATCAGTTATTTCCGTTTGAATGGTTTGTCTTAGCTTTGGCAGCTACACTTCTCGCTTTACAGCCTAATACCGAAAAGATTAAAGGAAGATTTATTAGTAATGTTTTGAGAAATGTCTTGCCTGGAGCTTTTACTGTTTTACTTGCTCATGCAATTATTTATTTCTTAACAAAAATTGATGGTTTTGCAATTCTATCAACTAATGATGGCTATTCAACAATCACTTTATATGTAACTACGGTTATTATGTTTTATGTACTATATTTTACATCTAGACCTCTTAACCTTTATAGGTTTTTAGTTTTTATTGTTTCGGCTGCGGGAGCAGTATTATCGATATTGTTCTTAAATGAGCCATTAAAGTTAGGATATGTAAAACTAGATTTAGTTGGTTATTTATTAGTTTTAGTTTTTGGATTTAGTATTTATTTAGTTTTGGACTTTATTTATTGGTTGCTTAAGAAAATTAGAATTATACCAAAGCAAGAAACAGGAGAAAGAGATAGTATATAATTAGAGTTAACTATTTTAGTTAACTCTTTATTTTGGTGTAAAAACTAGTTATTTTTAAATGAAATAATTGACAAAAAAGACTTAATAGTATATAATAAACAAAGAATGAAAATTCGTCCTTGCTTTTATAGAAATAAAAGCCAAAAGACCAGAAGGAGGTGGAAGAATGAGAGAATACACTGGTATGTACATCATTCATCCTGAACACACTGAAGAACAATTCAAAACGATTGTTAGTGAGATTGCTAAAATCTTTGAAGAACATGGAAGTCGTGTTTTGGAAATTGATGAATGGGGTATGAAGGATTTAGCTTATGAAATTAATGATCTTAAAAAAGGTTATTATGTAAAGTTCAGAGTAGAAGCTACTCCAGAAGCGGTTAGCGAGTATAACCGTATTTGTAATATCAGAGAAGATATTATTAGACACATTTTAGTGAGGGATTAATTATGAATAAAGTTGTATTAACAGGAAGACTTACAAAAGATCCAGAACTTAAAAAAACAAATAGCGGAATCAGTTATTGTTTTTTCACAATTGCTGTTAACCGCAGTTATGTGAGCCGTCAAGGCAACCGTGAAGCTGATTTTATCAACTGTGTTGCATGGCGCGCACAAGCAGAGAACCTAGCTCGTTATATGCGTAAGGGTAGTTTAATTGGAGTAGACGGAGAGGTTAGAACAAGAAGTTATCAAGATCAAGATAATAAAATGGTTTATATTACAGAAATACTAGCAAATGCAATTGAATTTTTAGAATCAAAATCTGCTGGTAGTTCGCAAGGATATCAATCATTTAGTCAAGATTCACCTTTTGAGTTTAACCAAGAACCAGAACCTCGCAAGCAAGAAGACCCTTTTAAGGAAATGCAAGCTGGCTTAGGTATCACTGACGATGATATACCATTTTAAGGAGGTTTTAGTAAATGGCATTTAGACCAAGAAGAAGAAAAAGTTGCTACTTTACAGATAATAAAATTGAAAAGATTGATTGGACTGATTACGAATTATTAAGAAGATTCGTTACTGATCGCGGTAAAATTAAACCAAGAAGATCAACAGGTACAAAAGCTATCTATCAAAGACAATTAGCTGTTGCAATAAAAAGAGCACGTCATATGGCATTGTTACCATTTGTGAAAGAGTAGTTTATGCTACTCTTTTTTCTTTGTTTTTATGATAAAGAGTTTATTTTTTCCTATAAATATGGTATACTAAAATAGTTAAGATGGTGATTTTATGAGGAATACATTAGTTTATAGAATAATATCATTAGTGCTTTTCTTAGCTTCTTGTTTCGTTTTAGTTTTCACAGCTATTTTTGGGGAAATAAACGAATGGCTAACTTATGCTGCTTTGGTGATAGTAGCAGCATCATTTACGACAGTTTTTGTTTTGAATGTTGGGAATAAGAAGTTTAGGAAAATGCAATGGTTAGAACAAAGGTATGAGTTATGGAACTCAATTTCTTACCGTGTTAAAAAAGGTGGAGAAACTGCCTTTAATAAACTACCTATTGCTATTATTGTTTATGATAAAAATAAAACAATTCAGTGGGCCAATGCTTATGCTAAGGAAATCTTTTTAAGTCCTTTAGTTGATGTTAGAATTGAAAACATTAGTGCTGATTTATATTACAATTTATCAAATGAAGATAAGTTTGAAATATCACTTTATGGTTCAATTTTTGAATGTGAAGTTTTGATGGAAGAAAATATTGTTTATTTAACTGACGTAACTGAATTCCATAATTTGACACAAAAATATGCAGACCATACACTAGCTGCTGGTATTATCAACTTAGATAATTTAAGTGAAGCTTTATCTGGCTTTGATGCTCAAGAGAGATCTTCGCAAATGAGTAATATTATTGGTATCTTAAGTGATTGGTGCAGTAAGTTTGATATCTACTTAAAAGGATATACAGACAATCAATATTTAATTTTATTAAATGAGAAGCAATTAGCAGAAGTTGTGAAAGATGAATTTAAGGTAATTGATGATGTTAAGTCATATTGTTTAAAAGAAGATATTAGATCAAGTGCATCAATTGGAATTGCTGTTGCTGATAATGCTGATTTAGGTTATGTTGAGTTATTTGCATTAGCTGAAGCTCAATTAAACTTAGCATTAAATCGCGGTGGAAACCAATGTGTTTTAAATAAATATGGAGAGACGTCTTACTTTGGCGGAAAGACTGCTTCATTTGAAAGTAGATCTCCTGTTTATGTAAGAACTAAAGCTGAAGAGTTAGTTTCATTAATTAATAAAGCTCAAAAAATTTATGTTATGACACATATAGACGCTGATGCTGATGCTTTTGGAGCGGCAATTGCTGTTCAAAAAATAGCTGCTGCTTATAATAAAGAAGCTAAGATTGTTTTTGATTTAGATAGAGTAGATCAAACCATTCAATATTTATATTCTATTATTCAAAGAGAACATACTGCGACTTTAGATTATTTAATAGGAACTAAAAAGGCAATTAGAGAAATAAAAAACAGCGATTTATTAATAATTGTTGACGTTCAAAATCAAAAGATTTTAATGGAACCAAAACTTTATAAAAAAGCTAAACATGTAGCTGTTATAGATCATCATCGTCCTGGTAAGTTTTTGGTAGATAAATACGATTATATTTATCAAACTTCATCTGCGTCTTCAAGTGTAGAGTTGCTTGTAGAGATGTATGAGTTTTTAGATAAAGATCCTATTGTAAGTAGTGCTGAAGCTACATGGATGATTATGGGAATTTTAGTAGATACAAATGATTTAATGTATCGCGCAAGTTATAGAACATTTAATGTTTTATCTAGATTACAAACTTATGGTGGAGAATTACAACTAGCGAAAAAGTATTTACGTGAAGATTATGATAAATATGAAAAGAGAATTGATGTTTTATCTAATCTTATAATTTATAAAGAAAAATATGGAATTGCTACTGTTACAGAAGGAGTCAATCCAAGACAGTTTTTAGCTAAAGTAGCTGATGATGTTTTAGAAATCAAAGGCATTAAAGCTTCGTTTTGTGTTGGCAGAATATCAGAAAATGAAATTGGTATTAGTGCTCGTAGTTTAGACGAAACTAACGTTCAATTAATTATGGAAGCTTTAGGTGGTGGTGGTCATTATAACAATGCCGCAACTCAACTAAGAGCTGTAGATTTAGAAGAAGCAAAAGATATGCTTATAAAAGAAATTGATATTTCAGAAGAGAGAGGAGGAGATTCAATGCGAATTATACTTACAACTGAAGTTAAAGGAAAAGGTAAAAAAGGCGATATTATCGATGTAAAGAGTGGATATGGTAACTTCTTAATTCGAAGTGGACAAGCCATTATTGCATCAGTTGATAATATCAAAGAATTAGAAAAAGAAAAAGAAAAAGAGAAACGTTTAGCTTTAAGTAAAGAAAATGAAATGAAAGATCTACGTGACAAAATTGAAGCAAACCCAGTTACAATTGGCGTTAAAGTAGGAAAAGAAGGAAAAATTTTCGGCTCAGTAAGTAGTAAAATGATAGTAGACGAATATAAGGCACAATATGATATTACTTTAGATCGTAAAAAGATTATTAAAGATGAAATTCAAGCTTTAGGTACATTTGTAGTTTTGGTTGATCTTCATCCTGATATTAAAGCTAGATTAACAATTTATGTTGTTGGAAAGGAATAATTATGGAAGAACTAAGACAATTACCTTATAGTATCGAATCAGAACAATATATTTTAGCTTCGGCTTTAATTAATCCTCAAGAAGCTTCAGCTATTGTAAATAGTGTTCATTCAGAACATTTCTATGATCAACGTCATAAGAATATTATGGAAGCAATGGAAAAACTATATCAAAATCACCAAGAGATTAACTACACAAATGTAATCGAGGAGTTAAAAAGAGAAAAGAAATTTGAAGCATCTGGGGGAATTGAGTATATTGGTTATTTAATTGATATTCTACCAACATATGTTCGTTGGGATACTTATGCAGCTAACATTAAAGAAAAAGCATTGCAAAGAGAGCTTTATCATACACTATCAAATCTTTCAAATGATATTTTATCAGGTCGTTTTCAAACAGATGATATTTTAAATAATACAGAAAGATTAGTTAAGAACGTTCTAAACAAAAGATCAGTTAACCAACTTACAAAAGTAGATTCTATTACTCCTGGAGTTATTGATGAGATAAACAAAAGAATGCAAAACAAAAATGATTTGATTGGTATTGATACAGGTTTTAAAGAATTAAATAATATTTTATCTGGTTTCAAAAAACAAGAATTAATCATTTTAGCTGCTCGTCCAGGTGTTGGTAAAACAGCACTAGCTTTAAACTTTGCTTCAGCAGCATGTAAGCAAGGAAAATATGTAGCTTTCATTTCTCTTGAAATGGGTAAAGAACAAATTGTAAAGAGATTGATTAGTACTGAATCAGCAGTTGATCATGATAAAATTAACAAAGGTCAATTATCAGGTACAGAGATTTCTAGTATTCTAACAGCTAAGTCGCAAACAATTGATAAATTTAATTTATATTTAGATGATAGCAATAGTGCTAATATTTTTGATATTATGGCTCAATGCCGTAGTTTAAAGAGAAATGGTAAATTAGATATGATTGTAGTTGACTATTTACAACTAATAGATTTAGATAATCCTCGACGTTCTTCTACAAGAGCGGAAATTGTTGGTGCTATTTCAAGATCTTTAAAAGTACTTGCTATGGAACTTGATATTCCCATTATCGCTTTATCACAATTAAATAGAACAGCAGCTAAGCCTGATGGAGAGCCAAACCTAGCTCAATTAAGAGAATCAGGTAGTATCGAGCAAGATGCTGACGTTGTTATGTTTATTTATAGTAATAAAGAAGATGAAGAAAGAAATCAAAAGACTGCTAACTTAAAATTAAAAGTTGAAAAGAATAGACATGGTAGAACTGGTATTATGGATATTACATTCTTCAAACATATCTTAAAATTCACACAAGAGAAGGAACAAAGATAATGCTTGAGAGGTTGCAAATTATTGAAGACCGTTACGAAGAGATATGCAATTTATTAATGCAACCAGAAATCGCAATGGATCTTAAAAAGGTAAAAGAATTAAGTAAAGAACAAAAAAGATTAGAACCTATTGTAACTAAATCAAGAAGTTATAAATCTTTACTAGAAGAAGAAAAATCTTTAGAAAGTTTAATTACTGGCCATGATCTTGAAATAGCAGAACTTGCTAAGTTAGAGATTGAAGGTGTTAAAGAAGAAATCTTAAAATTGGAAGAAGAGTTAAAATTAATGCTTATTCCTCGTGATCCTCAAGATGATAAAAACATCATTTGTGAGATTAGAGGAGCTGCAGGTGGAGATGAAGCTAATATTTTTGCTGGTGATTTATTTAGAATGTATTCTAAATATGCAGAGGAAAAGGGTTGGACAATTGAAGTTATTAACTCTGAACCTTCAGATGTAGGTGGATTTTCTAAAATTGAATTTATAATTACTGGAGATAGTGTTTATTCATTTCTAAAATATGAATCTGGTGCCCATCGTGTTCAAAGAGTTCCAGAAACAGAAGCAAGCGGAAGAATTCATACATCAACTGCGACTGTTTTAGTTATGCCTGAAGTTGATGAAGTTGAAGTTAACTTAGATGTAAATGATGTTAGAATTGATACTTATCGTTCAGGTGGAGCCGGCGGACAACATGTAAATAAAACAGAATCAGCTATTCGTTTGACACATATACCATCAGGAATTGTTGTTCAATGTCAAGATGGTAGAAGCCAACATGAAAATAAAGCTACAGCTTTTAAACTTTTAGCTGCAAGATTATATGAACATGCTCTTCAAGAACAAGAACAACAAGTTGGAAAGGAAAGATTAGCGAAAGTTGGTACTGGTGATCGTTCTGAGAAAATTAGGACTTATAACTATCCCCAAAATAGAGTAACTGATCATAGAATTAACTTCACCATCCAACAATTAGATCGTGTAATGAATGGAAAATTAGATCCGATTATTGAGGCTTTAATTATGGAAAATCAAAGAGCCCAATTATCAAAAAAAGAAATATAATGACCTATCAAGAATTATTTAAAAAATATACAAATCAATTAAATAAAGATCAAGAACGAACAGCAATTGAATTAATTGTTTTAGAAGTTAACGGACTTTCTAAACAAGACTTAATTCTTAATTACAATAATCAAGTTTTGCATCTAAAAAAAACAGAAACCCTAATTAGTGAATACTTACAAGGTATGCCCGTTCAGTATTTATTAGGGTTTACTTACTTTTATGGATACAAATTTTTTGTAAGTCCTGCTGTTTTAATTCCTCGTTTTGACAGTGAGATTTTAATTGAAGCTGTTTTAGAGCATTTAGATAAAGGACAAGAATACCGAATTTTAGATATTGGTACTGGTTCAGGGAATCTTGCAATTACCTTGAAAAAATTATTACCTAAGGCTATAATTGAGGCAGTAGATATAAGTGATAGTGCTTTAGAATTAGCTAAGAAAAATGCAAAATATCATAAAGTAGATATCAACTTTATCCAAAGCGATTTGTTTAGTAATGTGAATAATAAATATGATATTATTATTTCTAATCCTCCTTATATTAGAAAAGAGGATTTATTAAGTGAATATGTTTTGAAAGAACCAAAAGGTGCTTTAATAGCTGAAGAGGATGGTCTTTATTATTACAAAACAATTTTGAAAGAAATTAATAGATATCTAAATGATAAGTATTTAGTTTTTTTTGAAATAGGAATAAATCAAGAAACTAAAGTAACAGAATATGTTAGAAAGTATTTAGGAGCTAAAACTAAAGTTTATTTAGATTTAAACTTAATTCCTAGAGTAGTTATGATAGAAGGTGATAAAAGTGAAAATAATATTTAATTTAATATTGGCTTTTTTTCTAAGTTTAACTACTCCGGTAGTTACAGCTAAAGCTGAATATCAAGCTGATGTGAATAAGGGATATGATTCTTATTCATATATAGTAGATTATGAAAATAGTTATTATAGCTTAATTGTAGTTGAGGGTTTAGTTGATGATAAGATAACTTATGGTGTTTTCTTTTTTAATGATGTAAGTAGGGCTTACTATATTACTTTAGTAAACGAACAAACTGGTTTAAGACAATTATTCCCTGAGACAGATAGAGGAGATGTTTATGTTTTAGGGTTTCAAGTTGAAAAAGGTTCAAGTTATACAATTTTAATTCGTGATAAAAAATCACATGAACAACATTTACCTTTTGAGTTAAGTTTTGGTTTAAAGACAGAAGAAGAAATTAGTTCATTAGCTACTAGTGGTTTAGGAAATGGCGTATCTATGACAGATCTTGAGACTGCTTATTGGTTTAAACCTTTTAAAATCAATTTACCAGCGTTAATTGTAAGTTTCTTTATTGCTTTAGCTATTGTTAGTTTAATTGTTATTATTTATTTTTATCGCAAGAAAAAAGGAGTTTTCCAAAAGAAAGATGAATCGGATTTCGATTTTGAAAAATTTGTTAAGAGCGATGAATTTGATAACTTTCTTTCAAAAGAAATTGAAAAGCCTATTTTTGAAATTCAACCAGAAGATGTTACAGTTGAAGAAGTTACTGAGCCAGTATATAAACGCTATGCGAGAGATGTAGAAGCAGAATTTTCAAATTTTAATATTAAAGAATATTTAGAAAAAGAAGGTTTCTCTACAGATTACACTCAATTAAATCATGAAACAAAAAACCAAATTACTTTAAGATTAATGTATTTAAAAGATCAAAATTTAATAACTGTTGATGATTATTTGAAGGAGATCAGCAAATTATGGAAGAGTTAAGCTTAAAAGAATTTTTAAATTTAGGCAAAAAAGATTTAAAGGGCAAAGTAGTAGTATTCCCAACCGACACTATTTATGGTATCGGGGCTTTGATTGACGACTATGATGGAATCAAAAAAATCTTTGATTTAAAACAAAGACCTTATAATCAACCATTAGCTAACTTGTGTTTTTCAATTGAACAAGTAAAGCAATATGTAGTGAAGATTCCTAATTCAGTAAAAGAAATTTTAGCTGTTGATTGGCCAGGAGCTTTAACAGTTATTTTCCAAAAAAAGCCTGAATTAGAACTACCTTTTAATAAAGAAACTGTGTCATTTAGAATGCCATTATCTATAGTTGCTTTAAAAATATTAAAGAATTTTGGTCCACTTGCAACTACATCAATTAATATTCATGGTACAAAAGAACTTAATGATTTAGTCAGTATTAAAGAGGCTTTTGGCTTACAAATAGATTATATAATTACCGATAAAGAAATATTTTCTTCAGTGCCATCAACAGTGATTGATGCAACTGGCGAGGAGCTAAAAGTGCTTCGTGAGGGACAAATAAAAATAAGAGCTTAATGCTCTTTTTTTCTTTGAAAATGAATCGTTTTGTGTTATAATTTATAAAAGAAAGAGGTGCCAAATATGGAAGGAAAAGTAGTCATCTTTAATCATCCACTTATGCATCATAAGTTGACATTGATTAGAGATGAAAAAACATGTACAAAAGATTTTCGTGAAACAGTTGAAGAGATTGCTATGCTTATGGCATATGAGGTTACAAGAAACTTACCAACAGTAGAGAAAAAGATTAAAACGCCAATTGCAACTATGAAAGGTCAAGTATTAGCTAAAGACGTTGTAATTGTACCAATCATTCGTGCAGGTATCGGAATGGTTGATGGAATTTTAAGATTAGTTCCAACTGCAAAAGTAGGATATGTAGGTGTATATCGAGATGATAAAACTTTATTACCTCATGAGTACTACGTAAAATTACCAGAAAAGTTAGATCAAGCTACAATTTTAGTTGTAGACCCAATGCTAGCAACTGGAGGAAGTGCAAATCATACTATTAATTTACTAAAGAAAAGAAACGCAAAAGATATTAGTTTTGTAGGTATCGTAGGCGCACCAGAAGGGATCAAAGTTTTACAAGATAATCACCCAGATGTAAATATTTTCTTAGCAGCTTTAGATGAAAAGTTGAATGATAATGGATATATCGTTCCAGGGCTAGGAGATTGTGGGGATCGTCTTTATGGAACAAAATAAAAAAGCAAAAATTTATACTAAACAAGGGGATAACAAGGAGACTAGAACAGTAGCTGGTAAAGTTCTAAAAAGTGATTTAGTTATTTTTGTAGAGGGGGCAGTTGATGAATTACAAACATCAATTATGCTTGCTCGTTCATTTTTAAATGAAGTAAAATATCGCGATTATTTAGAAAAGATTACTAGGCTTTTATTTACTCTTAGTTATTCGATTGTAAGCGAAAAAGACTTAATTGAAAATGAAGATATCTTAGATTTAGAAAAAGAGATAGATTTACTAGATAGCAAACTACCTCCATTAAATGATTTTATTTTACCAGGGTTTTCTAAAGCCGCCGCTTTAGTTCATAATGCACGTACAACTACAAGAAAAACAGAAAGATTAGTTGTTAAGTATGCTTTGGAGCATAAAGTTGATCCAAAGATCTTACAATATTTAAATCGTTTATCAGACTATTTCTTTGTTTTGGGTAGATATGTAGATTTAGGTGAAAACAATGGATGAGGTAACATTTGCAATTGTTAAGTTAGTTTGGTTTATCGTAATTTTAGTTGTTGTGGCGCTAGTTACTTACCGAGCTTTAGGGGCTGTTGATTATTCGAAAATATTTAAAGCACGCTCTACTTGGCAAATTAGAACTTTAGTTTTACTAGTTTCAATTATTGTAGGTGGTTTAGTAGCTTTTATCTTTTTAGAGTTTATAGGCTTACTGCAAAATGTTTTTAAGTAAAATTAATTATAAACAAAAAGCACATTTTAAAATGTGCTTTTTTCTAATAATTCTATAGTTAGATCACCATTTGTTAGTTCTCTAACTTGATTTATAAAAGGTTCAACTTGATTTTCTAAAATAAGATAAGTCATTTTTACATCTTTTCCAAATTCCCTCTCAATAATTTCATCATTTAATTTATTAATTAAGATATCTACTTTTGAATAATCAATTGTAATTAGAATTTTTTGATAAGTATTTATCTCAACAATATTAGCAACAGCTAAGGCTTCGGTTGTAGATTTAGTATAGGCTCTAACTAATCCCCCTGCACCAAGCATGATCCCTCCAAAATATCTTGTAACTACAGCTAAGATATTTGTAAGTTCATTTTTTTCTAAAACATTATAGATAGGTAATCCTGCTGTTTGACTTGGTTCTCCATCATCAGAATATTTAATCCCATCTTCCACAATATAAGCATAGCAGTTATGAGTTGCGTCATAATATTTTTTTCGTAAAGCAGCTAATTGCTCTTGGGCTTCACTTACATTGTTTACGGGAATTAATGTACAGATAAATTCGCTTTTTTTAATTATGATTTGATTAGAAATTGCTTCAGTTATTCTTTTCATTTTATCACCTAATTTAATTATATAGGTTATGAGAAAAAAACTCAAGTTAAAATAAGTAATTACTATGGAAAAGATGATTATTTTTTGATATAATACATAATGGGAAGAAGGTGATCTGAATGTCTACCAATTTAGGATACATTAATAAAGGTAAAGAAATTCTAACTGTTTTAAACACGAATGGTTACCAAGCGTATTTTGTAGGTGGGGTAGTTCGTTCAATTATTTTAGATATACCTTTTTCAGAAATAGATATTATTACTAGTGCTAATTTAGAGCAAATTAAAAAGTGTTTGAAAAATCATGAAACAACAGTAATTGATGAAAGTAAATTAGCATTATTCTATAAAGCAGAAGTCTTTTTCATTAGTACTTTTAGAAAAGCTTCAGAAAAAGACAAAAAGAAGATTAAGAGAATTCACTATTCTGAAAGTCTTCAAGAAGATTTAATTTCCAGAGACTTCACAATAAATGCTATAGCTATGAATAATGGCAGTATGCTTACTGATGCTTTGAATGGATATCGTGATTTAAATCGTAAAGTCTTACGAGCAATTGGTAATCCTAGACAAAGATTTAAAGAAGATCCAGTTAAAATTTTAAGAGCAATTCGTTTAATCAGTGAATTAGGGTTTAGACCAGATTTTAAAACAGCTAATGCTTTAAGTTCAAGAGCCAAATATTTGAAAGACTTAGAATTAAATTATTCGGTTTTAAGAGAAATCAAGAAAATTTTTGAAGGGGAACATCTTAAATTAGCAATTAAACATATTGAAAAAGCAAAGATTTATAAATATATTCCTTTCTTTCAAAAACCAATTAAGCGATTAATTAATAGGTATATCGATATTGATTTTGAAACATTAGCTATAGCTAGTTTTGTAGCTAATAAGCAAATCCCTAAAGTTTTTGAAAACTTTTTTGATAATATCAAAGAAGTTGAACAATTAACTAATTTAGTTGTAGCTACAAAGAAAGCTGAATTTCCTGATTTAGTTTTATATACTTATGGTTTAGATGCTTGTTTGAAAGTAAACAATGCTAATTTATTGCTATCAAAAAGATATATGAGACCAAGAAAATTAAAAGCAAAATATGATAAGTTGCCTATTAAAGGAACTTGTGATTTAGCTTTTAAAGGTGAAGATATCTTAGTTCTAACAAACAATGTTTCGGGTAGTTTTTTACCAATGATTGTAGAAGAAATGGCACATAAAGTTATAAATAAAGAATTAGATAATGACCGTGAAGAATTAAAGACTTATGCAATTGCTAGACTAAATGAAATTCTTGGTCATAAAAAAGAATATAATGTTTTTAAAAGCATTTATAAAGAATAAAGGAGTAAAACATGAGAACGAAAGTTAAAGATTATCGCGCAGGCGATGAAGTTAATAATTTAATTTTAAGGTTAGTAAATGTTCAATATCGCAAAACTACAAGTCAAGCAGACTACGTTAATGCTTTAGGCTTTGATGGTGAAGAAATTTTAGAAGTTAAAATTTGGAATGTAACTGATAGTATTAGAGAGAATTTAGAAAATGGTAAAATCTATACTTGTTCTGGTCAAATGAAAGATTATCAAGGTAAACTACAATTTAACTTAAAAGAATTAGCTGAAGCTGATCCAAGTTTATATAGATTAGAAGAGTTTTTTGAATATGCCAAGTTATCAGTTGAAGAATTAAAAGAAAAGATTATGAACTATGTTTTAAAAATTGAAAATGCTAATATTAAAAAGTTAGTATTGGCAGTTTTAAAAGAAGATTTAGATGCATACTTTGTTCATCCAGCAGCTAAATCAGTTCATCATAATTATATTTCTGGACTAGCTTATCATGTTTATTCAATGCTTAAGTTAGCTGATACATATATTGAGTTATATCCGTTTCTAAATAAAGACTTAATTTATGGCGGGATTTTATTACACGATTTTGGTAAGATTACCGAAATGGAAAAAACTACAGGAGAATATACGAAACAAGGCAATTTATTAGGACATATTATTATTGCTTCTAATATATTATATGAAAAAGCAAAAGAGTTAAGTTTAGAGGAATCAGAAGAATATTTGATGCTAGCTCATATTATTATTGCTCATCATGGTTTCTTAGAATTTGGTTCACCAAAAGAACCAACGATACCGGAAGCATATGTTGTGTTTTTATGTGACTATGCTGACTCAAGAATGGGTGCTTTAGAAAAAGAGTTAAAAGATGGAGTTAAAGGCGAATACAGTCAACCAGTTTTTGCTTTTAATAAGAGAATATTTTATTTGCCAGATTTAGATTAAGTAATATAATGCTTGAAATTAAAGTAAAATTGTGATAAAATATTGATATTGTGAAATACAAAGAGGTGTTTTTAATATGAAAAGAAGAAGAAGAGTAAAAAGCAAGGCAAATAAGCAAAAGGACGCACCAAAGTTAAGTCCTAAAACTATATTATTAAGTACTTTGCCTGTTTTATTAGTTGTTTTGGTAATTGTTGTTATCGCAGTTGCTTCAACAGTTGCTAAAAATAATCGTAAAGGACCAATGATTGCAGATCCAGATGGTCAATACGTATTAGTAGGTGAAGGAGATAATGAATATTCTCTAACAAAAGGAGAAATGTATTCATTATTAAAAGATCAATATGGAATAAATACTTTATTCGAAATGTTAGATCGTGAATTATTAGAAAATGGTGAAAAGAATTATCTAGCAGAAGTTACAGATGAAGCAGTTCAAGAAGAACTTGAAAAAGAAATGTATAAAGGATTAGACTTAGATAAAGCAACACCAGAAGAAAAAGCAGAAGCAGAAGAAAAATATTATAACGAAAGATATGTTCAAGGCTTAAAAACTGAAGCGGAAATTAAAGATTACTATCGCTTAGAACTTGCCAAGAAAGCTTATGCAGCTAAATACTTAGAAGATGAAATTGCTAAGAAAGATGCAGAAGCAGAAGACGATACAGAAAAATATTTTCCTAAATCAAAGATTGATACTAAATATAATGCATTATATAAAGAACAATATTTTGTAATTGTTTTAGAATATGCTACTCGTAAAGATGCATATGGTGCCTTAGAACAGCTAGGATATAAAATTAAAGATCAAGAAAAAGATGCAAGTGGAGCTTTAATTCCTGATTCTTATAATAAATGGATGAAGATTCCAAATGAAGAACAAGCTGAAGAGGAATTAACTAGAGAAGAAACAATTAAAGCTTTTATTGATTTATATAATACTTTACATAGTTATAAAGTAGAAGGTTATCCAGATGAAACTCTTACATTAAAAGAAGGTGTACAATACACAATTAATGAAGATGGTCATTATGTTTTCCATCAAGAAGTTATTAAAGATGAAGATGGAAATGTAAGTGATGATCCAAAGAATGCTTTACTATATACTGATGAAGAATTAAAGGCAATTGGTGCTGCAGTATTATCAGATGTTATGAATTTCAAAGCTTATGATCCAGAAACATCAGTTGTTAATAAAGATCAAAGATGGTTTAAAAACTATTTTATGTCTTTAGATGGTGGTAAGAAATTTGCAACTATTCTAAAAATTAAAACTATTGAAAAACCAGCTTTAGAAGATGTACAAGATAAAGTTATCGAAGCATTAAAAGAAGAAACACTTACTGCTGCTTATGTAACAAAAGCAATGTATGGATTACGTGCTACTGCAGACTTAGTTCTTTATGATAAAGAAATTGAAACTTATTACAAATCACAAGCTGATACTTATAAAATTGAATTTGAAACAAGCAAAGCAAGAAGTAAAGATTTAATTGCGAAACTTGGGGATATTGAATATACAGTAGAAGATTTCTATCATAAATTAAATCAAGATTATGGAATGAATATTGCAATTAATGAAATCAATTTTAAGAGAATACTTAACAATCCTGACATTAATAAGATTTATGATGTAGAAAAAGAAAAAGTATTAGATAAAGAAGCATGGGCAAAAATTGAAACTAAATTTACTGATGAAAAAGCTCAATATGCTAATTATTCAATGTATATGACTTGGACAGATTATATGAAATATAGATTCCAAGCAAACAATGAACAAGAAGTAAAAGTTAGATTATTATATGAGCAATTATCAGCTGAAGCTAGTAAGCCTTATACAGATTTCTCTTTAATTAGCGAGACTGATCCAATTTGGACTAAATACTATTCAGAAAATATGGAAAATGTTAAGAGTAAATATTATAAAGTTGAAGGTTATCATTTATTAATCCATGTTGTTGATGAAGAAAAATCAACAAGTTCTAGCCAAGTATTATTAGATCCAAAATTTTGGACTCCAAAACAAGTTGAGCTTGCGGAAGAATTATATGCTCAAGTACAAGCTTACTTAGTTGCTAAAGGCGATTACAAAGCTCAATTTGATAAGATTGTAACTGCGTTTAATGAAGCACCATTATTCCAAGCACACTTACCTCAAGATGCAGCTTCTCAGCCTGAATTTACAATTAATGAATTAGAATACGATTTAGATGATATGATTGATATTTCTAAATTCAAGACTGCAGGCTTAAAAGTTAAATATGAAAGTTTAGGTTCATTTGAGTTCAAACTTCCAGGACAATCTGGTGGAATGGTTGAAGCATTCAACGAAGGCATTAAGAAAATTTGGGATGAAGATGATGATAGTGCTGAAGATAAGATTTTTGGTGTAAATACAGTTGTTGGTGAACATTTAATTACAGAATTTGGATATCACGTATATGTAAATTCAAAAACTACACCACTTGAAACTTATACTGAAGGAGATGTTGAACATATCTTACCTACATTCGACATGGTTAAAAAATATTTAGCGGGTGAAGCATTAGATACAGATACAACTAAAGCTGCCGCAAAGAAAAAGATTGTTGAATTCTGGGTAAAAGGTATTAAAGAAGATGCAGTTAAAAATAATCAACATATTTTAACTTCAAAACAAAAAGGATTAACATTTGATTTTAAAGAAGCAGACTTCACAAACGCAGATTATCAAAAATTCTTAGGAATAGTATTAAAAGAAGGACAAGAAGCTTTAATTTATAAAGCACATCTTGCTGATTAATAAATATAGAAAAGGCACTAGATATCTAATGCCTTTTTTCTTGAAAAAACAAGGTAAACATTATATAATTAAAATAAGGAGAAAATGAAGATGAAGTTTGTAGTGCTAGCTAGCGGATCAAAAGGAAACTGCATTTATATTGAAACACAAAATCATAAGATTTTAGTTGATGTTGGAATTGCCTATAGTAATGCTAAAACAAGAGCAGAAAAACTAGGGATTGACTTAAGTGAAGTTGATGCTATTTTTTTAACACATAGCCATATTGATCATATTTATGGTTTAACGCAATTTTTAAAGCAAACTAAAGCAACAGTTTATGCAAGTTACGATACTCATAAATATTTAGATCATAAATATAAATACTATAATTCTTTAGGAAATATTAAAGTAATTGAAGCAGATGCTTTATATAATATTTTAGACTTTTTTGTTGTTCCTTTACAACTAGTCCACGATTTTCCTTGTTTTGGTTACTATTTTATTCACGAAGAAAAAACTTTAATGATTGCAACTGATACAGGTATTTTCCCTGAAAAATATACTTCACTATTAGAGGCGACAGATGCTTTAATAATAGAAGCAAATCATGATATTGATACTTTAATTAATAGCGATCGTCACCAAATGTTAATTGATAGAATCTTAAGTGTTCAAGGACATATGAGCAATACAGCTACACATTATTTACTTAAACACTTTCTTAAAGAAAGGACTAAAATAATTGTTTTAGCTCATGTGTCTGAAGAATGTAATAGTGATGATGAAATTGAAAGAGATATAATAAAACCTTTAGATTTCAAAGGAGATATCTATATTGCAAGGCAACATCAAGCATTACCTATGATAGAGGTGAAATAATGGCTAAGTTTATTTTAAAAAGCAATTATGATCCTAAAGGAGATCAAATTAAGGCAATTAAAGAATTAACTGATAACTTAAAAGCTGGGATGAAAGAACAAACTCTTTTAGGAGCTACAGGAACTGGTAAAACTTATACGGTAGCTAATGTAATTAAAAATATTGGTAAGAAGACTTTGGTTTTAGCTCATAACAAAACATTAGCAGGACAATTATATAGTGAACTCAAAACATTCTTTCCAGAAAATAGAGTTGAATACTTTATTTCTTATTATGATTACTATCAACCCGAAGCTTATGTAGCAGCTAAAGATTTATATATTGAAAAGGATTCATCAATTAATGACGATATCGACCAAATGCGTCACTCAGCTGTTAGTTCATTATTAACAGAAGACGATGTAATTGTAGTTGCATCTGTTTCTTGTATTTATGGTATTGGTAATCCAGAAGACTATTTAGAAAATATGCTTACTTTAAGGCAAAAAGATATCTATTCTCGTTCAGATTTAATGAACAAGCTAGTTAAGATGGAATACTTAAGAAATGATTATGAGTTTAAAAGAGGCACATTTAGGGTAAGAGGAGAATCAATTGATATTATTCCTCCTCATGAAAAAGATGAAGCAGTTAGAATTGAATATTTTGATAATGAGATTGAAAGAATTTTAATTTTAGATAGTCTAACGGGGAATAAAATTAAAGAAACTAAAGTTATTAATATCTTTCCTGCGACACTCTTTTCTACAAGTTCATCAAAAAAAGAGGAAGGTATTAGAAGAATAAAGTTAGAATTAGAGGAACAAATAGCTAATTTTCAAAAACAAGGAAAACTCTTAGAAGCGCAAAGAATCGAACAAAGAACTAAATATGATTTAGAGATGCTAGAAGAAATTGGTTCTTGTTCTGGAATTGAAAACTATTCTCGTCATTTAAGTTTAAGGGAAGAAGGAGAAACTCCGTATACTTTAGTTGATTTCTTTAAAAAAGACTTTCTTTTAATAGTAGATGAATCCCATGTAACTATTCCTCAAGTTAGAGCGATGTATAATGGCGATAGATCAAGAAAGTTAAGTCTTGTAGAGAATGGCTTTAGATTACCATCGGCTTTAGATAATAGACCACTTACATTTGATGAGTTTAATCAAAAGCTAGATCAAGTTATTTATGTAAGTGCAACTCCAGCTGAATATGAGAAAGAAAGAAGCGGAGATATTGTCGAACAAATTATTAGACCAACTGGACTTTTAGATCCAATTGTTGTTGTAAAGCCAAGTGAAGGTCAAATTGAAGATTTAATTAAAGAAATTAAAAATAGAATCAAACAAAAAGAAAGAACTTTAGTCTTAACTCTTACAATTAAAATGGCAGAAGACTTAACTAATTACTTAAAAGAGTTAGATATTAAAGTTGCTTATTTACACTCAGAAATTAAAGCTTTAGAAAGACTAGAAATAATAAGAAAATTAAGATTAGGTGTCTATGATTGCCTAGTAGGCATTAACCTTTTAAGAGAAGGTTTAGATATACCTGAAGTATCTTTAATTGCTATTTTAGATGCGGATAAAGAAGGATTCTTAAGAAGTGAAACATCGCTAATTCAAACGATTGGTAGAGCTGCAAGAAATGTAAATGGTATGGTTATTTTATATGCAGATAATATAACTAGATCAATGGAAAATGCTATTAATGAAACATATAGAAGAAGAGATATCCAAGATAGATATAATCAGGAACATAATATTATTCCTCAAACTATCTATAAAGATATTCAAGATGAGTTTGTAATTACAAGAGAATTACAAGAAGATTTAAAAACTTATGATTTAAATAAATTAGCTAATTTAAGTACAGTTGAAAGAAGAAAAGTTATTAAGTCTTTAGAAGATAAAATGAGACAAGCTGCGAAAGATCTTGACTTTGAACAAGCAATGGTATTAAGAGATATTATTTTTGAGATTAAAGCAGAATTAGAATAGAGGTTATTATGAAAAAGAAAGTAATTTTAGGATTTAGTGGTGGGGTAGACTCAGCAGTAAGTGCAATTATTTTAAAAGAACAAGGATATGATGTAGAGGGTATGTTTATGCGTAATTGGGATTCAGCACTTAATTACGATATTTTAGGTAACCCTAATAATCCAGATGATATTTGTCCTCAAGAACAAGACTATAATGATGCAGTAGAAGCAGCTAGAATTATTGGGATTAAACTGCATAGAGTTGATTTTGTGGAAGAGTATTGGAATAAAGTCTTTATGCATTTTATTGATGAGTATAAACAGTATCGTACTCCTAATCCTGATATTTTATGTAATAGCGAAATCAAGTTTAAATGTTTTGTTGAAAAGGCAATGGAAATGGATGCTGATTATATCGCTATGGGACACTATGCTAAGATTACTCATAAACCTTTAAAACTATATCGTGGAAAAGATCGTAATAAAGATCAAAGTTACTTTCTTTGTATGTTAACTAAAAAACAATTAGAAAAAGCCTTATTTCCTTTAGGAGATTTAACTAAAAAAGAAGTAAGGGAAATTGCTAGAAAATATAAACTAAATATTGCTGATAAAAAAGACTCTACAGGAATTTGTTTTATTGGTGAGAGAGACTTTGATAAGTTCTTAAAAAATTATCTTCCAGCACAAGTTGGTAATATGGAAACTTTAAGAGGAGAAGTTGTAGGTAAACATGAAGGTTTAATGTATTACACAATCGGTCAAAGAAAAGGTTTAGGTTTAGGGGGAGATAAGGGACCTTGGTTTGTTTTAGGTAAAGATATTAAAAGAAATGTATTACTTGTAGGTTATCAAGAAGATCAAGAATACTTATATTCAAATCGTTGTTTTGCTTCTAGCTTTAACTGGTTAAAAGAAGATTTTAAAGAAATAGAAGTATTAGCTCAATTTAGATATCGAAGTAAAGCAGTTAAAGCTAAAGTTAGAAGAATTGATAAAGATACTATAGAAGTAAAATATGAACCATTTAGAGCTGTAATTCCTGGTCAAGCTGTTGTTTTCTATAACAATGACGAAATGTTAGGTGGGGCTGTTATTGATGAAGTTTATCAAGATGATCAAAGGAGATTATATTGATGAATATGGTTAGAGGCGCAATTTCAAGAGTCATTTATTTCAAAAACAATTTTGGAATAGTTCAAATAATGCTAGATCATAATGATCCAGCAATGAAAGAAATTATTGAAGAACAATATACACTTACCATCACCATTACATCTAACTTTGATCGTAAACCTTTCAAAGATGAGTTATATGAGTTTACTGGAAAATTCAAAGATACAGACTATGGTTATCAGTTTCAAGCTAATCATTTTGAAAGAATAATGGCTAATACTTTAGAAGGTATTGTTAACTATTTATCAAGTGATTTGTTTTCGGGAATTGGCAAACAAAAAGCTACAAGAATATTTAATACTTTAGGTTCTGATTGTTTAAATGTTATTATTAGTGACCCTAAAAGGTTAGATAAAGTAAAAGGCTTAACTTCAAATAACAAAGAAGCAATAGTTAAGGTCTTGCAAGAAAATGCTTATTCACGTAAAACAACGGTTGCTTTTCTTAACTTAGGACTAACAATGACTGCAGCTTTAAAATTAATCAATGCTTATGGCAATGATGCTTATGAGATAGTAAAAGCTAATCCATATATATTAATTGATGAAGTAGAAGGTTATGGCTTTAAAAGAGCAGATCAAATTGCTTTAAGTTTGGGCTTTGAGGAAAATTCTTCTTTAAGACTAAAAGCATTAGTTATGTACTTATTAAAAGAACTAACTTATAGCTTTGGCAATACTTATTTTAATAAAGAAGATTTATATGAAAGAGTAAACAATGAATTAAAAACTTGGGAGACATCTCTTAAAGAATTTGAGTCTTTTCTAGATGAATTAAATAATGAAAAAAAGATAATTATTGAAGATAAAGATATCTTTTTAAAGAAAGTCTATGATTCAGAAAAGAGTTTTGCTTTGAAAATCAAAGAATTAAATGCTAAGGAAGTTAGTGATATTGATACTGAAGATTTAATCAAACAAGCAGAAAAGAAATTTGGGCTAACTTATGGTAAAGAACAAAAAGAGGCAATTAGTAATGCTTTACTAAACAAAGTATCAATTATTACTGGTGGTCCGGGAACTGGTAAAAGCACTATTATCAAAGGTATTATTTACTGTTTTCAAAAACAGTTCAAAGCAAGTGATTTAAGTATTGCTCAACTAGCACCTACTGGTAGAGCAGCAAAAAGAATGCAAGAAATTACTGGTAAAGATGCTATGACTATTCATAAATTTTTAGGTTATGAAGGTGGAGATATCTTTAGGTATGGAGAAGATGCTTTAATTGATTCAGAGCTTGTGATTGTAGATGAGTTTTCAATGGTAGATATTGAACTTGCTAATAGATTGGTTTCTGCTTTAGCTTCAAACACAAGATTAGTGATTGTTGGTGATGCAGACCAACTACCTTCTATTGGACCTGGAGATGTTTTGAATGATTTAATAAAATCAGATTATTTTAAAGTTACGAAATTGCATGATATTTATCGTCAAGAAGAGGGATCAGCAATTGTCAACTTAGCTCATAGTATTAATGAAGGATACCTTCCCGAATATTTTAGGGAAAATAGTTCTGATTGGAGTTTTATTTCTTTAGAAAAAGACCAAATAATTAATGGAATTATAGAGGTTGTAGAAAGAGCTCTAAATAAAGGAATGGATTTAGTTAAAGACATTCAAGTATTAGTGCCTATGTATCGCGGAGAAAATGGCATTAATAATATTAATAATGCTTTGCAAGAAAAGTTTAATCCGTTAAAAGATGAAGAAATAAAAAGTCATAATCATTCTTTTAGAATTGGGGATAAAGTCTTACAATTAGTAAATCGTAGTGAAAAAGATATAATGAATGGTGATATTGGTAAAGTTTATCGTTTTGAAAAAAGTGATGGCGAAATTACTGGTTTAGAAGTTGAGTTTGATTCTGGGATTGTAAAATACAAATTAGAAGAATTAGATGACCTAACACTAGCATATGCAATTACGATTCATAAAGCTCAAGGAAGTGAGTTTGATTTAGTAGTAATGCCAATAACTTCGCAATATTATATTATGTTAAGAAAGAAGTTAATTTATACAGGAATTACAAGAGCTAAAAAATATCTGGTTATGCTTGGTTCTGTTAATTATCTAGCAATGGGAATTACAAAAATGGACGATCAAAGGCAAACTAAATTAAAAGAAAGATTAGAAGATAAGAGAGAGGTTACACCATTTGATTTTATGTAAGCATAAAGAATAAATGATTTTAAAATAAAAAAAGAGTGAAATTTTCGTTTTCACTCTTTTTATTTTATTATTTTTTCATTAAATAGCTGGTCTAATTTCTGTAGCAGCAACGATTGTTGAAGTTAATGGGAATGAATATGATACTCCTTCTTTTCTTAACTTGAAGTTATATTGGATAGTTCTTCTAGCATTAGGAAGTTTTAGAACACGTCCACGTGCACTTACGTATTCTTTGTCTGCATCGTTAACTAATTCAAGTGTAATTTCATATTCACTTAGTTCTTGTAATACAAGTAATTCAGCTTCAACTAAGCCCATAAAGTGATCCCAATAACCAGCTCTTCTCATTGTTCCTGGACAATCTTTTCCAGACCAATTATTATGTTGACTAACTGCATCTAATCCTAAGTTATGTTCATGAAGGATATTAGCAACTAGTTTTGCAAGTCTTTGCCATGTTTGATATAAATCTCCACCTTGGTTGATAGAAGATTCAATACCTACAGTTAAGTCATTACCACCCCTATTAGAAATAGTTCTATAAGTAGAGTTGTAATATAAAGTAGTAGTATAGTAGTTTCCATTACGTTGGAAGAACATTAATCCAATAGAAGGGAAATCATTTTTAGTAGCTTGTCTACCACCAGCAGATGGTACTTGGATAAGACTCTTTTTACCATCAATTAGTAGGTAGTTATCTGTACTAACATCTACAGTTGGACGAGGACGAGTAATATCATATGGAACTCCTGTATCTAAATATGAAAATCCGCTTAATCCTTGACCACAGCCTGCATGCCATGCAGCTCTACCATGTTCAATATTTTGCCAAGCTTCTGAATCATCAACTGAATAGTGATATGATACTTCAGCATTTGAATTACAGTAGTTAGAAAGCATTTGAGCAGTTTCTCCAGGTGAGTTTCCACCAGCATCATGAACAGTAACAAACATTACTGGATTTGGAGATCCTGTTTCGTATTCTACATAGCCCATAGTTCCAGGTTGCATCCAGTTATAAATAACTCTATGTTCATCAAATAGATATTTATTGATACTACCATACATTGGTTCAACCGGATGTGGTGGATTGTCAACTGTTTGCCAACCTACTAATGTTACGTTTTGAGCAACAGTTAAAGGTTGATTTAAATAGTTAATTAAGTCAGTTAGACTTAATTTAATTTCTACAATCACGTGTGCTTCAATATTTGGATTAGATTGTGAGTAAGCACGAATCTTAGCAAAGCCTTTGTTTGTATTAACTGTTAATTGTCCGTTTAAAGGTCTTAATGAAACAGCACTACTAGGTTCAACTAATTCATATTTAAGATCGTTTTTAGCACTTACAGGATTTAATTCTACTATAGCATCATAAGGTCCACCACTTGTTCTCATATCATCTGGATAGCTAATAGTGAAACTTTGTAATGGTTTATAACCAACAACAAGTTGGAAAGTTCTAACTAATTCAGGAGTTGTACCTGATTGAACTGTGATTGTAGCAGTGCCTTCTGAAAGTGGCATAATAACACCTTTGTTTGTAATTGTAGCTATTGTTTTGTCGCTACTTGAACATTCAACACCAAGGCCAATATCTGTTTGGTCTACAATAGTTAATGCAAGTTCTTCATTTACATAAGCTAAAACTTCAGCACCTTCAGAAATTTCGTCTTCACCTAAACTTACAATGAATTGTTTCACAACATTTACAGTAACTGTAGCAGTTGATTTTCCATATGTAGCAGTAACAATTGCTGTACCAGTTTTTAGGGCAGTGATTTTATTGCCTTCGATACTGATAATTTCTGGTTTATCGATTGCATATAATAGTTCAGCTTCACCAACTAATTTAGGTTTTAATGTATATTCAGGGTTGGCATCTAAATCAATTGTAACTTCTGAAACCGAGAAAGTTACTTTTGGTTCAATTGGTGGGTTAACCACTTCTTTTTCAGTTACAGTAACATTGCATGTATCGGTTTTATCGTTAGCTTTTAAAGTAATTGTAGTGCTTCCTTTCTTAATTCCAGTAACTTTACCTGTGCTATCAACACTAGCAACTGTTGGATCAGCTACTTCATAAGTTATTGCAACAGCTTCGCCTTTATCTGTTTTTGCAACAGCTTCAATCTGTTTTGTTTCTTCTTCCTCTAAGGTAAGATTTTTTGTTGTTAGTGTAAGAGTTGTTACACTTTCTTCTTCTGGTTCTTCTTCATCCTTGCAACTAACAAGGAATAAAGCTATAAACAGTAAAAATAATAGTTTTAATACTTTTTCCATAGTACCTCCTCTTATTCAAAAATAGTATTAAATATCGTATCATAAAATTTGATTAGATATCTCTTCTTTTATAGTATAGCATAATTTGGAAAAAAATAAAAGTAAAAGGGCTTATATTTTTATAATATATAAGTAAAAGGAGTAAGCAATGAATAAAAAGAAAATCATTATTATTGTTAGTGTAGTAGCATTTTTAGTAATAACAGGTATTGTAATTAGTCTTATAAATAAGCCTAAAGTAGAAAATCCAATTGATGATCAAAGAGAAATTATTATAGAAAATATTGTAGTTGAAATTAAAGGTGAAGTTTATAATCCTGGTTTATATATTTTAGAACAAGGTTCAAGAATTAATGATCTAATTGAATTATCTGGTGGCTTTACAAAAGATGCTAATGGTACGGATCTTAATTTGGCTAGAGTTTTATCTGATGGCGAAGTTATAATTGTTTCTAAAAAAGGCGAAAGTGGGACAATAATAGAATCAAAAATTATTAATATTAACTATGCTACAGTAGAACAATTAATGGAACTATCGGGTATTGGTGAAACTAAAGCAAAAGCAATTGTAACGTATCGCGAACAAAACGGTAGATTTAAAAAGATTGAAGACATTATGAATGTTTCAGGTATTTCCAATGCTCTTTTTGAAAGAATTAAAGAACAAATCACTGTATAAAAAGCTCTTAAATAATTATTTCTTATTAGCTTTAGGAATAGTTTTAATTTTACTTTCACTAAAATACTATTTAGTTATTTTAGTAACTATTGTTTATTTAATATATTTTTATCGAAAATCAAAAGAATTATTTTATGTAGTAGTAGGACTAGCATTAATTATCATCTTGATTTATTTTCTTAAACTAAAAATTACATTAAGAGATCACAATTATTTAGAAGGTCAAATTATCAATATTAAGAAAGGGGATATAAGTCAAACTCTAACAGTTAAAAAGTCTTGGTTTAAGATTATGGTTTATACTGATTTAGAAACTAAATATAGTGTTTTAGATTATATTAAATTTCAAGGAGAAGAAGTAATAATTGATGATGTAAGAGTTCCTTATGATTTTGATTATAAAGAATATTTAAAACATCAAGGAATATCTAAAGTAATTAGTGCAACTTCAATAGTTAAAATAAAAAAAAGATTCTCTTATTTATACTTAAGAGAATTGATGACTAGTTATATTGATAAGTTTTTTTCTGAACCAGGAAATATGATTATTAAAGGTTTAGTTATTGGTGATAGTAAAAGTTTTACCTTAGATTTCGCCTCAGACTTAAGAATAAACGGGACTTCTCATTTGTTTGCAATTTCTGGTGCTCACGTAAATATCATTACTTATTTTTTAATTAAAGTTTTTGCTAGGTCAAAATATCAAGATAAAATAGTTTCTTCACTTTTAATAATTTATCTGTTTCTAACAAATTTCTTGCCTTCAGTATTGAGGGCAGTAATTATGTATTTACTTCATATCTTAAATAAAAAGTATCAGTTGCATTTCAAAACTTTAGATTTACTAGCAATCGCTTTTATTTTAATGATTATCATTAATCCTTTTTATTTTTTAAATTTAAGTTTCCAGTTAAGTTTTATTGTAACGGCTATTATTATTTTGCTTGCTTCTTTGATTAAAGATAAAAGTTCTTTAATCCAAACAGTCATTATTTCAACTGCAGCTGTTATTGCAACTTTACCAATAATTGCGAATATTAATTCAGAAGTAAATTTACTATCACCTTTAGTAAATGTTGTTTTTATTTTCTTGGTTTTAGAAATTTTACTTCCACTTTCTTTTATTATCTTAGTTTTACCTTTTTTAAGTAAATTTTATAATTTATTAGTTCAAGGATTTATATTTTTAAACAACCTTTTTGCTAGTCAAATAAAAATAAGTGTACCTCTACCCTATTTTAAAATATATCATTCCTTAATTTATTATAGTTTTTTTATTGTGTTTTTTAGTTTAAATAAATTTAAATCAAGAAAAATTGTTTTATCTTTCTTCCTTATTCTGTTTTCTTTTTTCATTTTGTTTCGTTCATATACTACTAGTTTAAAAGTGACATTTTTAGATCTTTACAATGGCGAATCAATTTTGATTCAAAAAGGAGTAAGTAAAGTTTTGATTGATACTGGAGCAGGGCAAGGAAAGAAAGTAAGTAGTTTTTTAAGAAAATCTGGAATTTATCATTTAGATTATTTAATTATTACTCATGATCATTTCGACCATTATGGGGAAGCAAAGGACATTTGTGATGTGGTTAATGTGAAAAGGGTTATAACCTCATCAATATCTAAGTTATCTTTTCAAAGGCAAATCAAAATCGGCTCTCCTTATATCATAAAATTAGGAAAAGATGAATTAATCTTATATCCCCCAGAAAAACAGTATTTAGATGAGAATAATAATAGTATTATTACTTTTCTAAAAAGCGAATTAAAATTTTTATTTCTAGGTGATTTAGTTATGACTGGCGAAGAAAGATTGAATGGTTTTAAAGAAAAAATAGATGTTTTAAAAGTGGGACATCATGGTTCTCAAACAGCAACATCGCCTAATCTTCTAAGTATTTTAAAACCAAAATATGCTATTATTCAAACTGGTAGAGTTAAATCATTTGGCTTCCCCGATCATGAGTTAATTAATCGATTAAATAATTATCAAATAAAAACATATCGAACTGATCTTCATTACACAATTGTTTATCAAAATAAAAAATTTACTTATCTAAATCAATAGCAGTATTCTTTAAAATATGGTAAAATATAAACAAGAGGTACAATATGGCTAAAGTATATTTATTTTTGGGAAATGAGGAATATCTAAACAAAGTCAAAATTGAAAGGATTATTAAAGAATCTGTAGCTGACGAATACAATATCAACTATTACGATATGGAAGAAAAAAACGTTAGTTTCGCAGTTGAAGATGCGCAAACTGCTCCTTTTTTGTGTGAAGAAAAGATTGTTGTTTTAAGACATCCAAAGTTTCTAACAACAGCCAAGTTAGAGATTGAACATGATATTAAAGGATTTGTCAAGTATTTAAATAATCCTAGTCCGTACACTATCTTTATTATTGATGCTAGTAATTTAAAACTAGACAATCGTAAAGAAGTAGTAAAAGTCTTACTTAAAGTTGCGATTAAAGAAGAAAGCGAATCATTGTCTGATGTTGAGTTTGTAGGTTGGGTAATTAGACAATTTTCTCAAAACAATTTAAAAATTGGTCAAAGAGCTGCGCAAACTTTTTTAAGTAGAACGGGAACAAATTTAATAAATGCAAGTAATGAAATAGATAAGTTACTTTTATATTGTATGGATAAAGATGAAGTTACAGAAGAAGATGTAATTAACTTAACTACAAAAGAATTAGAGCAGGATATTTTTAGTTTTACTAATGCAATTATGGAAAAAAATAAAATGAAGGCAATTGAGGTTTATCGTGATCTTGTTGCCACAAATAAATTTGAACCTGTGCAATTGTTGATTACTTCAAGTAATAATTTGAAAGATTGTTATTTAGTCAAACTATTGATGGAGCAAAATTACAAACAAAATCAAATCGCAGAAAGTTTAGGGGTTTCTCCTGGTAGAGCATACTATCTAATGCGTGATGCTCGTTCTTTAGATAAAGAAAGAGCAGCTGAACTTATTAAAAAGTTTGCTGAATTAGATTTTAAAATCAAATCTGGCCAAATAGAGTCAGATACAGGTTTAGAGTTTTTATTATTTAGTCTATAAAAAAAAGCCGTTATTCACGACTTATTTTGGCGCTATTTTATTGATAGCCTTACAAAGATGAGATTTTTTTCTAGCAACTGCGTTTTTATGGTATACACCTTTACCTTGAGCTGTGTCAAGTCTTTTAGCTGCTACTTTGTAAAGTTCTAAAGCTTCTGCGTAGTTATCATTAGAAATAGCTAATTCTACTTTTTTAATAGCTGTACGTACTGATGATTTTAAAGAAACGTTTCTTAGTCTTCTTTTCTCATTTGTAATATTACGTTTAGCTTGTTGTTTAATATTTGCCATAGTAACCTCCAATATTTATCTATAGTATTATACCAAATAATTTATAAAAAAGCAAGGAAATAAAATCCGAGGTGGAAAATGAATAAAATAAATATCTATGGTGCTGGAATTTCAGGTATGACAGCGGCCATTTATTTAAAGAAAAGAAATCCCAAATTAGATATTACTTTATATGAAGCTAATGACCGTGTTGGCCAAAAGATTCTAAAAACAGGAAATGGTAAGTGTAATTTAAGTAATACTGATTTAGATAATGCTAGTAACTATAATAATCCTTCATTTATGGAAGAGGTGCTAAAAATAACTAATAGCAAAGATTTAAAAGCTTTTATTTTAGATGATTTAGGATTAGTTTTAAGAGAAGATGACTATGGAAGATTATATCCATATAGTGAAAAAGCAACATCAGTTTTAACTGCTTACTTACAAAAACTTAAAGAATTAGATATCAAAGTTGAAACGTCTTTTCGTGGTGATTTAGATTTAAAAGGAATTACAATTATCGCAACTGGAAGTTATGCTCAAAGTAAATATACTGGTTATAACTATTTAACTAACTTAAGTCATAAAGTAACTGATTTAAATCCTGCTCTAACAACCCTAAAAGTAAAAGAAGACTTAAGACCTTTGAAAGGCATTCGCTTTAAAGTAAAGGCTAGTATTTTAAAAGGCAATAAAGTTTTATTTAATGATGAAGGTGAAGTGCAATTTAGAGAAGATGCCTTATCAGGAATTGTTACTTTAGATCTTTCGCGTTATTATAAAGAAGGATGTGAGGTAAGTTTTGATTTAGTTCCAGAATATTCAAAAGAAGATTTAAAAATACTAAAAGCAAAGTTTAATGATGAAGATCAATTTTTAAATTCACTTTTACCAAAAATGTTAGCTTTAGAAGTTAAAAAAAGAAGTAATATTATATCTAGTTTAAAAGATTTTAAATTTACTATTTTAGGCTTAAATGGTTATAATGAAGCACAAATTACTAAAGGTGGTTTAGACTTAAGTGAAATTGGTTACGATTTTTCTTCTAAAATTAGACCTAACTTATATGTAATTGGAGAAGTGTTAGATATTGATGCAAGGTGTGGAGGATTCAATATTGGCTTTGCGATTATCTCTGGTATAACAGCTGGAAAAAGCATTTTAAGAAAACATAATTCTTTATAAATTGAGTTATTTATTGTATAATATAATATATAGAAGGTGAATATATGAATCTACCAAATAAATTAACATTGTTTAGAGTTGCATTAATTCCAGTTATTGTCATCATAGCTTTAATTAGTCCTCTTTATGATATTTATATTTTTAAAGAAGTTACAGTAGGAAACTTTATTATTTTAATTGTTTTTTTAATTGCTGCGTTTACAGATTATTTAGATGGACATATTGCCAGAAAAAATAATCTTATTACAGATTTTGGGAAATTTATGGATCCAATGGCTGACAAAGTCTTAGTAATCTCTACATTGCTTATCCTTTTAGAACAAGGTAAAATGACAGCATTTGGTTTTCCATTAGGATTTGTTTTGATTCTTATTGTAGCTAGAGAATTTATGGTTACAGGAATTAGATTAATTGCTGTTCAAAATAATGTTGTAATAGCTGCAAGTAAACTAGGCAAAATAAAAACAGTATCGCAAATGATTATGGTAATATTTTTATTACTTGAATGTTATCCATTTACTTTTATTGGGGGAAATGCGAAAGACATAACTGCGTTAATATTAATTGGCTTTGCAGGGCTAACTACGCTAGTATCGGGAATAGATTACTTTATTAAAAATAAAGATGTAATATTAAAATCAAAATAGGAGGAAGAAAATGACAAAAGAAAAAGAACAAGCTTTGAAGGAAGCCTTCAAGCAAATAGAAAAAGAATATGGTAAAGGTTCTATTATGAAACTTGGTGATCACCCAATTGGTGATATCAAAGTTATTTCATCTGGATCTTTAAAATTAGATATCGCACTTGGGGTTATGGGTTATCCAAGAGGTAGAATTGTAGAGATATATGGGCCTGAAGGTTCAGGTAAAACTACTTTCGCTTTACATGCGATTGCCGAGGCACAAAAGGCTGGAGGGTATGCTGCTTTTATTGATGCTGAGCATGCTTTAGACCCTAAATATGCAGCAGCTTTAGGAGTAGATATTGAGAACTTAATTCTTTCTCAACCAGATACTGGAGAACAAGCTTTAGAGATTGCGGAATATTTAATTAGAAGTGGTGCGATTGATATTATTGTAATTGATTCAGTTGCAGCTTTAGTGCCAAAAGCAGAAATTGATGGTGATATGGGAGATGCACATGTAGCATTACAAGCAAGACTTATGAGTCAAGCGATGAGAAAATTAAGTGGTGTTATTTCTAAAACAAAAACAATTGCTATCTTTATTAACCAAATTAGAGAAAAAGTAGGAGTTTTCTTTGGTAACCCAGAAACTACAACTGGTGGTAGAGCTTTAAAGTTCTACTCTACAATTCGTTTAGATGTTAGACGTATTGAACAATTAAAGAGTGAAGGAGATCCAATAGGTAATTTAACTAGAGTTAGAGTTGTAAAGAATAAAGTAGCTCCTCCATTTAGAGTTTGTGACGTTGATTTAATTTATGGTAAGGGTGTTTCTCGTACAGCTGAAATTATTGATATGGCAGTTGATAAAGATATTGTCAAGAAATCAGGATCTTGGTATTCATACAATGACGAAAAATTAGGTCAAGGAAAAGAAAACGTGAAGAAGTTCTTAGAAGAAAATCCTAACCTTACTAAGGAAATAGAAGATAAAGTTAGAGAAGCATATAAATAATAGTCTTGTTTATCAAGACTATTTTTTTATAATAGGTAAAAAAAGGCTTAAATCTTTTAATTGACTAAACCACTTATTTGGTGTATAATAATTATAGATATTTATATAAAGTAATTTATAAAGATCAGATATATTAAATGATGGAGGTAGATATGAACAAATTAATTGTTATGGCGGTATCACCTGCTGTAACAGTAGTATTAATTGTTCTAGGCTCCATATTGCTATTAGCTGGCGGATTTGCTCTTGGCTTTTTCATAGTTCGCTCCAAACTAAAAAAAGCTGGACAATCTGCTAAAGCATTTTTAGAAGTTGCTCAGAAAGAAGCTGACGAATATAAAAAGGAATTGATACTTGGTGCTAAACAAGAAGTTCATTTATTAAAACAAGAGTTTGAAAAAGAAAATAGAGAACGTACAAATTATTTAAATTCATTAGAAACTAAAGTAACGCAAAGGGAAGAAAGATTAGATAATCGTAGCATCAATCTTGATAAAAGAGAAAGTACTATTTCTCGTAAAGAAGAAGCTTTAGAAAAGCAAAAAGTAGAATTAGAAGAAAAAACTAGCAAAGTGGAGACACTAGTTCAAGAACAAACAGAGAAATTATTGGAAATTTCTAAACTAGACAAAGAAGAAGCAAAGAAGATAGTTCTAAAACAAGTTGAAGAAGAAATGGATTTAGAAATATCACAGATTGTGAAAGAGGGAGTTGACAAAGCTAACGCCGAAGTTCATAAGAAGACGAAGGAACTTTTAACACAAGTTATTCAAACTTATGCAGGTGAGATTGTAGCTGAACAAACAGTTTCAGTAGTTAACATACCTAATGACGAAATGAAGGGAAGAATAATAGGAAGAGAAGGAAGAAACATTCGTGCTTTAGAAGCTGCAACTGGAGTTGATTTGATTATTGATGATACACCAGAAGCTGTAGTTGTTTCTTGTTTTGATCCTGTTAGAAGAGAAGTTGCTAGAAGAACTTTAGAAGCTTTAATTTCTGATGGTAGAATTCAACCAACAAGAATTGAAGAAATTGTTCAAAAGTTTGAAAAAGAAATGGATCTTGAAATTAAAGAAGCTGGAGATAAAGCAGTTTATGATACAGGTATTGGCCGTGTACATCCAGAATTGGTAAAATTACTTGGTAGGTTAAAATTCCGTACTAGTTATGGCCAAAATGCTTTAGCTCATTCAATCGAAGTTGCAATGATCGCAGGTAATCTAGCAGTTGAAATCGGGGAAAACGAAATTATAGCTCGTCGTGCAGGCTTATTCCATGATATTGGAAAAGCAGTAGATACTACTATGGAAGGTAGTCATGTAGAGTTAGGTGCTGATATTGTAAGAAGATATCGTGAAAGACCAGAAGTCATTGATGCAGTATTAAGCCATCATGGAGATGAAACAGCTAATTCAATTATTGCTGTTTTAGTGGCAACAGCTGATACTATTTCTGCTGCTCGTCCAGGAGCAAGAAACGAGTCTATCGAAGCATATATCAAACGTTTAGAAACCCTAGAAGCCCTAGTTTCAAAACACAAAGGTGTAGAGCGTAGCTATGCATTACAAGCAGGCAGAGAAATCAGAGTAATGGTTAAACCAGCTGAAATCAATGATGCTCAAGCAGAAAAATTAGCTCTTGAATTAAAGAAAGAAATTGAAAAAGAACTTACTTACCCAGGCACAATTAAGATTACAGTAATTAGAGAAACAAGGGTAAATCAAGTTGCAAAATAGGAAATGAGCAATCATTTCCTTTTTTTATAAAAATGTGGTATAATGTTTATATTCTAGAAGGCGGTACTAAATGAAAATATTGATTGTAGGGGATATTTACTCTAAACTAGGAAGAAAAGCTTTTGCTTCGGGATTAGCAAAAATTAAAGCAAAAGAGACAATTAACTTTCTTATAGTAAATGGGGAAAATATAACTCACGGAAAAGGAATGAACGAGAAACATTATAAATGGTTACTAGAGCAAGGAGTCAATGTAGTTACTTTAGGTAATCATGCTTTTAATAATAAAGAGATCTTTAACTATATAAATGAGGCAAAAAATATTGTAAGACCTGCAAATATGGAAACTGAATATGGTGTTGGATATGTTACTAAAAAATACAATGACCTAACAATTACTGTAATTCAAGTTTTAGGCCAAATTTTTATGCCTGGTAATAATACTAAAAATCCTTTTTTAGTTGTAGATGAAATTTTAGAAAATGTAAAAAGTGATATTTATATTTGTGATTTTCATGGTGAAGCTACAAGTGAGGCTGTTGCTTTTGGTTATTACTTTACAGGTAAAATAGATATTATTTTTGGAACTCATACGCATGTTCAAACAAACGATGCTACAATTCTAAATGGGAAAACAGCTTATATTACTGATGTAGGTATGACTGGATCTTTAGAGAGTGTAATTGGAGTTCAAAAAGATATCATCATTTCTCGTTTCTTAGGGAAAGAGACTTTAAAATTTGAACCAGAAAATGATGGTAAAACTCAGTTTTCGGCGATTTTAGTAGAATATGATGAACAATTAAAAAAGGTTTCTAAAATAGAAACAATTAGGATTATTGAATAGGAGGATCTATGTTACCAATAATTGAAACAGAAAGATTAATCCTTCGTTTAATTGATGATGAAGACATACATGATTTTTATGAATTTGCCAAGTTGCCAGATGTTGCTCATTTAGCTGGTTGGAGACCACACGTGAATGAAAAAGAAACAAAAATTGTTATTAGAATGTCTCGCGATAAAATTAGATTTGGGCAGTTAGGTAATTTTGCCATTATTTTAAAAGAAACAGACAAAATGATTGGTACAATTGAACTTCATAGTTATATTAAAGATTATAAAGCTGAGTTAGGATTTTGTCTTAATCCAAAGTATTGGAATCAAGGCTATATAACAGAAGCGGCTAAGGCAGTAGTTGTTTGGGGATTTGATGAAGTACATTTAAAACGAATTGAGGCTCATACTTTTTTAGACAATCTATCATCACAAAAAGTCTTGGAAAAACTTAATTTTACTTTTGAAGGGGTTAAGAAAAAAGGATATCAAGCTCATGATGGTAAAATTTATGATGTAAAGGCCTATGGTATTACGGATGATGACTTTTATAATTTAGTAAGAAAAAACGGGATTAAATAATAATCCCGATTTTTTTATATAAATTATCTGTGAAATATTCATTTTCTAAAGGAATCCATTCATTTAAAAATTGCAAGTAAGTAGCCGGTGTTTCTCTTTGTTTTAAACGACTAATTTGCTCTTTTTTACTTAATGTTAGAAAGACACTAGTGTCATAATATGGGAATAGTTTTTCATGTAAACTATAAACACCTTCAAAAACAATAAGATTAGAAGTTTCAATTGTTACTGGATAGTATTCTTGGATCTTGCAATCAAAAGCTTGATAAGTATAAGTAGTATTGTGTTTAATTTCTCTTAAAACTTTTTCTATTTCTTCATAATTAATATTACCACCTATTTCTGCTAACCTTTCTTTAGTTTTTAAAAAGTTAGGTAAAAAGAAATGGTCAATATGAATAATAGTTGCGTTGTATTTTTCTTTTAATGTTTGGGCTACAGTACTTTTACCAGAGCTAGATCTACCATCAATTGCGATGATTAATTTGTTTTTTTCTTTGATTAAATTATCAAGAAAATCAAACAAATGAAAATCTTTTAATCCTGGTGTTAAATTGGAACTTTGAATAATACGATAGTGAGGATCATATGCTTTTTTGAAAGCTCCACTATGGTGAATAACTGGGTATCCTGCCTTTTTATAATCTTCTATCTTCTTCAAAGAATCATCATAATCTAAGGCTATTTCTTTAGATTTAATTAAATCTAAAAGAAGAGTTAATTTCTCGTCCATACTTGCAATTGAACCTTGATTGTTATTAATAGTTTCTTTAAATGAATCAAATAAGTAGTGAAGCGAAAACTCAGAAGCTTTATAGTTTCCAAGATTTACTCTTACAACATCCTCGCTTATATATTCGTATAAAAACTTACTATTAGGTTTTGCTTTTTCATATTCTTGAACCAAAAAAGCATAACTATCGTTTGTAATAGTTTCATTTAGGTGATATTCACTTTGGTGGATCATTTTGATATAGTCTTCAATTTCTGATTTAGGATAATGAAGAGCAAAATAAAGCAAATATTTTTTCATACCTCACCTCTAACAAGCATATTCTAACACAAGAATTTCTAATATACAATATACTTGTATTTAAATATTAATAAATGCTAATTTGCAAATTTAAACGTAAACCTTGTTGACAAAACAATAAAAATTTGATAGAGTAATAATGATCTCTGAATCATTCGAGTGGGGGACCCAATTACTGGGGTGAATCGCTTAAGAAAAGCGTAAGGCAACTTAATTGCCTGAACCCGTCAGCTAACCTCATAGGAGTGATTAAGCGTATAACTATAGTTATGCGTTTTTTTAATATAAACGGAGGTAGATTAAAATGGATGGAATGTTATTTAACATTTTATTGAAAGTCGCAATCGTTTTGATTGTTGGCTTTATTGGCGGACAAGTAGCTAAAGCTTTAAAATTGCCTAATGTTTCTGGCTATTTAGTATTTGGTGTATTATTAGGGCCATCATTAGGGTTAATTGTTCCTGGTTTTAAAGGATTAATTAATGCTAATGATCAAGATACTTTGAGATTTATTAGCGAAATGGCTTTAGCGTTTATTGCTTTTAGTATTGGTAGTGAATTTAATGTTGCTAATATTAAAAAGCAAGGTAAGGAGATTACAATTCTTACAGCATTTGAAGTAATAGGAGCAGTAGTATTAGTATTCTTATTAATGCTAGTTGTACCAAAACCTCAGAGTTTTAATGAAGCACATGGAATTATTGGTTATGAGCCTTTCGCAAAACCAAATATCGCAATGTCAATGGTACTTGCAAGTATGTCAGCAGCAACAGCTCCAGCAGCAACGTTGATGGTTATCAGGCAATATCGTGCTTATGGTCCAGTCACAAGAGCAATTTTACCAATTACTGCTTTAGATGATATTTTTGGTATTATTGTATTTGGATTCTTTAGTTCAATTGCTCAAATTTTAGTGCCATCACCAGGAGTTGATATGCCATTATGGTTAATGATTAGTAAACCATTTATAGAAGTATTTGGTTCAATGATTGTAGGTGCTGTTATTGGTATAGTACTATCTTATGCAGCAAGGAAGTTTGATCGTGAAAGAGATAATATTCAAGTATTAGCTGTTGCATCAATTGTGTTAACAGTAGGGTTATTTAGTTTATTAAATCATGATAAATTATTAGGTCAATACGGAATTAGTCTTTCATCATTATTATCTAGTATTGTGACTGGAGCGATGATAGCTAATCTTACAAGAAGACCAGACCGTACATTCCAATCAGTTAATGATTTTACTACACCATTCTATATTATTTTCTTTACAATGGCTGGTGCTAGTTTAGATTTAGGAATTTTAAAAGTGGAATGGATGATAGCAATTGTAGCGTTAGTATATATCTTTGCTCGTGGATTTGGAAAATACATAGGTACTTATATAGGAGCAAGAATAGCTAGGAGCAATCCGAATGTTCGAAAGTGGCTGGGATTAGGGTTATTACCTCAAGGAGGGATCTCAATTGGGTTGTTAGTAATTGTTGGGGCAACATTGCCATCTATGTATCCAATTATTTCCACAATCATTATGTTAAGCATTTTAGTATATGAAACGACAGGACCAATCTTTGCGAAGATTTCGATATCTAAAGCAGGAGAAATTAATGGTCTTGATAAATTACAAGAATTATCAAGTGTGGAAGACTTGGTTCCACAAGAATAGGAGAATAAATTATGAACGTATTATTTATTGTATTAAACGATTTAGCGTATTTAGATGAAATTTTAGAAGAGTTTGTAGCGTTAAAAGTTAGAGGAGCTACTATTATTGAATCAGAAGGAATGGCAGCAGCTATTCTAAAAAGAGATGGACTTGGTGGTTTATTGGGTGGTGGCTTATTTAAAGTTGAAACTAAAGATATCCAACAAAACTCTAAAACTATTTTTACAGTTATACCAGATGAAGAAACACTAGAAAAAGCAGTTAATTCTGTAAGAAAGATTGTAGAAAGATCGAGACAAAAAACAGTAGGATTTATGTTTACTGTTCCTGTTTCAGGAATTTATCCTTTATCGCCTAAAAAACCTAAATAACCTACCTTTCTTAATGGGCGATTAAAGAAATAGTAAAAAGAAAAGATAAGAGCTTAGTCTCTTATCTTTTTATTATCAGGTAAAATAATATACAAAATCTTTACATTACACCGCTTGTTTACATATAATCTTTGTGATATACTTTGCGTATGAGGAAAGAGAATAATAAATATATTGAACCATCTCTAAGTTGTGCACGTAAAAGAACTAAAGATGAAATTGAATATTCTAATTTTGCATTTAATCCAAAAGTGTTAGGTTTGGGAGAAGGGAAAAATTATTTACTTAAGACTTTTGGTTGTCAAGCAAATTTATCTGATAGTGAAAAGATAAGAGGAATTTTAAATCATTTAGGTTTTACGGAAACAGTAGAGGAAAAAGAAGCAGATTTAATTTTATTAAATACTTGTGCAGTTAGAAAAACAGCAGAAGACCGCTCTTTTGGGGAAATAGGAAGAATTAAAAGTTTAAAGAAAACAAAGCATAATTTAATAATTGGTATGTGTGGTTGTATGCCTCAAGAAGAAGCAACAATTAATACCTTAAAAGCAAAACATCTAGAAATTGATTTAGTATTTGGAACTCATAATATTAATTTGTTACCTGAATATCTAGAAAGGATTTTGATTAATAAGGAGAAAGTTATTGAAGTTTTTTCGATTGAAGGTAATGTTATTGAGGGGATGCCGAAGGTAAGAGACCATAAAATTAAAGCTTGGGTTGATATTATGTATGGATGCGATGAATTTTGTACATACTGTATTGTTCCTTACACGAGGGGAAAAGAAAGATCAAGGAAAAAAGAAGATATCTTAAATGAGATAAAAGCTTTAGTTAAAGAAGGATATAAAGAAGTTACTTTACTTGGGCAAAACGTAAATGCTTATAGTGATGGTGATTTTGGTTTTGGAGATTTATTAGAAGCAATAGCTAAGACTAATATTCCGCGAATTAGGTTTACTACATCCCATCCTCGTGATTTAGATTTAAGAACAATTGAGGTTATGGGTAAGTATCCTAATATAATGCCTCATTTACATTTACCTGTTCAATCGGGAAGTAATGATATTTTGAAGAAGATGAATCGTAAATATACTAGAGAAGTCTATTTAGAAAAAGTTGCGAAGTTAAGAGAATCAGTACCAGGAATTTCTCTAACTACTGATATTATTGTAGCTTTTCCTAATGAAACCGAAAGTGACTTTTTAGATACCTTATCTTTAGTTAAAGAAGCAGATTTTGAAGGGGCATATACTTTTATTTTTTCTAAAAGAGAAGGGACTCCAGCTTTTAAATATGAAAGTAATGTTTTACCAAAAGAGGCTAAAGAAAGATTACTTAAGTTAAATGAGGAAATCAACCAAGGATTTTTAAAAGGAAATAAGAGATTTGAAAAAGAGATTGTAAAAGTATTGGTTGATGGATTTAGTGATAAAGATGAATCAGTGTTATCTGGGTATACAGAACACAATAAATTAGTAAATTTTAACGGAGATAAATCTTTAATAGGAGAGATTGTAGATGTTAAGATTACTAAAGCATATACATGGCATTTGAAAGGAGAATTGCAAAAATGAAAGAAGTAATTGTTGTTGAGAATTTGGTAAAGACGTTTAAACTTTCACCAAAACAAATGAAGACTTTAAAAACTAAAGATAAGAAAAAAATAGCAGTTAACGATGTAAGTTTTACTACTTACGAAGGGGAAATCTTTGGTTTAGTTGGTCCTAATGGGGCAGGTAAAACGACAGCTCTTCGTTGTATCTCAACTTTAATTAAACCAGATTCTGGTAAAATCACAATTAAGGGAATTGATATTTCCGAAGAGTTAAAAATTAAAAAGAAACTAGCATTTTTAACTAGTGACTTGAAGTTAGAAGACAAGTTTTCCCCAAACTATTTATTTGATTATTATTCTAACTTACATGATGTACCTAAAGATATAGCAGCTGCAAGAAAGCAAGATTTATTTACTCGTTTTGAAGTTAATGAATTTAGCGATACTAAAATAGGTGATTTATCTACGGGTATGAAACAAAAAGTTTCAGTTGCTATTAGTTTAGTTCATCAACCTGATATCATTGTATTTGATGAACCAACTAATGGATTAGATGTTTACACTGCGAAGATTGTAACTGATTATTTATTGGAATTAAAAAAACAAGGCAAGTCAATAATTATAAGTACACATATTATGAGCCTTGTAGAAAAGTTATGTGATCGTGTTGGATTAATTTTTAATGGAAAAATGGTTATTTGCGATACACTAGATAAAGTTTTAGATTCTGTTCCTTCACGAGATTTAGAAGAAGTATTTATTAAGTTATATCAAGAGGAGGGCGCACAATGAAAAAGATGTGGGCAATAGCTAAAAAAGACTTAGATAAAGTTTTTAAATTTCCTGGAACTTTATTTACTACTGTTTTACTACCTGGACTTATTTTCTTCTTAGTGTATACTTCAATTTCTGTAATTATTAATAGACAAATTGATAAAGAACAAGAAAAAGAGAAAATAGTTTATGTTTATGAAGCACCAACAGGTTTTATTGAATTTCAAACATATGCATCACAAAACAAGTTATTAGATTCTTCGCTTACATTTGTTTATTCTGACTATGAATACACAAGAACTGAGCTAGAGGCTAAAATGAAAGATGATGAACATTATATAATTATTGTTTTTGATGAAGATTTTTATAATAAGGCGGTAGCTGTTACTAATGAAACACCAGCTGAAGACTTACCAAATGTTAAGATATTGTATAATGATCAAAATGAGTTTTTAGGACCAACAGCACAAGCTTTGTATTATTTTATGGCTGCTTATAAAAACTTTGTAGTTAATCAAGAATTAAGTAGTGTCGGTAAGACAACAGAGATCTTTACTTATAAAATGGAAAGTATTTTAGATGAAGTTACTCAAAACACAATGATACTTGCTATGATGTTACCAATGATGTTAATGATTATTATTTTCTCTGGGACATTGGGTATTGGTGTTGATGCAATAGCAGGAGAAAAAGAAAGAGGAACGCTAGCTTCACTCTTAATGATGCCAGTTCGTAGGGAACAAATTATTATAGGTAAGATGTTATCTACTAGTATTTTATCTTTACTTGTAGCAGCATCTTCATTTATTGGTATGCTATCAAGTACTTTAGTTGGTGGCGAAAATATGTTTGGTATTGATTTAACAGCAGAGCTAGGATATGGTTTTGGTGATTATATGATGTTACTACTTATCTTAATTGTTATTGCTTTTACAGTATCAATTTTAGTTTTAATTTGTTCAACATTAGGAAAGAATCCGCAACAAGCCGCAAGTTATGCAATGCCTTTATATATCGTTTGTATTATGTTAGGAATTGCTGCTTCATCAACAGATTTAGGTTTAGGGTTTGGAAAATATTTTGTACCTATCTTTAATTTAAATGTTTTATTAAGTGATTTGATTTCGTTTAAATTAACAGTTGGAAATGTGCTTGCGACTGTCGGTTCATCAATAGCCTTTATTGGTGTAATTGTAGTGTTACTTGTAAGAGCGTTTAGAAGTGAACGAATCCTGTTTGACAAACAATAAAAAATAATGTATAATAATCTATATGAATAAATCTTCAGGGTAGGGTGCAATTCTCGACCGGTGGTAAAAGTCCACGAGTTTCTAATTTAGAGACACGATTTGGTGCAATTCCAAAACCGATAGTAATAGTCTAGATAAAAGAAGAGTCTATGTAGTTAGATTGATTTTTTGCTCGTGAGGATTTTCACGAGTTTTTTATTGGAGGTAACATGCATCAGACTCTGAAAATTATTTTAATCAGTGTATCAATTGCTTTACTAGTGGCATTAATTATTAGAGCTTTGATTAAAAACAAAAAAGAAAAAGAAAAACCAAGTTTGGGTAAAAGAAGAAATCAACTAAGAATAATGATTTTGATCGCTATTTTTAGTTCGTTTTCGGTAATAGCATATCAGCTTAATTTTTCTTTACCTTTCTTTCCCCCATTTTTAAAAATTCATTTTTCTAACTTGCCAATTTTAATAGGTGGGTTTACTTTAGGTCCAATGTCAGGTATTGGAATGTTGCTTTTAAGATTTTTATTTGGAATTATAACAACTAAGTCAGCATACGTAGGGGAGATAACAGATTTAATTATTGGCTTTGCTTCAGTTATTCCGGCTGCAATTATTTATAAAAAATATAGAACAAAAAAAGGAGCTGGAATCTCTTTAATCGTAAGTACTATTGTTTGGGTAGTAACAGCTGTTTTTATTAATTATATTTTTGTTATTCCAGCATATATTAAATTATATTTTAATGGTGATGTAGAGACATTTGTTCAAACGATTAGTGTAATTCCTGGTGTGAATGAAAATAATTATATGGGTAGATATTTACTTTTTGCCACATTACCATTTAATTTACTTTTATCGATAACGATAAACATTATTACTTTCTTAGTTTATAAGAGGATTTCACCATTAGTACATGAGTTTACAGAAAAAGAAGATTTGGAAAAAGAGGAAACTGAAGAACAAAAAAACACATTAGAGTAACTAATGTGTTTTTTATTTATTTATATTTCATTACAATCGGCCCCCAAACAGTACCAGATGGTGCTGTTGTGCCTCTTTCAAGTGTCATATGTAATTCTTTACCTACAAAGACATATACTTCTTTACCCCATTCGTTTTCAAAATGTTTTTTGATATCACTATCATAGCTAAAGGTTAATTTACCTTCTCCTTCTTCAAAAGTTCCAGTATAGATTTCATCTGCAACTTCATCTCGAAATTTACCTACTCTTTTAAAAGTGTGGTCTTGATAATTTAAGTATAACTTGATTTCTTTATATGTGCTTGCAAACATATCTAAAGTTACAAATTTGCTAGTGTTTTTGTATTTAACTGATTCTGTATATTCATAACAAGTATAAGTCTTTTTGTCGCTTGAACAAGAACAAGATGTTAGTAGAAATACACCTAACAATAAAACAAAGATTAAAAATAGTTTCTTCATATTATTCCCTCTCATTTATGTGTTGATCGAATTTATGAATGTTTTTCTTTGTTCCTAAAACAAATATTTCATCGCCTGGTAGAATTGAATCATCCCCAGTAGGTGAAAAATGTTTGTTTTCTCTTTTAATTAAAAGTAAGTTAATTCCGAAAACATTTCTAGCATTTAATGTTTTTAGTTTAACTGGTTTAATTGTCATATTAACTGATAGTTGGACAACAACATACTCTTCAGATAAGTTGAAGTAATTTGTAAAGCTATCAGATACTAATTTGTTGGCAAGTTGAATACCAGCAATTTTTTGAGGAATGATGATATCTGTAGCTCCAATTCTTTGCATAACAGAAGCATATTTCTCATCATCAATTCTTACAGTAATTTTTTCAACACCCATTTCCTTTAGGGTAATGACAGTAATTAAGCTTGCTTGAAAGTTTGAACCAAAAGCTACAACAGCATGATCAACATTTTCAATTCCAATTTCTCTTAAAGCATCTTCGTTTGTAGAGTCGCAAATAAAGGCATTTTCTACAAACTCTCCAGCTTTTTGTACACTAGCACCATTGATATCAATTGCAATAATATCAACATTTAGTTTGTTTAATTCTTCTACAAGACCTAAGCCAAAGCGGCCTAAGCCTAAAACAGCAATAGTTTTTTTCATTTTTATATCTCCTAACCAATAATGATATTTTCTTCTAAATAAGATACAGGTTCTGTACCCTCTTTATTCCAGCGTCTATTTAATAAACTGATAATTGTGATTGGTCCTAAACGACCGATAAGCATTGTAGCTGAAATTAATATTTTACTAACCCAATGTAATGTAGGTGTAATACCTTCTGAGTTTCCTACGGTTGAAAAAGCTGACAGTGTTTCAAACATAATTTTAATTAAATCGGCATCTTCACTAGCAGTATTTAATTGTTCAATAACTGAAATAAACAAAACAATCATTGCTAGATAAACAATTGAAAGTACAATTAATACAAAAGCTTTAGAAACTGAAGTTTTTGAAATTTCTCGATTATGAGTAATTGGTCTTGTTCCTCTTGCGAAAGAACCAATATATTTTGCAGCAGTAAAGAAAGTCGTTGTCTTAATACCTCCACCAGTACCGGCTGGGGATGCTCCTATGTACATTAAGAAACAAAAGATTAAAGCACCTGGAAGTGAAATTTTTGAAAAGTCATAAGTGCTAAATCCTGCAGTCCTAGCAGTAGTGCTTTGAAAGGCTGCTTGTAGCCAAGTCATAGCACTTCCTTCGGTAATCTTTAATAAAATAGTTCCAATAACTAATAATAGAAAAGTCATTCTTAAAACGATTTTTGTATGAATTGATAATTTTTTTGTTTTAGGATATAAGAAGATTTCGTAAATTACTATAAATCCGATTCCTCCTAAAATGATTAAAGCCATCGTATTTAAATTTAGTAAAAGATGTCCTTTATATGGTATTAGAGAGTTACTTCCGATAACATCTAAACCAGCATTATTAAAAGCAGATCCAGCGTGGAAGATACTAATCCAAATTGCTTTATCAGTAGGAAAGTCATTTCTAAAAATAAAGAAATTTCCGATAGCCCCTAATAGTTGAATACAAAAACTAATTAAGAAGGTAGCCCTAAGAAGTTTTAAAATACCTTTTGTAGAGTCTAAGTTTAGCGATTCTCTTAACAAGAAACGGTCTGCTTGATTAATTCTTAATCCTAAAAGATATAATACAAACATTGAAATATTTACAAATCCTAAGCCACCAATTTCAATTAAGACATATATTACTATTTGACCAAACAAAGTATAGGTATCAACAATTGAAGTTGCAGTTGGGACTAACCCTGTAACGCAGACAGAGGAAGAAGACATAAACAACGCATCTACAAACCCAAGTTTAATGCCTTCTTTTGTTGCAAAAGGCAGTAATAAAAGAATTGTACCAATTAAAATTATTGAAACAAAACTTATTATAATTATTAAAAATGGTGAAATCTTTTTCTTTTTTTCCATCTTTTTATCCTCTATTATGGTAAATATTATAACACTATCTGCTATATTTGTCAATTTAGGATTTATAAGGTGATTGTAAAATGAAAAAAGAACTTGGTATTGCCAAGTTCTTTATATTATTTTTTTATAGTCCCCAAATTACGAAGCATAGTATCCAGCCAGTTAATACGGCAACTAAAGTGAATGGAACACTGATTTTCATAAAAGTACTTGTTTTAACTTCATAGCCTTCTCGACGTAACATTCCAATACCTGTAATATTAGCACTGGCACCAACTGGTGTAATGTTGCCGCCTAAAGTAGCACCAATTAATAAACCGAAGTATAATAGATATGCTTTATTATCTCCAGGAGCTAAACCTAAACCCGGAAGTAAAGCAGTAATTACAGGTAACATTGTCATAACATAAGGTATGTTATCTACGAAAGCTGAAATGATTACTGAGATAAATACGATAATTGTATATAAAACGAAGATTGTTGCATTAGGGCTCATATTTAAACTATTAGCTATACTATTGAATGCTTCTCCAATTTTACCAATAATACCTAAAGCACCTAAACCACCAACTACGATAAATAAACCAAATAATAAAATTAATGTTTCAAAGTCTAAAGATTTAACAGCTTCTTTAGTAACTTCTTTCTTATCATCTTTTGTTTTAATAAGTTTTCTAATAAAACCAATTAAGAAGATTGTGATACAAATAATACCATTTTTCATACTATCTAACCAAGGAACTGGAATAGTAAAGAAAGATGCGATAATTAAAGCTACGATAATTCCTAATAATAAGAATGAAGGGACATAATCTGTAACTTTAGTTTTTTCTACTTGTTCTAAAGGTTGAGTATATTTTCTAAATACAAATAATAAAACGAATGCTGATGCAAGAGCCCCTGCTTGAACGATGAAGAATAAGTTAGGTCTTCCGTGCATCCAAAAGAAATCTACAAAGTTCATATTAGTTTGTTGGGCTAATAGAATTGAAGTAGTATCTCCTACTAAAGTTGCGGCGCCTTGTAAGTTTGATGAAATCGCAATTGCGATAATACTTGGTACAGGATTAATTTTCAACTTCTTACATACTGTTAAGGCTACAGGTGCAACCATTAGCACTGTAGCTACGTTATCAATAAACGCAGAAACTAAACCAGAAAATAAAGATAAACCTACAATTGCCCATTTTACATTCGGCACTTTATTGATAATTACATCGGCCATTAAGCTTGGCATCTTTGATTCAATAAAGAAGGCGACGACTCCCATAGTACCTGCTATCATCAAGAGTACGTTCCAAGAGCTAAAGTCAGTAAAGGCTTGAACTCCTGTTGCATTTACAGCTTCCCAAAATGTATGATCTTGATTTGTACTAAAGTTAACTATCATCAAGATTATAAATATTATTGCAGCTCCACTTGTAATATAAGGTCTTTTCTCACTAAACACTAACATTAATGCATACATAATTAAAAACAGCACTAATGCGATAATCTGAATAACATTCATTATAAAACCTCCAATATGTTTTCATTATACACCATAAATCTTAAAAATACCAAAACTTTTTAAAATAATAGTAAATTAAGTTAAAATATGGTAGAATAGAATAAGGTGATTTTATGAAGAAGATAACTTTAATTGATGGAAATAGCTTAATGTTTAGGGCTTTTTATGCTACATACTATACAGGGAAAATGATGCAAACTTCTCAAGGTTTATATACCAATGCTATTTATGGATTTGTAAATATGATAAATAGTCTATTAGAAAAGAAGGACATTAATTATGTTTTTGTAGCATTTGATGCTGGTAAGCAAACATTCCGTCATCAAGAGTATAAAGAATATAAAGGAACAAGGACTAAATTACCTGAAGAACTAAAAGTACAAATTCCTTATATCAAAGAATATTTAGATGTTTTAGAAATCAAACATTTTGAGTCTTTAGACTATGAAGCAGATGACCTTATTGCTACAATGGCCAATTTATGCAAAGATAAGTTTGATGAAATTCATATTGTATCTGGGGATAAAGACTTACTTCAACTAGTAGATGATAAAATCACTGTTCACTTAACCAAATCGGGAGTTAAAGATTTAGATGAAAATAACATATCTAACTTTAAAGAAAAAAATAATATTTATCCTAACCAAGTAACAGATTATAAAGGATTAATCGGAGATTCATCTGATAACTTACCAGGCATTAGAGGTATTGGTCCTAAGACAGCAATTCAGTTATTAACTGATTATAAAGATTTAGAAGATATCTATTTAAATATTGAAGAGGTAAAGGGAAGAACTAAAACTCTTTTAGAAGATGGAAAGGAAGAAGCTTACAAAACTAAGTATCTTGCTACATTAGTAAAAGATGCTTATATTCCTTATGAGATTGAAGATTTAAACTATCAAAACTATGAACATCCTAAACTATACCGTTTCTATAAAGAAATGGAATTTAATAGTTTAATGAAGCAATCAGATCAAGGTGAGTTAGAAGAAAATCCTAATTTAGAAATTATTGAAGATTTAAATTATGACTTTAGTAAGTTAGAAAAAGAAATCACTCTTTCTTTAGAAACATATTACGAAAACTATTATAATAATAAAATTTTAGGACTTGCAATTAAAGATAAAAAACATCATCTTTTTGTATCAAAAGATGTTTTATTACAAAACAAGTCATTACATAATATATTAGGTAATGAAGAAACAAAGATTAACTTATTTGATTACAAGAAGACTTATGTTTTACTTAAAAAAAGAGGAATCAATTTAAAAAATGTTACATTTGATTTATTACTAGCTGCTTACTTAATTAACCCTAGTTATAGTAATGATGACATCCAAGTTGTAGCGCAAAACTTTCTTGAAACAAATATTCCTCATTATGATACAATATATAAAGAAAATAAAAAGTACCATATTCCAAGTTTAGATATCTATTCTCAATATGCAGCAGCTAAAAATGATTTAATTAATAAACTAAAGAAACAAGTTTTAGCTGAAATCAAAGAAAATGAAATTGAAGATTTATTTAAAATAGAGATCGAATTATCTAAAGTTCTAGGAGATATGGAAATATGTGGTTTGTTAATTGACCCATTAAAACTAACAGAAATTGGTGAAGAGTTTGAAGTTGAAGCTAATAAATACCAAGATGAGGTATTTATGTATGCTGGTGAAAAGTTCAACTTAAATTCTTATAAAGTTTTAGGCGAAATTTTATTTGAGAAATTAAAGTTGCCTGCTTATAAGAAAACTAAAACCGGCTATTCTACAAACTCAGAAGTATTAGAAAAGCTAGCTTATAGATATCCAATAGCTAAGGCTATCTTAGAATATAGATCTTATAATAAACTAATCACTACTTATGTAAATGGTTTATTAGAAGTAAAAGATGAAAACAATTATTTACATCCTATTTATAAACAAGCTCTAACAACTACAGGTAGATTATCTTCAATTGAACCTAATATTCAAAACATTCCGATAAGAACTGAAACTGGTCAAACTATTAGAAAAGTTTTTGTTTCACGTTTTAAAGATGGTTTAATTTTAAGTGCTGATTACTCGCAAATTGAATTAAGAGTATTAGCATCTTTATCTGAAGATGCAAAAATGATTGAGTTTTATAATCAAGGTTTAGATATTCATAGAGCTACAGCTGCTAGTATTTATGGGATTGATTATAATATGATAAACCCTAGTCAAAGACGAGATGCCAAGACAATTAACTTTGGGATTATTTATGGGATGAGTGCTTGGGGTTTATCGGAGGCTTTAAATATTAATCCTAAAGATGCTAGTGATTATATTGAACGTTATTTTGAGATTTTTAAAGGCGCAAAAGAGTTCTTAGATTATCAAGTAGCAATTGCAAGAGAAAAAGGTTATACTAAGACTCTACTTAATCGTAGAAGATATATTGATAACATCAATAGTCCAAATATCAACTTAAGAAA
>Ga0116148_1000141_pt1 | contig 91673 bp, 91 predicted proteins | sample AD_UKC055_MetaG_FD_89786 | JGI IMG/M metagenome (GOLD analysis project Ga0116148, IMG submission 89786) | Active sludge microbial communities of municipal wastewater-treating anaerobic digesters from USA - AD_UKC055_MetaG | ecosystem: Engineered > Bioreactor > Anaerobic > Digestate | place: USA...
AAAGAGATAAAATATGCGACAATAAAGTTTATTGATTTAGCAGGTCTTGTTAAAGGGGCAAGCAAAGGCGAGGGACTTGGCAACAAGTTCCTCTCTGAAACAAGAAGAGCAGATGGCCTTCTTGAAGTTGTAAGATGCTTTGAAGATGATAGAGTTCCTCATATAGAAGGAAGATTAGATCCAATTAATGATATTGAAATTATTCATCTTGAAATTGCCATTTCGGATTTTGAGATAGTTCAGAAAAATTTCGAAAAAATTGATCATTCCTATAAGTCTGGAATTAAAGAACTTAAGAATGAATATGAGGCGTTAAAATTTGCAAAAGAAAATCTGAATAAAGATTTATGGTTAAATGAAGTTGAATACCCTTATGAGTTTTCAGAAATTTATAAAAAATATAACCTTTTAACAATAAAACCACTAATTATTATTGCTAATGTAAACGAAGAGTATTTTATAGGCGAAGAATCTGATTATGTAAAAAAATTTATTGAATATTGTCAGAAAAAAAATTACAAATTTATTATAGCTTCTCTAAAATTAGAACTCGAGATAAAAAATCTTAATGTTTCAGAGAAAGAAGTTTTTTTGAAAGAGATAAATTTAGAAGAAACAATTTTAAATAAGATAATAAAAGAATCATACAATATTCTTGATTTGATAACCTTTTTTACCTATGCTAATGATATTCTTGAAGCACATTCAATTAAAAGAGGAACTTTAGCTCCTCAAGCAGCAGGAAAAATCCATACAGATTTTGAAAAAGGGTTCATAAAAGCAGAGGTCTTTAATTATCAAGATTTATTAAGGGTTCAATCAATTCATGAATTAAAAGAAAAAGGATTAATAAAAATTGAAGGAAAAGAATATGAAATAAAAGATGGTGATATTGTCTATTTTAAATTCAATATCTAAATTTATCTATTTTTTACAATTTTCACAAATACCGTAAATTTCAATGATATAAAAAAGAGGATCCAAACTCTTTAAACTATTCTTAATGTTAAGTATCTCATATAGTTTATGAATTTCTGGGGCCTTTATTTCTTTAATTTTTCCGCAATTACTACATATTAGATGAATATGAGGTTCTTTATAAATTTCATAACTCATATGTCTTTTTGAAAATGATGTACTTTTTACAACTCCTGTTTTTTCAAGAATTGAAAGAGTTCTATAGATGGTTGTTAAGCTTACACCTTTTGTTTTTAATTTATCGTATATTTCCTGAGCAGAAAAATGTTCACCTTTATTTTTTAATAGAAATTCAAAAATCTCTTTTCTACCTTTAGTTCTTCTTAAGCCTGAATCATATAATATCTTATCTATCATTTTTTCCCAAATCTTCTTTCAAAAATCTGTTAAACAAGTAAATTGTATTATATGTAAGTTTTTCTCTTATTTGTTCTCGATTTCCTTTTATATTAAATTTTTTTGTGAAGGTTGAATTCTTAGATAAAATTGTTACAAATATTAAACCAATTTCTTTATTTTCAGATGGATTTGGTCCAAGATTTCCTGTTATTGAAATTCCATAATCGGTCGAGAATTTCTTTATCACATTATTTGCCATATCAAATGAAACTTCTTCACTAATTGCACCATAATTTTTTAAATGATTTTCATTAACATTTAGGACTTCTTTTTTAATTTCATCATTATAGGTAACTACTGAGCCTTTAAAAAAATTAGAAGAACCTGGAAGGAATGTAAAAAAATATGAAAGATAACCACCAGAACAAGATTCAGCAACACTTAATGTTTTTTTATTGTTTATTAATATTTTTTTAATCTCAACTAAATTTTTAATTAAATTTTTATAACTCAAAGAAGAGTTTTGAGATTTCACTACCAAGCTTGGCATTATTTAAAATCAAAGATTTATTTGCTTTTACAGTTTTTCCTTTAGATTTTTTATGAAGAGAACTTAAAAGGAAAGGAGTCACATTTTTACCAGATATTTTTTTATTTATTAAATCTTTTTCTATCTCCTCCATAATTTTTTCAAATTCATATCTATCAAATTCATTTTGTTTAGGAATAGGGTTAACAATTAAAATAGATGAGTCACTAAAATATTCCCAATAATGCAGAAAATCAACAAGTTTATTGATGTCATAAAAGTAGTAGTTTAAATTTATATCAGTTTCTCTATAGTAGAATCCAGGGAGTTTATCAGTATTATATCCGACAACAAGAACCCCAAGAGTTTCTAAATATTCCCATGTTTTTTTAATATCAAGTATCGACTTAAAACCAGATGTTATTACAATAGTTTTATATTTTGAAAGAGCTGTTAAATCTGAGGATATATCAAAGTTAGCTTCAAAATTTCTATGAACTCCACCAAGTCCTCCCGATGCAAGAAATTTTAGATTTAAATGATTCATTATAAACAGCATTCCAGAGATAGTTAAGGCACCACTCTTACCTATAGATAAAATATATGGAATATCGCTCATATTGGTTTTTATAATATTTTTATCTTTAGCAAAAAATTCAAAATCTTCATCTTTAAATCCAATTAGAATTTTCCCATTTTTAATACCTATGGTTAATGGTACAATATTTTGTTTTCTTGATATCTCTTCACATTTTCTTGCAACATCTATATTGTCAGGATAGGGTAAACCAAAAGATAAAAGTGTTGTTTCAAAACATAAATGAGGATAGCAAGATCCTTTGAACTCTTCAGAAAAAATAAAAGCTTCTTTATTACAATTTTTCACCTTTTTCATAAGGTACTCCGTCTGCAGCAGGAGCAGTTGCTTTACCAACAAAACCAGCAAGAATCAAAATTGTTAAAATATATGGAAGTGCTAAGAAGAATCCCCTCGGTATAATATTTAATACACTTGGAGCATATGTTTGTATGAATATTTGAAGTACATTTGCAAGCATAAAAAAGAGTGCAGCTAATAGAGTTCCAATTGGTTTCCATTTACCAAATATCATAGCAGCAAGTGCAATAAAACCTAAACCTGCTGGCATATGGTTATCGAATAAATCAAGTTGTCCAATTGACATTGAAGCACCAGCAAGAGCTGCAAAGATACCAGACATAATAACTGCAAAATATCTTACTTTATAAACATCGATTCCAAGAGTATCCGCTGCTTTTGGATGTTCTCCGACTGCTCTAAGTCTTAAACCCCAAGGAGTATTATAAAGAAAAAAATGAAGAACAAAAGGAAGTATCAAAGCTAACCATACAAAAACATTCATCACTCTGAATAGTTCACCTATTATCGGAATTTTTGTAAGAATAGGTATTAATGGTTTACCCATAAAAGAGTTGACAGAAGGAGAGTGACCAGTTGTATTGAAATATCTTTCAAGAAAGAAGGTCATACCACCGAGAGCAAATACATTTATTGCAACTCCTGAAACAATCTGGTTTCCTTTTAAAGATATAGATATATATCCATGAAGAAGTCCAGCTAAAACTCCAATTATAATTGCAAGAAGTATTCCAATCCAAGGGTTTCCAGCGAGAGGATCCTTTCCACCAAGAAATGGATCAAATTTTGTTGATGAAATATATGCTCCAAAAACTGCAAAAAATCCACCCATTCTCATCATACCTTCAAGAGCAATGTTAACTACTCCAGCATTTTCACATATTACACCACCCAATCCAGCAAGAATAATTGGTGTTGCAAATTGGAGCATAGAAGAAAGGAAAGATATTATTATTTTAATAATTTCCATCAGTGGCCTCCTTGGTTTTAGTTGTTCTTTTTTCGCCAATTAGGAAAAGAAGGTATTTAATCCCAGATTGTCCTGCAACAAATATTGTAGCAAAGCCTTGAATTATGTCAGTAAAAGATTTATGTATACCCATCAATTGCATTCCAGTTGCCCCAGCTCTTACAAAACCAAAAAATATAGCAGCAATAAATGTACCAATTGGAGTCGTATTACCTATTAAAGACATTGTTATGCCATCAAATCCATAACCTTGACTGAAAACTCCTGGATATCTACCCTCAATACCTAAAATCATACATGCCCCACTTATGCCTGAAAGTGCTCCTGCAATGAACATTGATATTACCATCGTTTTCGAAGTATTTATTCCAGCATACTTTGCTGCATCTATATTTAATCCAGTTGCTTGAATTTCATAACCAAGAACTGTTTTGTTTATTATTATATAAATTATTATTACAGCTATGATTGCAATAAAGATTGAAGCATTAAGTCTTGTTCCTTCAAATAAAGGTTTTAATCTTGATGAATCTGTGACATATGGTGTGCCAACAAGAAGTGTACCAGGATAATATTTTAAAATATTAAAAGGACCTACAACAATCCAATTCTCTACAAGATGAATAGCAATCCAATTTAACATTATAGTTGTGATAACTTCATGTACACCCCTCTTTACTTTTAACCAAGCAGCAAATGCACCGTATAAACCAGATGCTATACCAACAAGTATAAGTATTAATGGAATCCCTATTATTGGTGGTAGATTAAATGTATATCCAAAATAGGCAGCAACAATTGATCCAATAATAAATTGCCCTTCTGCTCCAATGTTAAATAAGCCCGCTTTAAAAGCAACTGTTACAGAAAGACCTGTTAATGTTAAAATAGCACCTTTTAATATTCCTTCCCCTGCTTGCTTTAAAGATAAGAATTCTTTTAAAGAACTGCCAAGAGCACCTTCAAAAAGGAGTTTATATGCTTGAATTGGACTTTTACCTGTAGCTTTTATCATAATTCCTGCAACGATAAATGCAATTATTATAGATATTATTGGAACAAGAAATGTTGAAATATCATCCTTTTTTGCATTCCACCAATTAATTATTTTATTAATATTATCAGAAAAATTATTTTTCACTTTCCACCTCTTTTTTATCATATCTCTTAAGTCCAAGCATAAGTAATCCAAGCTCTTCTTCTGTAGCTTCTTCTTGAGATAATTCACCAACTATTTCACCATTAAATAAAACAGCAATTCTGTCTGATAACATCATAATTTCTTCAAGTTCAAGAGAAATTAAAAGAACTGCTTTTCCAGAATCTCTCTGTTCTACGAGTTTTTTGTGAACAAACTCAGTTGCACCAACATCTAATCCTCTTGTTGGTTGTGATGCAACAAGAACATCAGGATCGTAAGATACCTCTCTTGCTACAATTACTTTTTGCTGATTTCCACCTGATAAAGAATCGACTTTTAAATTTGGATTTCTTGGTCTAATATCATATTCTTCTACTTTTTTAGAACTGAATGTTTTAATATAACCACTGTTTAAAAAGTTGCCTTTTTTAAAATTTTTATCTCTTTGTCTTCCTAAAAAAAGATTATAAGATACACTGAATGGTAAAATTAATCCTCTAACTCTTCTATCTTCAGGTATATATGCAAAACCATTTCTTCTAAAAAACCATGGATCAAATTTATCTATTTCTTTACCATTTATCAATATTTTTCCACTATGTATAGGTCTTAGCCCATTTAGTGCCTCAACCAATTCTTTCTGTCCATTTCCTTCAACACCTGCAATTCCAAGTATTTCAAATCTTCTAAGTTTAAAGTTAATACCTCTTACAGCAGGGATACCTTTATCACTCATTATAACAAGATCTTTTACCTCAAGGATAGGTTCGCCTGGTTTTTTTTCCTTTCTTGGTACTTCAAGAACTACATCTCTTCCTACCATAAGTCTTGCAAGTTCTCTCTCATTTGTTTCTTCCTTGTTTTTAATACCCATCACTTTTCCATTTTTTAATACACAAATTCTATCTGCAATTTCGAGAACCTCTTTTAGTTTATGGGATATAAAAATAATTGTTTTATTATCTTTTTTTAGTGCATTTATTGTTTCAAAAAGTTCTTTTGTTTCTTGGGGAGTTAAAACTGCAGTGGGTTCATCAAGAATTAAAATTTGTGCACCTCTAAAAAGGACTTTTAAAATCTCTACTCTCTGTTGAATTCCCACTGGCAGATTTCCAACTATTTCCTTTGGATCAACATTCAGTCCATATTGTTCTGAAATTTTTTTTACCTCTTCTATACCTTTTTTTCTATCAAGTACAATTCCATTTTTCACAAATTCATTACCTAAGATTATGTTTTCATAAACGGAGAATATTGGAACAAGCATAAAATGTTGATGAACCATTCCTATACCGTTTTCAATTGCTTTCTTAGGTGTGTTATGCGTAATTTTTTTACCATTAATATAAATTTCACCGCTATTTGGACTATATAAACCATAAATAATATTCATAAGAGTTGTTTTACCAGCACCGTTTTCTCCAACTATTGCAAAAACCTCTCCTTTTTTAATCTCTAAGGAGATATTATCATTTGCAACAACCCCAGGGAAAATTTTTTTAATATTTCTAAGTTCAATTGCGTATTCCAAAATTTCCTCCTATTTTAAAAAAAAAGGGTGGGGCTGGGTTCCCCACCCACAATTTTCTCTAAATAATATTATGGTAAAGTAGGAGGAACAAATGTATTAAGTGCTTCTCTTGAATCTGGAATAACAAGTGTGCCTTGAACAATCATATTTTTTAATGTATTAACCTTATTAAGAACTTCATCTGGAATTATGTCTTTAGTGTATTTTAAAGGTGAAATTCCAACTCCGCCTTCTTTTATACCAAGCGAAACTACACCAGATTGAAATGTCTCTTCAACTACAGATTTAATTGAAAGCCATACAGCATAATCGACATGCTTAATCATTGATGTTAAAACTCTTCCTGGTGCCATATAATCTTGGTCTGAATCAACTCCAACTGCGAAATATCCTTCACCCCTTGCTTGTGCCTCTTTTATAACACCAATTCCACAAGCACCTGATGCATGGTATACAATATCTGCACCGGCATCAAATTGCTGTTTTGCTATTTTTTGACCATCATCAGCATTTGTGAAGTTTCCGGTATAAGCATATAGAACTTTTGCTTTAGAATTAACTGTTTTTACACCAGCTCTATATCCTACTTCAAATTTTTGAATAAGGAAGTTTTCCATACCACCAACAAATCCAACAATATTCTTTTTTGTCATCTGACCAACAAGTGCACCTACGAGGTATGAACCTTCATGTTCCTTAAATGAATAACAGACAACATTTGGTGGTGCAGGATCTATAACTCCATCAATTAACATAAAGTAGGTATTTGGATATTGAGGAGCAACTTCAGATATAGCATCTGTTAACATAAATCCTACTCCAATAACAAGTTTTGCACCTTCATCAGCGAGTCTCTTTAAGTTTGGAACATAATCCTCGTTTTGTTTTGATTCAAGAACAAGTGGTTGAATATCAAATTTTTTAATGCCACGATCTGCAAGATCTGGAGCTTCATCAGTTATTGTTTTATTATATTCATCATCAGTTAATGGTTGATATCCAACACCTGCGACCATTTTAAGACCAGCACCCCATGCTTCAAGTCCACGAAGAGCTGAATCGTTGAATGATTTATCTCCTCTACCTCCAACATCAGTAACTAATCCTATTTTAATTATAGGTGTAAGGGTTACATCTTTTGTTGCTGTTTTTCCACCTTCAATAGTTAATTTCTCTGAAAAATCACTATAACCTTCAAATTTAATAGTTAATGTCTGTTCTCCAGTTGGTACATCTTTAACTTCATATTTTCCATCACTGCCTGTTGTTGCTGTTTTTCCACCTATTGCAACCGAAGCACCAGAAATAGGTGAACCTGTAGATTTATCAGTTACAGTACCTGTTACTGAACCTGTAGTTTTTGCGCATCCAGCAAAAACTACGCCAATTAAAATTAAAACTAAAAGAATTGTTAAACTTCTCTTCATTTATACCCTCCTTTAAGGTTGAATTTAATGAAGATTTCTTTATTTAATCTCACCTCCTTTCGCATAAATTATTATATCATATTTTTTGATTGGTAAACAATATTAGCAATTTTTATTATGTGGTCTCCCATTCTTTCAAGATTTGAAATTACATCAAGATAAATTACACCTGCTTCAGTAGAACATATTCCTTTCTCCAATCTTTCAATATGATGTTCTCTCATTTCATCTTCATACTCATCAATAATTTTTTCATTATTTCTAATCACTTCAAAATTTTCTAATGATATTGAGAATAAATTTTCTTTTATAATAGAGAAATTTTGATATATATAGTTAAACATATTTAATAATTCTTCCATTGCATATTGTGAATATACAATTCTATCTTCAAGTCTTTGCAATTCTAATTGAGTAGTATTATCTATCAAATCACCAATTCTTTCTAACTGTGATGAAATTATTAAAATTTGTGGTACCATTTTGAGTTCCTTTTCTGGAAGATTTAATGATGTTATCAAAGGAACATATTTTGAAATTTCTTTATTAACAAAATTTATCGTTTCTTCTCTTTGTGCAATATCTTTAACTACACTTTTATTATTATTAAATATCAACTCTTTTAAACATAATAAATTATTTTCAACAATTGATAATAACCTTGTTACCTCTTTTATAAGAGCATCATAGGCAACAATAGGAGATTTTAAAATTGATTTATTTAAATATTTCACACCTGTTTCAATAATAACTTCTTCTCCAGGTATTATTTTTTGAATTAGCTTCACAAATTGATTAATAAATGGTAAAAAGATTAGTGTATTTATAACATTAAATAGAGTATGAGAATTTGCAATTTGATTAACAGTATTAGGAGTTAACATTTTAACAAAATTTATATATGGATTTAAAATTAAAAGAAAAATTATTGCTCCAATTATATTGAATAAAACATGAGCGAGAGCAGTTCTTTTTGCTGAAATATGTGTTCCAACGCTTGCTATTACTGCTGTAATTGTTGTTCCAATATTTGCACCTAATATTAGAGGAAAAGCAGCATTAATATCAAGAAGTCCTTCCATACCCAATGCTTCTATTATTCCTACTGTAACACTACTACTTTGTTGTATCATAGTAAAAATCAAACCTGCTAATAATCCAAGAATAGGAATTTTACCAAAATTTAAAAACAGTTCTTTTATCTTTGGATCATCTTTTAATGGAGATACAGAAGAAGTCATAATTTCTATTGCAATAAATATTAATCCAAACCCCATTATAAACTGACCAAAATATTTAACTTTTCTTTTAAATGGAAGAAATTGAAGTAAAAAACCGATTGTAAAAATTAGAAAACCATATTTAGTAATTTTTAGAGCAATTATTTGAGCAGTGATTGTTGTTCCAATGTTTGCACCAAAGATAACACCAACTGCCTGTAAAAGATTCATTAAACCACTGTTTACCAAACTAACAACAATGATAGTTGTAGCAGAACTTGATTGAATAATTGCAGTAACAATGAATCCCAATAAAGCACCCATAACTGGATTTGATGTAGTTTTTTCAAGAATATTTTTTAGTTTTTGTGCTAAAGCTTTTTGAATTCCATCACTTGTAATATGGATACCGTAAATAAATAATGCTATTCCACCAATTAAAGGTAAAATAACTTCTAAAAACAAATTTTAACTCCTTAAAGAATATTTAATACCCTCTTCCACTCTTTCAATTAACTGAAATTTAAGTGATTTTTTAATAGATTCAGGAATTTTGTATAAGTCATTTTCATTTTCTCTTGGTATAACGATTTCACTGATACCTGCACGATGAGCAGCAAGAACTTTAATTTTTAATCCACCAATTGGAAGAACTTTTCCAGAAAGAGTAATTTCGCCTGTCATTGCAACTTCTTTTCTTATTGGGATTTCTGTAATTGAAGATACCATAGCAGCAACAATAGCAATTCCAGCTGAAGGACCATCTTTTGGAACTGCACCTTCGGGTACATGAACATGAAAATCATACTTTTTATAAAATTCTTTATCTTTTATCTTGAGATGATCCATTTTAGCTCGAATATATGAAAAAGCTGCTTGAGCTGATTCTTTCATGATATCTCCAAGTTGACCAGTTAGAATTAGTTTACCACCACCTTTCATTTTAACTACTTCAATTTTTGTGATATCTCCTCCAAAAGGAGTCCATGAAAGTGCTGTAGAAACTCCAACTTCATCTCTCTCTTCTTTTATTCCAAATCTATAAAGTGGATATTCGAGATAATGAATAATATTTTTTAAATTTACATTGACCTTCTTAAATTTGCTTCCTTTTTCAAGTTTTTCTTTTGCTGTTTTCCTTAAAATTTTTGCTATTTGTCTTTCAAGTTCTCTTAATCCAGATTCTCTTGTATATTCTCTTATTATTTTAAGATAGGCTTCATCAGTAATAAATACATCTTTTTCTGTTAAACCATTATATTCAAGCTGTTTTTTGAATAGATATTTTTTTGCGATTTCAAGTTTTTCATCTTCAGTATATCCTGGTAGATAAATTATTTCCATTCTATCTAATAGGGCAGGGGGTATTGTATGAGTAACATTTCCTGTTGTAATAAAAAGAACATCAGATAAATCAAAAGGTATTTCAATGAAATGATCAGAAAAATGTGAATTTTGATCTGGATCGAGTGCCTCAAGAAGTGCTGCAGAAGGGTCTCCTCTGAAATCAACACCAACTTTATCTATTTCATCGAGTAAAAAAACAGGATTTTTAGTATTTGCCTCTTTTATACCTTGAATAATTCTCCCTGGAAGAGCACCTACATATGTTCTTCTATGTCCTCTTATTTCTGCTTCATCTCTTATACCCCCAAGTGAAATATGAACAAATTTTCTTCCTAAAGCTCTCGCTATTGATTTTCCAAGAGATGTTTTTCCTACACCTGGTGGTCCAATAAAGCATAAAATAGGGGATTTTGGTTTTCTTGTTAATCTTCTTACTGCAAGATACTCTATTATTCTTTCTTTTATATCAGTTAATCCATAATGATCTTCATCAAGGATCTTTTTCGCCTTTTTTATATCAATTTCATCTTTTGTTTCAATATCCCATGGTAAATCAAGTATCCAATCAAGATATGTTCTTATTACACTTGCTTCCATTGCCATAGGTGGCATTTTAGAAAGTTTTTTTAATTCTTCATCAAATTTATCAAGTACATATTGAGGTAGATTTCTTTTTTTAATTTTTTCTCTATACTCTTCAACTTCTTCTCCATATTCTTCTAATTCACCAAGTTCTTTTTTAATAGCCTTAAGTTGTTCTCTAAGAAAATATTCTCTTTGAGTTTTATCAACTTGAGATTTGACTTGTTCTTCAATTTCGCTACTAATTTTTAAAAGTTCAACCTCTTTTGAAAGAATTTTTATTAAATACTCAATTCTTTCTTTTACATCAAGAATTTCAAGTAATTTTTGTTTATCATTCAGAGGAACAATTATATTTGAAGCAACTATATCAGCAAATCTTGAAGGATTATCAATGTCTTGGATTGTAGTTAGTGTATCAATTGGTATTTTTTTGGAAAGTTTTACATACTCTGAATAAAGATCAAGAGTTACTCTTGTTAAAGCTTCAAGTTTCGGAGACTTTTCAAATTTTTCATCAATCTCTTCGACTTCTGCTTCTAAGAATGGCTCTTTTTTTGTATAAGATATTATTTTAATCCTTTTTATCGCTTCAACTATTACTCTTTCAGAACCATCAGGTAGTTTTACGCTTTGAAGTATTTGTGCAAGTGTGCCAATTTCGAAAAGATTTTCAACATTGGGTTCCTCGTCTTCTTCTCTTTTTTGAGTTATTAAAACTATTAACTTGTCTTTTTTTAGCGATTCTTCAAGAGATAAAAGAGACGTTCTTCTGCCAACAAATATAGGAAGAACTGTGTTTGGAAACACAACAACATTTCTTAACGGTAAGACAGGATAAATTCTTTTATTTTCCATAATTATTTCCTATTTTCGAGTACTTCATCAACAATACCATATTCTTTAGCTTCATATGCAGTCATATAATAATCTCTATCTGTATCTTTTTCTATTTTATCATAAGGTTGACCTGTATGTTTGGATAGAATTTCTGCAATTTTATTTTTTATTCTAATTATCTCTTTTGCAACTATTTCGATGTCTTTTGCTTGACCTTGAACACCTCCCCATGGTTGATGAATTAAAATTCTTGTGCTCGGTAATGTAAACCTTTTTTTAGTTGAACCTGAAGCAAGTAAAACTGCTGCCATACTTGCTGCTTGTCCTACACAAATTGTTGAAACAGGTGCTTTTATAAATTGAATTGTATCATAAATTGCGAGTCCTGCAGTGACTTCTCCTCCCGGGCTATTAATATATAAATTAATATCTCTTTCAGGATCATCTGCTTCAAGGAATAGAAGCTCAGCAATTATGGCATTTGCAACTTGATCATTTATTTCTGTGCCAAGGAAAATTATTCTATCTTTGAGTAGCCTTGAAAAAATATCATATTGTCTTTCTCCATAGGGAGTTTTTTCAATAACCCATGGTATCACTGAATTATATTCTTTCATTCTTTTTCTCCTTTCTTCAATATATTTATAACATAATCGTCTTCGACTTGTTCAAAATCTTCATAAAACATACTCACAGCATAAAAATTCTCAGGAGTATAGAGTGATATAAAATAATCAACCTCTCTTTTAATTCTATCCTTAGCATCAATACTTGATACAGGAACAGCAACAGCTATTTTTTCGGGTTTTTTAATTTTAATAGTTTTTATTGCAGCAAGAATTGTTTCTCCAGTTGCTATTCCATCGTCAACTATTATAGCTGTCTTATTGATCAATTCCTCTATATCTTTTCCATTTCTATAAATTTCAACTCTTTTTTTAATTTTATCTTTCAATGTTTCAACTATTTTATTTAAATCGTCTTCATCTATATTTTCTCTTAAAATTATTGTCCCATCTTCAGTAATAGCTCCAATTCCATACTCACCATCAAAATAAGCAGGAATTTTTGAAACTATAATAGTAGAAAGTGGAGCTTTTAAGATCTTTGAAACTTCAAAAGCAACTATAATTCCACCTCTCGGGATTCCAAAAACTATTGGATTTTCGAAATTATACGAGAGAAGTTTTTTACCTAAAAGCTTTCCTGCCTCTTCTCTATTTCTAAATCTCAAGTTTATTTTTTTCTTTATTTTCTTTAATTAAATTCATTGCACATTTTCCTTCTAAAATCCCCCCATCTTCTATTGCAATTCGAGGAGTCTGAACATCTCCATAAAGTTTACCTGAATTGAATATTTCAACTTTTTTATCTGAGGTAACATTCCCATTAATAGTTCCCATAATTACTATCTCACCTGCTTTTACATTTGAATCAACTACACCTTTTTCTCCAATAGTAAGAACACCTTTAATATCAATTTCTCCTTTAACTTTACCATCGACTCTTAAATTACCTTCACAAGTTATTTTTCCTTCAACAGTTGTTCCTTCACCGATATAAGATTGACTTGAATCTTTGACAAACTCCTCTTTTGCTCCTTTTCCAAATGGCATTAAAAACCTCCTTTATCTATAATTCTGTTTTTTTAATTATACCAAATAATTCACTTTATTAAGAGTAAGTTTAATAATTGCTGTATTTTTTTTCTTTTAAAACTATCAAATTGGAGCGGGAAACGGGATTCGAACCCGCGACACCCGGCTTGGGAAGCCGGTGCTCTACCTCTGAGCTATTCCCGCCTAAAATATTATATCAAGATTTTTTGTCTTGGATATAAATAATTGAAGTTCTTATTAATAGTAATATAAAAGAGTTTTTTTATCATAACTTTACGATTAGTTCTTTTAATTTTTCTATCTCCTCATCATTTAGTCTATTTTCTATCCATTTGGATTTAAGATCCTTTAAATTAAAATTTGTTAATTCCATAGCCACTTTTCTTATTCCACCATCAGGAAATTTTTTATCCTCTCTATTTCTTGGAATAAGATGAAAATGTATATGTTCAATCGATTGACCAGAAATTTCTCCAAGGTTTAAGCCAAAATTAAAGCCCATAGCATTAAAAAATTTTTCTATTCCATTTTTAACTTTTTTAAATGTTTCAAATATATCTAAAATTTCTTCATTATTCAAATCTTCTAATTTAAGAATATGTCTTTTTGGAATTATTAAAGTGTGTCCTTTTGTAACTGGAAAAATATCTAAAAGTGCATAAGAGTGAACATTTTCAAAAATAACTCTATCTTTATTTAAATTACAAAAAGGGCATTCATTTATCATATTTCAATAATTTTATAATTTCTTTCACCTAAATCAATCTTCTCTGCATATTCAAGTTGTCTTAATCCAGAAACAGTTACACATTCTCCGCAACCAATACATTTTGAATAATCAAATTTTGCCTTTTTATCTATAATTTGAATTGCGTTTTCTGGATAATGTTCACTACATTTTCCGTAGCCAATACATTTTTCAAAGTTTAAAGGAGGTTTAAAATCTGCATGTTGCATTTATCTCCCAGTCCTTGAAGCACAACCCATTCCAATATTTTTAATACTTCCTCCAAATCCAGCTGATAAATGACCTTTAAAATGTGTCAATGCTATTAAAAAATCAGAATCAATTATTGCTCCTCTAATCTCCACGGTTTTAAAATGTTTTAAGTTTACTGGAATTTCATAAAAATATTGTCCTTTAATTCCATCAGCAATAACAATCGGACAATCCATTGATGCATATGAAAATCCATTATAGATAGCTGTGTTAATATGGTTGATAGCATTTGAACGAGAACCTTTATATAAAGTGTTAGAATCAGTTAAAAATGGCTTTCCCCAGAGTTCTTTTACAAGATCAACAATTTGTCTTACAAAGATAGGCTTAATAAATCCATAATTTCCAAGCTCGCCAAAATGTATTTTAATTGCAACTAAATCCCCATTTTTTATCTCTTTGTTTAATCTTGAGCTGATAACTTTATTTTTTTTTAATAAAGACCTTTCTTCATTTTGTGCTCTTAATGATGTAAATAATACTTCAGACATCTCTTTTCTTCCTTTTTACAAATTTTAAAATAAGATAGACTGCTATACCAATAAAAATTATAATAGATAAGAAAAATATTAATATCAATATAAAATATGATGAATATATAATTGGGAAATTTTTATATAGAAAGATTGAAAAATTGCTTATTTTACTATTTATATAAGAAAAGGTTAAGTTATCATTAATTTCATCGAGGTGTATTTCATATAAACATTTGTCATCTATATATTTTATTTCTCCTTTTAGGTTTGATGCAAATGTATAATTTTTTGGATAAAAGATTTTAATATCAATATTTTCAAACTTTTTGTAATATCCTTTACTATTCAATATATAATAATATGAATAAACACTTTTTGGGTATAGTTTCCTATCCTGACTTGGTAATGCAGAAAATTTTATTAATAAAATATTTTTTGAATTCTTTTTAAAATTTAATATAAATTTATATAAACTTGGAAAATATCTGTCATTATTCTTATAAAATTTGTTGAACATCTCAGGAATATATAAATTTTTTTGAACAGGGTCAATAAAAATAATATTTTTTTGAGAAATAATATTTTCTAAATTTTCCCATTTATCTAATAAAGCTTCTTTTAGATAAGAAGCCTCAACAATTTCATATTCTACTTCACCATTATTAAAAAAAATTTCAAGACTATCTCTATATTCTGAAAAAACAGGAAAAATAAATCCAATCTTTTTTTCATTCTCATCATTTACAATTTCATATTTAACGGTTGCTTCTATCTTGTTATTTGTAATATTGAAAACAATTTCTTCATTCTCTATTTTCAAATCAACATTATCGACAGGAATTATATCTCCATGATAATCATTCAAAGTAAAAGGAGCAATAGCATTCCCTAATAAAAATATGCATAAAGCAAAAATTAATAAATATTTTTTATTCATTCTCTTCGAAAATTAAAGGTATGATTATAGGTTTTCTTCTTGTTTTTTCATAGAAGAATGAAGATAGTGCGCCAGAAATATCTCTCTCAAGAATACCTTTACTGTATCTATGATTCGATAAATATATTTCTTCTATTCTCTCTTTCGCTTTATCAATTAAACCATTCAAATCATTTTCATTGAAAAATCCTCTTGAAATTATTTTTATATTGTTTATTTTTCCCTTTTTTATTAAAATACCAACAGTTACTATACCCTCTTTTGCTAATATTCTTCTATCTTTTATAACTTCACTTTCTTCAGATTCAAGACCAAGACCATCAATAAAAAGATCACCTGAAGTTTCTTTTTTTGCTCTTTTTACTATATTTTTATAAACAAAAACTGCATCTCCATTTTCAATAACTATTATTCTACTCTCAGCAATTCCAATTTCATTAGCAAGCTTTTTATGACTATAAATATGTCTTGTTTCACCATGAATTGGAATAAAATATTGTGGTTTAACAAGCTGTAATATAATTTTTAACTCTTCCTTTGCAGCATGTCCAGATACATGTACACCATCTTCTTCTCTATAGATAACATCAGCATTAAGTGAAAAAAGATTATTTATTATCCTATTGATAAATTCTTCATTACCTGGTATTGGATGTGCAGAAATTATGACAGTATCACCAGGTAATATTCTTAATTTTTCATGATTTGAATAAGCAAGTCTTGTTAAACCAGAAAGTGGCTCACCCTGACTTCCTGTTGTTAATATGACAAGTTTATCTTCAGGTATTAATGGAATATCATTTATATCTATCATTAACTCATCAGGAATATTTATATATCCTAATTTCTTAGCAATAGATATTATATTAACAAAACTTTTACCATCAACATAAACTTTTTTTCCAAGTTTAGATGATATATCGAAAATCTGTTGAATTCTATGTATATTTGTTGAAAATGTTGTTATTATTGCTCTTTTTTTGACTCTTTTAAAAATATTTATTAAATTATCTCCAACTATTTTCTCAGAGCCAGCAAATCCATCTTTAGTTGCATTTGTTGAATCAGAAAGTATTAATAAAATTCCTTTATTTCCTATTGTAGCAATTTTTTGTAAATCAATGCTTTTTCCATCTATTGGTGTTGTATCTATTTTAAAATCACCGGTATGAAATATTCTTCCAGAATTTGGATTTTCAATTACAAAACCAAGTCCATCAGGAATAGAGTGGTTAACATATATTCCTTCGATTGTAAAATTCCCAATTTTAAATTTTTCATTAGGTTTTATTTCAATTTCATCATATGGTTTAAATTTTCCTGGAATAACTGTTGTACATAGTCCAAGAGTTAGTTTTGTTCCATAAATTGGTAATTTTTTCTTTTCAAAAACATATTTTAAAGATCCAATATGGTCAAGATGTCCATGTGATATAACTATACCTAAAAGTTTATCTTTTATCTTTTCTATATAAGATAGATTTGGTATTACATATTCAACACCAAACATATCACTTTCAGGGAATTTAAATCCTGAATCAAGTATGAAAGCAGAAGATTCATCCTCAAAAACCATCATATTTTTCCCTATTTCATTCAAACCACCAAGAAATGTTATCTTTACATATTTTTCATCATAGGAATTTTTCAAATTCATCTTCGCTTATATCTCCAGTAACTCCATATCCAAACTTATTATAATCAATTGATTCAAGTTCTTCATAGATATCATTTTCTTTTACAGATTGTATTTTTTCTATTATTTTTCCTATATCTTCTATAATACCTTTTCTAAAAAAACTAACTGCATTTCTTTCGCTTCTTGCTAAAGAATTTTCAAGTCTCAATAGATAATTTCCTATTAACAATTCCTTACTTCTTTCAATTTCATCATTTTTTATTCCATCCTCTTTTACATTATTAAATTCTTTTTTTATCTCTTCTAAAACTCTTGGAAGATTCTTTTTTGATGAAGCAAAATATATAACATTTGCTCCTGTAATATTATTAGAGAGATTAAATGTATATATTGCATAAACTAATCCTAATTTTTCTCTTATTTTTTGAAATAATCTCGATGACATACCACCACCAATTATATTTAATAGAACAAGATTTTTATAATATCTGTCTGATACCACAGATGGTGCTTTAAAACCAATTGATACATGCATCTGTTTTGTATTTTTATTTTTTATCTTTATATCTTTTTCAAAGGATGGCTCCTGTAAATTTACATTAATTGTTTTGTTTGAACTCTTTTTATTCAATTTCTCATTTAGAACTTTTTTTATATCTTCATATTCCAAATTGCCATATATTGAAATAATTAAATTTTTTAAATTGTAGTATGATTCATAAAAATCATAAAGTTTTTCTCTGTTTGAACTTACTATATTTTCAATTTTTCCTATTGTATCATAAGAAAAAGGTGTATTATCCCATATAGCTTTTTTAAGTTCTATAAGCGACAGTTCTTCTGGTGAATCTTCTATCGAATTGTATTCCTGAATCACAACTTCTTTTTCTTTTTCTATCTCTTCTTCAGGGAAAGTTGCATTTTGAATTAAATCGAACAAAACATCTGAAGCTTCGCTAAATTTTATATCTCTACCTCTAATATAATATCCAGTATATTCACTACCTGTATAAGCATTAATATCACAACCTATTCCTTCAACCTCTTTTGGAATATCATAACAACTTCTTTTTTTAGTTCCTTTAAAAACAAGATGTTCAACAAAATGAGAATAGCCATTGTTATTATCATTTTCATAATTAGATCCAGCAGGAACTAAAGTAAAGATTGAAAAAGATGGAAAATTGGAATTTTTTTCAAATATTATTTTTGATCCATATTGATGGATTTCAAATTTTATATTTTTTTCTGACATCTATCTTTTAAAGGGTCTACCTTTTTCCTGATTATCGTCCTCAAATCCAATACCTTTTTGAGTTAGATTAACTCTTCCTGAATCATCTACATTTTGAACTTTGACAATAATTTCTTCACCAACTTTAGGCCAGAGTTTATTATTTTTAGCAATTGAATTTTTCATCTGTGAAACATGTAATAAGCCATCTTTATTTGGTGTAATTTCAACTATAAGACCAAAATCTCTTACCTGTAAAACTTTGCCAAGATAAACTCTTCCAACTTCAACATCTTTTGTGAGTTCTTTAATCATATCTATTGCTTTTTCACCAGATTCTAAATCAGGTGCTGTAACAAAAATTCTCCCAGTAGGTTCAATATCAATTTTAGATTCAGTCTCATCAATTATTTTTTTAATGAATTTTCCTTGAGGTCCAATAACATCTTTAATTTTATCAGGTTCAATATCCATAACTATTACTCTTGGTGCGAGAGGAGAAATATTTTCTCTTGGTTTATCAATTACTTTTAACATTTCATTCAATATATATAATCTTCCATTTTTTGCTTGTTCAAGAGCTTTTTCCACAATTTTTAAATCGATTCCTTTAATTTTTATATCCATTTGAAGTGCTGTTATACCATTTTTTGTTCCAGCAACTTTAAAATCCATATCTCCTAAAGCATCTTCCATTCCCTGTATATCTGATAAAACTGCAAAATCATTTTCCTCTTTAATAAGACCCATTGCGATTCCTGCTACAGGATTTTTAATAGGAACACCAGCATCCATTAAAGCAAGAGTTGAACCACATACAGATGCCATAGAAGTTGAACCGTTAGATTCAAGAACTTCAGAAACAACTCTAATAGAATATGGAAATTCAATTTCATCAGGAATGACTGAAAGAAGTGCTCTCTCTGCAAGTGCTCCATGTCCTATTTCTCTTCTTGACGGACCTCTTAAGGGTTTAACCTCTCCCGTTGAAAATGGAGGGAAATTATAATAGTGCATATATCTCTTTGTGAACTCTTCTTCAAGACCTTCAATTAACTGTCCTTCTTTAATTCCTCCGAGTGTAACAACTGATAGAACCTGAGTTTGACCTCTTGTAAATAATCCAGAGCCATGTGTTCTTGGTAAGATGCCTGCTTTTATATATAAAGGTCTTATTTCATCAGTTTTCCTTCCATCAACTCTAATTTTTTTATTTATTATTCTGTTTCTTACATAATTTTTTAAGACTTTTTTGAAAATATATCTTAATTTTTTAATTAACTCCTTCTCCTCTTTTGAAAATTCTTCTTTTGTCTCAAAATCTGGTATGAAATATAATATTAATTGATCCTCAAGCTTATTTAACTCTTCTTCTCTTTCAGATTTTTCTTTAAAATTTTCAAGAACATCTTCTATTTTGGGCTCAAGGAACTCTCTTGATTTTTCTACTATGTCATCTTCAATCACAAGAGGCATAAATTCAATTTTTTCTTTATAATTCTCTTTTGCAAATCTTTCAATCTCTTCAACAATTTTCTTTATCTCTTCCTTTGCAATATCAAGAGCTTCCAAAACAATATTTTCTGGTATCTCTTTACATCCTGCTTCAACCATAACTATATTATCCTTTGTCCCTGCAACAACTATATCCATATAACCCTTTTCAATTTCATCAAAAGTAGGGTTAATTACGAATTTATCATCTATTCTACCAATTCTAACTGCTCCAATTGGTCCTAAAAATGGAGCTTTTGAAATAGAAAGAGCAAGTGATGCTCCGTTTAATGCAATTATATCAGCTGGATTCTCTTTATCTTGTGATAACACAGTTGCAATTATCTGAACATCATTATAGAAAAATTCTGGGAAAAGTGGTCTTAAAGATCTATCAATTAATCTTGCTTTAAGTATCTCTTCATCCGTTGGTTTTCCTTCTCTTTTGTAAAAACCACCCGGTATTTTTCCAACAGCATAAAGTTTCTCTTCATAATCAACAACAAGTGGTAAAAAATCAACATCATCTTTTGGTTCTTTGTTCACAGTAGCTGTAACTAAGACAAATGTATCACCATATTTTGCTAAAACTGAACCATCAGCCTGTTTTGCTAATTCACCAATTTCAAAAATAAGGTTTTTATTAGAAATATTTATTTCTAAACTCTTTTTATTAAATCCTTCTATCATTTTTCTCCTTACAAATTATTTTCTTAAATTAAGGTTCTCAAGTAGTTGCAAATATTTTTCGTAATCTTTTTCTTTCAAATAATTCAATAATTTTCTTCTTCTTCCAACCATTTTGAGTAGTCCTCTCCTTGAAGAATGATCCTTTTTATGTTCTTTAAGATGATCAGATAGTTTTTTAATTTTTTCAGTTAAAATAGCTATCTGAACTTCAACAGAACCTGTATCATTTTCATGGAGTTTGAACTTATCAATAACCTCTTGCTTTTCTTTCTTGTCTAACATTCTTACCTCCTAACCTTCCCATAACCGAGACTTTTTTATCCAGGTTAAGGATCATTGGCTTTAATCTCAACTTTTTTACATTATATCATATAAAATTTTAGATTTCAACTTAAATATTTTGATAAGAATCTGTATACTATTAAATTATAAATACCCAAGAGATAGGGGTATGGCACTTCCCTATAAAATCTTTGTCCTAACAAATAAAAAGAAAACATTATAAATGATCGAACTGCTGATACAGGGAAAAATATTATTATTAAATAGATAAAAAGTAAAAAAATTACTATTTTTGTACTGGAATTAGACCCTTATTTGTAAACTTTGTAGTAGTTATTTACTATTTTTGATTTCTATGATCTAATCCTGTCAATTCGGAAACTGATACGGTAAAGATGATACCGGTACCAGGAACATTCAATCTTCCCGCTTCAACAATAGTATCGTAGATTGGTTTATACTTATCAATATCACTTAAGATTATAATTATTTCTTTGGAAGCCTCAATATGAAGATTTAATAATTTTAATGCTTCTGATTGACCAGTCCCTCTTCCATATAGTATAGTAGCACCATTGGCACCTGCCTTTTTTGCTTTTTCCACTATCGCATCAGCTTTTCCTCTTTCAACAATAGCAACGATACATTTAGTTTCCAAGACTATTCTCCTTCTCTCCTTCCATATTAAATAGTTGTTAAAATACCCAAAATTAACACTGTTATTATAGCCCCAATTGAAGTAAGTCCAACTATACCAAATCCAGCTGTTAATGGATCTACATTTTCTAAAGTTTTTGATAAACCAATAGCAATAGTCATATTTAATGGAATATTAACAGGTCCTGTTGTAGCACTTGCTGAATCCATAGCAATCGACACATATTCTTTTGGTGCAAAAGGAATGAGCAGAATAATTAGCAAAATTAAAGGAATTACAATTTTTATATAAGATATATTATTTAATATTTTAAAAACTCCTAATCCCATTCCAATTCCGAACCCAATTGCAACAACATGAATTAATACAGTATGTGGTATGGCTCCAATTGATATTTCTTCTACTTCTAATGCTAATGTTTTTATAGCTGGTTCAACGAGAGTGCCAAGATATCCAATTACTAATGAAATTAAAACTATTAACCATTTTTTTTCTACAACAACTAAATTTTCTCCAACCGATTCACCTAAAATAAGAATACTCTTAAAAGCGCCTTTTAAAAAAAAGTGTAATCCAAATATACATAATAAAACACCTGTAATGAATTCTTTAATATTTTTTATTGGTTTTTTTAGTACTATTATTTGAATAAAGATAAGTAATAAAATTAAGGGAAGTACCTCCTTTGTGGTTTCCCATAAATCTTTCAAGATCATTAAAATTTTCATTGAGAACTACCTCCATGTCTCCTATTGTTATAAAGTTATACTTTTACCCTTGGTTTCTTAGAAAAGCTTTGTTGCCTTTCCAAGTACCTATAAGATAATAGTCTTTGTTTTTTGTCTTTTCTTCTATTCGCAATCTGATGCTTTATAGCTTTTTACAACTTAACTATTACTTGTATCTTCAAGTATCTTGAAAATATAGAATAATTGATACTTTTTCTTAGGCAATATTGCTTTTTTCATGCTTCTGAAACCTGAACAATTTTAATTGGCTCTTGTCATGAGTAAATTCTATCATGAATAAATTCCGTCAATCAATCTGTTAGATAAGTCCGTAACTTACCTTCCAAAATTAAAATCTTCTATTATATATTTTACAGGAGTTTTATATCTAATGGAATAGTAAGGCCTCTTAGTATTATAAAACACTAACCAATCCATAAAGTTTTTTTATTAAATTTATCTATATCAAAGAGAAAAACACTTTTTAATTTCAATTGTAAAATCTAAAGCGCTCTTATTTGATAGATCACTATATACATAATAAATATAAATTTAGATTCAATGTTAACTACAATGATTAAATATCTTCTCATTTCGTTCATAAATATTGTTAATGAGAGTGAGACTACTTATACTAAGAGAGTCCAATATGTTTGTGAACTTCTCCACTTTTTATATTTTGATAAAAATTATCAGTTCTTTATATTATAATTATTAAAAATGGAAGAGTGGTATTTTAGTTGGTTTGATGAGAATTATTTAAAATATAATCTAATTACTCAAAACGAAGAGTTAACAAAAAAACAGGTTGATTTTATAATTGATGTATTACTTCTAAAAGAAAAAGATAAAATTCTTGACCTTGGATGTGGTATAGGAAGACATTTAATAGAACTTGGCAAAAAGGGGATAAGAGGAACTGGAATTGATTTTAATGAAAAATATATCAATATTGCTAAAAAAAATAGAAAAGATAATAAAGATATTGAATTTATAAATATGGATATTAGAGATATTGATTTTATAAATGAATTTGATAGTGCAATATCAATTTGGACAAGTTTTGGATATTTTGAAGACAAAGAGAATTTTGATTTATTGAAAAGAGTATATAAAGCTTTAAAAAAGAGTGGTAAATTTTTGTTAGATATTGAGAATATACATTATTTAATAAATAATCTTCCAAAAGAGAGATGGGAGAAAAAAGAAGGAATGTATATATTAGAAAAAAATAAAATAAATTTAAAAACAAGTAGATTAAAAACAGAAAGAATTTTTATAAAAAATAGAAATGCATATGAATATATAAGGAATTATAGAATATACAGTTTTAGTGAGATAAAAAATTATTTAGAAGAGGCGGATTTTAAAATTATTAATTGCTATGGAGGATATGAAAAAGAGGAATTGAATCTATTTTCAAAAAGATTGGTGATAGTTTCTGAAAAATCATAAGTGTTGATTTTAATTTTGTTTTTAATAATATCAATTTCAATCGCGCCATCTTCATCTGTTCGTAATATTTCTGAATTGATACTTGAGAGTAAATCTAAAATATCATCAGATGGATGCCCAAAAACATTTGGTCCAACAGATATAATTGAATATTTTGGCCTGATTAAATTAAAAAAATTTATATCATATGAGTTTTTACTTCCATGATGCGGTACTTTTAAAAGAGTTACATCATTTATTAAATCTGGATAGAGTTTATAAATATCATTGATTGCTTCAACCTCAATATCACCAGTAAGTAATGCTGAGAAATTTTTATATTTTAATAAAATACATAAAGAGTTATTATTGTCATTTGCTCTTAAATAATCTTTTCCACCCGAAATAGGATTCAATATAATAAATTCTAAACCTTCTATTTTGAAAGAACCTCCTCTTTTTAAATTTATTTTTTTAACATTTTGTATTTCTAATTTGTCTATTAAGTCCTTTCCATAATAACTTAGTTCTATATCAGGATAACCAATATAATCTATTTTTTCTCTTTTAATTATATGGAAAAGTCCCTCAATGTGATCACTGTCTTCGTGTGTAAAAATCAATAGATCTATTTTATTAACACCTAATCTCTTCAATGAGTTTAATACTCTTATTCCTGGACTACTTTTTTCTTTATAAAAGGTTCCACCACCATCAATCAAAATATATTTATTATTTGGTGTTTTTATTAAAATTGAATCTCCTTCACCTACATCAAAAAATGTTATTCTCATTTTTCCAAAATCAGAGATATAAGGATATAAAAAAGAGACGATAACCGAAATGATAAGAATAAGAAATAAAGGTTTGAATCTTTTAATTTCAAAATTTGAGTTTAAATAAAGAATAAAAAAGAAAAAGAGAGAAAAAAATAAAATTAGAAAAATTACTGAAGGTTTTTTAACTCCAAAAGCTGCAGATGGAAAGTTTGAAAAAAATAAAATAATTTTGTAGAAAATTATAAAAATTGGTTTTAGGATAGTTAATATATTATTTATTAAAATTGATAATATAACAAAGAAAAATAGAAGTGGAAGAATTAAAGATATTATAGGAATTATTATTAAATTGGAAATAAATGATGTGAATGAGAAAAAAGGGAAAAAATAGATAAGGATAGGAAAATTACCTAAATTTATGAAAAGAGGAAAAAGAAAGAATTTATAAAAATTATTTTTGAATTTTTCAATAATTGTGATTATTGAAAGAGTAGAGGAAAATGTTAATAGAAAAGAAGGAGAAATAATATTTATAGGATTAATTAAGAGTAAAATAATAGCAGAAAATAAAAGTAGATTTAATGAATCAGCCTCCCTATAAAATCTTTTTCCTAATAAATAAAAAGAAAACATTATAAATGATCGAATTGCTGATACTGGAAAAAGTATTATCATTAGATAAATAAAAAGTAAAAAAATCACAAGAAATGGATGTAAAAAAAGAGAAAGAAATGAAGCAATAATTGATATATGAAGACCAGAAACAGCAAAAAGATGTAAAACACCACTATACTTAAATTCTTCTTTTATATTACTTTCTACTCCTCTTCCCCCAAGAATTAATCCCTCTATAATTTCACCACTGATACCTAAATTTTTAATGTTTGAATAAAATTTACCTCTTATTTTTGATAATATTGAATTATCTTTTTGAATTATTTCAATATTTTTACCAAAAAATGTTCCAGATATTTTCTCACTTTGTTTATATAAATAAAAACTATCTTCCCCTGGATTTCCACTTTTATCATTAAAAAAATAACCTTCAACTTTTACTTTATCATAAGGATTTAAATTTAAGTTTTCATTTTTATAAATTAAAAATTTCCCGTCACTATTTTTTAAAACAAACGAATCACTATTTTCAAAAGAGCAGACAGAACCTATTAAACTATCTTCATTTAAATTTTCATAAATTGGTGGTTTATAAAAATAGATTCTAATCAATCCAGAGATTATAAAAATCAGATAATAAATTAGAAAATCTTTTCTTTTTATGAAAATAAGAGGTAAAGGTAAAAATATGAATAAAATAGGATATTTAAAACAAAAAAGAGATAGAAGAAAAAATATAAAGATTAATCTAAATAATTTTCTCAAGGACCAACTGTTATTGAGTCCTTAATTGCTTCAAATCTTTTATCTCCTATACCTGATACTTTTTTTATATCTTCAATTGTTGAAAAATATCCATTTTTTTCTCTATAGTCAATTATTCTTTGAGCAAGAACTGGACCAATGCCAGAAAGTTCTTCAAGTTCTTTTTGAGATGCAGTATTTATATTAATAAGATTTGATTTTTTTGTTGGACTGTTGACAGATGATGATGTATTAGATTGAGTTGTAGAAGACGAAGTTGTTTCAGAATCGATTAAATTCCTTTTAGCAAATATTATGATTTTTTCTCCATCAGTTAGTTTTTTAGAAAGATTAATAGATGATATATCGGCATTTTCTGTTGCTCCTCCTGCTTTCTCGATAAGTTGAAATACCCTGTCTCCATTTTCTATTTCATATACACCGGGAAATTTTATTTCACCAGCAATATCTACATATATTTTAGTTACTTGATCCTCAATATTTATTAAATTATTGTTACTACTTTTGAAAGCATAATTACCAACTAATATTCCAAGAATAAAGGTAATTATGGAAATAATAATCCACTCCCTTTTTTCTAAAACCATATTTTCCCCTCTAATTTATAATAAAAGTGATAAAATCCCTTTTTGAATATGCAACCTATTTTCAGCTTGATCAAATACAACTGAATTTTCGCTATCTATTACTTCATCAACAACCTCTTCTCCTCTATGAGCAGGAAGACAATGCATAAAAATAAAATCTTTCTTTGCATTTTTAACAATTCTTTCATTTACTTGATATGGTGACAGAATTTTCTTCTTTATTTCACTATCTTCTTGACCCATTGATACCCAAACATCAGTATAAACAACATCACTTCCTTTTATTGCTTCAACTGGGTCTTCTATTAATAAAACTTCACCTTTATATTTTTTTTCATCTTCTTTTACCCAGTTAATTACTTCTTTGTCTGGTTTATATTCTATTGGCGTTGAAACAACGATTTGCATTCCCATCTTTACTCCTCCAAGCATTAGAGAATGACAAACATTATTTCCATCTCCTAAATATGTCAATCTTATGCCATCAAGCCTACCCTTTTTTTCTTTAATTGTTAATAAATCTCCGAGAACCTGACAAGGATGAAACATATCTGATAAACCATTTATTACAGGAATATCTGCAAACTTTGCTAATTCGACAATATCTTTATGAAAAAAAACTCTTGCCATAATACCGTCAAGATATCTTGATAGAACTTTTGCAGTATCAGCTATTGTCTCTCCCCTTTTTAACTGTAATTCATTTGAAGAAAGATATATAGCATGACCTCCAAGTTCGTACATAGCAACTTCAAATGATACTCTCGTTCTTGTTGAAGGTTTTTCAAATATAAGCCCCAATTTTTTTCCAGCAAGAACAGGAGAATTTTCACCAATCTTAGATTTAATTTTTAAAGTTTCACCAGATTTTAAAAATTCTTCAATCTCTTCTTTTGTAAAATCATAAAGCGATAAGAGATCACTTCCTTTTAAACTCATAAACCCTCCTCATTATATAAATGATATATCTTTTATAATATATTCAGGATTCAATGTTTCGCCAGTTGAAGTAATAAGTAGTTCATCCCATCTAAGGCTTGCACCTGGCCTAAATATTTTATTAACGAAAAAAGCCCCAATTTTTTTATTAAATATATCTTCTGAAATATTATCCTTTATATAAAAATTTAACTGAGACGCCATCATTTCGCCAAGAAGGTAATTTTGATAATAAACAGGATTAGTACCAAAATGAATTTTTGCTGCCCAATCGTATTTATTTCTTCTTTCTTCAGGTATATTTAACAGTTGATTCTGAGATACAAAGTCATACCATAGATTATTGATATTTTCTTCTGATTCATAAAGCATTTTTTCAAAGAAAACAAAAGTTATCATCCATCTTGCACTGATTATTAATTGATCTCTTAAAGATTTGTTCAGTTCATCTCCATATCTATCAACAAATTTTGAATCACTTTTTAAAATCTTTTGATACCAAGATGGCTTTCTAACTAATCTTTCGAAAAACATAGCCACAGCCTCAGTTGTAAAAATATGTGCAGGAGTTCTTAATATAATAGGTAGAGATTTATCGATGTATTTGTCATAAACTGCGTGCCCCATTTCATGAAGTAATGTTCCAGTCCATCTTTCATTTGGTCTTAAATTTGCAAGAATTCTAACATCCTCTTCTCTATCTATAGATATACAAAAAGCATGTTGATTTTTACCCTTTCTTTCATAAAGATCGCTTCTTTTTAATATATCTTCTATTTCCATTCCTATTTCTGAGTAAGTTTTTTTAACTAAATCCTCAACATTCTTATCTTTGAAGATTTCTTCAAAAGGAATTTCATAAATTTGTGGAGCTTCTTGGAAGAATCTATCACTATAATGCCATGGCATTATAGCTTCTTTCTGTACTCCCAATTTATCTGCAATTTTTTCATCAATTTCATCCTTAATAGTCATAAATAGAGTGTCTGTTTTTGATTTAAACTCTTTAAAATTTCTATGAACTTCATTTACATTCAGTTCCTGTAAATCAAACATCATCTCATAATAGTTAGAATAACCAAATCCTTTTGCAATTTTATTTCTTAATTTAATAAGTTCATAAATTTTTGGGCCAGTAATTTCTCCTATATCTTTACTTGCTTCCCATGCTTTTTTCCTTAAATTTGAATCCTTTTCTTTTCTTAAAATTTCTTCAATTTCATTATCGCTAACTTCTTTACCATCAATTTTTCCCCTAAAATTTATAAAAGTTGATTCTATTTCAATTTCTCTTGTTGATAATTCTTTTAATTTTTGCTCATCTATCTGATTTGGTATCATATCATTTCTTAATAAAATTAATTGTCTATGCTCAATCTTTGAGAGAGATGGTTCTTTAAGAAATTTTTCAACCATCTTGAATCTATCTTTATCTGAAAGATATTTTCTTATTTTTAAATCACTTTCCTTATATTTTTCTTCCCACTCCTTTTTCCCTGTTGTTGCGAGGTTCCAGTAATTTAAAGAAGCATCTTTAGTTAATTCCCTTAACTCTTCATTTGTTTTATCTAAAAATTCTTTAATTTCCATCTTAACCTCCTTTTTATATATGAAATTATATCATTTTAATTAATAATAAACCTAAACCACCAGAAAAAACTATTATCAATGGGTGAATTTCCTTTTTAACAAATATTAACACCAATAGAAGAGTAAAAATTATTAATGATTTTATATCGATAATTGCTGATGTAAGCATTAAATATGTAGCATAGAGAACTAAGACAGAGACACCAACTTTCAAACTCTTATAAAATTTTTCTAAATTATATTTCTTACTTAAAAAGGATAATAAGGTTTCAAGAAGTATCAAAATTATTATCCCTGGTAAAATTAAGCCAAGTGTTGCAAAAAAACCACCTATAAAGGAAGCATATTTGATACCAATATATGTGGCTAAATTTACTGCTATTGGACCTGGAGTTATCTCAGCAATGGATACCATATCAAGAAATTCTTTTAAACTTATTAATTTGTAAACATTCACAAGCTCATCTTTTATTATAGATAGTGAACTCCATCCACCTCCATAAGAAAAAAAACCAATTTTTAAAAAAATTAAAAAAAGTTTAGCTATCATTTTTTCTTTTTAATGTAAAAATAAAATATAAAAAAGTTACTATCAGTAATGTATAAATAGAACTAATTTTAACGAGATGTATCAATAAGAAACCTATTAAAAGAAATAAAAACTCAAGATATTTGAATTTTTTTATCAAACCAAACAAAAAATTTATAAGGATGACTGAAATCCCAACTCTTATTCCCTCTAAAAAATATTGAACATAAGTTAAATCAGCATATCTTTTTATAAGTGAAGCAATGAGAGAAATTGCAAGAAATGGTGGGATAAAAACAGCTAAAACATAAAATAGTCCTAAAAAAGCTCCAGAAAGTTTCATTCCAACCATAAATGCTGTATTTATAGCAATTGGACCCGGTGCACTTTGAGCTTTAGAAAAAAGTATATCAAAATCGTCTTTTTGAATTACATTTTTTTTAATTATTTCTCTTTCAATTATTGGAACCATTGCATAGCCACCCCCAAGGGTTAAGGTACTTATTTTAAGAAAAGTAAAAAATAGTTTATATTTGTTCATTCTTCTATATATATTTTTTCAACATAAGGAGATGTGAATGAAGATAAAACTCCTGCATAATTCAATCTAAATGATATAATATCACCAACTTTTAATGAAGGTGATTTATTTAAATTCAGAACCATATGATCGCTTGATGCTCCAATTATTTTTATACTTTCATCTTCTTTTATTCCTGATAGAATAATATCTTGCCTACCAATTGACGCAATTCCTCTTATCATTATTCCTTCATCTTTAAACTCAACCTCTTCTTCGAAAGCATCTTTTGTTTTCTCCCCCCATGGCAAAGAAGGTTTTTTCTTTACCTCAATAAGCTCTGCATCAAGTCTAAATGTATCCTGTCTCAAACCAGACAGAGGTTCTCTTTTTATTGCATCAACCCCAAGAAAAATCCCCTCTCCGACTCTTATTTGATTTATAAAGTCTGGTATTTTTCTATCCCAAATCATTCTTAATAAATTTGTACCTCCACCTGATAATATTTTCACTTTTATACCCTCTTCTTCAATTTTGAGTTTTAAGTCATATAAAACTTTAAGATTTTTATTATCAGGTATAATTCCAGAAAAACAGGTTGTGTTGGTTCCTAATCCAAGAAATTCAATATTTGAAAAAGAGGTTATTTTTTTTACAAAAGGAACGACATCTTCAGGCATCAATCCTTCCCTTAATTCTCCAACCTCAACCATTACTATAACTCCATGTTTTTTACCATTTTTCTTACAAGATGAAGCAATTTTTTCAATTGTAACCATTTCAGTCTCTAATGAATAATCGGTTAATTCAACCACACTATCGATTTCAGAGAAAGATGGAGACCTTAAAAGAAGTTTTTTTACTTTTATATCTTTATAATCAATAATGTTTTTTATTCTTGAATCAGCAATAACATTTGCACCTAAAGAATGTAAGGTTCTTACTATATTTCTATCTCCCCTTACAACTTTAACTACAGGTATCAATTCAATTCTACTTGTTTCACACTCTTTCTTTATTTTTAAATAATTTTCACCAATTACCTTCAAATTAATAAATAATTTAGGATACATAACTTAAAAAATTATAACTCAATAAATTTATCATTTCAAAATTATTTTAGTTAGTATAATTAAAATTAAAAAATAAACTAATTTAATTTTTATAAATTTTTAGAATTTTAAAGGAGGTTTTATTAAATGAAAACTATTAAATTAGTTAGAATTTTAGCAATTATAGGTACTATACTTGTATGGATTCCAATTTTAGCACCTATTTTTTTTACTATTTTACTATTAATAAAAGAAGGTGTTTTTAGGTTTGATTTTCTAATGCCAATGGAACTTTTTTTCCTGACAATTATTGGTGGAATATTATTAATAATAGCTACTTTTATAAGTAAATCATATAAAAAGCCTATAATAATAAACTTTGTTATTTTAATTATCATATTTTTTTCCATAGGATTAATAGCAAATCTTACTGGATTAGCATCTGGTGAAACTGAACCAACTGGTTTCTGGTTTATTTTTTTAATTATCTGTACCTTTCTATTTATTTTTATAAATATTTTATTAGGTATTTATGGAATTTTGTTATTAAGGAAAGTATTTAAAAAATAATTAGTTAAATATTTATTATAGATTTTAGTTTTATTTTAATTGATTTTAAATCTTCAATTTTTTTATCTTCAGATGATTTATATATTCCATATAATTCATAAGAAATTGATAAGCTCTCATTTTCAGATATTAATCCTAAAAGAATAGAGGTTTCAAATATAGACGCTATCTTTGAAAGCTTGATCAGTAATAAATGTTGTTAAAATTATAAATGAAAAGGGAAAAAGAAGGAAAATTTTAAAATATCTAAGAAAATATTAAAGAATTGCTAAAAAAGTTATAGAAGGTAAAATCTACCATCTTTATTATGTGAATATGTGGTAAAATTTATTTTGGAATGAAAATTTTAGGAATTGAAACATCTTGTGATGATACTTCAATGGGAATTGTTGAAAATGGAAAATGTCTTTCTATGACAAGAGCTACTTCAGAAGATTTTCATAAAAAATATGGAGGTATTGTTCCAGAAATAGCAGCAAGAAAACAACTTGAAGTTTTTCCCTATGTTTTAGATGACCTTATTAATAAGCTTAATATTAATTTAGAAAATTTAGATGGTTTTTCAGTTACTATCGGACCAGGTCTTGTCGGGTCACTTCTCGTTGGAGCAGAAGTTGCAAGAACATTAGCATACTGTCTAAAAAAACCATTGATAGGAATAAACCATCTTGAAGGCCATATATATTCAATTTTTTTTGATAATAAGATTGAATTTCCTTTTCAAACTCTCATTATTTCTGGTGGTCATACAATTCTACTTATCTTTGAAGATCATCTTAAATACAAAATTTTAGGTGAAACAGTTGATGATGCATGTGGTGAGATAATAGATAAAATTGGTAGAAGATTAGATTTTCAATATCCCGCTGGAGAAGAACTTGATAAACTCGCCCTTAAAGGTGATCCTTTATATTATAAATTTTCAACACCAAGATTTAAAGAAAAAGATAAAGAATATAATTTTTCTTTTTCTGGAATTAAAACAGAGGTTTTAAATATAATTAAAAAAGGAAATTTTAATCTTGAAAATTTAATATCATCACTTTTTTATGCCATATATGAATCATTAATGAACAATATAAGAAAAGTTTATAATAGTACAGGAATAAATAAAGTATCAGTTGTTGGTGGCGTTTCTGCAAGCAAATTTTTAAGAAAAATTTTTTTAGAAGAAAAAAATTTTGAATTCTATTTTCCATCCTTTAACTTTTCAACAGATAATGGTGGAATGATTGCTCTTGTTGGTGAAGAATATTTAAAAAGAGGCTATGAATCAAACATTTTTGAAATAGATGCCATAAGTTCTCTTGAGATAAACAAAAATCCTTTTATATATAAAAAAATTTAGGAGGTAATTATGGATAGAGATGAGTTAATTAAAATTGCAGAAAGTAATGTGCTTCCACATTATGCCATTGTTAGTGAAATAAGAGAAAAAGAGCCAAAAATTATTGTAAAGGGAAAAGGTGCAAAAATATATGATATTGATGGTAAAGAATATATTGATGGCCTATCAATTCTCTGGACAGTAAATATTGGTCATGGTAGACAAGAAATAATTGATGCATTAAAAGAACAACTTGAAAAAATCAATTATGCAAGTTTGTTTGGTGGCTATTTTAATGAGCCCGCTATTAAACTTGCTGATAAACTTGCAAAAATAACACCTTCAAATCTAAAAACTTCTTTTTTTATCTCAGGTGGGTCTGAGGCTGTTGAATCAGCAATAAAATTTGTAAGACAATATTGGGCTATTAAAGGTTTTCCTGAAAAAAAGAAAATAATTTCAAGAAGAGAATCATATCATGGAGTAACATATGGTGCTCTCTCAGCAACGGGTTTAAGAACCTATAGACAACCATTTGAACCACTTCTACCATTTTTCCTTCATATATCTCCTCCATATTGTTATAGATGTGATTTCAATAAAACAAAAGAGACATGTAATGTTGAATGTGCAAAACAGATAAAAGATTTAATCTTTTATGAAGGTGCAAAAACAATTGCAGCAATAATTATGGAGCCAGTAATGAGTGCAGCAGGTGCTCTTGTTCCGCCTAAAAAATATTTTGAAACTGTTCAAGAGATTGCAAGAGAAAATAAAATCTTAATAATTGCTGATGAAGTTATAAATGCTTGGGGTAGATGTGGAGATTTATTCGCCTCAACAATTTTCGGTCTCGATCCTGATATTATGGTTTTTGGGAAAGGTATTACATCAGGGTATGCACCCCTTGGAGCAATGATAGTAAAAGAAGATCTGTCAAATGCTTTTATTGATGTTATGTTTGTTCATGGACATACATTTGGAGGTCATTGTTTATCAACAACAGCTGCTTTAAAAAATATTGAATTAATTGAAAGTGAAAAATTATATTTAAGAGCAAAAGAAAAAGGAGAAAAATTAGGAAAATTATTAAAAGAATTGACTAAACATAAGAGAGTTGGTGATGTAAGAGGTATGGGGTTTCATTGGGCTATTGAGTATGTAAAAAATAAAGAAACAAAAGAAAGAATACCGTCAAATCTTAAATTCGCAATGAAAGTTGAAGAAGTAGCTTTTAAAAGAGGTTTATATCTTTGTAGAGCATCTGTTGATAAAACATATATAGCTCCTCCTCTTGTAACCGAAGACGAAGATATAGAAAAGATTGTTGAAATTCTTGATGAATCAATTGATGAAGTTTCAAGAGATACAGATATTTAAATTTTTTTAAAAAATTGCTAATTTTTAAGCAATTTTATAAATTTAAAATTATGTTATAATTTTGTCTATGGAGAAAATTAGATATTTTCCATGGGAATCATTAATTGATATTTTATTAAATTATGTTGATACTGGTATTCATATAGTTGATAAAGATGGAGTAACTCTTTTTTATAACAAAGCAAATTCAAAACTTGAAGGCTTAAATGAGGATGAGGTTATTGGAAAAAATATTCTTGACATATTTCCATCTCTTACTTATGAAACATCGACTTTACTTAAAGTATTAAAAACAAAAGAACCAATATTGAATAAGCTTCAAGTTTTTTTAACATATAAAGGAAAAGAAGTTACAACTTTAAATTATACATTTCCCCTTTTTTATAGAGGTGAATTGATTGGTGCAATTGAATTATCAAGGGATATTACAGAAGTAAAGAAATTATCAGAGAAAATTATAGAATTAAAAAGTAAAAATTTAGAACAAAAAGAGAATAAAATATTAAAAAGAAATTGGGATGACTTTAAAACAAATGATGAAAATCTAAAGAAAAAAATAAAAGAAATAGAAAATGTAAAGAATCTTAACACTCCTATTTTAATAATAGGTGAAAGTGGAGTTGGAAAAAGGCTTTTAGCTGAAATTATTCATTTCACTTCAGATAGAAAAAATAAAGAATTTTTATATCAGGATTGCGATAATTTTGAAGAATCAATTCTTGAAGAGTCGATTTTTAGTTTAATTAAAATTTCTGATGGTTCAACTCTTTACATTGCAAATATTGATAAGATGCCTTTAAGGTTACAAGATAAATTAACCTATTTTTTGGAATCAAATGAATTTAATTTTAGATTAATAACATCAATTGAAAATTTGCCAATATTTTCAATAAATAGTGGAAATTTAAAAAAAGAGTTATTTTTTTTGATTTCAAAAATTGAAGTTATGATAAATCCATTGAGAGAGAGAAAAGAAGATATTGTTCTTCTATTGAATTATTATCTTGAAGAACTTGAAAAAAAGTATAATCTAAATAAAAGTTATGATGAAAATTTTAAAGAATTTCTTCTATCTTATATATTTCCAGGGAATGTAAGAGAGTTATTTTATATCATCGAATACTCATATTTAAAAAGTAAAAATTCAAAAATAACAATTAATGATCTTCCAAATTCAATATATTTTAAAGAATTCGATCTTTCCAAAGAAACTTCTGAATTTGAAAAAAAGATAATAAAAGAAACTTTATATCTTACTAATTTTAACATCTCAAAAGCAGGAAAAATTTTAAAAATTCCAAGACAAACACTTCAATATAAAATCAAAAAGTATGGAATAGAAGAAAGGAGAACTAAAAAATGAAGGGTGATAAATATGGTGCTCATAGGGTAATTGAACCAAAAGGGTATTTACCACAACCAGCTTTAAAACTCGATAATGATTTTTCAAAACTATATTCGAATGAAATACTTATTGATGTTATGTTCTTGAATATTGACTCTTCATCATTTACTCAAATTGAAAATGAGGCGAATAGAGATAAAAAAAAGATAGAGCAGATAATTTTAAAAATTGTTAATGATAGAGGGAAAATGCAAAATCCTATAACTGGCTCGGGTGGAATGCTTGTTGGTATTGTAGAAAAAATTGGTGATGATTTAAAAGACAAGATAGAAATTAAAGAGGGAGATAAAATTGCATCTCTCGTTTCGCTCTCTTTAACACCCTTGAAAATAAATAAAATAAAAGAAATATATTTAGATAGAGATCAGGTTGAAATAGATGGAAAAGCTATTCTTTTTGAAAGTGGAGTTTTTGTTAAATTACCTGATGATATAAATTTAAGGACTTCACTATCGATTCTTGATGTAGCAGGTGCACCAATTCAGGTTGCAAGAATTGTTAAACCAAATGATTATGTCTTTATTATTGGGGCAGGTGGTAAATCAGGTCTTTTATGTTGTTATGAAAGTAAAAAAAGGGTAGGACCAAAAGGTAAAGTCATAGCAATGGCACACTCCGAGAAATCTTATGAAAGAATTAAGAAACTTGGATTTTATGATCATCTATTTATAGGAAACGCACAAGATCCTATATCTGTTTTAAAAGAAATTGAGAAATTAACAGAAGGAAAATTATCAGATGTTGTCATTAACTGTGTAAATGTTTCTGATACAGAAATTGCTTCCATTATAACATGTAAAGATAGAGGCATTGTATATTTTTTTAGTATGGCTACATCATTTACAAAAGCTGCACTTGGAGCAGAAGGAGTTGGTAAAGATGTCGATATGATAATTGGAAATGGCTATGCGAAAAACCATGCAGAATATACCTTAAATTTATTAAGAGAATCAAATAAATTAAGAGAAATTTTTGAAGAATATTATGGAGGTGAGAGATGAGGGATTATAGAGAGATAGAACTTTGGAAAGATGTAGAAGAAGATGAATGGAACGATTGGAAATGGCAATTAAGAAACAGAATAATGGACCTTGATACTCTTAAAAAAGTTATTAATCTTACGCCTCTTGAAGAAGAAGGTGTTAAGAGCTCTTTAAGAAAATTGAGAATGGCAATAACACCATATTGGATAACACTCATTGATAAAGATAATCCAGATGATCCAATAAGAAGACAGGCAATACCAACTATTAAAGAACTTGAAATAAAAGAAGAAGACATATTTGATCCTTTATTTGAAGAAGTTGATTCCCCTGTAAAAGGTTTAACACATAGATATCCAGATAGAGTTCTGTTTTTAATAACTGATCAATGTGGTATGTACTGTAGACATTGTACAAGAAGAAGATTAGCGGGAGAAAGAGATAAACCAAGAACAAAAGAAGAATTAATGGCAGGAATAGAGTATATAAGAGAACATACTGAGATAAATGATGTTTTACTTTCAGGTGGTGATGCTCTTTTAGTTAGCGACAATATACTTGAATTGATAATCAAAGAACTCAGAAAAATACCACATATTGATGTTATAAGAATTGGAACAAGAGCACCATCCACTTTACCAATGAGAATAACAAATGAACTTGTTGAAATGTTAAAAAAATATCATCCAATTTGGTTAAATACACAATTTAATCATTATAAAGAGATAACCGATGAAAGTAAAAAAGCTATTTTAAAACTTGTTGATGCTGGTATACCTGTTGGAAATCAATCTGTTTTATTAAAAGGAATTAATGATTGTCCTATTATTCAGAAAAAACTTGTAAATGAACTTGTAAAAATAAGAGTAAGACCATATTATCTATATCAATGTGATTTATCTCAGGGTATTTCTCATTTCAGAACCTCGGTTGGAAAGGGAATCGAAATAATCGAAAATTTAAGAGGGCATATATCAGGTTTTAAAATTCCAACATATATAGTCGATACTCTTGGAGGTGGAAAAATACCTATCTTTCCAGATTATTTGATATCAATGTCAGATAGAAAAGTTATTTTAAGAAATTATGAAGGTGGCATCTTTTCCTATACTGAACCAATTGAAAAAATATCATATTGTCCTAAAAATTGTGATTTATGTGATAAAGAACCATATCTTGAAAGCAAAGATGGTCCTGCTTCTATGCTTTCAGGAAAGAGATTACTAATAGAACCAACGGAATCTCAAAGAATTAAAAGAAGAAATGGACATAATGCAAAACATCATAAACAATAAAATAAAAATTCTTTCAATTTTTGGCTTAAGTAAAAACTGTGGAAAAACTACAACTTTAATAAAATTGATAGAAGAAGCAAAGAAAAAAGAACTTAAAATTTTAATCACTTCAATTGGTCTTGATGGAGAAAAATTTGATTCTCTTTATTATTTTGAGAAACCATTGATAAAAGGCTACAAAGGAAATCTAATTGTTACATCAAAGAGCTCTTTAGATAAAATTAACATTAGTTATGAAACAATAAAAAAATTTAATATCTTTACACCTCTTGGTGAACTTTATTTAATTAAATTGGTTGAAGATGGTTATATTGAAGTTTCTGGTCCAATGATACTAAATGATTTAAAAACAATTTTAGATGAAGTAAAAAATTATGATATTGATTTAATTTTAATAGATGGGGCAGTCGATAGAAAAATTGGGACCTACTTTTCAGATGGAGTAATTCTTCAAACTGGATTAAATATTGGTGAAAGTATTGATGAAATAATAGAAGAGACAATTTTCTATAAAGATATATTCACAATAAAAAAAATAGATAAGGGTTTAGAAGAGATAATTTTGAAAAATTATCCAGAGAAAAAATATCTTATTATAAAGGAGCATAATTTAGTTGAGAGCGATACAATTTTTGATACAGATATTGATTGTCTCTTTATAAAAGGAGCATTAGCGTCTGAAACTTTTGAATCTTTGAAGGATAAAAAAAATATAAATATTATTGTTGAACATCCAACAAAAATTTTTTTAAGTAAAGATGATTATAAAAAATTGATAAATTCGGGTTTTAATTTTTTTACTCTAAAAGAGGTAAAACTATTAGGAATTTCTTTTTCAACTTTTAACCAGAATGGTTTTTTTGAAGAGAATGAGGGTAAAAATTTGTTTAAAAAATTAAAAGAAACTTTAAAACCTTTAAATGTTTTTAATGTTATAGAAAAACAAGGGGATTGATATGAAAAAAGGTGTGTTAAATCTTGACGAAAAAAGAATAGTCTATGCAAAAAGTTTAGGAGAAAAAATTGCTAACGACATCTTTGATGAAATAAAATCTTATACAACAAAATCCATTGAAAGAGCAATTTTAAGGATTCTTGGTATTAATGGAATTAATTCAAAAGGAGTTCCGTATGTGAACTCAGTTATAGATAAAATTCAAGAAAAGGATTCTTTGTCAAAAGGTATAATTTTTTTAATATCAAATGCGTTGATAAAATTAAATGTCAATTCTATACAAAAATTAATTGAAGATATTGATGATGATAAAATTGACATAACAAAAATTGAATTTAGTGATAAAGAAAAAATAAAAATTGTAGCAAAAGATTTAATAAAAGACGGAGTTTCAAAAATTATTGATAAAAAAAGAGAAAGAGAAAATTTAATTTCAGAATATCCTCTCAATGAAAAACCATATTTGTATGTTATTGTTGCAACTGGAAATATTTATGAAGACGCAAAACAGGTTAAATCTGCTGCATATATTGGTGCTGATATGATTGCAATTATAAGAAGTACTGCTCAATCTCTTCTTGATTATGTTCCATATGGTTTAACAACAGAAGGTTATGGTGGAACTTACGCAACTCAAGAAAATTTTAGATTCATAAGGGAAACGCTTGATGAAATAAGTAAAGATATAAAAAAATATGTAAAACTTGTGAATTATTCATCAGGATTGTGTATGCCAGAAATATCTGCTCTCGCTGCAATTGAAAGATTGGATTTGATGGTAAATGATGCACTTTATGGAATTATTTTTAGAAATATAAATCCTTTAAGAACAATGATTGATCAGAGATTTTCAAGATTTATCCTCCATATTGGTGGTATTCCAATAGTAACAGGTGAAGATAATTTAATAAAAACTGTTGATTCAAAAGAGTTTTATTATACTGTTATTGTATCTCAGATAATCAATGAACAACTTGCTAAAAATTCTGGAATGAATGAAAATGAAATTGGTCTTGGTCATGCATTTGAATTAGACCCAAATTTAGAAAATGGATTTTTATATGAAATAGCTCAAGCACAACTTGTTAGAGAACTTTTTCCAAACTCACCAATAAAATATATGCCCCCAACAAGATATAAAACTGGAAATATATTTTTTTCACATATTATGGATACACTTTTCAACATAGTTTCTATTCTTACAGATCAGGAGATTCAACTTCTTGGAATGTTGACAGAAGCACTTCACACCCCTTTTGTTCAAGATAGATACCTATCAATAGAAAATGCACAATATATAAAGAATAATTTAAAATCTGTTTCAGATGAATTTTATATTAAGAACGACGGAATAATAAGAAGAAGGGCTATTGAGGTTTTTGATAGAGCTGTTGAAAAACTTGAGGAAATATCTTCAATAGGAATTTTTAAGGCTTTAGAAGAGGGATATTTCTCAGAAACCAAAAGGCCAAAAAAAGAGGGAAGAGGGTATGATGGAGTGATAAAAAAAGATGATGATTATTTAGAATTAAATGATTTAATTTGAAAGGGAGTAACTATGGACGAGAAAGAGAAATTTGTAAAACCTTATGGTGACACGCAAGATGATGGAATAATTCAAATGAGTTTTACAATACCACTTTCTTTACCTATTTCAAGAGAAGTTGCTAAAAGAGTTATAAGAGAGATGGGTCTTGTTGATGAAAATATTGTATATGAGAAGGATATATATGGATTCACATTTTTTATTGTTTATGGAAAATTCAATAAATATATCGATACATCGAAGATAAAAATAAAAGTTGAAGAGATTAAAAAATTAGATTATTTCGAAATTGAAAAAATTATGGAAGAGAAGTTAGATAAAAAGATAAAAATTATCGCATGCACTTTAGGCACAGATGCTCATACAGTAGGACTTGACGCAATCATAAATGCTAAAGGTTACAATGGAGATAATGGTCTTGAGAGATACAAGGGTTTTGAAATTTTAAATTTAGGTTCTCAAGTACCTCATGAATTCTTAATACAAAAAATTAAAGAGTTTAAACCAAATATTGTTTTAATTTCACAAACCGTAACTCAAAAAAATATCCATCTTAAAAATTTGACATTACTTTCTGAACTCCTCGAAGCAGAAAATCTAAGAGATAAAATACTCTTATTATGTGGTGGATATAAAATAACTCCTGAGCTTGCCCATGAACTCGGATATGATATGGGATTTGGAGCAAATACTTATCCATCTCAGGTTGCATATTATATAGTAAATGAAGTTATAAAAAGAAAGTTATTAAATAAATGGAGTTAACAATGGAAAAATTAATTATCACAGTTGCCCCTGTTGGGGCAGAAGTAACAAAAAAAGAAAATCCAAATCTGCCAGTTACACCTGATGAGGTAGCAGAAGAGGTGTTAAGGTCATACAATGCTGGTGCATCTGTTGTTCATCTTCATGCAAGAGATGATGCTGGAAATTCAACTCAAAGTAAAGAGAGGTACAAAGAGATAATAGAAAAAATAAAGACAAAAGTTCCAAATATGATAATTCAAATTTCTACTGGTGGTGCAGTTGGAATGAGTTTTGAAGAGAGAGTAAAACCCTTAGAATTAAATCCAGAATTTGCTTCTTTAACACTCGGAACAGTGAATTTTGGAGAAGGTGTTTTTTACAATCCCTTAGATTGGATAAAAAGATTTGCAGAGATTATGAATCAAAGAAAAATTAAACCTGAAATTGAAGTTTTCGAAAAAGGAATGGTAGACAACACTTTAAGACTTCTAAAAGATGGTTTACTTAAAGCACCACTCCATTTTGATTTTGTACTTGGTGTTCCTGGAGGAATGAATGGAGATCCAGAAAATTTAATTTTTCTTATGAAATCAATTCCTGAAAATTCTACATGGACAGTTGCAGGAATTGGAAAATATGAATTACCATTAGGAATAATTGCAGTAACTTTAGGAGGAAATGTAAGAGTAGGATTTGAAGATAACATTTTTCTTAAAAAAGGAGTTCTTGCTGAATCAAACGCTCTTCTTGTTGAAAGAATAGCAAAATATAGTTTAGAATTTGGAAGGGAAATTGCAACTCCAGATGAAGCAAGAAAAATTTTAAGTATTGTTAAATAATTTATTAAATCTCCATAAATTTTAAATCTTTAGAGATATTCAATTTTGCTTCAGTTTTATTTATAACATTCTCAACTGAAGTATCTGGATGTATCTCTTTTAACAATAATCCATCTTTATTTACTTCAATTACTGCAAGTTCAGTTACAATTAAATTGACCTTTTTACTTGCAGTTAAAGGATATGTGCACCTTTTTAAAATTTTTGATTCACCCTTTGCTGTATGTTCCATTGCAACAATTAATTTCTTTGAACCAACTGCAAGATCCATTGCTCCACCAATTCCAGCTATCATTTTTTGAGGAATTATCCAATTTGCTAAATTTCCCTCTTCATCAACCTGTATACCTCCAAGAACAGTAACATCAATATGTCCGCCCCTTATCATCGTGAATGATAAAAATGTATCAAAAAAAGAGGTATATGGGAGTGTTTTAACGGGTACATTTCCAGCGTTTGTTATTTCGTAGTCTGGATTCTCATTGTTTGCCTCTCCAATTCCAAGAATTCCATTCTCTCCCTGAAAAATTATTTTTAATCCTTTAGGAATATAATTTGATACAAGAGTTGGAATTCCAATACCAAGATTAACAAAATCTCCATCTTTTAGTTCTTTTGCAACTCTTTTTGCTATAATCTCTTTAGGATCCATTTTAACTTCCTCCTCTCACAATATAGTCAATGAAAATGCCAGGTGTTTCTACATTATCTGGGTTCATACCTCCAAGTTCAAGTAAATTTTCAATTTCTACAATGACTCTCTTTCCAGCAAGGGCAAGAACATGATTGAAATTTCTTGCAGTTCCATGATATCTTAAGTTTCCAAACTCATCTCCCCATTTTGCTTTGATTATAGATATACCACCACCGATAGCAGTTTCAAGCAAATACTCTTTTCCATTTACAGTTATTTTTTCTTTACCTTCTTCAACTATAGTTCCAATACCAACTGGTGTTAAGATTCCACCAAGACCTGCACCATAAGCTCTTAATCTTTCAATCAATGTACCTTGAGGTACAAATTCAATTGCAATTTCCTTATTCAGATACTGTTTTTGAGTTTCTATATTAGTTCCGATGTGTGTTGTGATAATTTTATCTACTCTTCTATTTTTAATAAGTTTCCCTATGCCTTTATCTGGAAAAGATGTGTCATTACAGATAAGTTGTAAATTTTTAACACCTGTTTCAAGAATTGCATCAATCAATATTTCGCTTGTTCCATCTGCAAGAAAACCTGAAATTTGCAATAAAGAGCCATCTTTTAAGTCAGACAACCTCAATGCTTCTAAAGGATTCTTAATTTTTTCAAACACTCTTCGCCTCCCTAAGTTACAATTATAATATAAAATAAAAAATGTTATAATATTTAAATAGTTTTTAAGTTAAGGAGGTTTATTATCCTCAGTTCTAAAAAAATAAGAAAAGAATTTTTAGATTTTTTTGAATCAAATGAGCATTTAATATTTCCATCTTTTTCATTAATTCCAAAAGACCCAACCCTTCTCTTTACTGCTGCCGGAATGGTTCCTCTTAAATCCTATTTTTTAGGTGAAGAAGAGCCACCGAAAAAAAGAATTGCAACCTGTCAAAAATGTTTAAGAACAAATGATATTGAACAGGTTGGTAAAACAATAAAACACCATACTTTTTTTGAGATGCTTGGAAACTTTTCAATAGGAGATTATTTCAAAGAAGATGCAATCTTATGGGCATATGAACTTTTAACAAAAAATTTTGGATTAGATAAAAAAAGAATTTGGGTATCTATATATCCTGATGATGATGAAGCTCTAAAAATTTGGAAAAAAGTCGGAGTTTCAGAAGAAAAAATAGTAAAATTAGAAGATAATTTCTGGCAGATGGGAGAAGAAGGTCCTTGTGGTCCAGATTCTGAATTATATTATGATTTAGGTGAAGATTTTCCCTGTAAAGATCCATCTTTAGGTCCTTTAAATGAAGAAGATAGGTTTTTAGAAGTATGGAACCTTGTTTTTACTCAATTTGATAGAAAAAAAGATGGAACACTTGATCCTCTTCCAAGAAAAAATATAGACACTGGTATGGGCTTAGAAAGAATAACAATGATACTTCAAGATAAAAAAAGTAATTTTGAAACAGACCTTTTTTCAAAGATAATTGAATCAATTAAAAATAATCTAAATGTCGATTATAATGAAGATACTAAAATTAATATTAGAGTTATAGCTGATCATATCAGAGCAATAACCTTTTTAATTAATGAAAATCTCTTCCCCTCAAATGAGGGTAGAGGTTATGTTTTGAGAAGATTGATAAGAAGAAGTTTTTCATCTGGATGGTCTCTTGGGGTAAGAGATCCATTTTTATATAAAATATATCCATCTGTTATAGAAACATTTTCAGGAGTTTATGATTTAAAACAGGATGAAAAAATAATAAAAATTTTACTTAGTGAGGAGAAAAATTTTATTGAGACATTAAGCAGGGGTCTTGACTTTCTTTACAACTTAATAGATAAAGCAAAAAAAATTAACTCAAATGAAATTTCTGGGAAAGACATTTTCTTTCTTTATGATACTTATGGTTTTCCTCCAGAACTATCTGAGGATATATTATCAACAAAAGGTTTAAATTATAACAAGGATGAGTTCAACTATATGTTAGAAGAATCGAGAAAAAAAAGTAGAACCATAATTAAAGAGTCAAAAGTTTTCGAAGAAAACCTTGACTATATAAAAATTAAAGATGAGTTAAAAGAAACAGAATTTTTAGGTTATGACACTTTATCAACAGAATCAAAAATATTATTGATTCTAAAAAATGGAGAAAGAGTAAATAGTTTAAAGGAAAAAGAAGAGGGAATTATAATTCTTGATAAAACTCCATTCTATGGTGAGAAAGGTGGACAGGTTGGTGATAGGGGTATTATAAAAAGTGATAAATTTGAAATTGAAATATATGATACAAAATCACCAGTTGAAAATTTAATCATACATTTTGGCAAAGTGATAAAAGGTGAAGTTTATTTAAATGATGTTTCTTTTGCAATAGTTGATAAAGAGAGAAGAGAAAGCATAAAAAGGGCTCATACAGCGACGCATTTATTACATAAATCCCTTATTACTATTCTTGGTGAACATGCAACTCAGAAAGGTTCTTTTGTCTCAGAAGATTTTTTGAGATTTGATTTTTCACATTTCTCTCCTTTAACAGAAAAAGAAATTGATGAAATTGAAAAAAATGTAAATTTATGGATATACAAAGCATTTGAAGTATCTACTTTTTATAAAAACATCGATGAAGCAAAAAAGGAAGGTGCTATAGCCCTTTTTGGTGAAAAATATGGAAATATTGTTAGAATTGTTAAGATTGATGAATTGTCCAAAGAATTTTGTGGTGGAATACATATATCTAATACTATCGAGATAGGTTGCTTTAAAATTATTTCTGAAAGAGGAATTGGTACAAACTTAAGAAGAATTGAAGCAATTACTGGACTAAAAGTGATAGAATATCTAAAAAATTTAGAAAAAACTCTCAATAAATTAGAGTCTATTCTATCAGCAAAGGGTGAAAATTTAATAAATAAAATCACTGAATTAAAAAATGAGATAAAAAATAAAGAGGATGAAATCAATTTATTAAAAACAAAATATTTTGATGTTTTAGTTGAAAAATGTGTAAAAGATCATAAATTGATTGATAATATTAAATTAATAACTTTAAAAGAGAAGTTTTTAAAACCTGAAGATGGATATTATCTATATGATAAAATTAAAGAAAAGGAGAAATCATTTATATTCTTATTTTTTTCTAACAAAGATTTAAAAAATTTAACTATTTTTGTTTCTCAAGATATAACAGATAGAATTTCTGCAAATGAAATTTATAAAGAACTGAATAATAAAAATTATGGAAAGGGAGGAGGAAAAGATACTTTTTCCTCTGGAAGGATTGAGAAATTGGATGGTTTAGAAGAAACAGTCGTTGATATTATTAAAAAATTAAAAGTAAGATGAAAAGGATACTTGGAATTGATTGGGGTGAAAAGAAAATGGGAGTTAGTGTGTCAGATTTGTTACATATAACAGCTTCTGGTGTTGGTGTTTTTTATGGTGATAAAGAAGAAAAAATGAAAAAAATTGGAGAACTGATAAAAAAATATGATGTTGAAGAGATTGTGCTTGGGCTTCCAATATCTTTATCAGGAAAAATTGAAAATCAAGGTAAAATGACTCTTGAAATAAAAGATGAAATTGAGGAAAGATTTAAAATAAAAATAGAACTGATTGACGAAAGATTTACATCAAAAATTTCAAAAGATAAATTTTCCTATGAGAAGAAAAAGGGATTAAAAATTAAACAAAAAAAGATTGAAGATGATGTATCAAGTGCTATTATTATATTAAATTCTTATCTTTCGAGGTTAAGATGAAATATATAAAAATTTGTATTATTATTTTTATCATCGTGCTTTTATCTTTTCTTTCATTAGGTTTTTATGCCTATTTTGAATCACAACCACCTTCTGTTTTTGAAAGTAAAAAGGTATATATAAAAGAAAATTTAACAGCAGAAGAAATTGCAGAAAAACTTAAAAGCGAAAATATTATAAAAAATAAAATTATCTTCTCACTTCTTGCTAAATATTTAGATATAGAGGAGAATTTAAAGTCAGGAATATATGAATTTAATGAAAAAATGAATGTCAAAGATGTTCTTATCAAACTTACAGAAGGAGGTCTACCTCCACACATAAAAGTAACTATTCCAGAGGGACTTAAAATAACTGAAATTGCAGAAATTTTTGATAAAAATGGTTTATGTTCGAAAGAGGAGTTTTTGAACGAAGTTAATGATGTTGAAAAATATAAAAAATACATTTTTGAAGATGCAGAAAGTCTTGAAGGTTTCTTATTTCCAGACACCTATTTTTTTGAAGAAGAAAATTTGACAAAAAACATTGAAATGATGCTAATTAATTTCAATCAAGAATTTGATGATGTTTACAAAAATTATAAAGGAGAATTAAAAAAATATGATATTTTAAAACTTGCTTCCATCGTTGAAGAGGAAGCACAAGTTCAAGATGAAAGACCGATAATAGCTGGAGTTTTTATAAATAGATTAAATCTTAATATGCTACTTCAAGCAGATCCTACTTTAAAATATATATTACCTGATGCAGGATATATTTTGACTACAAAAGAACTTGAGATTGATTCTCCTTATAATAGTTATAAATATCCAGGTCTACCACCAACACCAATATGTAATCCTGGAATTGAATCAATTAAGGCAACAATTAATCCTAAAAAAACTGACTATCTATATTTTGTTGCAAAAGGAGATGGCACTCATCTTTTTGCAAAAACATATGATGAACATTTAAGAAATATTTCAATAGTGATGCCATGAAAAGATTTTTAATTGGAATCTCGGGTGGAACTGGTTCTGGAAAAACGACAGTTGCTCTTAATATAAAAGAAAAAATTGGTGAAGAAATACTTATTCTTGATATGGATTCATATTATAAAGACCATTCAAATTTACCATTTGAAGAAAGATTAAAAATAAATTATGATCATCCCGATGTTTTTGATATTCCTCTTTTAAAAGAGCATATTCAAAATTTATTAGAAGGAAATGAAATTAAAAAACCAATTTATTCCTTTGTTGAATATGTTAGATTAAAGGAGTATGAAATTATAAAACCTCAAAGAATTATAATATTAGAAGGAATTTTCGCTCTTTTTTATGAAGAATTAAAAAATTTAATGGATATTAAGATATATGTTGATACTGATCCTGATATAAGACTGATAAGAAGAATTTTAAGGGATACTAAAGAAAGAGGTAGAACCCTTGATTCTGTTATAAAACAATATACTGAAGTAGTAAGACCAATGCATATTCAATTTGTAGAACCAACCAAGAGATTTGCTGATATAATTATTCCTGAAGGAGGATTCAATGTTGTTGCAGTTGACATTGTTGTCAGTAAAGTTAGAGATTTTTTTAAGGAGTAGTTTATGAGTGAATCTGTTTTAAGAATTTACTTTCCAAAAGAAGAGATTGTTTTTTTGCAAACACTAATAGAATCTCTTGAAGGAAAGGCAATGATACTTTACACATTTGTAGAAGAAAATGTGGGTATTATGGATCTTTCTTTTGATAATAAATTTTCAAAAGATATTAATAGTTTTTTAAAAGAAGTTTCAGAATATTTCCCATTAATTTATGAACCTGTAGATTTTGGAAATGCATAAAAAAAATTTTTATCCAGATGAGTTTTATAAAAAAATTGAAGATATTGATTTGAATAAATATAAAGATAAATTCAAAGCGATAATAATTGACCATGATAACACTATTGTGAAAAGAGGAGATTTAATATTAGAAAAGGATGTTAAGGATTGGCTAAAAGAGGCTAATGAAAATTTTAAAATCGGAATAATAAGTAATAATAGGAAAAATAAATTAAATTCTATTGAAAAAGATTATGATATTCCTATGATAGATAAGGCTTTAAAACCTCTTCCACATTCTTTTAAAAAAATGATGAAAATATTAAGTGTTGAAAGTGATGAAGTTATTTTGATTGGAGATCAAATATTTACAGATATTTTAGGTGGAAATATTTTAAACTTACACACAATTCTTGTCGAACCAAGAGATAAAAGTAAAGATTCTATACTAACTAAAATTCAGAGATTTTTTGAATCTTTTTTTTGGAAAAAAATAAAACAATTAATTATGTTATAATTGGAATATGGATAAATATAAACAAGCTGGAAGTGATTTAATAACTGATGGTATAGTTACTGAGGAACAACTCAAAATTGCCCTTGTAGAGCAAAAAAAGAGTGGTTTAACACTACTTGAAACATTAAAAAAGTTGAAATTTATAAATGAAGAAACATTTGCTAATCTACTTGCAAGGCAATGGGGATTTCCTTATATAGATTTATCTACAGTTGAAATAGACAAAGACATTGTTCATTTAATATCAGAAGAAATTGCAAGAAGATATCAAGCAATACCTTTTGGAAAAACAAGAGATGATAAGATTATGGTTGCTATTGTTGATCCAACTGATATTGTTGCAATTGATTATTTAAGAAATTTAATTCCAAACTCCAAACTATATGTATCATCTTATGAAGCAATTTTTAGAAACATAGAGAAGTATTATTCAATGGAGACAACTGTAAAAGAAGCAGTTAAAGAAATGACAGGTGGAGTTTCAATAGAGGTTGAAAAAGAAGAGATAAAAGATATTGAACTCTCAATAGATGAAGCTAAAAGTTTGGCTGAAACTGCACCTATTATTAGGCTAATGAATCAAATTATGACTGAAGCAATTACATCAAACGCTTCTGATATTCATATGGAACCACAAAAGAGATATTTAAGAATAAGATATAGAATAGATGGAGTATTAAGAGACACTATGAATCTTCCTAAAAATATTCAACCTGGAATAATTTCAAGAGTGAAAATTATGGCTAATCTTGATATAGCAGAAAGAAGAAGACCACAGGATGGGAGAATCAACTTAAAATTTAGAGGAAGAGAAATAGATTTAAGAGTATCAGTTTTACCTGGAATTTTTGGAGAAAAAGTTGTATTAAGAATCTTAGATAAAGAAAAATCTTTAATTCCTCTTGAACAGCTTGGTTTTTCTAAAGAAAGCTTAGAAATTTTCAAGACATTAATAAGCCAACCATATGGTATGATATTAATAACAGGACCAACAGGTTCTGGAAAATCAACAACTCTTTATGCAATTTTAAGAATCCTAAATTCCCCTGAAGTTAATATATTGACTATTGAAGATCCAGTTGAATATCAACTTGATGGTATAACCCAAGTTCAGGTAAATCCAAAGATAAATTTAACATTCGCAAATGCTTTAAGATCTTTTTTAAGACAAGACCCAGATATAATTCTCGTTGGAGAAATAAGAGATAAGGAAACTGCACAAATTGCAATGGAAGCTGCATTAACTGGTCACCTTGTTTTTTCAACCCTTCACACAAATGATTCTTTTTCTGCCCCAACAAGACTTATAGATATGGGTATAGAACCATATCTTATAGCATCCTCTGTTATTGGAGTAACAGCACAAAGGCTTGTAAGAAAAATTTGTACTGATTGTATAGAAGAATACAAACCAAGTGAATTTTTATTAAAACAGGTTGGTATTGGAAATTATGATGGTGTTTTTTATAAAGGAAAAGGTTGTATTGCTTGTAATAATAGTGGATATAAAGGAAGAATAGCAGCACAAGAGATTTTAAAAATTGATGATAAGATAAGAGAGATGATTTTAAATAGAAATCCATCAACAGATATTAAAGATTATGCAATTAAAAATGGTAATATTTCTTTATTGCAGGATGCAATTGATAAAGCAAAAAAGGGAATTACAACTATAGATGAAGTAATAAGAGTTATTTCCACTGTGGAGGTACTTGAAGGATGATATATAAACTCGACGATTTATTGAGATTATGTAAAGAAAAAAACGCATCTGACTTACATTTAACATCAAGCCTTCCTCCTATTTTTAGAATCAAAAAGAACTTAATGCCTCTAAAAGGTGAAGCTCTAACACCCGAAGAAATAGAGGATCTTGTATATCCAATAATGAATGATGAGCAAAAAAATAATTTCAAAGCAAATTGGGAGGTTGATTTTTCATTTGGGATTCCTCATGTTGGAAGATTTAGAGTGAATGTATTTAAACAAAGACAAACAGTTTCGGCTGCGTTTAGAATTATACCCTGGGATATCCCAACATTTGAACAACTTAGTTTACCAAAAGTAATGCATAAAATTACAGAACTTGAAAAAGGTTTCGTTCTTGTCACTGGAGCAACTGGAACAGGAAAATCAACAACCCTTGCTTCTATTATAGATAAAATAAATGAGACAAGAAGTTTACATATCATAACAATAGAAGACCCTATTGAATATTTACATAAACATAAAAAAAGCGTTGTTGTTCAAAGAGAAATTGGATCAGATACCAAATCTTTCCCCAATGCTTTAAGAAGTGTTTTAAGGGAGGATCCCGATGTTATTCTCGTTGGTGAAATGAGAGACCTTGAAACAATTTCTGCAGCAATTACTGCAGCAGAAACTGGACATTTAGTTTTTGCAACTCTTCATACAAACACAGCAGCTCTATCGATTGATAGAATAATAGATGTTTTTCCTCCTCATCAACAACAACAAATAAGGGTACAACTTTCAAATAACTTATCAGCAATATTTTCCCAGCAGTTACTTAACAAAAGAGATGGAAATGGTCTTATTCTTGCAACTGAAGTTTTAATTGTTACACCAGCTGTAAGAAATTTAATTAGAGAAAACAAATCTTATCAAATAAACACAATAATACAAACTTCAAGAGATATAGGAATGCAAACAATGAATCAAGCGTTAAAAGATTTATATGATAATGGGTTAATATCATATGATAGTGCTTTGAGATATTCATATGATAAAGATGAAATGATTAAGATGTTAGGGAGAGAATCGTATGGCAAAGTTCAAATATAAAGGAAGGGATTCTTATGGTAAAGTAGTAGAGGGCAGATTAGAAGCTACCTCTGTTGAAGAAATCGAAGCAACATTAAAAAAAAGAGGTTTAATACCACTAAAAATTGAAAAGAGCGAAGAAGGTGGTCTTGAAGGTTTACTCTTTAAATTTTTCGGAAAAAGAGGAACCAATATCAAATCTTTGCTTTTCTTCACAAGACAGTTTACGACAATGCTTAAAGCTGGACTTCCTCTTACAAGAATTCTTGATATATTATCTTATCAATCACCAACGAAAAAATTAAGAGAAGTATCAAAAGAGATAAAAAAGAATGTAGAATCTGGAATTCCACTTTCAACAAGTATGTTAAATTATCCTAATATCTTTTCTAATCTTTATGTAAGTATGGTTAGGGCTGGTGAAGTTGGTGGTTCACTTGATAAATCTCTTGAAAGAATAACTGAGTTTCTTGAAAATGATTATAGATTAAGACAGAAAATAAAGAGTGCAATGAGTTATCCTATTTTTGTTTTGATTTTTGCTTTTTCCCTTGGATTTTTTATGTTAACCATATTTGTTCCACAATTTGCAGGATTTTTTGCAGATCTTGATGTACCTTTACCTGGTTTAACACAATTTACATTAAATCTCTCTAATGGTTTAAGAAAATATTGGTGGTTAATTCTTACCGTAATACTTGCAGTTTATGCATTATATAATTTATATAAGTCTACTCCACAGGGTAGAGAAAGACTCGATAAAAGTAAATTAAAAATGCCAATTTTAGGAAATGTAAATCACCTTACTGCTATGTCAAGATTTTCTGGAACATTATCATCCCTACTTGCTTCTGGTGTTCCTTTACTTCAAGCTCTTGATACAGTTTCTTCAACTATTGATAATGTAATAATTGAGAAGGAGATAATGAAAATTGAGGATAGAGTTAGAAGAGGTGAAACCTTATCAAAACCTATGGAAGAATCTAATCTTTTTACACCGATGGTAGTTCAAATGACAGCAGTTGGGGAAGAGACAGGAGAGCTCGAGGAGATGTTACATAAAGTATCTTCTTTTTATGAAGAGGAAGTTGATAGAGCAGTTGGTCAGTTAACTTCATTAATAGAACCATTGTTAATAATTTTTGTTGGAGGAATTATAGGTTTTATTGTCATATCTCTTTATCTTCCAATTTTCTATATGGTTGGGCAAATTCAGTAAAAGATGCCAAAATCAAAAGAATTTCTTGGCTCTCAAGGAAAAATCTTAGATGTTCTTGAATATTTTATAACAAAAAATGATTATATAACTATTGAAGAAATTTCAAATCTTTTTAACTTAAGTAAATCTGGTACTTATAGAATATTCAAAATATTACAAAAAAAAGGTTTAATAAATTATTCAACAAATACAAAAAAATATTACTTAGATGAAAAATTTTTAAATCTTATTTTTGTTCCAGTTAAAAAAAATTCAATTTACTTTATTGCTGGAACACTAATCCCAAAACTTGAAAAAGTTATAAACGAAGATACATTTTTTTTAACTCTTGAAGATGATAGATTTCTTTTCATAAAAAAGCCTAATCATATTAATGAAGATTCAATAACTCTTAATGAAATTCAATTTTACAAAACATCATTTGGTTTAATTCTATTAAGTCATTTAAAAAAAGCCAATCTAAATATTTTATTGAAAAAAGCTAAACTAACCTTTAAAGAGTTTGATAATGAAATTTATAAAAAAGATTTCATATATTTATTAAAAAAAATTAAAAAAGATGGCTATTCAATTAATTTCAACGGAATAAAAACAGGTTTTTTAGATATATCACTTCCTATTATAGATAAAGTCAACAAGAAAATTTACTGCTTAGGGACAATTATCCCTGAATATAAATTCAATGAAAATTATAAAAATTTTATTCTAAAAGAGCTTAATAAATGTAAAAAAAATATAGAAAATAATGTTATAAAATTTGATACATTATTTAGATAATTTTAAATTAAATGTTGATCGAGTAAATATTCAAAATTATAGTGTTACAATTTTTTAAATTTGTGTTACAATATAAAATATGAAGATTAAAAGATTTGGAGTATCAATTGAAGATGAATTACTTAAAAAATTTGATGAGATTATAAAAGAAGAAAATTATCCAACAAGATCGAAAGCATTAAATGATTTAATTAGAGAATATATAGTAAAAAAAGAGCAGTTGGGAGGAGGAGAGATAACTGGCGCAATTTTTTTAATTTATGATCATCATAAAAGAGAGATAGTTGATAAAGTAACTGATGTTCAACATGATTTTCATAATATCATTATTTCAACTTTACATATTCATTTAGATATAGATAATTGCTTTGAAATAATTGCATTAAGAGGTTTGTCAAAAAATATAAATCAATTAAATAAAAAACTTAAAAATATTAAAGGTATAAAAAGTAATTTTGTTTCAATAATTTCTAAAAAAGAGGAGGTTTAAAAATGCATATACCTGATGGTTATCTTGATACAAAAACCATTTTATCAACATGGTTTATCTCAATTAGTTTTCTTACTATAGGAATCAAAAGAGTCAAAGAAAAATTAAAAGATAAAACTATTCCATTAATGGGGGTTTTAGGAGCTTTAATATTTGCGTCACAAATGGTTAATTTTCCTATTATGTATGGCACATCAGGACACTTTTTAGGTGGTGTCCTTTTGGGTATTATTTTGGGTCCTTTTGCTGGTCTAATAATTATGACTATTGTTCTCATTTTACAAAGTCTAATATTTGGAGATGGAGGAATATTAACACTTGGAGCAAATATTTTAAATATGGGTATTATTGGCACTTTTTTATCTACATATATCTATTATGGATTAAGTAAAATATTTAAAAATAAAATATATTTAACCGCATTTATTACATCCTGGATTTCTGTTATTTTAAGTTCCATTTTTTGTTCTTTTGAGCTATCTATATCAAAAATGTTTCCTTTATCACTTGGTTTAATTAGTATGGTTGGAATTCATTCAATTATTGGTTTTTTTGAGGGATTAATCACATCTATAATATTAGTTTTTATTTATAAGAATAAAAAAGAATTAAGTATTTTTACTGGGATAAATTTATGAGGTGATGTTTATGAAAAAAATGATAATTATCTTTTTTATTATAATATTAATGATACTGTTAATAGCACCATTTGCTTCAACTTTTCCAGACGGACTTGAAAAAGTAGCAGAGTTGTTTAACTTTTCTGATAGCAGTAAAAATATAATTTCACCATTAATACCCGATTACTCTCTACCAATAATAAAAAATGAATTATTTTCAACTTTTTTTGCAGGTATAATAGGAGTTATATTAATCTTTTTAGTAATTGTATTATTTAGCAAAATAATTAAAAGATATTTTTTTTAATCTTCTAACTTTATTGCTGTACCATAAGCAAGAAGTTCTGCTGCTCCTTGCATAACACTCGCAGTTACAAATCTTATGTTTATTACAGCATCAGCATCTAATTTTTTTTGCTTCTTCTTCCATTCTATATAATGCTTGACTTCGTGCTTCTCTTAATAATTCAGTATATTCTGTAATTTCTCCACCAACAAGGTTTTTTAATGTAGCAGTGAAATCTTTTGCAAAACTTTTTGCTCTAATTGTATTTCCAAGTACAATACCTAAAACCTCTTTAATTTTTTTGTCAGGAACATAATCGCATGTTGTTAAAATCATCTTAACCTCCTTAAAATTTATCTATTCCCTCTTCTTTTCCTTTTTTAATCTTTTCAAATATAAGCGAAAAAAGAAGTATTATAAAACCTGAAAGTATCAAAATTATAGCTATTTCTAAAATTATTGGCAGAGTAAATTTGAAAAGAAAAGTTATTAACTGATGAAGTATATAACCTACAAAAAGTGCAATACCTACAATAAAAATAAAAATTCCAATTTTTTTCATTTTTCACCTCATTACATACTTTGACATAATAATAAAAAAATATAAAAAAAGCTGATTTATAAATGAAAAAGAATTTTTTTACTTTTTTATATATTGTGTGAATTACATTAACCCCATTTTTTATTTTTAAGTATTTTGATGTATTAAAAAATATAGCACAAAAAATACTTTTCTATTTTTAATAATTTTAAAATAAAAAGCCCGGATAATGCCCGGGCCATCCATTCAATAAAAATTTAATCTTTGAGGTTTTTATCTTTCTAATTTTTTATGACATAACCACCAGTCAAAACATTCAAACTCACCCTTTTTTGCTCTTTCTAATCTCTCTTTAGCACTTTTTACATCTCTTGGAGCAGAAATAATTACATGATCTTTTCCTACAACTTCGCCATCTGGCCACATTGCTGGCATTGAAACTTTGTATTTATCAGAAATCTGCATTCCCTCAACTGCTCTTAGAATTTCATCTATATTTCTTCCAAGCTCTTGTGGATAATAGAATATAATTCTCACTATTCCATTATCATCGATTATGAAAACAGCTCTTACAGTGTTTGTGCCTTTACCTGGATGAATCAAACCAAGAGTATTTGCAACTGATCCTGTATCTGCAATTATTGGAAATTCAATTTCAACTCCAAGTTTTTCTTTAATCCACTCAATCCATTTCATATGACAAAAGACTTGATCAACTGAAAGTCCAATTAATTCACAATTTAGTTCTTTAAATTTTGGATATCTTTTTTGAAATGCAACAAATTCAGTTGTGCATACTGGGGTAAAATCTCCTGGATGTGAAAATAAAACAAACCATTTTCCTTTATAATAATCTGGCAGTACTATTTCTCCATGTGTTGTCACAACTTTCATTTCTGGAAATTTGTCTCCTAAAAGTGGCATTCCCTTTTTTTCTTCACATTCACACATCTTGCACCTCCTTTTTTAATTATATCAAAATTATATTTATTTCAAAATCTTAAAATCCAATAAAATATTAAAAAAATCTTAAAATTTTTGGTGCATTCCATTTGTTTATTTTTTTAACTCTTCATATTAAAAATTATTTTTTATATTAAACCTAATTTTGCGAAACTCGTATAATCTTCTTTATTCTTTCCAATAATAATATGATCCAAAACCTTTATTCCAACTATATCACATGCTTCTTTTATCTTTTTTGTAATATTTATATCATCAGTTGAGGGTTCTGTATCTCCAGATGGATGATTGTGCACAAGAATTATTGATGACGCAGATTTTAATGTTGCTTCTTTTATAACTTCTCTTGGATCAACAACACTCGCATTTATTGATCCTTTGCTTAGTTCGATTGTATCAACTACCTTATTTTTTATATCGAGAAGAATAATGTTAAAAAATTCCTTTTTTGCATCTCTTAAGTATGAACCATAATATTCTGAAACAAAATCAATGATATCATCTGGGTTTTTGATCTTCTTTTTCTCTGACGAAGACTCTTTCAGTAGTCTCTTACCAATTTCAAATGATGCTTTAATTTGTGTAGCTTTTGCTAAACCAATTCCTTCTATTTTACATAATTCATCAATTGAAACAGAATCAATTTCTCTCAAAGATTTATATTTATTGAGGATTTTATTGGCAAGTTCTTCTGCACTTTCTCCTTCTTTTCCAGTTCTTAAGATAATACTAAGAAGTTTTGAAAGAGAAAGATTTTTCTCACCATATTTAATTAACATCTCCCTTGGTCTTTCTTCTTTAACCCAATTTTTAATCGAAACATATTCTTTATTTTTTAAGACCTCTTTTTTAATCTCTTCTCTAAATTTATCACAACTCTCTTTATCTTTTATTTCAAATAAGTTCTTAATCTCTTCTATCTTTTCATCATTTAAAAATTTTATCTTTTTTCTAAAATAGAGTTTCCCTTTTTTATTTATATATGGATATGTTTTATTCTCAACAAGAATATTAAAAATTTCCTTTCTCCTATTATCGATATTTTTCATATATCATTTATACTATCACACTTTAGGACTTTTTCATTAAATTTTGTTTTAAGATTTTATATAAAAATATCTAATATATCAGTTTTTATTATTTGAAAGAATTTTTGATTATTTATAATAAGAAATAAAAAGGTGCCAGTTTTCGACTGGCACCTTTTGCCTTTTTTTTGCTACTAAGAAGTTTATATCACTCTTGCTAATTCATAGGCATCCCAGATTGAATACATCACATTTCTAACATCTCTTGCATCTCCAATGAGATAAAGATTTGGAACTTTACCTACCAAATTATCATAGAGTTCTTTATTTGGTTTTAATCCAATAGCTAATACTACATTATCACCTGGAACACTTATCTTTTTAAAGTTCTTATCAATTAAATTCACACCTTCATCAGTTACTTCCATAAGTGAATGATTTGTTATCACCTCTACTTTATTGAATTTCAATAAATCTATTAGCATAATTCTATTTGCATGTGGTACAGGGAGACCTGCAATCATAAGATCATTTAACATTTCAACTATAGTTACTTTCTTACCTTGTTGAGCTAACCATAGAGCTGTTTCACAGCCAACTAATCCTCCACCTACAACAACTACTTTCTCTCCTACTTCTTTGTTTCCAAGTAAAACATCTGTTGCTGTAGCAACTTTGTCCTTTTCAATACCAGGAATAACTGGGATAATAGGTTTTGAACCGGTCGCAATAATTGTAACATCTGGTTTTTCCTTTTTGATAAGATCAAATGTAACTTCAGTATTCAATTTAATATCAACATTGAGTTTTTTAAGTTGGATTTTATACCAATCTAACAATCTCTTATAATCTTCCTTAAATTTAGGAATAGAAACTTCGATTAAATGACCACCAAGATTATTTGATTTCTCATAAAGAGTTACTTTATGACCTCTAATAGCAGCAACTCTTGCTGCTTCTAAACCAGCAACACCTCCTCCTATACACATTACATTCTTTTGATTATTTGCAGGTTCAAGTCTATAATCACTTTCTCTTCCAACAGCTGGGTTTATAGCACATGAAAGAGGTCTTCCAAGAAAGATTCTTCCTAAACATCCATCATGACAACCTGTACAAGGAACAATATCCTCCACCCTATCTTCCTCAACTTTCTTTACCCAGTAAGGATCAGTAAGAAGTCCTCTACCAATTCCTATCATATCAGCTGTACCTTCCTCTAATACCTTTTCAGCTAATTCTGGAAGTTCCATTCTACCAGCAACAATAATAGGAGCTTTAATCACTTTTCTGAGTTTTTCTATTAATGGAAGATAGCAACCATGTTCTTGATAGGTTGGTGGATGAGCCCAATACCAAGCATCATATGTACCTGCATCAGCATCAAAGGCATCATAACCAGCAGCCTCCAATATTTTAGCAACTTTTAGCCCTTCCTCGACATCACGACCTTTCTCTTCAAAATCTTCGTTAGGAAGACCACCTTGACGCCAATCCTTTATATAACTTTTTACACTAAATCTGAGTGCGACTGGAAAATTTTTCCCAACTTTATTTTTTATCTCTCGAACTATTTCTATTGGAAATGTTAACCTACCCATTAAATCTCCGCCATATTTGTCTGTTCTCCTGTTGAAAAAGGCTATGGTAAACTGATCAAGAAGATAGCCTTCATGTACAGCATGAATTTCAACTCCATCAATATCTGCCATTGCACAAATTTCCGCTGCTTCGCCAAAACACTTCACTATATGCTCGACTTCTTCTGTCTTAAGTTCTCTGCATGTTATATTTGGATTCCAATAGTTTGGTATTGCTGATGGTGCTACTGGCTGTTTAAGAAGCATCATCGGATGTCCACTACGACCAAACCCTGCAGTAAGTTGTACAAATATTTTTGAGCCAAAAGCATGAACAGTTTCTGCAAGTTCTGCAAAAGAAGTTAAAGATGCTGCAGAAAAAAGAATATTAGGAGCACAAGCATCTATCTCACATTCAACTTTAAAGGCACCTGTAATGATTAAACCTGTACCACCTCTCGCTCTCTCAACATAATAGTCAATACCACGTTTAGTAAGACTTCCATCTGGATTTGTTAAACCTAATATACCCATGGGAGCCATAGCGATTCTATTTTTAATTTCTACAGTCCCAATCTTAATAGGTTCTAAGATTTTACTGAACTTGTCAGACATTTTAATTACCTCCTCATTCTCTCTACACCTTAATTATAACATCAAAAATTTTAATTATCATATAATTTATAATTTCATTTATTTTTTTTATATTAGTCATAAAAACAATAAATAGGGCGTATCATAAATCTTGAATCAATTTTTTATAGCATTGTTTATCTTTTAAAATTTTAGATTTTTAATAAATAGGAGTTTTCATTCAACCATTTAATTCTCTTCTTATAATCTGGTGAAATTTTTTCAACTTTTTCATAGAAACTCTTTTTATGAGTTTTGTCAACAAGATGAACAAGTTCATGAACAACAACATAATCAATAGCCTCAATTGGTGCCATTATCAATCTAAAAGTAAAATTTAAATTTCCTTTATTTGTGCATGAACCAAACCTCTTATTTGCTGAAGTTATTTTTATTTTATTATAGTTATAACCATAATTTTTGGAATAAAAATCAACTCTCTCTGATATTATTTCAAAAGCTTTCTTTTTATAAAATTCTATAATAACCTTTCTTACATCAGTTGTATATTTATCAGAGACATTCATTTCATTGTTTTTTAATAAAACTTTCTCTTTCTGATTTTCAACTATCTTTAATTTATAGAAATTTCCTAAAAATAGAAACTTCTCACCTTCAATAAATTTTTTAGGATATGATTCAATTCCTCTTGTTTCTATAACTTTTAATTTTTTATAAATCCAATTTTTATGTTTATCTAAAAATTTTTCTATTTCTAAATCAGAACTATTTTTAGGAATCCTTAAAATAATTTTTCCATAATCATCTATTTCTATACAAAATGTTTTTCTATTGCTTTTTATAACTTTTTCTATTTCATACTCCATAGAAAAATTATAAATTAATTTTTATCTATTTTTTAAAAAAGGATTTAATAATAGTAAAAAAAGGAAGTTCAAATTTGAAATAAAAATAAATGGTTCAAATCCAATTATAAAAATAAAAATAAAAGAGTTTAGAGAAATAACTATTCCCTTAAATGAACTGATAAAATATTTTTAAATCAAACTATAAAATTATATAATTCACTTAAGAGTTATAAAAAGAAATCTTGGAAAGAAAAATTAGAAAATGATAAAGATTTCCCTAAAATTTTATTATTCGAACCAACTTTTCCCTGTGGGAAAACATTAGAAAATAATCTCCAGAATCGCCAAATAAATGCCAAATAAATGCCAAATAAATGCCAACTAATCGCAAACTTATTTTATCCATCATTATTACCAATTTAGATCATTATTACCTCTATGTTAGTCTTCTAACATTTTATTAGTATTTATAAGTAAATATAAGTAAAAATTCTTTATTTCTCTAGCAATACTTTTCTTTTCGAATATTCTGGGAGTTACCAATTCTCTTAAATCAATTAAGGCTATGGATTTGAAGAAATTGACTTAAATTATTTATCTTGTATAATTTTTTTATAATTAATGAAATATAAAGAGGGTTATTAAAGAGTGAAAGGAATTTATAATAGTTATGCTAACTATCAATTACTTTCTAATTGATAAAAATATAATTTATAAAACTGCACATAATAGTGAAATATTTTTTCTTAACATTGTTAATCAATTGAAATTTAAAAATAAAGTAATTAATAAATGTGTAAATGAGAAAATTAGAAAGTATAAAATATCTAAATTATATATTAAAGAGAGAGAGTAGAAATGCCTAACCCTTTAAGTTCAATTACGCCATTATTAGAAATTTTGGGGAAGGAGATAAAGATATTACCCGCAACTGGTGGAGCTGTTGAAGATTTACAGCATCCTGATCAAGAAGAAATTGAAGATATTGTAATCAACAATGAAATGGAAAATATTACTGCATTTGCTGAAATTCCAGAACCTGATCCACAAAATATTTATTATCATACTCCTCTTTTATCAAGGACTCAAAAACACCTTTTTCAATTTTTTATCGACGGGAGTATCCGTACTTATTTTTTAGGTACAGGAATAGAAGGAACAAGAACCTTCCCTATTGAACTATCTCAAATTGGTTCTGCAGTTATTAAAAGAGAAGATGATGGTGAACTTCGTGTATTTGACCATAAACAAAGGATTGTTTTATTGTTACCAAGACAAAATCAGGGTCTTTCAGATAGTATATGGAATCAAATTCAAAAAATTGAAAAACCAGATTTTCTTGAAGTAGCTGATTTTACATTACCTGATAAATTAGCTGATATAAAAAAAGATCCACGAGATAAAGCGGGTGCAAAAGCAAGGTCTTTAATGCATAAATTAGAAATAGATCTTATTAAATCTACTAATTCCTATCGAAATGAAAATAGATGGTTAATAATAGATGGGGCTGTCAAGTTTGTTGAAGAAGATATTTGGAATTCATGGAGGCAAAATCCCTATCTTATAGGAGTAGCAAAATCTTTTCGTAAAGACCCTGTGTTTCAATTCGGACATAGAACTTCACAGAGAAAAGATATAACGGGTATTCTTGCGGGCTTACCTCATGCACATAGAACTGCAGTTTTTAGTGCTTTTGATGGACAAGTAGCATTTTGGTATGTGAGATTAAGAGAACAAAAAGAATTAGACTATCCTCTTATGGGAGTAATAAAAGTTGAGTTTCCTTGTCCAGATAGAAAACCTATACCTTCAGAACTTGCAAATCTTATTTCATCAGCCCTTATAGCAGAGAGAAATGTAACACCTTACGGTTTAGATAGAAGATGGCATTGTTCTCTTTACCCTATTCATATTGCTGAAGAAGTAATTAAAAATAGATTTTTTTCAAGTGAGGTTTTAATAGGTTGTATTAAATGGTCAAAGCCACAGATAGGAGGTGGGTTATGAATGATAAAAGAAACATTAGAGAGATTGGCAAAACTTCTGCGACAGATAGAGATCCAAATACTTCTGACAAGTTTACATTTTGGCTTGCTCCAAAAGTTATAGTTAATCCCTTTGATATAGTAGAAGTTGAACAGGTTAGCCATGAAGGGAAAAGCAAAACATTTGGATTAGTTACAATTTTGGAACATAGAACAGATGCTCCTACTCATCTTGCTAATTTTATTTCAAGTAATTTTGGTGAACTAACAGAAGACCCTAATACACCTCGTCAAGGTACAACTGTAGCTCATGTAAATGTTTTAAGTAATAATAATAATATTTATATGCCTGTACCCAGTGAAAAAGTTGTAAAATTTGCTGATGAAGAAGGCATACAAGTTGCTTTAGGGATAGATACTATGAACCCCGAGAATAGAATTCCTGCTGGACTCATTAAGATGAGCAATGGTACCCGTGCTGTTGCGTATATTGATCGTCGTTATGTCCTTGGTCCAGAATCAGCACATGTAAATATTTCTGGAATAAGTGGTTTAGCAACAAAGACATCTTATGCGATGTTTTTTATACAATCTATTTTACAAACAACACCTGAAAAAGATAAAAATAAAATTTCAGTTATTCTTCTTAATGTTAAGCATGGGGACCTACTTCAAATTGACCAGAGAAGAGAAAAAGAATCTAACATCGAACAAATGGAAATGTGGGATGCACTTGGTTTAAAGCCACAACCATTTCCTTCTGATAAAGTTCATTATTATCTTCCAAGAGGAAAAAAGATGAATAGACCAAATAGTTTTTTAGAGCCCTCCTTTTATGAAACTTATGCATATGACTTTGAATCAACGGCTGATAAAATTGATTTATTGTTCGCTCAAATACCTGATACTTATTTAACTCTTGAATCAATTATAAGTGAAATTAAAGAAGGTACTAGAAATAATGAGCCAGATTTTAAAGATGTTCATAGCTGGACAAATTTATTATCTGACAAACCTTTATTTGACAAACAAACTAAATTGGCGGTTAAAGATTGGCGAGGGATCAGAGGTTCATCAATAGGTGTGTTTAGAAGGCATATGAGACGAATGGTTCAAGCTGGTCAATCAGGAATTTTTGTTGATGCCAGAAGTTCTCGTGAGAAATCACTCAATGAAGAAATACTTAAAATTAAAGGTGGACATATTTATGTAATAGATATTGCTCAACTTTATGAACATGAGCAAATGTTAGTATTTGGCGATTTGTTAAAATCTATATATTCTCTAAAAGCTGAGCAACCAGAAGATAGAACTGAACCTATACCTGAGAAAGTAATATTCTTTGTAGATGAATTAAATAAATATGCACCAGCAGGGTCACGCCCTTCACCTCTCACTGAGTTAGTACTTGAAATTGCTGAACGTGGACGTTCACTTGGAGTGATACTTATTTCAGCTCAACAATTTATGAGTGCTGTACACGAAAGAGTTACTGGTAACTGTGCAACTAAAATAATAGGTCGTAGTAGTTCTACAGAGCTTAATCAGCCAGATTATAGATTCTTAGATAATGAGATAAAATCTAATGCCACAAGACTTTCTAAAGGAGACCTTATTTTATCACATGCAGTCTATCGACAACCAGTAAAAATAAGTTTTCCAGAGCCTGCCTATAAACAACAGGAATCTTAAATGATTGAATTTGAAAGAGAATTAAAACCAAAAATATCCTATTTCACTCAAGAAATTAAAAAAGCTGCTGATACTTCAAACAACGAAGCTGAATTTAGAACAAAAATAGCTTTATTAGTTAATGAAATAGCTTCTAAGGTTAATTTAAACCTTCATTTAAGAGAAGAATATACTCTTATAAATGGAAGGGCAGATGCAGTTTATAATCGTTTAATTATTGAATATGAACCACCTAAAAGTTTAAGACAAAGTAACAATATTAAAACAAATCAACATGCAATTTCACAAATAAAAAATTATATAGAGGGTTTAGTTAGAAGAGAACGACATAAACCAGAACGACTTGCTGGAGTAATACTTGATGGTTCTTATTTTATTTTTGTACGAAACAAAGAAGGAATCTGGCATATTGATGATCCACTCAAAGTAGATGATTACACTACAGAATATTTTTTAAAACTTTTATTTTCTTTATCCACTGAGTTAGCCTTAATACCTGAGAATTTAACAAGAGATTTTGGAGAAAATACTGTTGTTTCACGAAAAGTTGTAAGCTCACTTTTTTATACTTTAACTAATACAACTAATATAAAAGTTAAAACCTTATTTGATCAATGGTCATTACAGTTCAGTGAAGTATGCGATTATGAAGAGGTATCAAAATTAAAAATAGATTCGTTTACACGTAAATTTGGTATAACCCAAAAGATTCTTAATCCCTTTTCTTTCTTTTTCTGTCTTCATACTTATTATGCAACTTTTATTAAACTTTTGGCTCTTCAAGTTGTTCAATATTATGCAATGCCCAAATTAGGTACAGATCTAAAACAAGCTGCCACATTTGAAAGTGAAAGATTGAAAGAATACCTAATAAAAATAGAAAATGGCGGAATATTTAAAGAACTTGGAATTAGTAATTTTATAGAAGGAGATTTTTTCAGTTGGTATCTTGATGTATGGAACGAAGAAATTTATCAATCATTTAAAACTCTTATTTCTACACTCGCTAATTATTCTTTAGTGACTCTTGATGTTGATCCTGATACAACAAGAGACCTTCTTAAAAAACTATATCAGCAACTTATGCCAAAAGAATTAAGACATAATTTAGGCGAATATTATACACCTGATTGGCTGGCTGAAAGATTATTAAATATGCTTGAAGGTGGAGAGTTTGAGGGAAATCCTGATAAACGATTGCTTGATCCTGCTTGTGGTTCAGGAACATTTCTCGTTCTTGCTATAAAAAAGATTCGCGAATATGCGTGGAAAAAAGTAATTCCTGAGCATATAGTCCTTGATAAAATTTTTTCCAATGTAGTAGGTTTTGATTTAAATCCATTAGCAGTTATATCGGCAAGAACAAATTATTTACTCGCTTTAGGTGAACTACTTCAACATAGAAGAGGTGAAATAAACATTCCTGTTTATCTTTGTGATTCTATTATGACCCCACAAGAAGAAAAAAATCTATTTGGTAAAGGCATAATTAAATTTAATACTGCTGTAGGTCCTTTTTCTATTCCTAGAAATCTTGTTCAAACAGAATATATAGATACTCTCTCAAATTTTCTTGAAGAGGCAGTTAAACTTACTCTTTCAAAAGAAAAATTTATTGAAAAACTTTGTGAAAAATTGCCTTTGATTCCTAATAAAGATGATAAAGACATAGAAATTATTTATGAACTATATGAAAAATTATTAAATCTTGAAAAACAGGGGGTAAATGGCATATGGGCAAGGATTATTAAAAATGCTTTTGCTCCTCTTTTTGTTGGTGAGTTTGACTATATAGTTGGTAATCCTCCATGGATAAATTGGGAAAGTTTACCAGAAGGGTATAGAAAAAGTACCAAGTCTTTGTGGGATAAATATGGTATGGCAGCAACGAAAGGAAAAGGTCAAACTCAATTTGAACTTGGTAAACAAAAGAGAGATATATCTACTTTAATGACCTATGTTAGTCTTGATAATTATCTCAAAAGAAACGGAAGATTAGGATTTCTTATAACTCAGTCTGTATTTAAAACAAATGCATCGTCAGGATTTCGTCAATTTAGACTGCCTAATAATCTACCTCTTCGAGTTTTTCATGTAGATGATATGGTTGAACTTAATCCCTTTGAAGGGGCATCTAATAGAACAAGTGTAGTTATTATTCAAAAAGGTAAAACCACAAAATATCCAGTACCTTCATATCTTTATTGGAGGAAAACTGTTAAGCGTAAATCTATACCCTTAGAAGCTACCCTTGATGAGGTAATTGGTATGACAGAAAGAAAACAATTTGTTGCGGAACCTGTGAATGAGAACGACCTTACATCTCCTTGGATTACTGGTAGACCAAAGGCATTAAAAGGAGTGAAGAAAATACTGGGTAAGTCTGAGTATAAAGCCTACGCCGGTGTTTGTGGATGGGCAAACAGTATTTTTTGGGTTGATGTAATTACTAAAAGACCTGATGGTTTGGTAATTATCTCAAACATTACTGAAAAGGCAAAAAGAAAGATGGAGAGTATTCAGTGTGCTATCGAACCAGATCTACTTTATCCCCTTTTACGGTCAGGTGATTTAAAAAGGTGGAATGCAAACTCTTCAATCTGGATTATTTTACCTCATACCCCAGAAACAAGCTGGCAGGCTATTTCAGAAGAAGAAATGAAAAAAAATTATCCCAAAACATATCTCTATTTCAAAAGATTTGAAACCATCTTAAGAAATAGGTCAGGATATAAACTATTACGTAAAGGGCATCCTTTCTACATCTTAGTTGATATTCACAAAGAAACCTTTGCTCCTTATAAAGTAGTGTGGACGAGGGTTGCAAATATTGAGGCAGCGGTAGTAAGCGAAAAAGATGGTAAGTCGATTATTCCTCAAGAGACTATAACAATAGTTGCCTTATATAAAGAGCAGGAGGCACATTATCTTTGTGCAATGATTAATTCCTCGATATTCCAATTTATAGCTATTTCTTATTCTCAGGTAGGTGGCAAAAGCATGGGCTCACCACATCTCCTGGAGAATATACATATCCCAAAATTTGATCAGCAAAATAAACTTCATCTACAACTTGCTGAACTTTCTAAAAGAGCCCATATTTTAGCAAAAACTGATGAAACAGACGAACTTAAAGAAATAGAAGAGGAAATTGATAAGATTTCTGCTAAAATCTGGGAATTAACAGATGAAGAGTTAAAGGAAATAAAAATATCTTTAAAAGAGTTGAGGTAAATATGTTTTATTTTACATATGGTTCAAACATGGATCATCAACAGATGGAGAAAAGATGTCCAAGTAGCCATTATATAAAAAAGTTTTTCTCGAAAATTATAAGTTTGTTTATGATGGTTATTCTAAAACACGAGATTGTGCCGTTGCTAATGTGATTTATACTGGAATAAAATATGACATTGTATGGTGGTCTTTTTGAAATAAAAAAAGATGATTGTAATAAATTAGATAGATATGAAGATTATCCTTGTTCATACAATAGAAAAAAAGTAATTGTGAAAGATGATTGTGGGAATAGTTGTAAGGCAATAGTATATTTTAGAATTGGAGAATGTAAAGGTAAACCATCCCAAGAATATCGTAATATTATTATTAAAGATGCAAGAGATTGTGGACTTCCTGAAGACTATATAAAAAATAATTTATAAAGAATGTACATAGAATGTAAAAGGTATAATTAAATTTGAAAAATTATAGGCTTTATATAGATGAATCAGGAGACCATTCATATGGCAAGATGTGTAGACAATCTACATTTAAAAATGACGAATCTGTTTCTATTTACTACCCAGAATTGGAAAAAAATGACAAAAGATATCTTGGCATAACTGGCTGTATCATTGAAATGGAGCTATATAGGGAGTCATTCGAGCCTAAATTAGAAGAATTAAAACAAAAACATTTTCCTTATAATCCTGATGACCCTGTTATACTTCATAGGCAAGATATAGTCTATAAGCATGGACCCTTTCATTCATTAAAACGCCCTAAAAGAGAAAAGGAGTTTAATGAAGATTTATTATTATTTCTCGAAGAAATGGAATATACTGTAATTACAGTTGTAATAGACAAGAAAGCTCATATTGAAAATTATCAACATTTTGCTTTTCATCCATATCACTACTGTTTAATAGCAATTCTCGAAAGGTATTGTGGATTTCTAGATTTTCATAATGCAAAAGGTGATGTCTTAGCAGAAGCAAGGGGTGGGGCTGAGGATAAACAATTAAAGGAAGCTTATAGGAATATTTATAACAGTGGTACACAGTTTAGAAAACCTAAATTTTTTCATAATGTTCTTACAAGCAAAGAGATTAAGTTGAAACCTAAAAGTGCCAATATCGCTGGGCTTCAGTTATCTGATCTTCTTGCACACCCTTTAAAGCAAGAGATACTTATAGAACAAAATAAAATTTCAAGGTCAAAAGATAATGTTTTTGCTAATAAAGTTTGTGAGATTGTTAATAGAAAAAAATATAACAGAGAGTTTTATGATGGACGAATTTATGGTTATGGAAAGGTATTTTTAAAATGAAAAAGCCAGGATATTAACCTGGCTTCTCACGCTGACCCTTTTCGGATCATCCACCTCCAATTACTTGGATTGGTTAAATTTTAACATAAAATAATATTATGTCAAGAAAAAAAATTTTATTAGTTGAACCTGAAAAATCTAAAAAATATCACACTCAATATCCACCTTTGGGGCTTCTTAAACTTTCTTCTTATCATAAAAAAATAGGTGATGAAGTAAGATTTATAAGAGGTTTCAATGAAGATGGATTCTATCCAGATAAAATTTATATTACAAGTCTTTTTACTTATGCATGGGAGGCTGTTCATGAAATAATAAAGTATTATAGTAATAAATACAAAAAGACAGAGATTATAGTTGGTGGTATCTATGCAACCTTATGTGAAGATCATCTAAGAGAAACTTTTAAAAATAGGATAAAGATTCATAAAGGTTTATATAATAAGGCAGAAGAAATTTTACCAGATTATTCACTTACTCCTGAATGGAAAAAAAATATAATTTTTTCCTCCAGAGGATGTATAAGAAACTGTCCTTTTTGCTCAGTAAAGACATTAGAACCTGAATTTAAAGCTATGAAATCTATAAAACATCTGATTTATCCAGAATATAAAAAGATTATTTTCTGGGATAATAACATTCTTGCTTCTCCATATTGGGAAAATATTTTTCAGGAGTTAGAAGAATTAAAATTAGAAGTAGATTTTAATCAAGGATTGGATGCACGACTGCTAAATGAAAAGGTAGTCCCACAACTTAAGAAACTGAAAATTCCTTTAATCAGACTTGCTTATGATACACAAGGGATCAGAAAACACCTAAAACGTGCTATTGATTTATTGAAATCCACTGGCTTTAAAGGAAGACAAATAATGGTATATTGTTTATATAACAATCCATTTGAAAAAGATACCCCAGAAACTTTTTTAAATCGTATTCAAGATTTAATTGATTGGGGCGTTGTAAGTTATCCTATGAGGTATGAACCACTAGAACCTAGGGAGAAAAATACTTATATTTCGCCTCATTGGACAGCAGAGCAATTGGAGATGGTAGCTAAAGCAAGGAGGGTATTAGGTTATGGTGGAGCATTTCCACCCTATGAAGGATTAAAAAAGAAATTTTTGAATACCAAATCTTTTGAGGAGGCTTTTAAACTCAGACCACTTCATAAATAAATCCCCATTGACCATCTATTTTAATAGAAGGGATTTGACCAGAACAAGCCAGTTTATAGATGGTATACTCATCTATTTGTAGATATTCAGCTACTTGCTTGACTGTCATTATTTCTCTCTCTCCTTTATAACCTAACCTTTTTCTCTTATATTTTATCAAACCATAAAATCTAACAAAGGATGTCAAGATTTTTCTGACTTTTTAGTGATAGTGGGGATTATTTCTTTAAGTTACTTATCTTTAATTGATGGATAGAATTTGATAAAATCAGAGGAACAGTTTACAGGGATTTTGAGTCTGCAATGGCTCCTCGGGTAGGATTCGAACCTACAACCTAGTGGTTAACAGCCACCCGCTCTACCGTTGAGCTACCGAGGAATTCTTTATATATTATATTTAATCTTTTAATTTTGTCAATATGATGCATAAGTCTATAACATATATATTGTGTTATTGGGGGTGTTCATTTCTCTCTATTTTTTTCAAAAGATTTTTGTATCAAACTTTTAGCACTTTGAAATTTTTGTAAGCTATCAATCACGATTTCCACATCACCAACACCCCAATGTCCAATTTTTGTAACATCGCGAATATATTCAGGTGGATTTTCTAAATCTGAATAATTCAATTTTAGCCAAACACGAAGTCCATTTTTTTGAATATTAACGCAACAGAATATATTTTTACCATGTGTATATCTGATATATTTAGCAAGATATTTTCTTTGAACTTTTGTTGGATCAAGCTCTCTACAAAATTTATCAATTGTTCGAAATAATTCTACAACTTCTCGTGGTTTTTCTTCTAAGTGATGTTCTTCACCATATTCTTTATCTCTTACTTTTATTTCTTCTTGATGGATTGATTCTACACTAGATGTTGGAGTAATCTCAATCTCTGAAGTTTGAGCCCAGAGTCTTTTAAGAGCGTTTTTAATTTGTGTTGGCTTGATAGTGTCATCTCTAATGACGGAGCGTATAAGTTTTATTAATGTATTTGAAGGTTCCCTAAAAAGTTTGTCTAAAGCTTTTCTTATCTTTCCAGTGATGAAAATTTGTTCACCAATCTCGTCAAGTAAACCTTTTGCCATTGCATCACGAGAAAAACGCGCAAATTGTTCTGCAATTTGCTGAATTGTTATGCCTTCAGTTTCTATTGGATCAATAGAAACTTCAAAAAGTAGCTTATCAGGAGCCTCAGCTTTCTCTGTACTATGATAAACTTTATAGGTAACACCATTGGTAAGAATGCACCATTCGACACCAGCATTAGCAGCATAGCCAACTACTTGTGTAATTGATTTAACATCTGTAAGTGGATCGTTTAACGGTTTTGCTTCTATGAATAGAACTGGCTTACGATTTATTTTAGGTGCATAATCAACTGATTTTCCATCAATGGTTGGATATTCAAGTTCAACTTCATCTGGATCTTTTACATTCCAACCAAGAGCTTGAAGTAAAGGATCTATAAAAATTATTCTTGTTGAATATTCCTTTAAGTTTTCTTTTATATATTTATCTAATTTAGTCCGAAGATCTTCAATACATTTAATTATAGTATCCATTTTTACCTCCTAAACATTTCCGAAAGTTCTGTTATACAAAAATATAAATTCATATATCCTTCCATTTTAGTGGCATATTTTAAATTAAATTTATATATCCTCTCTAATTGAACTTTCATCATTTTCACCTCTTAGTAAATTCCCTTCACATTAAAAATCGCGACTTTAATCACTTTACACCTCTTATCAAAATGCACTTAATTATATAAAAAATTTTATCTATTTATATTTTACAATTAAATTGAATTTTTACTACTACTTATACTAAGAGTGTCCAATATGTTTGTAAACTTCTTCATATGAATTTTTAAAATAAAGAATTATTTTTAAGAGTTATTCATTTCTGAAATAACTAACATTTCAAAATCATCTATTGTTAGTTTATCATTTCTTGAAAAAACACCAAGTTTTGCTCCAAAAATATCAATTTTTTTATAACCTAATCTTTTTAAAAGCCATGTTATTTCACAGGGAGCATAATATCTTTCGTTACATTCTAACTCTTTTTTGTTTCCATCATCGTCTTCAAAGACCATAAATGAATGATTCCGAAAAGTTATTAAATCAAATGTAATATTTTCAAAGGTTTCATTACCATCTTTTAATGTTGAATCATAAAATTCTTTGACTGAATGAAACAAAGGGAAAAGAGCATTAAGAGTTGTAAAAATAAACTTGCTATTTTCTTTTAATGATTTGGTTACATTTTTAAGAATCTCAAAGTTCATTTCATCAGTTTCCATTAATGAAAAACCACCTTCACAAAGCATAATTGCAAGGTCAAATTCATTTTCAAAAGGTAAATTTCTTGCATCACATTTTATAAAATTAATATTTAAGTTCAATTTTTGAGCCTTTTCTATTGCCTTTGCGATCTGCTTTTCAGATAAATCTATACCAGTAACCTTATATCCTCTTTTTGATAATTCAATTGAATGTCGACCCGTTCCACAACCAACATCCAAAATTTTTATTGATTTATCATAATTAATTTCCTTTTCAATAAAATCACATTCACCGATTGTACCTTGTGTATAAACTTCATTATCATATTTATTTGCATAATTTTTAAACAATTCTTCATACCATTGTTTCAATTCCAATCCTCCTTATCAATTGTCTAACAATTATTTTATACCTTTTTAATAATATACTGATCAATTATTTTTCTAATTTCATCAGAAGATACTGGACCATAAAATGGTTCATCACCATCAACATAAACGGTACTAAAACCATATTTAAAGACATCTTCTCTTGTTTGAGGTTCATAAATTATTATTTCAACTTTATCTTTATACTCTTCAATAACTTTTATAATTTTTTCTTCCCATACTCTTATAAAAGGACAAAACATATCTTTTACTATTTCAACAACAACTTTATCATCTCTTTTTTTATGTTCAAAGGTTGGTTTAAGAATTTCAGGATTAGATACTTCATAATGTTTCTTAATTAGAAGATGAGATTTAAATGGTAATTCTTTTATTTTCTTGAATCCAAATTTTTCAAAAAATGAAATTGGCATCCACTCTTCACCTTCCATTGCAATAGTTATTATTCCACCTTTATCTTTTGTTTCATTGATAATAGTTTCAATTAAAGATTTTCCGATTCCCTTTTTTTGATAATCTGGCAAAATCCATATACAGGGCATATAGTATAAATTTTCACCAACAGTACTATTTAAACCACTCTCAATAGGCCAAATTTCAACTCTTCCAACTGGAATTTGGTTTTCATAAGCAATAAAACCTCTCCAACCAGAGTTAAATCTTTTTTCTTTCCATAAATTAACTACAAAAATTTTACTTGTGATATATGGCTCTTCATTTGGTCCACAGGGAGAGAATAAATCAAATAAATTTTCTTCTTTTACCTTTTTTATTTCCATATTTTTCCTCCATAATTTAATTATAATCTATTCTATTTTTTAAAACTATTTCTTGAAAGTAGTATCACATATAATACAATTTTTTATGAAAAATGGTATCATATGAGGAACAACTTTGAAAAAAATCAATTGAGATAGTAATTATTAAACATAAAAATTAGTTAATTGAAATAACTTATAATATCTCAGGTAGTTTTTGTTTTATGCATATCCTATATAGAACAATGTCATTTTGGTGTTTGACACCATATTAACATTTTTAGGTAGCGTTATCTTATCTTGATTAATATTAATTTAATTGTTAAAATCTAAATAGTTAGATTTTTTAGGAGGAAAGGATGATTGATGTTAATGATTTAAGACCAGGAGTTACTTTTGAACTTGATGGTGAAGTTTGGATTGTTATAAATTTCCTACATGTTAAGCCAGGGAAGGGTTCAGCTTTTGTTAGAACAAAAATCAGAAATATTGAAACAGGAAATGTTGTTGAAAGAACTTTTAGAGCAGGCGAAAAAGTTAAAGATGCTTTTGTTGAAAGAAAAGAGTTCCAATATATGTATAATGACGGAGAAAATTATTATTTTATGGATAATAATACATATGAACAGATAGAACTTCCTGAAAATTTTATCGGAGATGAGAAATATTATTTGAAAGAAAATATGAACATACAGGTATTATATTTCAAAGATAGACCAATTGGTATTGAACTTCCTAATTATGTCGAACTTGAAGTTGTTGAAACTGATCCAGGTTTTAAAGGAGATACAGCACAAGGAGGAAGTAAACCTGCAGTTTTAGAAACAGGACTAAAAATTCAAGTACCGTTTTTTATTGAAAAAGGTGAGATAATTAAAATTGATACAAGAACAGGTGAATATCTTGAAAGGGTAGGTAAAAAAGAATGAATGATAATTTAGTTATGAGTGATTATGCAATAGAGGAGTTAGTTAGTGGGGTTATAAAAGATTTCAAAGAGATTGAAGGAATTGGTTCAGATTTTGCAAAAGATTTACTTGAGATATTCGATGGAGATGAAGCAAAAAGAGGAATTAAAATAAAAATAGATAAAGAAAATTTAACTGTAGATATTCTATTGAGAGTTTATTTTTTAACAAACCTTATTGAGCTTTCAAAAAAATTAAGAGAAAAAATTAATGAAGTTTTATCTAAATTTACACCATACAAAAATTTTGAAATAAACCTTTTCTATATTGATGTAAAAGATAAGAATGAAGATTAGGGAGAAAGGTAGAGAAAAAGCCCTCCAAATTCTTTATGAGAAAGATGTGACAATGAAAGATTTGGAAACAATTATAAAAAATTTTGATTTTGATAACACCCCTGAAGATTCAATAATTTATGCTATTTCTGTTTGTAAAGGCGTAGAGGATAATATTAATAATTTAGATGAAATTATTAAAGAGCACCTCATCGATTGGGAGTGGGATAGAATTTTATATGTTGATAGAAATATTCTTAGAATTGCAATTTATGAATTAATATATAAAAAAGACATTCCAACTGCAGTAATAATTGATCAAGCAGTAAGAATTTCAAAAAAATTTGGAAGTTTTAGTGACTCATATAAATTTATAAATGGAATTTTAGGGAGGATTGCAGAAAAATATAGAAATGAAAAAAAGGCTTGAAGCAAAAGTTTTTGGAATTGTTCAAGGAGTAGGTTTTAGATTTTTTATTCACTATTATGCGAAAAAATATAACATAACAGGATATGTTAAGAATGATATTGATGGTCTAGTTTCATTTATCGGAGAAGGTAATGAAGAGGATCTTAAAAAAATACTTGAATATCTCAAGCAGGGTCCTACAGGTGCAGAAGTTAAAGAGGTTAAATATGAATGGAAAAATTTTATGAATGAATTTAATAATTTTAGTATAAAATAAAGATATGGAAGAAATTTTTATTTCATTTTTAAAAGATAAGGTAAATTTAATTGAAAGTGAATTGGATAAACTGATAAGTGAATATAAAACATCACCTCTCTTCCCAGCAATTTCATACTCTTTAAAGGGTGGAGGAAAAAGAATAAGACCAGTTCTACTTCTTGCATCGTATTCTTCTTTTAAAGATGATGTTGAAAAAGCCTTACCTGTTTCAGTATCAATAGAATTAATCCATACATATTCTCTCATTCATGATGATCTTCCAGCAATTGATAATGCTGATACAAGAAGAGGAAGAGCATCTCTTCATAAGGTTTTTGGAGAGGATATCGCTATTTTAGCTGGTGATGCACTATTAACACTTAGTTTTGAAAATTTAGCAAAAGTAACAAGTTTTAATGAAAAGATAGTTTTAAGATGTATAAGAGAGTTATCTATTAATACTGGAATAAATGGAATGGTAGGTGGACAGGTTATGGATGTTATGACAACTCCACAGGATGCAACAGAGGAGGTCTTATATTACATTCATTCAAAGAAAACTGGTTCATTGATGAAAACAGCAATTAAAATTGGTGGAATTTTAAGTGAGATAGATGATGAGGTATTAAATAAATTAGAGAGTTTCGGAGATAAAATTGGTTTAACTTACCAGATTCTTGATGATATTGAAGATTCAAAAAATTCAAAAGAAGATGAATCAAAAGTTACATTTCCAAAATTTTTTGGAATAGAAAAATCTAAAGAAATTGCAACTAATTTACTCGATGAATCTCTTAATGTTATTGATTCAATTTCTTTAAAAAATGATCTATTGAAATCATTTATTTATTATTTAAAATCATGGATATCTTAAGAGATATTAATTCTCCTGATGATTTAAAAAAATTAAATTTGAGAGATTTAAATGAACTATGTTGTGAAATAAGAGAATATATAAAGGGTGTTATCGGAAGAAATGGTGGCCATCTTTCATCAAATCTTGGAACAGTAGAGCTTACAATTTCTGTTCTTTATACATTTAACCCCCCTTTTGATAAGATAATTTTTGATGTTGGCCATCAATGTTATACATATAAAATTTTAACTGGTAGAAAGGATGAGTTCCCTAAAATCAGAAGAAGTGGTGGAATTTCTGGATATCCATCTCCAAAAGAGAGTGTTTATGATACATTTTTCGTTGGACATGCATCTAATTCAATTTCTCTTTCCTTAGGTCTTGCTTCATCAAGAGATTTAAACAATGAAAATTATAAAATAGTTGACATAATCGGTGATGGTGCTTTGACTGGTGGTGAAGCATGGGAGGCTTTAAATAATCTTGGTCAAAGTAAAAAAGATATTTTAATAATTCTGAATGATAATGGAATGTCAATTTCTAAAAATGTAGGAGCATTTTCAAGATATTTTTCTAAATTAAGAGCAGAAAAGTTTTATAGGGAATCGTCAAAGAAATTGAATGAAATTCTTAAAAAAAGAGGAAAATTTGGTGAAAAATTACTAAATTCAATTAATAAATTCAAATTGGTAATAAAACAGGCGATAATACCTGGAATAGTTTTCGAGGAATTAGGAATAATGTATTTTGGTCCCTTTGATGGTCATAATATGCCACTTTTAGTTGATGTTTTAAAAAAAGTTAAGGATTTAAGTGGACCAAGAATTGTTCATGTTATAACCAAAAAAGGAAAGGGAATTGACTTTGCAGAAGAAGAGCCAGATATTTATCATTCATCTCCTCCATTTTTAGAACCAATAAATAAAGTTGAATCATTTTCACAAACTTTTGGCGATGAGATGGTAAAAATTGGAAGAAAAGATGATAGAGTTGTTGCAATAACTGCTGCAATGGAACTTGGAACAGGACTTAAAAAGTTTAAAGAAAATTTTCCTGATAGATTTTTTGATGTTGGAATAGCAGAAGGTCATGCAGTTTCATTTGCTGGAGGACTTGCAAAAGGTGGGAAACTTCCATTTGTTGCAATTTACTCAACTTTTTTACAACGAGCTATTGATCAAATACTACTTGATGTATCACTTCAAAAAGTTAAGGTAAATTTTATGGTTGATAGAGCTGGAGTTGTGCCTGAGGATGGAGAAACTCATCAAGGGATTTTTGATTTAGCATATTTTTCTTTTCCAAATGATTTTGTAATTATGGCTCCAAAAGATGAAGATGAATTGAGAGAAATGATGAATTTTTCTTTAAAAGAAAAGAGAAGTTGCATTATAAGATATCCAAAAGATAGTTCAGAAAATTTAGGACTAAACAGTCCAGTAATTCCATATGAACCAGAGATTTTAAAAGAAGGTGAAGATGTTTTAATAATTACACTTGGAAGATTGTCATATTATGCATATAAAGCAGTTGAAGAGTTGAGTAAATTTAATATATTTCCAACTTTAATTAATCTAAGATTTGCTAATCCAATTCCAACATATACAATAAATAACTGTATTGATAAATACAAATTTATAATAATTGCTGAGGAACATTACTATCTTGGTGGTATTTTTACAAAAATATCTCCACTCTTAATAGGTAAAGAAAATTTGAAGATAAAGCATCTATCAGTTACTGAATCATTTCCTCCTATTGGTACAAGAGATGAGTTATTAAAAAGATATAAACTTGATAAAGATGGCATCAAAGAGGTGGTATTAAATTTAATTGGAAAGAAAGTTACATCTTGATAAAATTCTTTTCGTTTCAGAGGTAATTAAGGAGTTTATATGAAAATAGGAATATTGTATAAAAATACAGTTGAAGCAAAAAACTTGTCAAAAGAGATTGAACATTATTTGGTTGAAAATGGAAATGAAGTTGTTTTTATTGATGAAAATGTTGATTTAAAAGATTCTATAATTCTATCGCTTGGAGGAGATGGCACTCTTCTAAAAGCCTTCCAGTTTGCATATAAATTTGACATCCCTATTCTTGGAATAAATCTTGGAGGACTTGGTTTTTTAACTGACGTTGAAAGAGAAGATGTTTTTGATGCTCTCCAAAAACTTATTGACAAAAAATTTTCTATAGAAAATAGAAAAGTTTTAGAGGGGGGGATTTTAAGAGAAGGAAAAAAATTAAAAAAGTATTATGCTTTTAATGATTTTGTTATAACAAAAGAAATTCTATCTCCTATTATAAGTTTAGAAATTTTTATAGATGGTGTTTCAGTTTCAAAAGTAAAAGGAGATGGAATTATAATTTCAACGCCAAATGGTTCAACAGCCTATTCTTTATCTGCAGGAGGTCCTATTGTATCACCAAAATGTGATGTATATATATTAACAACTTTATGCTCTCATAAATTAACATCAAGGCCAGTGGTTCTTTCATCAAAAGAGAAGCTTTCAATTAATGTCATTGAATCAGAGGATGATGTGCTATTCATTGAAGATGGAATAAAAAGAGAGAATATTCTTAAAAATGACCATTTGATATTTAATGTTGCAGAAAGAGATGCAAAGTTAATTCGTCTAAAGGAGAAAAATTTTTATCTTGTAGTTAATTCAAAATTCAACTGGGGAATTTAAATAATTTATGGAGTTATGGATAAAATGGTTTCTTGAAGCTACTTATGATTTTGATATAGATATTGATGATGAAAAAATTGAAAAATTAAAAAGATATCTTGAATTAATAATTTTTTATAATCAGAAATTCAACTTAACAGGGGAAAAGACAAAAGAAGAAATTGCAATCAAACAATTTTTTGATTCACTTATGCCCATTGTATATCTAAAGAAATATTGTAAATCAACTAAGTTAACAGGTAAAAATTTAGATATTGGAACAGGAGCAGGTATTCCTGGTATTCCACTTAAGATTTTTTCCTCAAACAGTGAATTTTTACTCATAGATTCAAATAAAAAAAGAGTTGATTTTTTAAAAAATGTTGTAAAAGAGTTGTTTTTAGAAAAAGTTGATATTTTATGGGGAAGAGGAGAAGAGCTAATAAAAAAAGAGGAATATAAAGAAAGTTTAAGAGAGAAATTTTCACAAGTTTTTTCAAGATGGGTTTTAAAAATTCCAGGAATTTTTGAACTAACTGCACCTTTTGTTAAAGTGGATGGAAGAATTTTTTTATGGAAAGGAATAGATGAGATAGATTTGATTGAAAAAAGTAAAGGTTTTTTATCTGAACTTGGTTTAGAAGTTGAAGATATCTTTAAATATGAGTTGCCATTTTTTAAGAGCGAGAGAATTTTACTAATATTAAAAAAAATTGAAACAACACCTATAAAATACCCAAGAAGATTTAAAAAAATTAAAGATACAATTTTTAAAAATAATTTATGAACCTTTTTCAATAAAATAAGCAGATAGTAAAATTAGAGCTCCTCCAACAAAAACATTTATAGTCAAGGCTTCTTTTAAAAAAATTGTTCCATAAATAATACTAAATATTGGCATAAAATAACCTACATAAGCAGTTCTTGATGCACCAAAAATTCTAACAGTATTAAGAAAAAATGAATATGTAAATGCTTGCAAAACTATTCCGTCATAAAAAAGTGCTAAAACTGAGGAAATTTTGAAATTTGAATTGATTACTCCTTTTGAAAAAATAGTAAAAGGAATAGAGATAAAAAAAGCAAAAAGAACAAGATAAAAACAGGAAAGGTGAACATTAATTTTACTGTTTATTTTTTTTAAAAGAATTATTCCGATTGCATATGCTATTGATGCGAGAAGAATCAAAATAAATCCTGTTATTACAAATTCATTATTATTTAAAAGTTCTTTATAAAATATTATAAAAACACCTAAAAATCCCAAAATGACAAAAAAAATTTTATAAAAATTTATCTTTTCTTCTTTAAGAAAAAAATATGCAAATATGAAAGTAAATATTGGTGAAGAAGATAAAATTACAGATGTTATTCCGCTTGCAACTGTTTTTTCTCCTGTTGTGGTTAAGATTTGAGGTAAATAAACATCAATTAAAGAGATAAAAAATATAAATAATAAATCTTTTAGTGGAATTTTAAAAGATACTTTTTTTATTTTTAAAATAACAAAAAAAACTATTGATGCTATTAAAAATCTTAATGATGTAAAAAGAGAAGGATGGATAGAACTTATTCCAATTTTAATAAACATATAATCACTTCCCCACAAAGATGCAAGAATAAGTAAAGTTGGGATATATTTCTTATTCATAAAAAAATGTTAATCATAAATCAACTATGAGTCAAGTATTTAAAGAAATTTAAAATTCCAACACTTAAAAATAATTCATTCTATACTTATAACACCTGAAAGTTGTAGTTAATAAAAAATAATAATACTTTGTAAAAACTCTGATTAAAATTTACTTTCTTTGTTTCAAATTGGATAAAAATACATTATATATTTAATAAATTTTTAGCAATAAATGATATAATAGTTTTAAAATGGATTTACATAGTTTAAATGTACTTGAATATTTTAAAATTTTAGAAATCTTAAAAGGATATGCTAATACATCAATAGCGAAAAATATTATTTCATCTCTTTTGCCAATGAATGAACCAGAGATTGTTAAATTAAAATTAGTAGAAACAAGAGAAGCAAGAAATTTCTTACAAAATGAAGGAGGTTTACCTTTTTCTTCACTTTATGAGATAGAAGAGATAATTAAAAAGGCAAAAGTAAGGTCACTTTTAAATGGAATTGAATTGAATAAGATAAAAAACAACCTTTTTATTTTTAATGAGATTAAAGAGACAATAGAAAATAAAAAAGATAGATACCCAAATCTTTTTTCATATGCTTTAAATATAAAAAAAGATTCAACAATAAATCTTGAGATTGAAAGATGTATTGATGAAGAGGGTAATGTAAAAGATGATGCAACTCCTGAGTTGAAATCCATTAGAAGAAAGTTAAGAGATTTGAGAGAAAAAATTATAGAAAAACTTGAAGATCTTTTCACTCTTTCGATTTACAAGAATATGATTGCAGAACCTATTGTTACATTAAGAAATGGGAGATATGTTGTTCCAATAAAAAAAGAGTATTCATCTTATTTCCCATCAATTGTTCAGGATACCTCAAGTTCAGGAAGAACACTTTTCGTTGAACCTCAATTTATAGTTTCAAAAAATAATGAATTGATAGAACTTAGAGGAAAAGAGGAAGAAGAGGTAAAAAAAATACTTACAAATTTAACAATAATGGTTTGGGAAAATTTTGATAATATCAAAAATAGTCTTGAAATAACTGGTGAACTTGATTTCATTTTTGCAAAAGCTAAACTCGCTGAAGATTGGAATGCAGTTGAACCAGAAATTGTTGAAAGAAAATATATCAATATAGTTGATGGAAAACATCCGCTTCTAAAAGGAGAAGTTGTACCAATAAGCATTTATATTGGTGAAAAATTTAAAATGCTTATAATTACAGGTCCAAATACAGGTGGTAAAACTGTAACTTTAAAAACAATAGGACTTTTTTCATCATTAGCCCAGTCTGGTTTATTTGTCCCTGCAAATGTTTTTGAAACATATATATTTGATAATATACTCGCAGATATTGGAGAAGAGCAGAGTATTGAACAGAGTTTATCTACTTTTTCATCTCATATGAAGCAAATTGTAAATATTCTAAATAATGCAACAGAAAATTCACTTATTCTTCTTGATGAACTTGGTGCAGGAACAGATCCAGAAGAAGGAGCATGTTTAGCTCAATCTATAGCAGAATATATTTATAATCTTGGTGCAATTTGTGCAATTGCAACTCATTATCCAAAACTTAAAGAATTTGCATATAAAACTGATGGAGTAGAAAATTGTAGTGTAGGATTTGATAGTGAAACCTTAAAACCAACTTATAAACTTTATATCGGAGTTCCAGGAGAAAGTCATGCTTTAACAATAGCAGCACACCTTAATCTAAAAGAAGAGATTATAAATAATGCAAGAAATCTTCTTGGAGAAGAACATAAAGAAAAAGAGTTTATAATTTCAAAAATGAGAAGTGATCAAACAATAATAGAACAGGATAAAAATAGAATAGAAGAAGAGAAAAATTTAATTGTTAAAGAGAGAGAACAACTCGAAGCCTTACTTAATGAGCTTGAATCAAAAAGAAAGGAATATATTCTTCTTACAAAAAGAAAAATGCAGGAGTTAATTGAAGAAACAAAGAATAAAATGGATGAGATTCTAAAAAATCTTCCAAAAGAGAGAAAAGAGATAGTTGAAAAGAAAAAAGAACTCGAGGAAGAAATTGTAAAAATAGGTGAAGAGTTGATAGAAGAGGAGGTAGAAAAAAACTTTGTTCCTTTTGATGAAATTGAGGTAGGGGATTTAGTTTATATTGATAAATTTGGGAAACAGGGGATTGTTTTGAAAAAAGAGGAGGAAGATAGAAAAATACAAGTACAAATTGGAACTATGAGAGTTATACTTCCATATACTGAAATTACAAGAAAAATAAATGAAACTTTTGAAATAGGGGAAGAAGGTCAGGTTATTTTACCTGAAAAGGATATGCCTCCTATGAAAATTGAATTACATGGAAAAAGTGTTGATGAAGCAATTGCAAAGCTTGATAAATATATTGATAGTGCAGCACTTGTTTCATATCCATTTATCTACATTTATCATGGAGTTGGTTCAGGGATATTAAAAAAGGCTATCCATGAATTTTTAAGAAATCACCCACATGTTGAGAGATTTTCTCTTGACCCTGAAAATGTTGGTGTAACTATAGTTTTTCTTAAATAATGTTAATTTGGTGTCAAACACCAAAATGATATTTTAAAAAAGAATTTTGTAATTTATATTATTAAATTCATCCATCACAACTAAAATTTTTGATTTTAATTCATTTAGATAATTTTTATCTTCACTCTTTAAAAAATCGTTATATAAATTTAATTTGTAAGAAATATCTTTTATTCTCTTCATATATTTAAAATAACTAAGTTTATCAAAAAGAATTTCTTTTGTGCCTGTTTCATAAATTGATTTAACTATTTCATAAATTTTTTCATAATCATCAGAAATTCCAGGAAGAATTGGACCAAAAAATGCATATGTCTTAATTTTATTTCTATTCAATATTTCAAGAGCCTTCAATCTTTTATAAGTTTCTGATGCTCCTTTCTCAAAAATTTTTCTTTTATCTTCATCAAGCATTGTTATTGTAAATCCAACTGTTATATCTTTTAGATTTTTTAAAACATCTAAATCTCTTAAAACAACTTCTCTTTTTGTCTGTATTGTAATTATAAATTTTTTATCAAAAAGAGCATTTTCCTCTTTTGATAATGTTTTTAATATTTCTCTTGTCAATTTATATTTTTCTTCAACAATTTGATATGCATCTGTCATTGAAGAGATATAAACATCTATTTTATCCTTTTTCTTTATCTCTTTTTTTAAATTTTCAACTGAGTTTATTCTTATATCAACAAAACTCCCCCATATTTCATCTTTATGATGCCATCTCTGCATGATAAATGATGCATAACAATATAAACAGCCATTTAAACAGCCAAGATATGGATTTATACAATATTCTGAAATTTTTGACTTTTGTAATGTTGTTTTAATTTTTACTTCATTTATTTTATACATTTTTTAGGAAGAATAAAAATCTTTGAGCATTCTTTAACATTTCATAATCATTGTTAAAAAAAGCATAAAACTTTTTTGTTTTTTTATTTTTTATAATTTCTATAATATCTTCCATCTCATCATTACTATAATTATATTGATACCAAGACTCTCTTCCATGAAATCTTAAATAAATTCTTCCATCAATTTCAAAAACCATCTTTTGAAAATCTGGTGAATCAATTGAACAGATAAGTAAACTATTTTTTCTTCCAAAATCTTCAATATCCATTTCATACCAATCTTTATTTCTGAACTCTATAACAATCTTTTCTCTATTAAAATCATTAAAAAAATCTACTATTTTATTTTTTTCTTTTGGACCAAAAGAGGGTAACAGTTGAAATAGATAAAAATCTATTATATCTTCCATTGGTTTGAAGAGGTCAAGAAATTTTTTGAAACTCTCTTTTGCCTCTTCATTTAATTTAAATTTATGACTTATTAATCTATGAACTTTGATGCTCCATCTCAAATTTCTTCCTTTTTTACTCCATCCTATAATTTGATTATGAAAAGGAAATCTATAAAAAGATGCATTTAATTCAACTGCATTTAAATTGCTGTTTTGAATATACCAATCAAAATTACCTTCCTCATTCCATGAATACATCCATCCTGAAGTTCCAACAAATATTTCCATTTATTAACCTCAAATTAATTATAAAACTAAATTTATTTTATAATTAATTAAGAAACTATTTAAAGTATCAATTTAGGAGGTGATAGTTGGATAAATTTTTTGATTTTGAAGGTTACAAAATTTATTACCACTCAAATGGTGAAGCTAAAAAGGGTAAAGTATTTATTGTTCATGGGATTGGAGAGCATATTGGTAGATATAAAAGAATTGAAAGTTTTTTAGTAAATGATGGATTTATGGTTGAAGGTGTCGACTTAATTGGACATGGAAAAACATCAGGGAAAAGAGGAGATATACCCTATTTTGATTTTCTTTTTAAAGTTTTTGATGAAGCGATTAAAATTCAACCCAATGAAAATGTTTATCTTTTGGGACATAGTCTTGGTGGATTGATTGGTGTTAGATATTTAGAAGAAAGAGAAAAACTCTTTAAAAAAGCAGTCATATCAAGTGGCATCTTTTATTTTGATCAAAGTTCTTTACCCAAAATCCTTTTATCTTTATCGAAAATTTTACTGAAAATTTATCCCTCATTTACTCTAAGTAATAGGATTGATGTAAATGAGTTATCAAGAAATGAAGAAGAGGTTAAAAAATATGTAGAAGATCCACTTGTTCATACAAAAATTTCAGTAAGACTTTTTAATCAAATAATTACTGAATCACAAAAGGCATTAAAAAATCCAGTAAATGTTCCTATTCTTATCTTGTATTCTAAATTAGATAAGATTGTTGCTCCAGTCTCATCGGAATTACTTTATGAGAGTTGGATTGGAGAAAAAACAATTAAAGATTACCCTATGAAGCATGAACTCTTCAATGATCCAGAAGGAGATCTTGTTGTTAAAGATATTTTGGACTTTCTTAACAAATAGTTTACAAAAGTAGGCTGTCTGTTTTTGTAAACACTTTTAATCTTCATCAAGAGATTCAGTTGAAATAACATTTACTCCTAAATTTAAAATGTTTTCAATTAAAATCTCATTGAGTTTTATTTTTTTACTAATTCTCAATTTTTTTATCTCTTTTAATACTGGGAAGATCATATCTTTTGGTATTTCCCCATCAACTCTTATGGCAACTCTTCTCTTTTTAAATCCAACTGTTTTTACTGTTGTTGTTAAACTTCTTAATGGATTTTTAATTTCATTTAAAGCATAGTTAATGCCCTTTTTACATTTATACCCAGATATATCTCCATTTTCATTGATATTTATCCTACATCCGATTGGACATTCAATACATATTATCTCTTTCATACAATTTCTAAAATTACCTCATCTTTTTCAATTATTTCAGGACTTATTGTAATTTCTTCCATTTGTGAAGGATAAAGAGCAACTATTTTTTTCTTAAAAACTATTTTGTTATCTTCTCTTAAGATAAGTGATTTATTGAAAATAGGTTCTTTAACTCTAAAATATATATTTGCTTTTTTGCTATCCTTTTCTATTATTTGTGGAATAATATTTTTAATAAAATTTCCTGCTTTAAGTTCAGTACCATTTTTATTTATTTCTCTTTTACCATTTAAAATTGCATCAAGTGAATTTAAACTCGATAACATTGCTTTATCCACAAGATCAAAAATTGTTAGAGAGTTACCCAAAAGAAAAACCCCAGGAATATTTGTTAAAAAATTTTGATTCACTATTGGTTGATTTGTTGATTTATCAAAAAGAAGATTTTTTCTTAAAATATCAATTTCAGGAATTAATCCAACTGACAAAAGAAGGGTATCTGCTTCAATTTCCTTAATCTTCCCTATTTGATTAAAATTTTTATCAACTTCTGAAACAAAAATTTTTTCTAACCTATCCTTTCCTTCAACTTTAATAATTGTATGCGATAGATAAAGTGGTATTTCAAAATCTTCAAGACATTGCTTTATATTTCTTGGTAGCCCACCAAAAAAAGGCATTATTTCATAAACTCCAACAACATCCATTCCTTCAATTTTTAATCTTCTTGCTATAATTAAACCTATATCACCAGAACCCAATATTGCTATTTTGTTACCAATTTTTAGACCTAAAATATTTGTTAAATATTGAGCAAAACCAGCAGTAAAAATTCCTGTTGGTCTATCTCCTTCAATAAAAAGATTTCCTCTATTTCTCTCTCTTGCACCAAGAGCAAAACCATAATAATCTGATTCGACTTCTATAATTCCCTTTCTTGAATAAAAATACAATTTTTTATCTTCAAAACCCGAACACATTGAAATAGTATAAACTGGAATATTTAAATTATTTACCTCTTCATAAAGATTCTCGGCAAGCTCAGGACCTGTTAAATTTTTATTGTATACTTGAAGACCAAAACCTGTATGTATACATTGTTTTAATATTCCACCGACCTTCTCTTCTCTATCAAATATAACAACATTTAATCCCTTTTTCTTTGCTTCTTTTCCAAGGAATAGACCAACTGGACCTCCACCAATAATTGTAAGATCGATATTATTCAATTTCACCATATACTAAGTTTGATTTATTTCCTTTCTTTTTTATTTCAGTAAAATCTAAACCATAATACTCATTCAATATTTTTATTATTCTAATTGTACAAAAAGAACCACCACATCTACCACTTGATACTCTTAATCTTCTTTTAAGTCCATCTAAATTGACAGGTTTAGGAAATGAGTTTAGAGCATCAATAATTTCACCTTTTGAAACAAATTCACATCTACATATAATTTCTCCATAATTATTATTTTTTTGAATAAAATTATCAGCCTCATTTTTATCCAAATCATTGATTTTTATATTTGGTTCAAGATAATCTTTAAAATTCTTTTTCTCATTAAGATTAATTTTTTTCTTGATAATTTCTGTAACCATTTTTGCAATTGCTGGTGCAGAAGTTAATCCTGGTGAATCAATTCCCTGAACTTGAACTATATTCTTACCATCTTCATATCCTATAATAAAATCTTTTGTTTTTGAAGAAGCTCTTACTCCAGCAAAATCTCTTATTATATATTGGTTAAAATCAAAATCAATATATTTATTAACCTTTTCAAGAATTTCCTCCTTTTCTTTTAAGTTTGATGAGGTGTTATAAAAAGATACCTTATGTGAGGTTGGACCAAGAAGAAGATTACCATGTGGAGTTGGAGAGACTGTAATACCTTTACCCATTTCTGTTGGAATTCCAAAAATTGGTCTACTTACCAAATTTTTTAGATTTTTATCTGTTACAAGATATTGCCCTCTTCTTGGGAAAATTAAATTCTCATCTTCTAAAAATTTTTTGCCAAAAAATCCGAGGGAATTGACAAAAATTTTTGTTTCAAAATCCCCCTTTTTTGTGATCAATTTAATGCTATCTTTTTCACTAATCAAATCAAAAATTTCACAATCTAAAATTACATCTCCACAATTTTCATATCCATTTTTAACTAAATTGAAAGTTGCAATAAATGGATCAATAATTCCTGCTTCTGAGCAAAATAACCCTTTTGTATAATCATCTCTTAAATTTGGCTCTAATTTTTTAATTCTCTCTTTTGATAAAATTTCTAATTCAACACTATTTTTCTGGCTATTTATGAAGAGCTCATTTAAAATTTCCTCTTCATTTTCATTATAAGCGAGAACTAAAACACCATTAAATTGTGATGGGATGTTTAATTTTTTAACTAAATCTTTCCAGATATGTTTTCCTAAAACATTCAGTTTTGCTTTTAAACTTCCTGGTATGGGGTCATATCCTCCATGAATTATTCCTGTGTTTGCAATTGTTGAACCAAAAGAACAGATATCTTCTTCTTTTTCAATTAAAGCTAATCTTAATTCATATTTTGATAATTCTCTAAAAATATTAGATCCAACAATCCCACCTCCTCCAACAATTACATCGTAACTTTTCTCCAACCAAGACTCCTACTGACTGCTTCTTTCCATTGTTTATATCTTTTATCAAACTCCTCTTTCTCTAAAGATGGTTTAAAAACTCTATCAATTTTAACAAAATTTTTTAAATTTTCATATTTTATAACACCTGCCCCTAAACCAGATAAGAGGAAAGCACCAAAAGCTGTAGTTTCTAAAATTTTTGGTCTTTCAACATTTATATTTAAAAAATCCGCTTGTTTTTGTAATAAGAAATTGTTTGTCGATGCACCACCATCTACTCTTAAAAGTTTAATTTTTTCTTTTGTCTCATTTTCCATCACATCAATTACCTCTTTTGTTTGAAATGCAATAGATTCAATAGCAGCTAATGCTATATGAGCTTTTGTTGTTTTTCTTGTAATTCCTATAATCAAACCTCCAGCATACATATCCCAATATGGAGTGCCAAGTCCAACAAAAGCTGGAACAAAATATGAACCATCTGTTGAATCAACACTTCTTGCGAGTTCTTCAACTTCCTCTGAACTATTTATTATTTTTAATCCATCTCTTAACCACTGCACAACTGCACCAGAAATAAAAACTGAACCTTCAAGAGCATAATAAACTTTTTCTTTTATACCCCATGCTATTGTTGTTAAAAGGCCTTTTTTTGAAAATATCTTTTTCTCTCCAGTATTCATTAAGATAAAACTACCTGTTCCGTATGTATTTTTTACCGTGCCCTTTTCTAAACAGAGTTGTCCAAAAAGTGATGCTTGCTGATCTCCAATTAGAGAAGTGATAGGAATTTGGCCTCCAATAATTTCTTTATCTGTAATTCCAAAAAGAGATGATGACATTTTAACATCTGGTAGAATGTTTTTTGGTATATCAAATTTATTTAAAATTTCTTCATCCCATTTCAAGCTATTTATATTAAACATCATTGTTCTACTTGCATTTGAGAAATCTGTTGAAAATGATTTACCTTTAGTTAATTTATATAATAAAAATGTATCAACAGTTCCAAATCCAACTTCACCTTTCTCTATTTTTTTTCTTAAATCTAAATTATTTCTTAAAAGCCATATCAATTTAGTCAATGAAAAATATGGATCAACAACAAGTCCTGTTCTTTTATGAATAAAATCTTCTAACCCTCTATCTTTTATCTCTTCACAAATACTATCACTTCTTCTACATTGCCATACTATTGCATTATGTAATGGTTTCCCAGTTTCTCTATCAAAAATAATTGTAGTTTCTCTTTGATTTGTAATTCCAATAGAAGTTATATCCTTAGGTTTTAAATTAAGAGATTCAAGAGATTTTTTTATTGTTATTAAAACAGAATCCCAAATTTCATCAGGATTGTGTTCAACCCATCCTGGATTAGGATAAATTTGTCTTAACTCTTTCTTTTCAACCCACTCTATCTCACCAAAATTGTTAAAAATTATGCATCTTGTAGTTGTTGTACCTTGATCAATTACAAGTATATATCTTTTCATCTAACCTCCATATATCCTATTATAAATCAATAACTTTATTTATAACTTTTCAAGTGAATGAGACAAAGGTGTCAGGCACCAAAGTCTCCTTAAAGATAGAAGTGTATGAACTAAAATGTTTACCTGTTGAGAATAATATCACTTTGCAATAGCAAATCTCTTGACAATATAAAAAATTTTGTTAATATAAATACAATAAATTAAAGTTATATAAATCTATAAGATTAAAGAGATATTACAGTAAAAATAAATTTAAAATTTTCAAAGCAAGGAGGTAGCGAAGAAACCAAAATTAAAAGAAAAAGACAATAAACTATGAGATTATCAAATTTAGGTTATAATGAAAATGAGTTATTGCAAAAAAAATAGTTGATATTAAATTAAATTTATTAAAAAAATTTTTTAATAAAAAAGAAAGGAGGAAAAATGAGTAAATTGAAGAAGTGCAAAAGTTTATTAATTCTAATTATCCTATCGTTAATCTTATCAATAGGAATAGTTACTGGGCCAATGATAGAGAATGTACAGGCAAACTCTGATAACAACTGGGTGTGGCAAAATCCTTTACCACAAGGAAATGATCTTTTTGGTATCTGGGGAAATTCCTCAAATAATGTCTTTGCAGTAGGAGGTGCTGGTACTATCCGTCACTATGATGGCAGTGACTGGACTACCATGTATAGTGGCACTTCATATAATCTTTATGGTGTATGGGGAATTAGTCCAAGTGATGTCTTTGCAGTAGGATATTCTGGTACTATCCTTCACTATGATGGCACTAATTGGAGTTCTATGAGTAGTAGTTTCACACGTGACTTTTATGGTATCTGGGGAAGTTCCTCAAATGATGTCTTTGCAGTAGGGTCTGCTGGTACTATCCTACATTACTATAATGGTAGTGATGGTCTTAAATGGTATTCTATGACCAGTGGTACTATAAAACAACTTAATAGCGTATGGGGAAGTGCTCCAAATGATATCTTTGCAGTAGGGAATGCTGGTACTATCCTACATTACTATAATGGTAGTGATGGCCTTAAATGGTATTCTATGACCAGTGGTACTACACAGTACCTTTGGGGTGTATGGGGAAGTTCCTCAAATGATGTCTTTGCAGTAGGGTCTGCTGGTACTATCCTACATTACTATGATGGTAGTGATGGCCTTAAATGGTATTCTATGACAAGTGGTACTTCAAAACAACTTAATAGTGTATGGGGAAGTTCCTCAAGTGATGTCTTTGTAGTAGGGTCTGATGGTACTATCCTACATTACTATAATGGTAGTGATGGCCTTAAATGGTATTCTATGACAAGTGGTACTTCAAAACAACTTAATAGTGTATGGGGAAGTTCCTCAAGTGATGTCTTTGTAGTAGGAGTTTATGACACAAT
>Ga0116148_1000166_pt1 | contig 84030 bp, 56 predicted proteins | sample AD_UKC055_MetaG_FD_89786 | JGI IMG/M metagenome (GOLD analysis project Ga0116148, IMG submission 89786) | Active sludge microbial communities of municipal wastewater-treating anaerobic digesters from USA - AD_UKC055_MetaG | ecosystem: Engineered > Bioreactor > Anaerobic > Digestate | place: USA...
GCGGGTCCTGGGGCTTCCGTTTCAACCACGTCGACGACAACGCCTCCATCTGGGTCGATTTTGACCGCAACGGCGTGTTCAGCCAGAGCGGCACCAACGGCATCGAGCGCATCTATTCCCGAGGGTGCTGCGCCGGCAGCGGCGACATCTACACCCTGACCAGCCTCACCGCGGGGACGACCTACAAGTTCGGCGTCGTCATGAGCGACACCGGAGGCGGCGGGGACTTCCGCGACATGGAGGTCAAGGCCCCCTCCGGTTCCTGGGTGGACCTTACCCCCTCCGCCCTGGGCGGACTGTTCCAGACGCAGGCCATCCCCGAGTGGATCGGCTCCAACGCCGTCGCCGTCACGGCCAACTCCGCCATCCGCATCGGGACTGACGTGCCCACCGCCAGCCTGGGCAGCCTGACGATGGCCGCCGACACGACCCTCACCGTCGACTCCGCCAGCAAACAGACCCTCGCCATCTCCGGCTCGACCACCCTCCAGGGCGGCACGGCCACGTTCAACCTGGCCAACCAGAGCGTCCTGGTCCTCAACAACGTGGGCGAGTCGGTGGCGTCGAACCTGACGGCCAGCGGCAACGGGACGCTTCGCCTGGCGACTGCCAACACCTACACCGGCGTGACCACGATCGCCGCCGGCGCCACTGTCGAACTCGGGAACAACGCCGCCCTCGGCGACGAGGCGGGCAAGACCGTCATCGAGTCCGGCGGGACGCTGGACATCAAGGGCTATCGCGCCGGGGCCAACGGCAACGAACTGGTCGAGGTCCAAGGCGCTGGCGTCGGCGGGCTCGGGGCGATCAAGAACACCGGCGGCGGCCAGACCAGCGCGTTCCGCCAGATCACCATGACCGGCGACGCGACGTTCCGCGCCGATTCCCGCTGGGACATCCGCAACACCGGCGGAGCGGCGACCTTCGACATGAACGGCCACACGCTGACCAAGGTCGGCGGCTCGGAGTTGTGCCTGGTCAACACCACCGTCGCCAACCCGGGCAGCGTGAACGTGAACCAGGGCATCTTCCGCATCGAGGGCTCGACCGTGTTCGACGGATCGGGCACGATCGCCGTCGCCGGCGGCGCGACGCTGGACTTCTACGCCAACACCGCCACGCACAGCCCGAACGTCACGCTGCAAAACGGGGCCAACCTGACCACCAACGGGAGCGGCGGGCCCACGATCTCGGGCGCCGTCACGGTCAACGGAACGGCCAACGTCGTCACCAACTACAACCTGACCCTCTCGGGACAGGTCAGCGGAGGCACGATCCAGAAGAGCGGCAACAACACGCTTATCCTGACCAATCCAGCCAACAACTTCTCTTCCGTCGTGCTGAATGGCGGCGCCGTTCGCATCGCCAACCCCGGCGCCCTGGGCAATACGACCAGCCTGAGCATCGACGGGGGGCAGGCCCTCGAGTTCGACGGAACCATGGCCGCCAGCGGCACGGCCCTGACCTCCATCGCCGTCAACGGCGGCAGCCTCAAGGCCGTCAGCGGCACGACCACGCTGGACGTGCCGATCAACGTAGGCCTCCAGAAGAACATCACCTTCGGCGGCGCCGGAAACCTGGTGGTAACCCAGGGCTTCGGCAATGGCGGCACTCCAATCTGGGCCGACATGCTCAACCACTATGGCTACCGCCGCGACACGGGCGACGCCGTCTTCAACCTCGACAGCAACGGCGGGATGATCAACGCCGGGAATCCCACCGCGCATCCGACCTTCACCGGTCAGGACCTGCTGATCGCCGGCCCCGCCGGGCGCGGGCTGAACTTCGACAGCGACCAGGATTTCATGTCCGCCGTCGGCGTGCCGAGCGACAACTACTCCAATCTCTGGATCGGACGCCTCCACGTCACCGCCGACACCCTCGGCACCTGGCAGTTCCGGGACGCCGACCGCGACGACTGGTCCGGGATCTGGTTCGACCTCAACAACAACGGGACCTTCGAGTCCACCGTCGCGGGGCTGGGCTCCAACCGCGGCGAGCAGCTCGCCTACAACGACCAGGGCGCCAAGAGCGTGAACATCACGACTCCCGGCGACTACCTCGTCGCTTTCACCCATCTCGAAGGCGGCGGCGGCTCCCGCATGGAATTCCGCTTCAAGTCGCCCACGATGGCCAGCGAGACCACCATCAAGCCGGGCGATCCCGCCCAAGCCGGGATCTGGCAGACCTTCCTGGGTGTCATCCCCAGCAACAACGTCGTCAAGAATGATACGGGTGTGCTGACGCTGGCAGGCGAAAACACGTTCGACGGCGCAGTCCAGCTGTCCGGCGGCACGGTTATCGCCGCCCATGACCGCGCCTTCGGCGTCGCAGGCGGCCATGTCCAGATGGCCTCCGGCACCTCGGTGGGCTTTGTCGGCGGCATCACGGTCGCGGGCGAGAACATCACCGGCGCCGACGGCCAGGCCGCCGGACAGAGCGGCACGCTGGTCAACGTCAGCGGCAACAACACGTTCCTGGGCGATATCTCGGCGTCCGAGGCACCCGTCCAACAGAAGCTCACGATCGCCTCGCAGTCGGGCACCCTCACGGTCGGCGCCGCCGGGGGCGGCAACAGTCTCAACCTCAACTTCAGCCAACTGGCTATGGACGGCCCCGGCGACATCGTCCTCAATAGCGACATCAGCGGCCGGAGCGGATCCAGCTACGGCGACGGCCTGCGCCACTACGGCTTCCATATCAACAATGACGGGCTGGCCATGGACCTGAACAACAATGCCGGCATGTACAACCTGGGCAATCCGCCCGCATTTACCTCCTTCTACGGTCAGGCCGTGCTGACCAGCGGGCCCGGCAACCGCGGGTTGGACTTCAACGACGACAACGACTTCATCAATACCGGCGCCATCGGCCAGGTGGACAACTACAGCAATCTCTTCGTCGGCTACCTCCACGTGGACGCAGCCACCGCCGGCGACTGGAACCTCCGCATCAACCAGCAGGACGACCCGACCGGCATCTGGATCGACCTGGACCGGGACGGCGTCTTCGAGTCCGCCACGGCGGGCCTGGGCAGCGACCGGGGCGAGCAGTTGCTCTGGAGCACGGTCGGCACGCGGACCGTCAGCCTGGCCGCTGGCGACTACCTGGTCGCCTTCACGCACCGCGAGGGCGGCGGCGGGTCCGGCATCGAGGCCCAGTTCCAGGCCCCGGGCATGAGCGCCCTGACCACGATCAAACCGTCCGACCCCGCCCAGGCGGGGATCTGGCAGACGCTGTTCACCCCGACCAACGATCTGACCAAGACCGGGACCGGCACGGCCACCCTGGCCGGCAACAACAGCTATGCGGGCCTGACCAAGGTGCAGGCCGGCACGCTGATCGCCGCCCACAACAACGCACTGGGCTCGACAGCCGCCGGCACGGTCGTCTCCGACGACGCCACCCTGGGCCTGCGCAACAACGTCACCATCGCCGGCGAGAGCCTGACCATCGGCGACATCGGCTCCTCCGGGCGGGGCGGCCTGCGGAACATCGCCGACACCAACACCTGGGTGGGCGACGTCACGGTGACGCCCAAGAGCGGCGGGCAGGCCGGCATCGGCAGCGACGCGGGCACGCTCACCGTCCAGGGCGGCGTGAACCTGGGCTACTCCAAGCTGATCGTCAACGGCGCGGGCGACACCGTCATCACCGGCGCGATCGGCGGGCTGGGCACGGGCGAACACTTCATCGCCGGCGGGCTGCAGGGGAACTACTACGATCTGACTTCGCAGGCGACGACGGCCCTGCTCGACCCGTTCAGCAATCTCACGTCGCTGACGCCCACCGTCACGCTGCTGACCCCGCGCGTGGATTTCGGCACGGACACCGAGACCGTACCTGGCGACGGGACCGTCCTGGACCGGGGCGGGACCAACGGCAACCTGTTCGGCGGGCTGGGCGTCAACGTCGGCACGGAGGATGTCGCCGGCCTGTGGACGGGATGGATCAACATCACCACCGGCGGCGCCTATACCTTCACCACCCGCAGCGACGACGGCAACGTCCTGTACGTGGACGGCTCGCTGCTGGTGAACAGCAACTACATGCAGGGCATGACCAACCGCAGCGGCACGGTCACGCTGACCCCGGGCCTGCACGAGATCACGCTGGGCTACTACGAGCGCGGCGGCGGGGCCGGCATGCAGCTCAGCTACGCCGGGCCCGACTCGCCTTCGCGCCAGATCATCGGCCCGGACGTCCTGGGCGAGCGCTACCTGGCGGACAACTCGCTGATCAAGCAGGGCACGGGCACGCTGAGCCTGAACGGCACGAACACCTATGACGGTCAGACCGTCATCGAGCAGGGCCGGCTGAACGTCAACGGCTCGATCGTCTCGCCGACGATCGTGCAGGCCGGCGGCGTGCTGGGCGGCACGGGCAGCGTGTTCAACACCGTCAGCGGCGACGGCCTGATCAGCCCCGGCACCAGCGCGGGCACGCTGACGATCAGCACTCTCGACCCCTCCGGCGGGATGGACTTCGGCTTCGAGTTCACCGAAGCCAACGTCGGACCCGCCGGCGTGAACGACGTGCTGGCGATGGGCGCCATGACCAATCCCCTGGGCGGCGCCAACACCGTCGGCATCTACCTGAACACGGCCGTCAACTGGGGCGACGTCTTCCTGGGCGGCTTCGCCATGCCCGGCCTGGACCTGACCATGCTGGCCGCCGCCGACTGGGAGTTCTTCGTCGCCGGCGACGGCAACGGATTGATCACGTTCGAGGGCAACCGCTACTACCCGCTGACGGGCTTCTACGGGCTGGACTGGCACGTCGGGGTGGGCGTCAGCGACGACATGCTGAGGCTGGACGTGCAGGCCCCCGAGCCAGTCACGCTGGCCTTGCTGGCCCTGGCTGCCGGCGGGCTGGGCGGCTACGTGCGGCGGCGTCGGGTCGCCTGACGCAAAGACAAGCCTGCCTGACAGGCTGAAGAGAAATAGAAAGGACCCAAGGGATGACCTTGGGTCCTTTCTATTTGTCCCTTGAGTCCCCAGGGCTTGTGGGGTCCGTCATGGTCTTCGCCTTGGCCTCGAACATCTCCAGCCAGCCCAGCGTGATGGCCTCGCCGATGCTCGCCTTGCCCTTGCGATACTGCTCGGGTGTCTTGCCCCAATAGAACCCGATCCACCCGCACGCGTGCTCCCGCGAGCGATCGAAGAACTCGCCCAGTTCCTTCGGGCCGCACTTCAGCGGGAAGGTCTCCTCGATAATGACGGGCTTTCCCGCGGCCGCGAAACCTCTGAGCGTCTCCATGGCGGCGTCGAGTTTGCCGGCCTCTGGGTACAGGTGCACGGCCACGAAGTCCAGGCCGGGCGTGACTTTCTCGGGAATGAAACCCGAACTCAGCCCCGGGCGGTCAAGGCCTGCCTGACCGGCAGGCAGGCTCCACGGCACCAGGCCCACGGTGACCAGGGCCTCTTTGTCTTTTCGCCGCACCGCCGCGGCCAGGCGATTGGTCCACCGGCGCGCGATCTCGTGTCGCGGCCGCCCGGCGGCCTCCAGCGCGATGAACTGGACGAAGTGCTTGCCGCCGAACGCCCCGGCCAGCCAGTCGTCGCGTTTACCCTTGCCGCCCGGCACGACAGGCTCGTTCATGAGGTCGTAGAAGAACACCGCCTTGCGCCCGGCGCACGCCCCGGCCACCGCCTCCCAGAACTTCTCCTGGGCGGCCCAGCGGGCGTCCTCGTCCAGCTTGTCGTACCACGCGGGCACGTCCTTCTTGTGGTAGCAGCCCAGCCCGGTGATGTCGAGGTACAGCCCCGTTCGCTCGGCCAACTCCACCAGCCGCACGAGTTGCTTGAGGGCGGCTGCGTTGGCGGTCCGAGGGTCGGTCATGAACTTGCCGAACTGCAAGTGGACGCGGACGACGTTGGCCCCCAGGGCCTTCATCTCGGCGAAGTCCTGCTCGACGGTCGCCCACTCTCCCTCCCAGTAGTCCTCGATCAGCCGCCCGTCGGCGTCGTGATCGTAGTTGAAGCCCCAGGGCGTAAAGCGCTTTCCCGAACCCTCCAGCACGAAGCCCTTCTTGTCCGCCGAAACTCGAACGCGCTCCAGCCTGGGCGGCCCTTCACCTTGGACCGCGCCGGAAATCAAGGCAAGCGCGAGAACCGCAAGACATGCTTGCCTGCTCCCCTCTCCAGGTCCCACAGGTTTCATGGCGTCCATCGTTCAGGACCCGCCGAATGACAACCAGGAACTAGTTCTGGCTCGCGTCCAGCGTCCGCAGGACGGCCAGGGCCAGGCGGTACTGTTCGGTGTAGCGCTCGCGGTTGACGGCCTGGAGCTGGTCCTTGTCGCTGTGGATGAGCTTGAGGTCCTCGCGGCGCAGGCTGCACAAGGTGAGGGTGGGCACGCCGGCCCTGATGAAGACGAAAGAGTCGCTGAGCCCTTCCTTCTGGGGTTCCGGATCGACGGGGATGTTGAGGTGCTTGGCCAGGGCCTGGGCCAACTCGACCAGGTCGCTGGAGGAGACCCGCCCGATGATGCGGGCCGGCGAGACCCCCAGCGAGTCCAGGCAGATCATGGCCTTCATCCGCCCGACCTGTCCCGGGGGAAGGCTGGCCAGGTAGTGCTTGGAGCCCACCAGCCCCGCCTCTTCGAGGTCAAAGCCGACGAAGACGAAAGTGAGAGCGGGCTTGTGGCGGGCCATCGCCTGGGCCAGGTTGGTGATGGTGCAGGCGCCGGTCCAGTTGTCGATCACGCCGGCGCCCTTGGGGACGAAATCGAAATGCGCCCCCACCAGGATCGTATCGCTGCTCTGCCCGGGGAGCGTGGCGATCACGTTGGCTGCGCCGGTCCGGCCGGGGATCTCCTGCTCGCGAATGTCGCTCAGCCCGGCCTGGCGGAACAGGTCGCCCAGGACGCGCCGGCGGTCCTTGCCCGCCGGGGCCAGCGCCAGCTCGTCCATCAGCTCGCCCTCGCTCACGGCGGAGTGTTCCACGTAGGCGGCCGCCTTCTTCAACTCGGCGGGCACGACCTGCTTGATCTTGCGCGTGGTGGGCTGGCTGGCCGGCGCTCGGGGCCCCTCACGGGTCGCGGGGGCGGTCGCCGGGCGGTCGGGCATGGCCCCCAGCGTCACCGTCAGCGTCTGATATTTCCCGTCGCGCCGGATCTCCACCTGGATCTTGTCGCCGACCTTGCGCTTCGAGACGAGTTCCAGCAGGTCGCTCTGGTCGACGATCCGCTGGTTCTCGGCCTTCACGATCAGGTCGCCGACTTTCATGCCCGCCTTGTCGGCCCCGCCGCCGGGCAAGACGCTCATGACCTTGAGCCCCTCGCTGACCGGCTGGAGCATGACCCCCAGGCAGGCCTGCTTGGGCGCCAGGCGGGTGACCACCGGCGTCTGCTGGCGGACCCACGCCTTCCACTGCGTCTCGATCTGCCCGAGGTCTTTTGCGAAGACCTTCTCCAGGGCCTTGATGCCGGTGCTGTCGTCCTCGAAGCCGTCGGTGTAGGCGTCGTAGAACGCCTTGAGCAGATCCCGGTCTTTGAGGAACATCATGATGTAGCGGGCCTGGCTGTATGAGACCAGGGCCGTTTTCATGAACTGCGGATGGCTGGCCCGGAAGAACTCGCTCCAGGGGATGGTCTGGCCCTTGTCCACCAGGTCTCGAATGATGTTCAGGCGGTGGTTGGGCTCGCACACGCTCTTGCCGTTGACGATTGAACTGCTCTCGAACAGGGTGGCCAGACCCTCGATCATCCAGATCGGGTGCTTCTGGCCGAGGGCGTCCTGGTCGGCGAAGTGCAGGGCGTGGGTGAACTCGTGGATCATCACCATGCCCACGCTCTTGCACACCAGGGTATGGGAGGGATGGTTGTAGAAACCGCCGATGGGCCCGGCCTTCCAGTCCTTGGGCACCACGACGATGATGTACTCCTCGATGTTGTTGCTGAACAGTTCGCCCCACAGGGCCCGGGCGTGGGCGACCAGGGCGGCCTTCACCTCGTCCAGCATCCGCCGGTCCACGTTGGTCGCGAAGACCATCCGGCTGGCATGGTCGACCTCGCAGATGTACTCGCTGCCCATCTTCTGGCGAAGCTCCGCGAGGATCTTATCGGCCCGGCCGCGGAGGATGTCGTCCTTGCGGGCCAGGAGCTGCTTGAACGTGCTGGTCCATCGCAGGGTGGTCAGGTCCGGGTCGTTCTCCATGTGGCGGAAGGAGGTGAAGCCCTTCTCGACGGCCATCGTCAGGCAGGCCAGGCCCTCGGGGATGTTGCCCAGGCGGGCGTGGGCGCAGGCCAGGTTGTACCAGGACGTATGGTTGTCGGGGTCGAGTTCCAGGATCTTGTGGGCCAGGTCGCGGGCCTTGTCGTATTCCTTGTTCTGGAAGTGGCGCTGGAGCGTCTGGGTCAGCGCGACGATCTTGCGCTGCTGGGCCGTCAACTCGCGCCTGGGGAACTGTGGCATGGCCATGGGCCGGCTGGCCGGGCGGGAGGTCGGCTGACTCGTCGGACGAGTCGACCCCTCGGGGGCGGGCTTGGGCTTGTCGGCAGGCTTGGGGGCCGGGGCTGGCTTTCCTCCGCGCAGCCGTTCCAGCAGCGCCTTGTAGGCCGTCAGCCCGCGGAGGGGGGCAAGGTCTTCATCCTTCTCGATGTGGTCGGCGTCGCGGAAGCCCAGTTCCGTCGCTTTGACCAGGCTCTTCATGGCGTCGGCGGTCTTGCCTGTGCGGCACTGGGCGCAGGCCAGGTTGTACCAGGCCAGGGGATGGTTCGGCGCCAACTTCACCATCCGCTCCAGCAGGCTCAGGGCCTGATCGTACTTCTTGGCTGTAAAGGCCTCGATGACCTGGCGGTGCAGGCGGCCAAGCTCCTGGGCCTTCTCCTGCTCGGACATGGGCTTGTCCGCGGGCTTGGGCTGCGGCTTGGGCGGGTCAGCCGGCTTGGGCTTGTCCGCGGGTTTGGGCTGCGCCTTGGGCGGATCGGCCGGCTTGGGCTTGTCCGCGGGCTTGGGCTGCGCCTTGGGCGGATCGGCCGGCTTGGGCTTGTCCGCGGGCTTGGGCTGTTCCTTGGGCGGGTCAGCCGGCTTGGGCTTGTCCGCGGGCTTGGGCTCGACAGCCTTAGGTTTGTCCGCGGGTTTGGTCGTGGGGCTTGCCTGCTTGCCGCCAGGCAGGTCAGGGGCCGCGACCGCCAAAGAGAACACCAAAGACAGACACACCGATGCCGCTGCCCAACCAAACCACGAGCGCATAAGATTTCTCCAGGGCGCACAAACCGGTGCGCCGCCTTTAGGGCCTAAGACGCACGCGGGACGCGCTACCTGTCACTGTAGCGGAAATCGCCCTGCAAGAACAGTTTTTCATTTCGCGTCCGCTGCGCCGCCCGACAGCGACCTGTCCCCATGCAGTCGGTCAAGAAACGTCCCCAACGGGCTGCCAGGTGAAGGCCAAAAACGAATAACCTCCCTTGCATGAGCGTTAACCTTCCAGAACGAGTCCATCAACGACCATTCACCTGCCCGCAGGCAGGCCCGGGAGAGATCATGGCGGCACACGTCGGTTTGGTTTTGCGCATTTCCACGGTCTGGCTCCTCGCGGCGCTGACGGCCGGCCCAACCGTCCTGCGCGCCCAGGAGGAAATGGACGCCGCGGGCAAGAAGCTGTTGGCGGCCAGCGGCTACTACGATCGCGGGTTGTACAAGCCCGCCGCCCAGGAGTTCGCCGAGTTTCTCGCCCAGTACCCCAAGCACGCCCAAGCCACCAACGCCCGCTACGGGCTCGCTGTCTGCCGCTATCGCCTGGCCGACTACGGCCAGGCCGCCAAGCTCCTGGGCGACCTCCTCAAGGACAAGTCCTTCACGAAGCGGGACGAAGCACTGGCCGTCCTGGCCCACTGTCATATTCAACTCAAGCAGTACGAGCCCGCCTTGGCAGCGCTGGACGAGATGGCCTCCCGCCACAGCGACAGCCCTCACTTCCCCGCGGCCGCCAACAACCGTATCCAGGTCCTCTACTTCATGGGCCGCAAAGACCGCTGCCTGGCCGCCGCCCAGCAGTTCCTGGCCAAGTTCCCCGATTCGGGCCTGGCGCCGGCGGCCCGCTACTACGAAGCGCTGGCCCTGGCCGGCCTGGACCGCCATGAGGAAGCCGCCGCCTCCCTCCAGAAGCTGCTGGGCGAAAAGGCCAACCTGCCCTTCGAGGGCGAGGCGCTGCTGCTCTGGGGCCAGTGCCTGGAAAAGCAGAACAAGCTCGCCGAGGCCTGCGAACTCTACAAGCGACTGGCCAGAATCTCCCCGTCGCGCGGAACCTACAGCCTGGGCCTGGCGCTCTACCGAATGGGCAAGTTCGCCGACTCCGCCGCCGCCCTCCGCCCGCTGGCCTCCAAGAGCGACGACCCCCTCCAGGCCCAGGCCCGCCTGCAACTGGGCCTGTCCCTGCTGGCCGACAAGAAGACCTCCGACGCGCGCGCCTTGCTCAAGGACATCGCCGCGGGCGACACCGCCCGCTCGGCCGCCGCCGGCTACGCGCTCGCCCAGTGCGACATCGCCGACAGCAAGTACGAGCCCGCCCTGGCCATTCTCGACAAGCTCCTCCAGGCCAAGCCCGCCAACTCGATCGACCTCCTCCGCGATCGCGCTTTCTGCCTGATGAAGCTCGAGAAGTACGACCCGGCCGCCGCCGCCTACGACGCCTACCGCCAGGCAGCCCGCGAGCAGAAGGACCCTCCGGTCCAGCCGGACGACCTGGCCCAGGCCCTGTACCATCACGCTTTCTGCCTGCACAAGCTCGGCAAGTACGAGGCCAGCAACACGCTCTGCCAGCAGGTCCCCGCCGATTCCGCTCTGGCCACGTCCGCCGGCGAGCTGACGGCTGAGAACTTCTTCCTGTTGGGCAAGAACGATCAGGCCGCCCAGGCCCTGGCCCGCATGGCCCAGTCGGCTACCTCCGAACCGCAGAAGCTCCGCTACGCCCTGCGCCTGGGGCAGTGCGCGTACCTCGACAAGAACTTCGAGCAGGCCGTCGGGCATCTCAAGACGGTCGTCGAGAGCCGCCAGGCCGCCGAAGACCCCGCCCTGCGCGAGGCCCTCTTCCTCATGGGCGACTGCCTGCTCCAGTTGAACAAGCCCGACGAGGCCGCCAAGGTCCTCGACCGCTACTGCAAGCTCTCCAAGACCCCCCGCGACGAGGCCCTGTACAAGCTGGCGGCTGCCCAGGCGCGGGCCGAGGACTTCGACGACGCCGACAAGACCCTTCAGCGCCTGGCCAAACTGCCCGCCGATTCGCCCTGGGTGCAGCGGGGCCTGCTGGACCACGCCCAGATCCTCTACAATCGCAAGCAGGCCAAGAAGGCCGCGCCCGTGCTGGCGGCCCTGCTGGCGGCCAAGCCGGCCGACGACCTGCACGCCCAGGCCCTGTACCTGCAGGGGTGGATCGACTTCGACGCGCGTTCGTTCGACTCGGCCGCGGCGAAGTTCGCCTCGCTCGCCGGACAGTTCCCCAAGCACGCGCTGGCGGGCGACGCCCGCTACCAGCAGGCGCTGGCACTCAAGGAGGCGGGCAAGAACGAGCAGGCCGTCGCCCTGCTCGAAGGCTACCTCAAGGACTTTCCCCAGGGGGCTCACGCCCAGAACGCCCGCCAGCTCATCGGGGCCAGCCTGGCCCAGATGGGCAAGGGCGACGAGGCCGTCAAGCGCCTCTCGGCCATGGCCGCCGACCGATCCTCCGTCAGCGAACAGGTGCTCTACCAGCTCGCCTGGGCCCAGCGACGAACCGATCAGAAGGACGCCGCCGCCGCCACCTACCGGCGCATGCTCACCGAGTACGCCGACGGCAAGATGGCCATCGCCGCCCGGGCCGAGTTGGGCGATCTGCTGCTGGCCCTGGACAAGCACGCGGAGGCGGCGGCTGTGCTCGAACAATGCCTGGCCGCCAAGGACGTCGAGCCCGCGCTGGCCCTGGGCGCCCGCTACCGCCTCGGCGCCTGCTACGCCAAGCTCGACCAGCACGACAAGGCCGCCGCCGCCTTCCTCGCCTTCGCCGAGGCCAGCGACGATGCCGAGATGGTCCCCTCGGCGCTGTACCAGGCGGCCGTATGCCTGGCCCAGTGCAACAAGTTCGCCGACGCCCGCAAACCCCTGGCGACGCTGCTGGCCAAGTACCCCAGGCACGAGCTTACGCCGGCCGCCCAGCTCAAGCTGGGCGAGGTGCTGGCCGAGACGGGCAACTACGAGCCCAGCGCCGAGGCCTACCAGGCCTACCTCCAGAAGTTCCCCAAGGGCAAGTTCGTTCACCTGGCCCAGTTCGGCCTGGGCTGGTCGCTGGAGAACCGCAAGCAGTACGACCAGGCCCGCGCGTGGTACCAGAAGGTCATCGCCGCCCACAACGGCCCGACGGCGGCCCGAGCCCAGTTCCAGATCGGCGAGACCTATCTCGCCCAGCAGGACTTCGAGAAGGCCGCGGCTGAACTGCTGAAGGTGGACATCGTCTACGCGTATCCCGAGTGGTCGTCGCGGGCGTTGCTGGAGGCGGGGACGGCCTTCCGCCAACTCAAGCAGTTCGACCAGGCCCGCCAACAGTGGACGCTGTGCACCACCAAATACAAGGACCGCCCGGAGGCGGCCCTGGCCCGCAAGTATCTCGACGCCCTGGCCAAGGAATCCAAGTAATCGCCGACGAACGGCCCGCCGACAGGCGGGTCGTACAACCGAACACCCGCAAGAAGGAGATGCCCACGTGAAGCGCTCCAGCAAACTGTTGACGTTCCTCCGCCGCCTGCCCCCCTACCTGGTGCTGGCCCTGGTGGTGGCGGCGGCCGGCCCGTACTGCGCCGCCCAGGCCGACAAGGCGGGCGCCCCCGCCCCGGGAGGGACCGCCCGGCCCGAAGCCGATAAGGCGGACGCCACGCCGCCCTCGATGTCCATGCTCGAACTCTTCGAGCGAGGCGGGTGGTTCATGCTGCCGATCGTCCTGGCCAGCCTGGTGGGCCTGGCCCTGATCATCGAGCGGCTGATCTCGCTGCGCAAGGACAAGATCATCCCGCCCCGACTGCTGGATCAGCTCAAAGACACTTACAAGCCGGGGCAGGAGGACCGCTCGGCGGGGCTGAACTACTGCCACGCCAACGCCTCGCCGCTGGCCCGCGTGCTGGCGGCGGGGATCGGCAAGATGCACCGCGACGAGCAGACCGTCGAACAGGCCATCGAGGACGCCGGCGCCAACGAAATCGCCAAGCTCAAGCGCAACCTCCGCGGGCTGTTCGCCGTCGGCAGCATCGCGCCCCTCCTGGGCCTGCTGGGCACCGTCTCGGGAATGATCAAGGCCTTCCAGGTCGCCAGCGTCAAGGGCCTGGGCAAGGCCACGTCGCTGGCCCAGGGCATCTACGAGGCCCTGGTCACCACCTACGCCGGGCTGCTGGTGGCCATCCCCGTGCTGGTCTTTTACTACTACTTCCTGGGCAAGATCGACCGCATCGTCTCCGAGATGAACGACCTGTCGATCGAGTTCGTCGAGCACTACATGGCCGAACCGGCCAAGGCCTAGTGAGCGCCCGCTACCGAGAACTACCATGCGAATCCGCGACGCCAACACCGACGAAGAAAACGCCTTCAACATGACCCCGCTGATCGACATGGTCTTCCTGCTGCTGATCTTCTTCCTGGTGGCCACCACCTTTGCCCAGGAGGAGCGCGAGCAGGACATTCAGTTGCCCGCCACGTCGACCATTCAGCCGCTGTCGGCCCCGCCGCAGCAGGTGATCGTCAACATCGCCCCCGACGGCTCGATGAAGATCGGCGGGCAGGACTACACCATGGCGGGCCTGTCCGTTCTGCTCCAGCAGATGGTGAAGGACGACCCCAGCCGGGAAGTGCTGATCCGCTGCGACGAGAGCGCGTTCCACCGGTACTTCGCGGCCGTGGCCAACGTCTGCCGGACCAACGGCATCGGGCAGCTCAAGATCGGATACGTGCTGGATGCGCCGACGGCGCAGAAGGTGCAGCCGTAAGAAGCCGGCAGCAGGAAGACGACCGGCGACATGACCAGCCTGTCCGACCGCAGGCGGGCTCGACAGTGATGGGATGCTGACATGACCCAGCAATCGACAACCTCCAATGCGTTCCGTCCGCCGGGGACCAATCGCAAGTGGATCCCGGCGGCGATCGCCACCGCGCTGATGCTGGCCTTGCTGACGGCGGGCGTGGTGGTGTGGCTGCGCGGCAGGCAGGTCTGGACCGACGACCAGACCCTTCGCGTCCAGGATCGGCAGGCCCACCTCCGCCAGGTGCTCTGGAGCGAAGGCAGCCCCATCGAGGGCGACCTGAACTCCGCCGACCAGGAATACGAGCCGGCCGCCCCGAACGAAGGGGCGGAACTGTTCTTCGTTCGCGGCCTGCCCGGCAAGGGGGCCGACCTCTACGTCTCGACGCGGCGCGAGGGCAAGTGGTCCTCGCCAACGCCTCTCAAGGAAGTCAACACCCCGCACGACGAACTGGGCCCGCGGCTGACCCCCGACGGGCGATTTCTTTTGTTCTACTCGGACCGTCCGGGCGGGCTGGGCCAATACGACCTGTGGGCCTGTCCACGAGAGAACGGGCGGTGGGGCCGGCCGTTCAACCTGGGCCCCAACGTCAACAGCCCGTACAACGATTACAGCCCGGCCCCCAGTCCCGACGGCAAGCGGCTGTACTTCGCCACCAACCGCAAGGCGGCGGCCAAACAGGAGGGCGTGGCCTGGCGGGCGACGATCCGCGAGGCTGCCCTGGGCGACTACGACCTGTTCGTCTGCGACATGCACGCGCCGCCCGCCGCCAAGGGACAGAAAGCCGAGCCGTCGACCCAGCCGGGCGCGGCGCTCTCGATGTCGCCCGCGCTGGAGTTGGTGGGCGTGAACACGCCCTGGCACGACGGGGCGTGCAGCGTTTCGCCCGGGGGCGACTTCCTGTATTTCGCTTCCAATCGTCCCGGCGGCCAGGGCGGCTTCGACCTCTATCGCTGCCGGCTCCACGAGGGCGTCTGCGAGCGGGTCGAGAACCTCGGCCCCCAGATCAACACCCCGCACAACGACACCGACCCCCAGCCGGTGATGGGCGGGTTCACCCTCTACTTCAGCAGCGACCGAGAGCAGTCCCAGGGCGGCTACGACCTCTTCCAGTCCCACTCGCGCGAAGTCTACGCCCTCCGCGAGCCGCGCCCGCTGCCCCAACTCGGCTGGAGCTGGTACGCCCTGCTGATCGCCCTGGCATTGCTGATCCCCCTGCTGCTGTGGCTGCGGGCGGTCGGCTATCGCCATCTCAGCCTGCTCCAGAAGTGCCTGGCGATCTCGCTGCTGATCCACCTGCTGCTGACGGTGCTCTTCAGCACCGTCATCCTGACGCAGAAACTGGTGGAGTACGTGGCCCGCGAGGCGGGCATGACGGTGGCGGTCAATCTGGACCTCTCGCGCCAGGTCGAGGTCAGCCTCCAGGTCCGCAAACAGCTCACCGACCTGCCGGTGAACCAGGCCGCCCCCGACGAGATCCGCCAGGTCGAGCTGCCCGCGCCGCCGAAGGTCCAGCCGCAACTCGCGCCGCTGAACGTGCCCGCCGCCCAGGTCCAGCCGGCTTCGTTCACCATTCAGCCGGAGGCGCCGAAGCTCCAGACGCCCCGCCCGGCTGAGGCGGTCTCCCTGCCCCAACCGGAGCTGCTGGCCCAGGCGCCGCAGATCCAGATCCAGCTCCAGCGCCCCGTGCGCCAGGACGAACCGCCCCCGCCGCCCGCCCCGACGGCGGTGCGGGAGCTGGCGGCCAAGCCCGTCGAGGCCCCGCCCGCGCCTGACCGCCCGGTGCTCAGGCCGGCCCCGATCGTGCCGGTCGCCAGCGTCGAGCCCCAGCCGACCTTCGAGCCCGTGCTGCTGGCGCCGCGTTCCGCCCTCCAGCCGCGCCCGCAAGACGCACAGCAGCCCCGACCCGTCGAACTGATGGCCGCGGCGGTCGCGCCGGCCAGCCCCGTCCAGCCGACCACCCAGCCCGTGCGAGCCGCCGAGGCCAGGCCCGACGCCCAGCCCGCGCCGCCTCAACCTATCGAGATCGCCCAGGCCCCTGCCCAGCCGTTGCCCACCTCCGGGCCCGGGCCCAAGACCAACCCTTCGCCCCAGGCCTTGCCCGCCGCCCAGGTCGTGCCCCACTCGGCGGTCACGCTGGCCGACGTCCGCCGCCAGGCGCCCGCTCCGCCGAGGGAAACGCAACTCGCCCTGGACGTGCCCTCGTTGAGCGAGTCGATCCGCATCCAGTTGCCGGTCGCGGCCGCGCCCGCCCAGCCCGCGCAAAACGTCCCGCCGCCCGTCGTGGCCGCGGGAGTGGCCGCCCCGCGACCGATCGAGGCCAAGGCGGTCTCCCTGACGCCCGCCGAGCGGCCTTCCCAGACCGCCCAACCGGCCCCGGACGTGCCAGCCAGCCACCTGGCCCGCACGTCGATGATCCGCGATCCGTTGGGCAGCATCCCCCGCGCCACCTCCATCGACGTTCCCGTCGAGACGCCCATGGAAGTCGCCTTCGTCACACCCATCACTGCCCCCATCGGGCCCGGCCGGCTGGCCTCGCCCGAGTCGCTCTTCCAGCGATCATTCGAGCAGCGGCAGAAGCTCATCCGCGAGATGGGCGGCTCGAAGGAAAGCGAGGAAGCGGTCGGTCGGGCGCTGGGCTACCTCGCCCGGCACCAGCAGAAGGACGGGGGCTGGCCTGCCGGCGGGCGAGGAGGCGGGGGCAAGGGCAGCCGGGGCCGACCTCACATGGCCTTGACGGGCATGGCGACGCTGAGCTTCCTGGCCAGCGACCACACACACACCAAGCCGGGCCCCTATCGCGAGGTGGCCTCCAAGGCGGTGGAGTATCTGCTGTCCAAGGCGAAGGACAACGGCGACCTTCGTGACGGCGGGGACATGTATTGCCAAGCCATCGCCACGCTGGCGGTCGCCGAGGCGGCCATCATGACCGGCGATGATCGCTGCCGCCAGATGGCCCTGAAGGCAGCCGACTTCATCGTCCGGTCCCAGAACCGCCAGACCGGCGGGTGGCGATACGACCCGGGCGATCCGGGCGACACCAGCGTGGTCGGCTGGCAGGTCATGGCGTTGCACAGCGTGGAGATGCTCGGCTATCGCATTCCGCAGGAAGTCCGCGACCGGGCGTTCCGCTGGCTGGACCATGCCTCGGTGCCCCCGCTGCGGATGCTGGCCGGCTACCAGGGGCCCAACCCCCTCCCGTCGATGACCGCCGAGGCCGTCTTCACCCGCATCCTGCTGGGGCAGCGCTTCAGCCCCCAGCAGGAGCAGGCGGCGGCCGACTACATGCTCAAGAACCCGCCCGGGCAGGGACAGAAGCATTACTACTACTGGTACTACGCGACGCTGGCCCTGTCGCAGATGCGCGGCGAGGCGTGGGAGAAATGGAACAACCAGATCCAGGAGTTCCTTCGCCGCACCCAGCAGCGCGGGGGCGAGGAGGACGGATGCTGGGACACCAACAGCAAGTACGGCAGCCGCGGGGGCAAGGTCTACACCACGGCCATCAACGCCCTCACGCTCGAGGTGTACTACCGCTACCTGCCCATGTACAAGGCCAAGTGATCGCCCGCGGGCTCACTGGTTGGCCAGCCGGCTGGCCAGGCGGACCAGGGCGTCGGACTTGTCGTAGGGGTCGAGGTGGACGTTCACGATGGAGAAACTCCCCAGGTGCGTCCTTGCCTGCGCCAGGGAGCATTCCAGGTCGCCCTCGGTCCGCACCTCCAGGCCCTGCCCGCCGCGCAGGACCTGCGTGACGGCCTGATACGACCATTCGTGGATGTCGTTGAACGGACCGTCCTGGATGAACCGTTCGGTGGTGTAGCCGCGGTTGTTGAGCACGAAGACGATCGGGTTGAGCCCGCAGCGGACGATCGTGGACAACTCCATGCCCGTCATCTGGAACGCCCCGTCGCCGACGAAGACGATCGGGCGCAGCCGCCGGTCGCGGATCTGGGCGCCCAGGGCCGCCGGGATGCCGAAGCCCATCGACGTGTAATAGGCCGGGCTGATGAACTCGGTGCGACGGTGGATGGTCAGGTCGGCTGCGCCGAACAGGCTGTCGCCGATGTCGCTGATGACCACGAAGTCGTCCTCGAGGAACTCGTTCATGCGGGCGAAGAACCGCCGGACGGTGATCGGCCTGCTCTTTCGAGGGGTGTATGGTCGGGCCGACACTGCGGGGGCTTTCTTCTGTCGCCGTCTGGAGCGGGGCAGTTGGCGGATCAGTCCGCGGAGGAAGTCGCCCAACTGGACGCCGTCGAAGTGGTGGTGCTTGATGGCGATCTGCTCGCTGGTGGCGTTGATGGTTCGCGACACGTCCAGGTGGGCGGTGAAGACGCCGAGATTGATGTCCGTCATGAACGCGCCCAGGATGAGCACGCAGTCCGCCGACTCGACGGCCCGCCTGACCTCTTCCCGGCCCATCGCTCCCTCGTAGATGCCCAGATACTGCGGGTGGCGCTCGGAGATGACGCTCTTGCCCAGCAGCGTGGCCGCCACGGGGTAGCCGCTCTTGTCGACCAGGTCCAGCAGCAGGTCCTGCAGGCCGAAGCGATGGATCTCCACGCCCGCCAGGATGACCGGGCGGCGGGCGCGGCGGAGCATCTGGGCGGCCTCGGCGACGGCCTCGCCCAGGCTCGCCTTGTCGCTGGGCGGGCTGGAGACGTCCAGGCGGGCGGGCTTGGCGCAGGGACGGTCGCACACGTCGGTGGGCAGCTCGATGTACACCGGGCGCTTGGTCCGCAGGCAGGCCGCCAGCGCCTGGTCGATCTGGGCGGGCGCGCGGGCCGGGTCGTTCAGCACGGCGGTGGCGGCCGTGACCTGCTCGAAGATGAGCGCCTGCGTGTTGAAGTCCTTCACGCGGTGGTGCAGCAGGGGCGAGCGGACCCGCCGCCGCATCGCGGGCGAGCCGCTGATGACCACCAGGGGCGACTTCTCCGCGTACGCGCCGGCCACCGCGTTGATGGTGTTCAGTCCGCCCACGCAGTAGGTGATGCAGACCGCCCCCAGACCGTTCACCCGGGCATAGGCGTCGGCTGCGAAGGCCGCCCCCGCCTCCGTGCACGTGCCGACCACGCCCATGGAACTGCCCAGCAGCAGCTCGTAGAAGCCCAGGACGTAATCGCCGGGAATGCCGAACACGTGCTTGAGCCCGCACTGTTCCAGCCGGCGAACCAGGTATCGACCGACCGTCATCGACTCCGCCATGCGCGTTTCCTTTCGCCCCCTCGCCAATTGCAGGCGCTGCCGCCCCAACGCCGGCGCAGCGTCACTTCCTGGTGCGTTCGCAGCCCTTGAGGATGGCGTCGGCCCATCGCTGGGCGTGAATCTTCAGACCGGCCTCGCTGAAGTGCACCCCGTCGTGGCGATTGGCCTTGCCTAGCAGGTCGTCGGTGACCGGCCCGGGCAGGCAGATCTTCGACTCCCAGAGCAGTTTCTGTCCCTCCGCCACCGGCGCCTCCTGCTCCCGCGTCGAGCCGGGATGGAAGGACGCCTGGGCGACGAACCAGTCTACGTCGTAGCTGATATCCTTGCGCATCGAGCGGATCACCGTCGACAGGCGATCGCGGTATTGCTCGGCCGTCGTCCTGGCCAGCGAGTCCGACTCCCCCTGGTGCCACAGTACGGCCCGCACGCCGCGGGGGCCGAACTGCTTGACCCGCTCGACGAGCGTGGCGTATTGCTTGTGCTTTGCGTGCGGAAGCCACATAGCCACCGGCGTGTAGGTCAGCGTGGCCGAGCGAAACGCCACGGGCACCTTCCACCTCTGAGCCAGCAGGTCGCCCAGCAGTGCCCAGGGCGACCCGCCCCCGCCGAACCCGCCCGGGATCGGATCGCGGGCCGGCACGAAACTCTTGCCGTCAAAGTACACCACGCGGTCGTCCCGGGCTGACTGGCGCTTCTGTCCGAAGTTGGCGGAGTTGGACTGCCCCGCCGTCACGAAGACCTCACCCACGCCCACCTTTCCGACCACGCCCCGCGCCAGCACGCTGCGGCCTTTCATGGCCCGCACTTCGAGCTTGTACCATCCACCAGGCGAGGCGGGCAGTTCGCCCGAGACAAGGCCACTGGGCCCCCGTTGCGGCGAGAGGAGCATCCAGTCGGTCGCCTTGCCGGCGTAGGTTGGACTGGCCAGGCTCAGGCGAGCCTCCAGGCCGTCGGCGCCTTCCGGCGGGGTGCAGACGATCAGGATCGCGCCCGACTCGAGACTGGCCCGCTGGAATACCTGGCATTCCGTCGGCGTCGACAAGGACAGGGCTGCCGGGTCCGCCGCCAGGACCGATGGACCACAGAGGCCAAGGACAATCAGACAGGCGAAGATCAGTGCTCGATGCGCTCTCAATGGTCATTCCTTCGGAGAGGATTCGGTCCCTTCGACCAAGCCGCATTGTACAAGAAAAAGGGAGATTAGCACCCTGTCTCGTGCCATAATCTGCCGGACGAGAAGGACCTGGTTTTCCCGGAAGGCGAGCCTATGAACAGGTTGTTTCTGTGGACGTTCGCGGCAATGGCGATGGTGGCTGCGGCCGACGCGGGGGCGGCGGATAAAGCCGATCCGCCCCAGCCCTCTTCTCGCACGACGCGCCAGGTCCAGGGCTGGACGGTGCTGGTGGACGACCGGCTGCTGGCGGCGCCCAACGAAGCCCTGGGCACCAAGGCCCTGCGGGTGCTGGAGGCCAAGCTCTCCGACATCCGCGCGGTGGTGGCCGAGGACCGCCTGGCCAGGCTCCAGGGCGTCCGCATCGTGCTGGACCTCACCTGCGGCAAGCTGGGGTGCATGCAGTACCACCCCAGCGCAGACTGGCTGAAGAAACACGGCTACTCCGCCGACCTGGCCAAGTGCGTCCACATCCCCGAGGCAAAGGACCTCGTCTCGGTCCGCAACGTCAACGAGCAGCCGTGGGTCGTCCTGCACGAACTGTCCCACGCCTACCACGACCAGGTGCTGGACTTCGACGAGCCCCGAATCCTCCGGGCGTGGCAGCGATTCAAGGCCAGCGGGCATGGCGACAAGGCGCTGCTCTACAACGGCAAGCGGGTCCGCCACTACGCCCTGACCGACCAGAAGGAGTTCTTCGCCGAGATGACCGAGGCGTACTTCGGCATGAACGACTTCTTCCCCTTCAACCGGGCCGAGCTGCTGACGGCGGAACCGGAAATCCACGAGCTGATGCAGACGATCTGGGGCCCGGTGCCAGGCGCCCGCCCGCGGACCAGGCCCCAGCCGAAGAGCACGACACGACCCCGGTAACGCAGGCGTTCCTGCCTGCGATTCCAGGACCCTGTGCGCACACAAGCGCCTGTCCCGAGCCCTCCGTTCTGTGGCGGGGGGCAGTTTGACGCTATGCTTGCAAACGCCTCTGAATCTGCCTGTCGCCAGGCGAGTCTCAGGCAGGTGCCTGGGTTACCGGCCGTACAATGACCTGGGGGTGACGCGCATGAAGAAGGTGCAGATCAAGCGGGTGTACGACAAGCCTTCGCCGCGGGACGGCACGCGGGTGCTGGTGGACCGCGTCTGGCCCAGGGGCATGAAGAAGGACAAAGCCCACATCGACCTGTGGCTGAAGGACGCGGCCCCATCGGCCGACCTGCGGAAGTGGTTCGGCCACCATGTGGCCAGGTGGAAGGACTTCCGCCGCCGCTACGCTGCCGAGTTGGACAAGCACCCGAACGCCATGGACGAACTCCGCCGCCTGGCCGACAAGCACACACTCACGCTGATATTCTCGGCCCGGGACGAGGAACACAACAATGCCGTGGTCCTGCGGGAGTATCTGGCTGGGGAGAATTGAACGCGAACAAAATGATTCCACGACTGCCGCCGCCAACTATAATAGAGGCGGTAACACCCGGAGACGATGATGACGTACCGCGGGCGAGTAAAAGACGGCATCGTAGTGGTGGAAGGACCGGAGTGCCCCCCCGAGGGAGCGCAGGTCAGTATCCGCGTCCTGAAGGGGCGCCGCAGGAAGCAGCGGAAACCGTCGTCCATGTACGAGCACTACAAATCAGTGATCGGAACGGCCAAGGGACTGCCCCCGGACGCGTCAGTGAACCATGACCATTATCTCTACGGGCTGCCCAAGCAGAAATGAAATGCGTCTTTGCGGACACCTCGTACTACATCGCCTTGGTCAACCCTGACGACTGCGCCCACGATAAGGCTGCAAGATGGCTTCTGGGGCAAACGGGGCGGGTGAAGACAACGGAGTATGTCTTGCTGGAAGTTGGGAATTCGCTTTCCAAAGTGATCGACAAACCCGCGTTCGCCAGACTCATCGACCGCATAGGAACGGATCCCGCGACAGAGGTGATCCCGGCAAGCCTTGATCTGTTCGACGCGGGCTGCAGGTTGCACAGAAAGAGGCTCGATAAAGACTGGTCCCTCACCGACTGCATATCCTTCGTCGTGATGCGGCGGGAAGGATTGAAGGAAGCGCTTACTGCCGACAAGCACTTCGAACAGGCAGGCTTCACGAAGCTCCTCTAAGCAGTCTCAAGGCAGCACATGAATCCCGTGCCCGGCCGGCAGGTGGATAGGCTTGTCGTTGCTGGCCCACGCGACCTTCTTGTCTCGCGAGAACTCGATGAAGCCGACCTTGCCCCCGGCGTTGCAGCAGAAGATATTCCCGTTGGGCAGCACTTGCAGGCCCGCCAGCCATCGCACGCCCAGGTCCGGGTAGTCCTTGCCGTCCAGCGACCAGACGACCTTGCCGGCCTTGTCCAACTCGACCAGGTGCGTCTTGCCGCTGGTAAGCGTGTGGCCGTTGGGAAGGCGGCAGACGGAGAACGGGGGGAAGGGCACGGTCATCTCCCGCACGAACCTGCCCTGGGGATCGTACTCGCGGATGGCCTTGGCGGACTCCTCGGCTACCAGGATCGTCCCGTCGGCCAGGGCGCGGGCGTGTCGCATGCAGCTATGCCCGGGCGCGTTGCGGAGGCGGACCTCGCGGACGATCTTGCCGGCTGGGCTGACGATGAGCACCTTGCCCTGGCTGGCGGCGCCGATCAGCGTGTTGCCGTCGGCCAGCCGCTGGCAGGCCCAGACCTGGCCCTTGGTGTCGAACCGCCAGACCACCTTGCCCGCGGGGTCGACCTCCATGACGCCGCTCGGGTTGTCGTGGCCCTTGGGGTCGTACTTCTCGTTGAAGGCGAACAGGACGTTGCCGCCGGGCAGTTGCCACACGTCGCGGCTCATCGGTGCACGGAAGGACCAGTCGATCTCACCCTGGCGGTTGAAGCGGAGGATCCACCCGCCGTCGCCCTCGGCTGCGTAGAGGAAGGCGGGACACGGCGTCTTGAGCGGGGCGGCCAGCGCGGGGCGCGCGGGCGCCTGCGCGAGCGAGAGCACGGCGAGCAGCGCGGTGATCCACATGGTCAGGCCAGGTCTTTCCACACCCCGCCCAGGGCCTGGACGACCTTCTGGTAGCGGTCGAACTTGGCCTGGTAGAGGGCGGCCTTGTCGGATTGAGGCTCCTGGACTCGGCTGAAGCGGACCATGGCGCCGACGGCCGCCTCGTAGGACGGGTGGACGCCGGCGGCCACCGCGGCGCAAATGGCCGCGCCCAGGGCGCCGAGTTCCGTGCCGTCGGGGATCTCGACGGGGGCCTGGAGGGCGTCGGCGAAGATCTGCACCCAGGCCCGCGACCGCGACGCCCCGCCGACCAGGCGCACCCGCTTGAACGGCGGGCGGAACTTCATCAGCTTGTTCACGTGGGTGAGGTGACCGAACACGACGCCCTCGTACACCGCCCGCAGCACGTGCCCGCGGGTGTGCCAGCCGGCCATCCCCACCAGGCTGCCCTTGGCATCGGCGTGGGCGTTCGAACCGTACAGGAAGGGCAGGAAGACGATCTTCGCGTCCTCGGGTTTGGTCTGCTCGACCCACTCGTTGCACACGTCGTAGACGCTCGTGCCGCGCTGGGCGGCCGTCGCCTGCTCGGCCTGGAAGAACTGGTTGACGATCCACTCGAGGTTGCTGGCCGAGGTGGCGCTGCCCTCGAGGATGAGGTAGTACTCGGGCATGGCGTAGCAGGAGGTCATGAAGACGTCCTCGCTGACCACGGGCGTCTTCGAGATGTACTGGTTGTTGCCCCAGGTGCCGGCGATCATGCAGAGCTGGCTGTCGTCGATGGTGCCGGTGGCCAGCCCGCAGGCGTCGATGTCGAACATCCCGCCGGCGACGGGGGTGCCCTCGGCCAGGCCCGTGGCGGCGGCCGCCTCGGCGGTGACCGTGCCGCAGACTTCCTCGCTGCGGACGATCGGGGGCAGCAGGTCCATCATCTCGCCGATCCCGAACGCCTCCAGCACGGCCTGGTCGTAGCCGCGCGTCTGAAGGTTCATCAGGCTCGTGCCGGACATGTCCGTCAGCTCCATCTGGATCTTGCCGGTCAGGCGCGAGCGGGCGAAGTCCTTGCACATGAGCACCCAGCGGGCCTTCTTGAACGTGTCCGGCTCGTTGTCGCGGAGCCACGCCAGCAGCGCGTTGGGCTGGGCGGGCCAGATGCTCTGCATGGTCATGGGCAGCACTTTTTGCCCGACGCCTTCCGCCTGCCAACGCCGGATATATTCTTTGGCCCGGCCGTCCATGGACAGGATGCCCGGTCGAACGGGCTTGCCCGCCTCGTCGACCAGGTACAGCCCGTTGCCGTGCCCCGTGCAGGCGACGGCGGCGATGTCTTTGGCATCCACGCCCGCCTGGGCGATGACCTGCTTGACCGCGGCGGCCGTCGAGGTCCAGACCTCCTCGGTGTCCCGCTCGTACCAGTCGGGCTTGGGGGAGGTGGCCTGGGTCTTGGCGGAGGCGACGGCGACTTCCTTACCGTCGGCGGTGAACAGGGCGGCCTTGGAAACCGTGCAGCCGTTGTCGATTCCCATCAGGTACTGGGGCATAACGTCTTCCTCATGGTGCGGCGGCCCCGGACTTCGCCGGGGCCGCCTGGATTGCGTTGCTGGTTTTTCGTCTGGCCGACTCAGGCGGCGGCTTCGGGGGCGGGCTGTTCCTCCGCCGGCTTGGTCTTGTCATGGAAGAGCAAGGCGAAGAGCACCATGGCCACGGCCGATGCCACCGTCGTCCACATCCACACCGGTTCCCAGTGGCGCACGCCATTGACCTTGTAGGCGTCGATGAGCCAGGCGCAGAGGAAGTTACCGATCAACAGGCCCACGCCGAAGGTGGCCAGGAACATGAAGCCCTGCGCCTGGGCCTTCATCTCCTTGGGGGCCCGGCGATCGACATATATCTGCCCACCGACGAAGAAGAAGCCGAAGATCAGGCCGTGGACCAGGATGGCCACGTAGCTCAGGGCCAGGGCGCCGCTGATCTCACCCAGGTAAAGCGAGCCATAACGTGCGAGCTGGGCCAGCAGGCCGATCACCATGGCCCACTTCAGTCCGACCTTGGCGATGGCCAGCGGGACCGCGAGCATCAGGAGCATCTCGGCGACCTGTCCAAGGTTGGTGGTGAAGGTCAGCAGCGTGAACCCCTTGTCGGTCAGGTACTCCGAGAAGTACGACCAATACATGGAGAAGGCGACCGAGACCAGGATGGACACCAGCACGTACAGCGTGAAATCGGCGTGCTTGAACAGACTGAAGGCCCGCAGGCCGAGCACGTCGACGACGCTGGCCTTCTGTCCCTTGGCAGGCGGGGGCGTGTGCGGCAGGAAGAGCGAGAAGATCGCCCCGGCGAAGGCCGTCCCCGCCCCGCAGTAGAAGATGATCGGCGTCTTGTCAATCTCCACCTTCATCAGGTACAGGCCGACCAGACTGAACGCGCCGGCCGCCACCCAGCCGATTGATCCGAAGACGCGGATCTGGGGGAACTTCTCCGCCGGGCTGTGGGCCATCGAGACCGAGCTGGTCAGGCCCCAGGTGGGCATGTAGCACAGCATCGCCAGCAGCAGCACAACGAACAACATGGCCGGATTGGAGATGTTGGCCGCCACCAACAGCAGGACGCCGGCAGTCAGGTTCAAGCCCGCCAGCACGTGCTGACTGGCGAAATGCCGGTCCGCAAACATGCCGATCAGCGGAGAGGCCAGGCAGCCAAGGGCCATCGAACTCATGATCCACGGCTTCCAGAAGCCGGCCGTCCCCCCCAGCCCTACGACATACGCCGCCAACGGGATCCACCATACGGGCAGCATCATATACTGCAGGAACATCATGACGCTCAGACGAATTCGGGTGTCCAGGGACATGCTTGCCATGACGCGTTTGCTCCTTGTTTGCGAACCGAACCTGCCTGCCGGCAGGCAGGTCTATGATGCAACCGCCGCCCGACGCCGGGCGGCGTCAACGTCGCGTACAGGCCGGCGAATCCATCCCTTCACCGGCTGCTTTCAAAACGCACGACGACACAGGCCATTTCGGATTACCGGCCACCGGTTCACCAGCCGCCGGCTACCGGCCACGGTCTCACCTCATGAGCATCCCGCCGCTGGCGTCGTAGGTGGCGCCGGTGACGTAGCTGGCGGCGTCGCTGGCCAGGAACAGCACCACGTTGGCCACCTCGCGGGTGTCGCCGATGCGACCCAGCGGGATGCTCTTGTTGTATTGCTCTTCCTTGACCTTGAGCGACTCAGCCACCATCTCCGTCCGCATCATGCCCGGAGCGACGGCGTTGACGGTGATGCCCTCGCGGGCCATCTCCTTGGCCAGCGATACCGTCAGCATTACGATGCCCGCCTTGCTGGCCGAGTAGTGCGACTTGCCCGTGGCCGAGCCGTTGAAGGCCGCCTGCGAGACGATGTTGACGATGCGGGCGGGGCGCTTCTGCGCGGTCGCGCGGCGGACCAGCTCGCGGCTGCACAGGAACGTACCGTTGAGGTTGATGTCGATGGTGGACCGCCACATCTCGTAGGGCATGTCCTTGATGAACGACACGGGGCAGATGCCGGCGTTGTTGACCAGCACGTCGACCGGGCCAAGCTGCCTCCAGGCCTGCTCGAACAGGTCGGCTACGTCCTGTTCGATGGACACGTCGCCTCCGACGGCCATGGCGGCTGAGCCGCGCCGCTGGAGGTCCGCGACGACCGCCTCGGCCTCGTCGGCCAGGTTCACCGTGCCGTTGGCCTGGCGGTAGTAGCTGACGACGATCTTGGCCCCCTCGTCGGCGAAGCTCTCACAGATGGTCCGGCCGAGTCCTCGACTGCCCCCCGTCACCAGTACGACCTTGTCTTTCAGGTTCAGGTCCATTGCTCTCCCATCGCTCGCCGACCGCGGGCGCACCGGTCTGCACCTTTTCCCGCGGCAGACCGGCGCCTCCCGCCGGCCGGCCAGCCTGCCCGCAGGCAAGCCGGGCTGTAAACTTATCCGCTGGCGAGAGCTTTGGCAAGAGGTTCTAACGGCAGGGAATAGGGAAAAGGGAATAGGGAAAAGGAAACAGCAGGTCAGGCGGTCGGGGCGGTGGACACGACGACCAATAAGGCCAGCAGTGACATGATCCCGCTTGCCACGGCGACCACGACCCAGACGTCGTACCTCTCCCTGAAGCTGGCGACCAGGCCCCACACGAAGTGCCCCGCTGCGGCCAGTAACGTCAGCAGCAGGAGCATTGGCCACGCACTGGCCCAGTGCGACCACACGTCCATGCCCGATGCACTGTAGGCGACGAACTGGCGAACCGCTTCGCCACGGTTCAGGACGAACACGTAACCCGCATCGAGGGCCACCAGCGACGGGACGATGGCGGAGAAGGCCGCGATTGCCAGGCTGTGGCGCTTGCGCCGTACATACCAGAGGATTGCGGGCAGATACACAGCCCACAACACCAGGTAGAAAACCGTCGTCGAGTGAGCCTGCATAGCCTTATTGTATCCGGACAAAGACTGCGGGAATAGGCCCGCCGCCGGCAGCGTTGAACCCACTGGGCCCACTGGGCCACCCTCGGCAAAGGAGCACGACGATGACGGCAAGACAGAGCAGGCGAATCGGATTCCTTCTGGCGGCGGTGCTGGCGGCGTTGAGCGGCGCGGCGTGGGCGGCGGATGCGCCGGCCACACCAGCCGATGACGAGGCGGGCTTCCAGACGCTGTTCAACGGCAAGGACCTGACCGGCTGGGAAGGCGACAGCCGGCTGTGGTCGGTCCGCGACGGGGCGATCCACGGCGAGACGACGGCGGAGAAGGCCGCCCAGGGCAACACGTTCCTGATCTGGAAAGGCGGCAAGCCCAAGGACTTCATCCTGCGCCTGAAGTTCCGCGTGGGCGACGCGAACAACTCCGGCGTGCAGTTCCGCAGCAGCGTGGTGGGCCAGCCGGGCAGCCGCAACCCGTGGGTCGTCTCCGGCTACCAGGCGGAGGTGAACGAGGGACCCGGGCACGTCGGGCTGCTCTACCACGAGCGCGGACGCAAACGCCTGGCCAGCGTGGGCGAGTTCGTGATCCTGGAGGCCAAGGACGGAGAAATGGTCAAGGAGGTGGCCGGGCAGGTGGGCGAGCCAAAGCAGATGATCCAGGCCGGCTACTACAAGAGCAACAAGACGCCCGAGTGGAACGAGTATGAGATCACCTGTCGCGGCAACCACGTGATGATGAAGCTCAACGGCGTGCAGACCGTCGAGTTGATCGACAATGACAAGGCCGGGCGGTGCATGGAGGGCGTGCTGGCGCTGCAGCTCCACGCCGGGGCGCCGATGAGCGTGGACTTCAAGGACATCCGCCTCAAGGGCCTGCCCCCTCACTACGGCGAGGCGGTGCGGTTGTTCAACGGCAAGGACCTGACCGGCTGGACGTATTCCTCCGACGCCCAGAAGGACGTGTGGAGCGTCAAGGACGGCGTGTTGTGCGACGCGGGCCGGCCGGCTGGATACCTCCGCACCGAGGCGGACTATCGCGACTTCGTCGTGCGGATGCAGGTGCGCCACCTGAGCAAGGGCAACGGCGGGGTGCTGCTGCGGATGACGGGCAAGGACGGCGTCTGGCCGCGGTCCATCGAGTGCCAGGGCATGGTGGACAACAAGGGCGACATCTTCAACATCGGCCAGTTCCCGATGAAGACGGACCCGGCCCGCACCAGCGGGCGGCGGACGAAGAAGATGCACCCCAGCAACGAGAAGCCGCTGGGCGAGTGGAACGAGTACGAACTGATGCTCGACGGCGGGCGGCTGGAGATCCGCGTCAACGGGCTGCTTCAGAACTTCGCCGACGACTGCGAGCACATCGCGGGCAAGATCTGCCTCCAGAGCGAGGGCTCGCGGATGGAGTACCGCAATATCGTCCTGATCCCCATTCAGAAGGCTAAGGACTAGGGAACAGGGATGAGGGATGAGGGATTAGGGAATAGGGATGAGGGAATAGGGACTGGGGGATACACAGGGATCAGGGACCAGGGAATAGGCAAGAGGGAGGAGTTCGTCCCAAGTTCTCTTTCCTATTCCCTGGCCGGTGGGCTCTAGTCCCGCCCGTCGGCCCAGCACTGGACGCTGCCGTCCTGGAGGCTCATGTACAGCTTGCCGTTGGCGGCCGACAGACCGTCGAAGACGGGCAAGACGGGCAGCGGGGTCTCGAAGACCTGCTTGCCGTCGGCGGCGGAGATCACCCGCAGCAGCACGCCGCGGCGCCCCTCGAAGGCGGCCAGGGCCTCTTCTTCGTTCTCGAAGGCCAGGATGTCCTCGGTCTTCTGGCCCAGGTCCTTGGGCCCGGCCACCACGAGCTTGTCGCCCGCCAGCACCATGGCCCGCGCGATCAGCGAGTTCGTGTCGGTCCACTCATATTGCTTGGGCGGGTCTTTGGGCTTGGCCTGGTCGTCGCCCTTGCCGGCCCGCTTGGCCTTCTTGCCCTTGGCCTTGGGCGCGTCGGAGGCCGCACTGGACTCGGACTTGACGGCGGCGCCGGGCGGGCCGGCCGGCGGCTGGGCAGTCGTCGTCCGCCGCGCGGCGTACAGGTGATACGCATCGGCCTTGTGACCCGTCGGACCGCTGAGGATCCGCACGCGTCCGTAGCCGCACACCCGCTGGTCGTTGAAGCTCATGATCCGCCCGAACCAGGTGCGGGCTGTCGGAACCGTCCAATGGCCCCAGCCGGCGCCGGTGGTCTCGGCGATGGTCCAGTACGACCGCACGAACCACTCCTCGCCCAGGAATCCTGTCACGGCGAACAAGTGGGGTTTGGGCTCTTTCACCGGTTGGCAGTGCGCGTCGAAGCGCAGATGCTTGATGAACACCGACTCGCCGTCGCCCGAGAGCACGTCGGTGGCCGTGCCCTCCATGTCGAAGGCGCCGAAGCCCTTGCCCTCCCTGGCGGTCTGCTTGTCGCTCTGCGGGTCGATATAGGTCACCACGTGGCGGTGGAGCTGCTTGCCCGTCTTCGGGTCCAGGGCGTACAGGACGAGCCCGCCGTCCAGGTACGTCGATCGCCCCGCGGAGGCATAGAGGAAACCGTTCTGCATCAGCACCGCGCCGTGCACGGGCCAGACCGACTCGACCTGCTCGTAGGCGACGGTCCGGTGGTCCGCCGGGGCGGCGCGGAAGCGCCAGGCCAGCTTGCCGTCCATGCCCCGCAGGGCGTAGACGTACCCGTCTGCCGAGCCGAAGTAGACCATCCCCGCGTGCAGGACCGGCGGGCTGTCGACGCGCCCGCCCGCGGTGAAGGTCCAGCGGGGCTGGCCGTTGACAGCATCCAGCGCGTGGACCGTGTGGGTGTCGATCGCCGACACCACCGTCAGGCCACCGGCAACAACCGGCTGGGTCAGCCGCCCGCCGATGCGGGCCGACCATTGCGGCTGGAGCTTGTCCGGCAGCTTCGTGTTCACCGACCCGCTGCGGGCTGCGTCGCGGCGGTACATGGGCCAGTCGGCCGGGACGCCGGGCGTCGGCTTGATCATGGCCGATTCCCCGTAAACGGGGCCCTTCTCCAACGGCTCGCCGGCGAAGGGCATCGACCCGTCGGCCCGCCTCTTGCCCGCGGCCGCGAACATCCCCGGCTGCTTGACCTTGCCGAAACACGCGCACGCGTCGGGCGGGGCGTAGATGAGCCCGTTGGCCGGCATGATCCCGTATTGGCAGGTGCCGCGGATCCAACTGTTGTTGCCGATCCAGCCGGACTCGTAGCTGACCACTTCCACGCCCGAACGCCCGGTCAGGATGTACTGCTCGGTCGCCTTGTCGCGATAGCAGCGGTGATGGGCCATGCCCACGGCGGCGCCCTTCCAGTTCAGCTTGCCCTTGGACTGGCCCGTCTTGAGGTCATAGCCCGTGAAGTCGCTGCCGACCCAGACGGTTTGGCCAACCACAAAGACATCCACCGGCGAGTTGTAGCCCTCGCTGCATGGGGCCGACCACAGCTCCTTGCCCGTCTTGGCCTCGTAGGCCCGCAGGGTGCAGGGGGGCTTTCGGTCGAAGCCGTTCTCGCCCCACCCGTGGACGCCCCACTCGACGGCGCCGGCGGCCGGCGCCTGGCCCGGCTTGTCGCCGGCATTGCGGTCGGCCAGCAGGACCACGCCCTCGCGGACCACAAGCGTGGGAGCGGAAAACGACATCCGCCGCTGCGGCGTCTGCCGCGGCGTGCGCCACTGCTCTTTGCCGTCGGCAGCGTTGAGCTTCACCAGGCCCGTCGTGTCCTGGTAGTAGATCGCTTCGCCCGCAGCTGCCAGCGTCTGGGGCAGCAGGTGCTCCTTGGGCCCCAGCGGCTTGGTCCAGATTTGTTTGCCCGTGTCAGCCTGGTAGGCGGCGATGAACCGATCCTTGGGCAGCGGGGGCTCGTTGCGAACGTAGAGCCCCCCGCCGCGGCGGTTAGCCTCCGACGCGCTCACGGCGACGTACACCACGCCGCCGTCCACCACAATCTCCTCGGCCTGCTCGGTTCCGGGGTACTCGCGGAGGGTCTTGCCGGTGGCTGCGTCGAGCTGCGAGACGCTCGCCGCCAGGCCGAGCGTGACATACACGCGATCGCCAACGGCGACCAGGCGGCGCGGCAGGTGGAGAGGCCCGGCGCGGAAATGTCGCAGGTGGTCGCTCCACAGGGAGATCTTCCGCGTCCACAACAGCACGCCGCTGAAGGCGTCGCGCCCGGTCAGCTCCCATTGCCCGAGGAAGCGGATGGAGGCCAGGGGCGCCCGGTCCATGATGGTGAAGATCCGCCCGTTGGCGGTCACGGCGGCGGACATGCTGGCCAGTTCCTCGTGGCTGCGCCCCCAGCGCGGCTCGGCCACCCACTGGATGGACCGCGGCTGGGCGGCCCGGTCGCGGGCGACGGCGTTATTGCCGGGATCGTGCAGGTAGTGCGTCCACTGGTCGATGTCGTCGGGCCAGGGCTTGACGAGTTTCTGACCGGCGACGAGGGCGACCCCGCCGGGCGCCAGCGCGCGGAGAAGTTCGTCTTTCGGCACGGAGCAGGCGGCTTCGCACACGATCAGGTTGACCAGATTGTCCACGTAGGGCAGCTTCTTGCCGTCGAAGCGATCGGCGCTGACAGGCCCGTACAGGCCGGCCTGGCGGACGGCCTCGCGTGCGGCGGCGACCTTGGCGGCGTCGACGTCCAGCGCGTGGACCACGAACCGCTCGTTCAGCCGCAACGAAGCGATGGCCCCGGGGTCGTCGCATCCGATCCGCACGACCAGCCCGCCCTGCACCCCGCTGTCGCGGACGACCTGGGCCAGGTCTGCCTGGACAGGCGGGCAACTACTGAGGACGGCCCATAACACCGCTGCAATCGCCAAAGGTCGTGGCATGGTTATACTCCTGCAGGTCCACCAGTCCAACGGAGACAGTCCCCGCATGTTGTCCTGAAAGGACCACGAAGAAGGTTCAACAGCAGAACGTTCAAGTTTCAATATCCAAGGATACGGAAGAAACGCATTCCTTGGACATGGAGAATTGAGAATTCATCTGTTGGGACTTCTTTGTTTCCTATTCTTTTCGCGTTCCCGCCCGGAACAGCCAGATCGCGACGCCAGCCAGCAGGATCAGGCCGGGCCAGACGGGGATGGCCTGGAGGCCCACGTCGAGCGGATTGCGGCCCTCGCACAACCAGATGGGGACGGCCAGGGCGATGCCCAGCAGGGCCTCGCCGGTGATGAGCCCCGCCGCCAGCAGCAGGCCTCGGCGTTGGGCGTCCTGCTGCGCCTCGGCGAGCGAGGCCCGCAGGCGGACGTCCACCTGGCGGGCGATCCGCCCGCGCCAGTAGCGCCCCCCGGCCCAGGCGATCAGGCCGCCCACCAGCAGGGCCGAGCCCAGATACAAGGGCAGGTACAGCCCCACCGCCACCGCCAGCACGGGCGTGCGGAACTCGCTCTTGCGGCGCTCGAGCACGAGGTCCAGGACGATGACGGCGACGGCGGCGACCGCCCCGATGCCCACCATGGCCCAAGGCAGTTCGCGGTGGAACACGCCGCGGGCGACCGAGGCCATCAGCGTCGCCTGCGGAGCTTCCAGCGGCGTCTGGCCCTCGACGGTTATGGTCCCGATCCCGTAGGCCTCCAGCAGCACCGTCAGCACGGGGGCCATCACCACCGCCCCGGCCAGCACGCCCACCATCTGCATGATCTGCTGCTTCCAGGGCGTGGCGCCGACCAGCAGGCCCGTCTTGAGGTCCTGCATGTTGTCGCCCCCGATGGCGGCTGCGCAGCAGACCACCGCGCCGATGAGGATGGCGGCGCCCGGCCCGACGGCCGCCGACGTCCCCACCGCCATCAGCAGCAAGGCCACGCTCAGGATGGTCGCGATCGTCACGCCGCTGATGGGGTTGTTGGACGAGCCGACCAGCCCGGCCATGTACGACGCGACCGCGCTGAAGACGAAGGCGGCCACCAGCATGGCCAGGCACATGAACAGCACCAGGGCGGGCGAGGCCTCGGGCAGGATCAGGCGGAAGATGAAGAACATCGGCCCGACGCAGGCGACCAGCGCGCCGGCCAGCCAGGTCACCGGCATGTCGCGCTGCTCGCGGGGGAGGGCGTCCTGCCGGCCGCGGCGGCGGTCGCGGATGGCCTGCAACCCCGCGGCCAGTCCCGCCACCAGGTTGCCCCACATCCGCACCAGCGCCCACAGCCCCCCCACCACCATCGCCCCCACGCCGATGTACCGCGTCTGCGCGGACCACAGGCCGCGGGCGATCTTGTACGGGTCGGCCGCCACGTCCGTGCCCTGCAGCCAGCCGACGATCGGAATGGCCACGAACCAGTTGGCCGCCCCGCCCAGGAAGACCAGGACCGCGATGTTGAAGCCGACGATGTATCCCACGCCCACCAGGGCGGGCGCCAGACCCAGGGCCGCCGACCAGACCGTCCGCCCGGCATGCACGGAGACGCCGGCCACGTCGCCGAACAGCCGCAGGCCCGCTTCGCCCAGCTTGTACAGTCCGCCGGCCAGCGACCCAGCCACCAGCGTCCACAGGCCCGTGCTCGCGCCCTTGCCCTCCGCCGCCTGCCTGCCGGCAGACAGCTCGCCCACGCGGAGCACCTCGGCGGTGGCCACGCCCTCGGGGAAACGCAGCTCCGAGCCCAGCACCAGGGCCCGCCGCAGCGGCACGGTGAACAGCACGCCGATGATGCCGCCCAAGGCCGCAATCGCCGTCGTCGACCAGTAGTCGAATCTCTTCCAGACGCCCAGGATCAGAAGAGCCGGCAGGGTGAACAGCACTCCGGCGGCCAGGCTCTCGCCCGCGGAGGCCGCCGTCTGCACGATGTTGTTCTCCAGGATGCTCGGGCGGCGGAAGATCCGCAGCAGGCCCATGGACACGACGGCCGCCGGAATCGACGCCGCCACGGTCATGCCCGCCTTGAGCCCCAGGTACACGTTGGCCGCCCCCAGGATCACGCTCAGCGCCGCCCCCAGCAACACGGCCCGAACCGTAATCTCGGGAAGGGAGCGCTCGGGCGAAGCGTTCGGCGCTGACACGTCCGGTTTGGTTGGCGATTGGTCCATATGGGCCGTCACTCTCCGCTGGCAATCTCGGAACCGGGGGGCCAGGCGGAAGAGGCGATCCACTGCGAGACGTGCTGGCGGATGAAGCCGCTGTGGGTGGAACTGGCGTGCGCCTCGCCCCCGCCGGTCAATTCGCTGGTCAACTCCACCTGGTGGAGCTTCTGATAGGCCAGGCGCTTCTCCTCGGGGTCGTCGTCGTCGGGGGTGGAAAAGCCCAGCGCGCCGGCGGCCGGGCCGCGGGCGCCGTCCACGTTGCCCGCCAGGATCGTCCCGATGACCAGGAAGCCCACGTCGGCCTTGGAGTAGAAGTTGACGATCCCGCTGCGGGTCTTGTTGAGGGCCTTGGTGAGGTTGTACGTGCGGGAGATGCTTGCCGACAGCAGCACCAGGCCGTCGACCTGGTTCCCCTCGGGCAAGGCTTCGGCCGCGAACACCGCCACCCCCCCGCCGCCGCTATGCCCGACCAGGTGGACGGGCCGGCCCGGGTGGGCCCGCTGGTAGTTGACGATCATCTCGGCGATCCGCTGCCCGGCCAGGCGGTTGCCCAGGAAGTCCATCTGGTTGATGAGCGGCCCGGCCACCGGGATGGGCCTGCCCCAGCGGTGGATGGGCAGTGCGCGCCCCAGTCCGGACTGCTCCAGGCCGCGGCGAATGTCGCGGTTGAGCGGGCTCTCGCCCTCGATGCCCGGCAGGATGATGACCAGCCCCTTCTCCAGTCTCTCGGTCACCAGGTACGGCTCGTTGCCGCTCGAGCAACCGAGACCCAGAACCAGCACGCACGCCAAAATGGGCCAACTCGCCAGACGCATACGATTGTCTCCCGAGACGACAGGAGGATGCGACAGATCGTAACCGAAGGGGTGAGTCCAGGCAACGAGGAAAGAGAATTCCGCCGCGCCCCCGAGTTGAACTCCCGACGAAAGCTGCGGACGAGGCGCTTTTTTTGCCGATAGAGGAAAATGGAATCGATAGAATTGAGTAACTGCTGGAGAAAGTCATGAGCGATGCCAATCAGTCGGACGCTCCCTTCGACGGCCCCGACCGCCGTGGGGGCCCGGCGCAGGACCGACGCCAGGCTGACCGGCGCCAACGAGAGCGCCGGGACGTCGTCGACCGCCGCAGCGGGCTGGACCGACGCCGCGGGCCCGGGGTGCGACGAAGCGAAGATCGACGCTCCGCCGAAGAAGGCGAGATGACCGAGGAGCAGTTCGAGTTCATCACCGCCATCAACGAGTACAAGCGCGTGAACCGCCGGCCCTTCCCGTCCTGGACAGAAGTACTGGACGTGATGAAGGCTTTAGGGTATCGTAAGGTAGCTGAACCAACGTCTATCAAGTAGCGGAGTTAACCCGTGCTGCTCGGGAACGAACAACTGGTCTGGTCGATGAGGATCGCCACCGTGGTTCTTCCGGTGGCCGTCTACTTCTTCATCCTCGGCCTGCTCAACAGCCGAAAGACCCCCCAACTGCTCACCGGACGCCGCGACTTCGTGCTCATGATCGCCGCCCTCAGCCCCCTGCTGCTGCTGCCCCTGGTCGAGGCGCTTCGCCCCTGGCCCCTGGCGGCGGCGCTGGCCCTGGCCGGGGCGGTCGGCGCGGTGGCCCTGCTGGCGCCGCGGGGCCAGAACTGGGTCGTCTACAACCTGCCCGCCGACCAGGCCCGCCAGATCATCGCCCGCTCGCTCGAACAGCTCGGCGTGGACTACCAGCGCCAGGGCGCATCCTTCCGCCTGGACGGCTCGGCCCGACTGCGCGTCAGCGGCTTCCCCATGTTGCGGAACGTCTCGCTCTATCTCGAGGGCGGGCGCGACGACCTGGGCAAGCGATTGGAAGATCAGCTCACGCGAACGCTGGCGACCGTGCCGGCTGAGACGACCCCCATGGGCGTCTCGCTGCTGCTGGTGGCCACCGCGATGCTCGTCGCCCCGCTGGCCATGGTCGCCCACCGCGTGCCCGAGATCGTCCGCATCCTTGCCGACCTGCTCCAGTAGCAGGCAGCACTACGAACAGCCGGTGCACGCCGAGATCGCTGGGGGCCTTCAAGACAACCTGCCGCCGGTGTTCCGCTCACGCCATCCCGGCTACCGGTCACGCTTCCGCTGGGCGACGGGGGGGCCGTCAAGCCTCCTCACCCTCTTCCAGCGAGCCGGTCACCCGGACGTCCTGGCCTTCGCCCTTGGCGAGCACCTGGATCTTCCGCTCGGCCGATTCGAGGATGGAGCGGCACTGCTTGATCAGCTCGATGCCCTGGGCGTACTTGTCGATCGACTCTTCCAGCGGCACCTTGCCGCTCTCGATCTGGTCGACGATCTGCTCCAGGCGTTCCAGCGCCTTCTCGAACGACAGTTTCTGTTTCGCGTTGGCTTGATTGGCCATGGTCTTTGGGTCTTTCAGTCAAAGAGTCCCGGTTCGCAGGTTGGCGGCTTCTTTCTGGGTGCTCTGGTCCGCGCCGCGGGCGTCTCGCTCGCGGGCGGCGGGACCGTGGGGCCTGGCTCGGCGTCGGCTGTGCTGCGGACCCGCCCGTCGGCGAACTCCGTTTCCATCGCCTGGGCGGGCTGGATGTCGCCGGCGGAGCGGACGATCCGCCCGCCCGCGCGGGTTACGCTGAAGCCGCGTCGGAGCACCGCGCGATAGCTCAGGGCTTCGAGTTGGCGGCTGGCGGACTCGACCTTCTGGCGGGCCAGGGCCAGGGCGGCCCGCGGGTGGACGGCTTCGAGCCGCCCGGCCAGTCCGCCCAGTCGGTCGCCCTCGCGTTTGCTTCGCCCGCCCAGGGCCCAGGCCATGCGACCGGCCAGGCGGTCCAGGGCGGCGCGGGCCCGCTCGGCCAGGCGGGCGGGGTGCAGAGCGGCCAGTCGGTTGGCTGCCGGCTCGAGCCGGCGGCGGGCGGTAGCCAGTTCGTTGGCCAGGCCCACTCGCAGGCGGTGGGAGATCTCGTCCAGTCGCTGCGCCTGGGTTCGCAGGCGCCCGAGCGGATCGCGGAAGACGGCGGTGCGCAGGAGGGCGTCAAGCTGCTGGCGGGAGCGGGCCAGGGCGTGGGCGACGTGCTGGGCGAGCTTGGCGCGGGCGGCCTGGAGGTGGCGGGCGACGTCGGCGCGGTCGGGGACGGCCAGCTCGGCCGCCGCGGTGGGCGTGGCGGCCCGCACGTCGGCGACCAGGTCGCAGATGGTGACGTCGACCTCGTGCCCGACGCCGCTGATGACGGGCGTGCGGCAGGCAAAGACGGCGCGGGCGACGGGCTCTTCGTTGAAGGCCCAGAGGTCTTCGAGGCTGCCGCCGCCCCGGCCGACGATGATGACGTCGATGCCCAGTCGCTCGGCGTTGGCGTCCAGCAGGGCCAGCGAGCGGGCGATGGACTCGGCGGCGTCGGCCCCCTGCACGGGCGTGGGCATGAGATAGGCCCGAGCGGCGGGCCAGCGTCGGCCGAGCGTGCGGGCGATATCGCGGACGGCTGCCCCCACGTCGCTGGTGACGATGCCCACCGCGCGGGGGAACCGCGGCAGAGGTTTCTTGCGGCTGGGGTCGAAGAGGCCTTCTCTTTCCAGGCGTTCGCGGAGCTGGCGGAAGGCCAGTTCGAGGCTGCCCTGCCCGCGCGGGGTCATGCGGTCGACGTAGAACTGGAGCTGCCCCCTCACCTCGTAGACGTCCACCCGCCCCTCGACGACGACTTCGAGCCCGTCGCTGGGGGTGAAGCGCAGCGTGCGGGCGGCGGAGCGGAACATCGCGGCGTCGATGCAGCCGGTCGCGTCCTTGAGGCGAAAGTACACGTGGCCCGACGAGTGCAGGTTGAGGTTGCTGATCTCCCCCACCACGACCAGTCGCTGGGGCAGGGCGCGGGCCAGGGCGCCCTTGATCCGGCCCAGCAGGTCCGACACGGTCAGCGGCGCGGCGGCGGCCTCGACGAACTCGGCTGTCACGTCCCGCCCCGCCGGCGCAGGCCCGTCCGAAGCGCCGCCGATGGTCGGCTCGCGGCGTGGCCCACGAACAGCTTTGGGATCAAACAGAAAGTCCTTGGCGCACATGCGGGCATTGTAAGGCTGCACGGCGAAATGTCCAACAGTCCGGTTTGAACCGGGAAACCCCGTTTGACCGGTGGCGGCGGGATCCAACACAGTCCCGCCGCCCCGGCACTGGACGTCCGTGTCTCGCCAGCCGGCGAGGCCCGCGTCTCGCCGGGCTGAACTCATGCCGCCACCGCCGCCCCAGGCCTCCCGTACTCGACTATCTCGCACAGCCCAACCCGCCGCCGCAAGCGTCAGACCCCAGGCAAGCCCCCTGCGAAGCTCGCGTCGGTCGTAACAGGATCACACCGCAGCGACAGGACGCGTCACGGAGTTCTGCGCCGCCTGAGCCTCTTGTCGGCCCGGTCCAGGGCGGCGCACAGCAGTTGCTGGTTCCAGCCCTGGAGCACCAACATCGCCTGGAGCAACTCGTGCAGGCTCGGCTTCTTCTTGCGGGCGCTTTTCTCCGCTTTTGTACTTGCCATGGTCGCCACTCCAGTTAGAATGACTTTCGATACTCTGGTTCGTGGAGGATTATATTCGCGTTTGCGAATATTATCAACATAATTATTCGCAAAAAAGTGCTTCACATGAAGAATTCTTCGCAGAAAGACGTATGTGCCCGGATAGCCCAGGTTCGCATCGAGCTGGCCGGACCGAGAGGCAAGGCAGCCTTCGCCAAGCAGTTAGGGCTGTCGCCCAGCACGTACGATTATTACGAGTCGTCGCGGTTGCCTCCCGTTGACGTGCTGGTTCGGATCGCCGAACTCGCCGCCATCGACCTCCGCTGGCTGATCACCGGCGAGCAGGCGGGCCAGGCTATCCCCGCCGATCACCCGATCCTCAGGCGGGCGGCTGAGCTGCTGTCGCGCAGTCCCTCCGCGGCCGCCTCGCTGGCTGCCTTCATGGACATTCTCGACCAGGCCCTGAAGTTCCCCGCCAAGCCGCAAGAGAGCGTTGTGCCGGCAGAAGCCGAACAGGCCGGCGGGCTCCACGCCCCCGAGGCGGCATCGGCGGGTCGCGAGCCCCCGCAACCCTCGCCTCGGCAGGCCCGGAAAGACTGGGTCCCCATCCTCGGGCGCAGCGCCGCCGGGCTGGCGCAGTTCTGGTCCACGCGGGACGCGCAGGCGGGCGTGACAGCCCTGTCCGATCTGATCGCCCGCCACGTCGGGTGGTCCCCGCGCCAGGCCCAGAGCGTCGAACTCACCGGCGAGACCGGCAGCGACGTGGTCCAGTTGATCACCCTTCGCTCGCCGCGCGAGGGCGAACTGGCGGAGTACCTGGCCGCCGCGAGCATCAAGGCCCGCTTCGGCGACGCCTTCGCCCTGCGGATCGACGGGGACTCGATGAGCCCCGACATTCGCCACGGGGACCTGGTCCTGCTGAGCCCGTCAGCCCCGGCAGCCGACGGCCGGCCCGCCGTCGTGCAGCTTCGCGGTCAGATCGGGGTGACCTGCAAGCTCTATCGCCGCGAGGGCCGCGACGTCCACTTGATCCCGCTCAACGAGCGCCTGGAGGCGCAAACCTTCCCCGACGGGCAGGTCGAATGGGCCCTGCGCGTGCTCGCGCGCGTTCGCGTCGGGCCGTAGGGCGTCAGGGCATGGAACGCGGTGATTCAAGACTGAAGAATCGCAATCGGCGCGGGGTGCTTTTTCATTCCTTCCTCATCGGCCGGGTGTAGAATATGGCGGCTTGGCCCGCACGGGCGGGCGACACCCATCGGCCCCTGGGGCCAAAGGAGTCCAGCGATGCGACGAATCTCACTGATCCTGCTAGGCTTGGTGTGCGCGGGGGCGGCTTTGGCGCCGGCGGCCGAGGAGGGGCCCAGAGGGGCGCGATCGCTTCGGGTGAAGTTCCTCCGCCTGGTCGAGCAGCGGATCGAATCTCGCGAGCATCTGGCGATGATGGTCCAGCAGGTCGAGGGCTCCCAGACTGCCACCGTGATCGTGCCCGCCCGCAACCAGGATTTGCTGGCGGCTGTCCGCAAACTCACGCCCGGACAGGTGGTGGAGTTGCAGTATGTCAACGAGGGCAATCAGAAATGGCTCAAGAGCATCGCCGCCGCGGGCGGGGGCGAGAGGGATCGGCGTGAGGGAGGAGCTGACGCGCCTCGGCGCGAAGGCGGGGGCGACGTGCCCCGCGTCCGTCGTGAGGGCGAAGGCGAAGTGCCCCGCGTCCGGCGCGAGGGGGAGGGTGACGTGCCCCGCGTCCGCCGCGAAGGCGAAGGCGACGTACCCCGCGTCCGGCGCGAAGGCGGGGAAGGCCGGGAAGTCCCGCGTGTCCGGCGTGAAGGCGACGGTGAAGGGGAAGGTGCTCGTGTGCGACGTGAGGGCGAAGGCGATGTCCCGCGCGTCCGCCGCGAAGGCGAAGGCGACGTGCCCCGCGTCCACCGTGAGGGCGGAGAAGGCCGGGAAGTCCCCCGCGTCCGTCGCGAGGGCGACGGCGAAGGGGAAGGCGCTCGTGTGCGACGCGAAGGCGGGGACCGCGTCGAGGCCGATCTCCGCGAGCAGATCATTCATCTCCGCCGCCAGGTGGAAGAGATGGAGAAGGCCCTGAAGGAGATCCGCGAGCAGTTGCGGCGAAGGGATGCCGAGCGGTAACTCGCCTCGGTCTATGAAGCTCCCACGCGCGGCGCCTGACCTTTCGTCCGGCGCCGCGTCTTTTTGGCTGCTTCCGAACGCCGATTCGCACTGGACAGTTTCCGCAACAAGGGTAGAATAGGGGGAATAGCGGGCGGTGTTTGCACCGGCCGCTGAACGGGCATCTCCCGGCAGGAGCGCACGAGAAAAGTGAAGGAGAGCGGACTATGAACCCGCGAAATGCATTCTGGGTAGCCGTTGTGGCTTGCGCAGTGACGGGCACGGTATCGGCGGCTGGGGTCGGCTATTGGCAGTTTGACGACGCCGCAGCCGGCACGACGGCAAGCTCGCTGGTCTCGCAATACAACAGCCTGACGGGCACAGCCGTCGCCAGCGGCTCGGGGGCCGCGCCGGTCCACAACGCCGACGTGCCCGGCGCGCTGATCTATGACGGACTTCTGGGGGCCCTGCTGAACGCCTCCAATGACACGTCGCTGAAGTTCGACAACACCGCCATCCCGGCCAATCCCAACACAGGCGACGGCGGGCGGGTGAACGTGGCGGACCCGGGCGGGGCCACCTCGGTCCTCAAGCCCCGCAGCTTCACGGCGGAGACGTTCTACAAGGCCGAGGGCCACGTGAACTATCCCAGCCTGTTCGGCAAGAACCGCGCCGACGCGGGCGGATGCACGTGGCTTCTGGACACCAGCAGCAATGACACCTTCCGCGTCCGCGTGGACAGCCAGCCCCTGGGCAGCGGCAGCGGCAGCGGTTTCAACCAGTCGTTCGGCACGAGCACGAGCTTCGCCCTCAACGACGGCAAGTGGCACCACCTGGCGTTGACGTACAACGACACGACGCGCCGGGTCGAGCTGTACGTGGACTACGTCCTTCGGGGCAGCGGCACGACAACCAATCCGATCGTGTACGACGACAATCCGCTGTTGATGGGCCAGGGCGCCGGCGGGCGGGCGTTGGACGGGTGGCTGGATGAGGTGCGCTTGAGCGACACGGTCCTGGCGTCTTCGCAGTTCCTGCGGGCGGGGGCCACGCTGCACTGGGACGGCGGCGACGCCGACGGCTCCAACGGTGCGGGCGGAGGCAGCGGCACGTGGGACACGGACACGACGGCCAACTGGTACCCCGGCTCGGGCACGAGCGACGTGGTCTGGAGCAGTGCCACGCTCAACAACGCCGTCTTCGGCGCCGCGGGCGGGACGGTCTCGATCTCCGGCCCGGTGGCCGCCCGGTCGGTCACCTTCGACGCCGCCGGCTACACCGTCCAGAGCGGCACGCTCACGATGACCGGCCCGTGGGTCACGGCCAACCAGAACGCCACGATCTCCTCGGTGATCGCCGGCTCCGCCGGGCTGGTCAAGGACGGCGCGGGCACACTCACGCTGACCAACGCCAACACCTTCACCGGCGGCACGACCATCAGCCAGGGCACGATCCAGGTCAACGCCAACACCGCCCTGTCCTCGGGCACGATCACCCTGGGCGACGCGGCAACCGGCGCGGGCAACGTGTCGCTGCTGGCGGGGTTCGCCAGCGGCTCTGCCGCCGTCACCAACCCGATCCTGGTCAGCAGCCAGGCGGGCGGCGAGGTGCGGATCGGCACGATCCAGATGAATCCCGGCGCCGTGCCCACGTACTACGACGGCACGATCACGCTCCAACGAGACGTGATCCTCCAGGCCGGCTCGAGCGACCGCACCACCTTCCGAGGCAAGATCACCGGCACGGGCAACGTGATCATCGACTCGCAGGGCACCGGCCGGCGCGTCACGCTGGACAACAACACCAACGACTTTGTCGGCAACGTAACGGTGAATCCGAGCACGATCCTCCAGCTCAACGGCACGAGCATCATCCCGGACGCCTCGAACGTGACGGTCAACGGCACGCTGTACTTCAACTCCACCGGCGAGACGATCAATGCGCTCAACGGCACGGGCGTCATCCAGGTCCACCCGTCGGTGGGCACGAGCCCGACGCTGACGGTCGGCGCAGCCGGGGGCAGCGGGAGCTTCGGCGGGACGATCCAGAACGGCGGGAACGGTTCGGCGAAGGTGGCGCTCCGCAAGATCGGCGCCGGGACACAGACGTTCACGGGCATGATGAACAACACCGGCGGAACGATTGTCGACCAGGGCGTGGTGGTGTTCAACCGCGGCGGGATGGGCTTCCCGGGCGGCACGTCAACGGGACAATTCGGCACCGGGCATACCGTCACCGTCAACAGTGGCGCCGAGGTGCAGTTCGGCGCCAACTGGGTCACCGGCGGCGGGCTGGTCAACCAGATCGTGGCCAATGGCGGGACGATCCGCTTCCTGAACAGCGACAACTACGCCGGCAACATCGTTCTGACTGGCGGCAACATCATCGCTTCGGGCTCCAGCGGACGGGCCTGGCGGACGGGCAACTGGGGCGACGGTCTGATCACGACCAACGCCAGCTCGACCACCTCGACCATCTCCGGCACGCTTTGCCTCGTCGGGACAGACTCGGCCACCAAGACCACGTTCGACGTAGCCGACGGAAGCGTTGCCACCGATCTGCTCGTGTCATCGGTCATCTCCGATCACCCGGGTTTCGAAAACGAGATGGTCCTGGTGAAGACCGGCGCCGGTAGAATGTCGCTGACCGGCAACAGCACCTGGGGCGGCGGGATCCTGCTCAGCCAGGGCACGCTGTTCCTGGACACGGTCAGCAAGACGCCGGCCGGGACGGGACCCCTCGTCCTCGGCGACGCCGCCACGGGGGCCAACGATATCCGTCTGGAGATCGCCCCCAGCACGAGTTGGGGCCCCAACAGCATCCTCAGCAATCCCATCACCGTCAGCAGTCAGGCCGGCGGCAAGGTCACCATCGCCCATCTGGCCGGAACGGCCCTGGCGGGCGAGCTCCGCGGTCTGATCACCCTCCAGAACGAGGACCTCGTCTTCCGTAACGAGAACAACGACCGCCTGAGCATCGCCTCGAAGATCACCGGCACGGGCAACGTCACGTTCGAGGGGTCGGCCGGCCGGATCACGCTGAGCAACACCGGACACGACTTCATCGGCGACGTGACGCTGGCGCCCGGCGGCAACGTGCAGTTGCAGGGCCCGGCGATCCCGGCCGGGGCGGACCTGACCGTCAACGGCGGGCTGTGGTACAACAACCTGAGCGGGGCCTTCACGCAGACGGTGGCGGGCCTGTCCGGCAGCGGCCTGGTCCGCGTGAACTGGGGCAGCGGGACCAGCACGCTGGAGGTGGGCCAGCTCAATCACGACGGGACCTGGCACGATGCCGGCTACGGCGGGCTGATCGAGAACGGCCCGACCGGCGGCGCGTTGGCCCTGCGGAAGATCGGCGAGGGCACGCAGACCCTGACCGGCGCCAGCACGTACAGCGGCGGGACGACCATCGTCGATGGCACGCTGCTGGTGAACAACACCACCGGCTCGGGCACCGGCAGCGGGCCGGTCCTGGTGGCCGGCGGGACGCTGGGCGGCACGGGCGCCATCGGCGGGAGCGTCACCGTCCAGAGCGGCACGATCGCCGCCGGAACCAGCCCCGGCAAGCTGTCCATCGGCGGCAGCTACCTCCAGCAGGGCGGCGCGATCCTGGAGGCCGAACTCAACGGCACGGCCCAGGGCGTCAGCTACGACTGGATCGCCGTCAACGACACCGCCACCTTCGAGCCCGGCTCGATCATCGAGGTCGTCCTGGGCTTCGAGGCGACGCACGGCATGAGCTTCGACATCCTCACCGCCGCCAACGGGATCACCAACGTGGACCTCAGCGGCCTGGTCATCGACGCCAGCCGGGCCGACGGCGGACGGATCACCTGGGTGGCCGAGATCGTCGACCTGGACGCTCAGACCGGCGGGGCCGAGGCCCTGCGGCTGACGGCTGTGCCCGAGCCCGCTTCGCTCGCCTTGCTGACGCTGGCGGTCGGCGGGATCGGCGGGTACATCCGCCGGCGACGAAGGTAAGACTCGCGGCTGTCCGCTCCGCAGAACAAGCCCACGGGAAACCTGCCCTCGGGGCCGGGCCCGTGGGCTCTGCGTTGCGCCGGCGCGTGCGGGCAGTCCGCGTGGCCGGACTGTGATTCTCCCTGCCCGCCGCGCCGGGCCATCGTACCAGGTTCCAGGCCCCCTGACCGCCGCCCGGTGACGGGAGGGCAGCCGGCGGCCACGGACCCATCGAGGACCGCTTTGTTGAGATCGTGTTAAGCCTCGTCGTGACGACGGCGGCGTCGTGCCCTTTCCATGTCTTCCTCTCAGGGGTAGAATGCAAGGTCTGATATGGGCGGTTTCCCGAAAAGGCAGATCGACTCCTCGTCCTCCGCGCCGGGCGCTCCCGCGTGCGACGCCGCCACGCGCCTGCTGGCCGCCGAGGCGATGCTCCATCGCCTGGAGGCATTGGGCAAGGAGATGGACGGCACGGCCCGGGCCGAGGACATCGAGTGCGTCCACCGAATGCGGGTGGCCAGCCGGCGTCTGCGCACCGCGCTGGAGCTGTTCGGCGACTGTCTGCCGCGCCGGCGGCTCAAGGAGTGGGCCAAGGAGGTCCGGCGCATCACCAGGAGCCTCGGCCGCGCCCGCGACGCCGACGTGCAGGTCCTCTTCATCGAGCAGTTCCTGGCCGGCGTGGAAGACGGCAAGGCCCGTCCGGGCCTGGCGCGGCTGCTGCTTCGCCTCCGCCAGCACCGCGCCGCCCTTCAGCAAAGCGTCCTGAAGATGGTCCGGCGCGTCGGCGAGTCGGGGCTGATCGACCGCATGACCGATTCGCTGCTACGGTTGCGGGCGAGGCAGCGCCTGGAGCGGGCGGAAGACGCGCCCCCGCTCACCGACGCCCTGCTTCAGCGGGCAAGCCAGACGATCGCGGCCCGCCTGGAAGATCTGCTGACCTACGAGCCGTTCCTCCGTCAACCGCAGGCCGCCGACCGCCACCACGCCATGCGGATCGCCGCCAAGCACCTTCGCTACGCGATGGAGATCTTCGAGCCGCTCCTGGAGCGGGCGCTGGCCGAGCCCGTCCGCTGGGCGCGCAAGCTCCAGACCGTCCTGGGCGAGATCCACGACTGCGACGTCTGGCTCGAACGACTGCCCGAGTTCCTCAACCAGGAGCGACAGCGGGCGCTCGAATACTCCGGCTCGGCCCGCGGGCAGCGACGCCTGCACCGCGGGATCCACCTGCTGGAGCAGGCGTGCGCGGGACGACGGCGCGAGTTGTTCGACCGCCTGGGCCAGGAGTGGGCCAAGTGCGCCCACAAGCGCGTCTGGACGAAGATGCTCAAGGCCCTCTCGCAGCACGCGCCGTGCGGACAGGCCGGCCCCGAGGCGCCCGCTTCGGCGGCGCCGGCCGACGGCGAGGCACAGCCGCCCGCGGAGGCCGGGCCATGAGGATCGCCCTTCTCGGCGACGCCCACGCGAACCTGCCCGCCCTGGAGGCGGTGCTGGAGCACGCTCGGGGCCAAGGGGCGACAGCCGTCTGGAACACCGGCGATTTCGTCGGCTACGGGCCCTTCCCCGACCAGACCGTCCGCCTGCTGCGCAGCGTCCAGGCGGTTTCGGTCGTCGGCAACTACGACCTGAAGGTCCTCGACGTCCCCCGGCGGCGGGCCAGGAACAAGCCCCCCAAGCAGACCCTCAAGCGCCTGGCGGCGAGCTGGGCCTACAACCACCTCAGCGCCGACAGCCGCGACTACCTCGCCTCGCTGCCGGTGCAGCAGCGACTCGAACAGGCCGGGCGGCGCGTCCTGCTCTGCCACGGCAGTCCGGCCTCCGCCGACGAGCACCTGTACGGCGACACGCCCGACGCCCGGCTGGAGGAGCTGGCCCGCTCCTGCCAGGCGGACCTCGTCGTTTGCGGACATTCCCACCAGGCCTTCGTCCGCCGCGCGGGCGACGTTCTCTTCGTCAACACCGGCAGCGTCGGGCGCAGCGACGACGGCGACGCCCGCGCCTGCTACGCCCTGCTGGACCTCGCGCCCAAGACGATGGACGCCGCCCACTTCCGCGTCGAGTACGACCTCCAGCGGACCGTCCGCGAGCTGCGCAAGTTCCGCCTCGACGCCGCCTTCGTCCAGATGGTGGTCCAGGGCCGCAGCCTCGACCACGTGCTCCAGTCCGCCCAGCCGCCGGCCGGGCCCGTCAGCGAGACGGCCACGTTGCGGGCGGCCCGCCACCTGGCGGAGGAATGCAACAGCGAGGCCGCCCACAGCGAGCAGGTCACCCGCCTGGCGCTGAGGCTGTTCGACGAACTGGCTGGTTTGCACGGCCTGGGGCCGCGACAGCGATTGTGGCTGCATCTGGGCGGCATCCTCCATGACATCGGCTGGGCGGAGGGCCGACAAGGCCATCACAAGACCTCGCAGCGTATCATTCTTCAGAGCCCCCTGCCGGGCCTGGACGAGCGCGAGCGGCGGATCGTGGCGTGCGTTGCCCGATATCACCGCAAGACCTTGCCCAAGCCCGCGCACGAGCCCTACGCCCTGCTGGACGGCAGCGACCGCCACAGCGTCGACGTGCTGGCCGGGCTGCTGCGGGTGGCCGACGGGCTCGACTGCGACCACCTGTCGGCCGTGAGAGATCTGGACTGCGAGGTCCTGCCCCGGCGGATCATCGTCCGCTGCCAGGCGCGATTCCGCGTTGAGGCCGAGCGACAGAAGGCCCTGGACAAGGGCGACCTGTTCAACGCCGTCTTCCGCCGCAGGCTGGTCGTCCAGTGGCGGCTGAGCGGCCCGGCGGGAGCGACGGAGCAAGCGACATGACGACGACCCCTCGAAGCGAAACGGGCGAACCCGCCAAGGCAGGCCAGGAGCGAGCCGCCCCGGGCGACTATCTGAACCGCGAGCTGAGCTGGCTGGAGTTCAACGCCCGGGTCCTGCACGAGGCCCTCGACCCGCGGACGCCCCTGCTGGAGCGGGTGAAGTTCCTGGGCATCTTCTCCGCCAACCTCGACGAGTTCTTCATGAAGCGCGTCGGGGGGCTCAAGCGACAAACCCTCCAGAGCGTCACCCGGCGCACGCCCGACGGCATGACGCCCCAGCAGCAGTTGGCCGCCATCCGCCAGAAGATCCTCCCGCTGCTCCAGCGCCAGGCCGACGCCTACCACCGCGAGATCCGCCCCGCACTGGCCGAGCGCGGCGTGCACTTGCTGACCTGGGAGGACCTCACCAAGGAGGAGCTGGTCTGGGTGGACGAGTTCTTCCGGGCCAACGTCTTCCCCGTGCTCACGCCGCTGTCGGTGGACCCGGGCCACCCGTTCCCGTTCATCAGCAACCTGACCGTCTCGCTGGGCGTGACGCTCCGCCCCAGCGACCAGGAGGAGGAGTTGTTCGCGCGGATCAAGGTGCCGCCCGTCCTGCCCCAGTGGGTGCGGGTGGAGGGCGGAGCGCCCCAGCAGCACCGCCTGGTCTCCATGCTCGACATCATCCGCCACAACCTCGACGATCTGTTCCCCAACATGACCGTCACCAGCACCATGCCCTTCCGCGTGACCCGAAACGCCGACGTCGAACGCGAGGAAGAGGACGCCGACGACCTGCTGGAGATGGTGGCCGAGGAAATCCGCCAGCGGCGCTTCGAGAAGGCCATCCGCCTCGAACACGCCCCCGACGCCGACCCCTGGCTGCTCCAGCTTCTCATGGAGGAGTTGGAGTTGACGGCCGACGACGTCTACGAGATGCCCACCGAGCTGGACTTCACGTCGCTGCGGCCCGTGTGGGACCTCAACCTTCCCGAGCTGCGCTACGAGCCCTGGACGCCCGTCGTGCCGCCGCGGCTGGCGGGCGAGCAGCCGGACGTCTTCAGCGTGATCCGCTCCAGCGACCTGCTGGTCCACCACCCGTACGAGGACTTCACCGCCAGCGTCGAGCGGTTCGTCCGCGCCGCGGCCGAAGACCCGGAGGTGCTGGCGATCAAGGTGACGGTCTACCGCACGGGCGACCAGAGCCCGTTCATGAAGTCGCTCATCCGCGCCGCCGAGGCGGGCAAGCAGGTGGTGTGCCTGGTGGAACTGAAGGCCCGCTTCGACGAGGAGCGGAACATTTTCTGGGCCCACGCCCTGGAGAAGGCCGGCGTGCACGTGGTCTACGGCATCGTCGGGCTCAAGACGCACACCAAGGGCGCCCTGGTCGTGCGGCGCGAGGGCGGCAAGGTCCGCTGCTACGCCCACCTGGGCACGGGAAACTACCACGGCGGCACGGCCCGCCTGTACGACGACGTCGGCCTGTTCACCTGCCGAAGCGAGATCACCGACGACGTGGTCGAGCTGTTCCACTACCTCACCGGGCGGTCCCTCAAGCGCACCTACCGCAAGCTGCTGATCGCGCCGGTGAACATGAAGGAACGCTTCATGGAGATGATCGACCGCGAGATCGCCCACGCCCGGGCGGGCCGAGACGCCCGCATCATCGCCAAGATGAACTCGCTGGAGGAGTACGACATCTGCCAGGCCCTCTACCGCGCCAGCGCCGCCGGCGTGTCGATCGACCTCATTGTCCGCGGCTTCTGCTGCCTCCGCCCCGCTGCGCCCGGTTTGAGCGACAACATCCGCGTCATCTCCGTCATCGGGCGGTTTCTGGAGCACTCGCGGATCTTCTACTTCCGCAACGCCGCCGAGGACGCCCGCGACGGCGAGTATTACATCGGCTCGGCCGACTGGATGTACCGCAACCTGGCCAATCGCGTGGAGATGATCACGCCCGTCGAGCACCGCCCGGCCCGGTTGCGACTGTGGGAGGTCCTCCAGACCCTGCTGGCCGATCAGCGCCAGGCGTGGGACATGCAGAGCGACGGCAGCTACGTCCAGCGCCGCCCCGCCGAGCCGGACCAGCCGCCCGGCGCCTCGCCCGCGCCCGAAACCACCGGCTCCCACCAGGTACTCATGAACCTCGCCCGCAGCCGCAAGGAGTAAGTCACGCTTCCGGACCGCGGGGCCGGAGGTTCAAAGATCCGCGCGTCGGCAATGCATCCTCTCCCGCCGCGTATGAGTCTGTTGGAGAGTCCAGATTCGGCTGGATCCGTTTGGTCCCAAACAGAGAGACGCGATGAGCTATCAACAGTTCTGGCTTTCAGCCCTTGTCCTGCTTGTCTGCCGCCCGCTCCCATCCGCTGTTGCGGAGGCGTTGCCGTCCCAGCCGGGGGCCGCCCAAGCCTGGGAGGCGGAATACGGGGAGTTGCAGGGCCAGATCCAGCGGCTGGACAAGTTGAACCGGGGATTCCGCGAGCGTCTCTCGGCCGAGGCGCTGGACGCCGAGGCGCTGATCTGGCCCGGCGATCGAGACCCCCTGGACGTCGTCCTGCGCCGCACGCGGGCGCTGGTGCAGCACTACCGGCGGACGGGGGCCCTGCCGGCCGAGCGACTGGCCCGGGCGGAGGCGGAGTTGGCCCGCCTGACGGAGTCCGCCAAGGCGGCAGCGCCCGGCCCGGCCGTGCCCGCGGGCGCCGACAGCAACTACCGGTTGAAGGACCGGGCCAGGGTCCGCAAGAAGTCGTCGGCCGGCTTTCCCGCCGATCCGCGCAGCAGACTCTTCCTGGAAGTCTGCGCCCTGCGCCGCCGCCTGGCCTTCGCCAACCCGTTGCTGGACTTTGACTCGATCGTGTGCATGCTCGAACAGCCCGGCAACGCCCGCATCATCGAACAGGCGCGGGCGTGCTTTCCGGGGCATGTCAGCGGCGGCGGGCCCGTGCTGCTTCGCAACTTCAAGGGCGACCTCGACGCCCAGCCGCTGCTCAAGGGCGCGGCCGTGAGCGACGGGCCCTGGCGGGGCAAGGAGCTGACGGGCAAGTTTTCCGGGCTCGAGCTTACCTACGACGCGGACGAACTGCTCTTCGCCGCCACCACGGACGCCGACGTCTGGCACGTCTTCCGGTTCAAGCCGGGCGACCGCCGCCTGGCGCAGCTCACCGACGGCCCGTGCGACGATTTCGACCCGTACCTGCTGCCCTCGGGGCGAATCGTCTTCACCTCGACGCGGCGCGGCGGGATCGGGCGCTGCCTGCTCACGCCCAAGTCATTGACCTACACGCTGTACTCCATGGAAGGCGACGGCGGCGACATCGTCCCGCTGAGCTATCACGAGACCAACGAGTGGGCCCCCGTCGTCACCCACGACGGCAAGATCGCCTACACCCGCTGGGACTACGTCGACCGCCACTGGGGAACGGCCCACCACTACTGGGAGTGCTACCCCGACGGTCGCGACCCGCGGAACTTCCACGGCAACTACCCCTTGCCGTACTGGGCGATCCCCGAGGGCGTCCAGCCCGAGCAGTACGGGCAACGGGCCCTGGTCCACGGGCGGTTCCTCCGCCCGGACGTGGAGATCTCCTTCCGCCCGATCGGCGGCTCGCACAAGCTGACGGCCACCGCGGTCGGGCACCACGAGGGGTTCTCGGGCAGCCTGGTCCTGCTGGACCCCCGCATCCCCGACGACGGGCGGATGGCCCAGCTCAAGCGGATCACGCCGGAGTACTTCTTTCCCGAGGTCGAGCCCGGCGGCGCCCATGCCTACGGGACGGCCTGGCCGCTGAGCGAGGACTTCTACCTGTGCAACTTCCACACGGGCCTGTACCTGCTGGATCGCTACGGCAACCGCGAGTTGATCTACGAGTCGCCCGACGGCCGCTTCCGCGTCCGCGATCCGTTCCCGTTGCGTTCGCGGGCGCGCCCGCCGGTGCTGCCCGTGCAGACCTGGCAGGGCAAACGCGAGGCACTCCCCGACCACCACCGCGCCGTCATCAGCGTGGGCAACGTCTACGCCGCTGACGACGCGGCCAGGCTCCCGCCGGGCGTCAAGGTCAAGTGGATGCGAATCGTCCAGGTCATCCCCCAACTGTTGGAGCGGATCGACCGCAACACGATCAAGATGATCTCCTACGCCGACGACTCCATCGGGCGCATGCCGCTGGGCATCGTGCCGGTCGAGGAGGACGGCAGCGTGTACTGCGAGGCCCCGGTGGGCAAGGCCCTCTACTTCCAACTCCTGGACGCCAAGGGCATGGCCGTCCATTCGATGCGGTCGGCGACGTACGTGCACCCGGGCGAGCACCTCTCGTGCCTGGGCTGCCACGAGGACAAGTGGCGCGCGACGGCGAGCTACTCCCGCCCGATCGCCATGCAGCGCCCGCCGTCGAAGCTGACGCCGGAGATCGAGGGCGGGGCCGTGCCGTTCAACTTCATCAAGCTGGTCAAGGAGCCGGTCTTCGACAAGTCCTGCCTGCCCTGCCACAGCAAGCACCCCAAGGCGCCGGACCTGGGCTACGCCTCGCTGGCCCGCAACGATCGGGCGTTCAGCTATCCCGGCGAGCCGGGCCTGAACCTGCTGGGCGTGGGCGGCTCGCGGACGACCCCCGGACGGTTCGGCGCCCACGTCTCCGGTCTGATGAAGATCCTGAACACACGCCCGCAGCACAAGGACCTCAAACTCACCGACGACCAGTGGCGCCGGATCACCCTCTGGCTGGACCTGAACTCCAACGAGATCGGCTGGATCGGCAACGACCGCGCCCAGATCGCCGCCCAGAAGCAGGGCCAGGCGCTTTGGCCGCCCGTGGACGTCGACCCGGCCCACCCCACCGGCGTGGAGAGGGATCGCCCGGTGCGGATGAGATAGCCCGGAGCGAACGTGGCGGCCCGATTTTCGCTCCGGCGCAGGTGCGTTCTGGTACAATACGGACGATGCTTCCGATGCCCTCGAACATCAGTCTGCTGGACAGGATGGTGCTGGCCGTGGAACGGGTGCGCGATCGACTGCTGCGAGCGGCGGCGGCGCTGGAGGCGGCTGGGGTTCCCTACGCTGTTGCCGGCGGAAACGCCGTCGCCGCGTGGGTGGCCACGGTGGATACCGCCGCCGTGCGCAACACCCAGGACGTGGACATCCTCCTTCGACGCGACGACCTGGCCGCCGCGAGCGAGGCGCTGGAGAAAGCGGGGTTCGTTCGCCGTCACGTCGCGGGCATGGACATCTTCCTGGACGGCCCCGATGCCAAGGCCCGCGACGCCGTGCACGTGGTGCTCGCCGCGGAGAGGGTCCAGCCGGAGTATCCGGCGGCGGCCCCCGACGTGAGCGAATCCGCTCGCCCGGGCGAGGGGCAGATCTGCGTGCTGGCCCTGGAAGCACTGGTACGAATGAAGCTCACGTCGTTTCGGCGAAAGGACCAGGTACATCTTCTGGACCTGCTGGAGGTCGCCCTGATCGGACCGGACTGGCCCGCCCGCTTCGAGCCGCCCCTGGCTCAGCGCCTTCAGGAACTCCTTGACTCGCCGCAAGACTGACAGGACACTCGATTGGACGTTGCTGAGCGGCAGCGTACGGGGGGAATCATGCTCGCCATCTACTAGCGGAGAAACGCCATGTTCACACAGCCGCACGTCACGCGAAGACAGGTCCTCGGGGCTGCGATGGCCGGCGCGTCGGGCCTCGTCGCCGGAGGGATCGTTCATGCAGGCGAACCGCAGAAGACCCCGAGCGTCAACGCAGCCGCCGCCGACCCCAAGGTCCAGGGACCGTTTCCGATCCTGTCGACGCCCTTCACGGACTCGGGTAGCGTGGACTTCGACGTGCTGGCCAGGCAGGCGCGATTCGTCGACTGGTGCGGGTGTCCGGGGATGATCTGGCCGCAGTCGGGCGACAGCGTCGACCTGCTGACGCGGGACGAGAAGCTCCAGGGGATGGAGGTGCTGGCGAAGGCGGCTGGCAACTTCCGCACGGCGCTGTGCCTGGGCGTGCAGGGCAAGGACACAGCCGACATGCTCGTCTACGCCAGGCACGTCGAGAAGCTGGCGCCGACGGCGATCATCTCGCGGCCGCCGGACTCGGGCAAGACGGAAGACGACATGCGCCAGTACTGGCGGGCGCTGGCGGGCGTCGTGCGTCGGCCCGTGATTATCCAGACCACCGGCGGCGTCGCGTACAAGGGGCCGACCCCCTCGGTGCAGCTCCTGATCGAACTGGCCAAGGAGTTCCCGTGCTTCGGGTACGTCAAGGAGGAGGCCGGTCCGATCATCTCGCGGACGCGGGCCCTGGTGGCGGCTCAACCGCCCATCCGGCGCGTGTTCAGCGCCCGCGGCGGGCTGGGGTGGTTGTACGAGTCGCGGCTCGGCACGCGGGGCCTGATTACCGAACGGGCCGTCTACGCGGACCTCCTCACCCGCATCTGGAACCTCCAGCAGAGCGGGTCGGACCCCGCGACGCTCAAAGACGCGTACAGCAAGTTCCTGCTGATGACGAACCTGAGCCAGACGCATCCGGGCGGCGGGCTGCGCGGCCCGCACCTGTACGTCTGGAAGAAGCGCGGCGTGTTCCGGAACACGGTCTCGCGCCACTACGGACCCGGCGGCAGCGTCCCCGCCAAGCCTGTCTTCTCGGAACTGAAGCTGAGCGAGGAGGACATCGCCGAGATCGACTTCCGATTCGACGCGCTCAAGCCGTACCTCAAGCCCGGACCGTTCGCGTAGGCCCCGCCGCTCAGGGTTTGACAATCTCAAACGGAATCGCGGGCAGCGCGCCGAGCGGAACACGGCGCTTGTTCTCCGGCACGTCGGCGGCGGCGCGTTGAACGAACGTCTCGACGATCAGATTGCCGACCAGGCCCGGTTTGATCTTCGCGGCGTCGACTTCGATCACGAGCGTTCGCCCGCTGAATTCCTTGAGCGTGATTCCGTCCGGCGCGCCGTTCAAGGAAAACCCGATCTCGCCAGCCATCGGCGGCGCCGGCACACTCACCTCAACGCGAGCGGCGCCGCCAGGGGGAATCTTGAGCGGCACCGCGCTCACGATTCTCGCCGCGGCGTTCGGCGCCGCACGACCCCAGACAGCGACTTTCAGCTCCTGCGCGGGGACAAGATGACGGTAGGCAAACGCCTGCATCACGTTGTCCGCCGGAACAGCGGTCCGCACGATTCCGTTGGCGCGCCCCTCGATCTGCAGTGTCAGCGGCTCGGTCGTGGGCGCCGGCGGCGCGCTCAACGTGAACCTCACGTGGTCTTGACCCGCCGGCACCTCGGCGCCGGTCAGGACAAAGCCCTTCGGCGCGCCTTTCAACGCCAGTGCAATCGGGGCGTCGAATCCGTCACGGCGCACCGCGTACACGGTGAGCGGCGCGCTGGCGCCGGCGCGGACGTTGACACTCGACGGCGCAACCCGCAACGCGAAGTCCGGCTGCGGCTCGCTGATGCGCAGCCGGTAGGTGTGACCGGGCCCGCCCTTCCGCTGCGTGTCGCTGAGGTGAACGACGTAAGCCCCGCCCGCCGGCAGCGTGACGAAGATGTAGGAGTCGGCGTGGTGCGTATTCAACCCGGCGCCCTTGTCTTCGAAGTCGTCATTCGATGCGATCCGTTTGCCGGCGGCGTCGGTGAGCACCAGCATGGAGTCGAGCGGAGAGTCGAGCCGGCGAGCCACAACTTCCGCCACGACGCGCTGCCCGGCTCGCCCTTCGAACCGGAACGCGTGCCGGTCGCCCGGACGTGCGACGCAGCCGTTGACAACGGCAGGCAGCGTGACGGTCTGAACGCCCGTCTCCACGCGGCCGCCGGGCAGGCTGCTCGCGGCAAGAGGCAGTTCCCCGATGCTGATTCGGTAGACGAAGTCCTCGCGGCCGCGATAGAGCGAGTCCTGGACTTGGAGTTGATACTCGCCGTCCTTCGGGACGTGGAAGGCGAACATCGGGTCGGCGTGCAGGCGGTTCTCCTCGGTCCACGCCACGTCCTTGCCTTGTGCGTCAAGCAGCGCCAGCTTCATCTGCACCCAGCCGGGCGAGGCGTCGGCGATGAACGGGATCAACTCCCGCGCCTTGACGATGAATGCCAGTCGCTGTCCTTGCTTCGCCGCGAAACGAAACCGATCCACCCCGCCGGGCTGGATCTGGCCGTTGACGGTGACCGGCCACGCGATGCGCAGCTCGTTCGGAACCGCACTGAGTTGGGAATCCATGCTGCCGCGACCTTTGGGGATGTTCTTCCAGTCGCCCTTGCTGAACTCGGGCATCTGTCCGACGAAGAACACAAGCGGATTCGACAACCCAACCGGCGTGCCGAGGCGGATCTCTCGCTGGCCGGGCGCCGCGTCGGGCGACACGGAGACCTCAAGCGTGACGAACTCGCTCAGCGCCGGGTTGGCCAGTCTTCGCCCGAAGCCGTCCAGCTTCCGCCGAATTTCCGAAGCCTGTTTCTCCTGCGAAGCCGTCAGTCCCCTCTTCTGGCGTTTCTCGCGGAGCGCGGCGAGTTCCTCCACCAGTTGCTTCTGCTCGCCCGGCGTCACCTGACGGTCATGGCGCACAAACACGGCTCGAATTCCGGCGCCGGAGAAGAATGCGCTGGTCGCACCCTCCAGCGAATGTCCGCCAAGCGTCACGGTGAACGTCGTGCCCTGTTGTCCGCCGGCGGGATAGACGTAGCCGACATGCGGCACCCGCTGCGCCTCCGCCGCCAGCGGGAAGAGCAACAACACGCTCAGACATCGCGATATCGTTCTTGGCATAGTCTTTGACAGGGAGCTTGACTGGGCTCCACTGAGCGACGGCTTCGGGGGAGTCGGGGGTGGCGGGCGGATATCCGCAGCCTGCCTGTCCGGCAGGCAGGCCCCTGCCTCACACGGTCCGTCGCACTCTGAAGACAGTATACCCCCGCCCTGGGAGGGGGCAAGCGCCAGGCGGGCGTGAGCTCTCAGCCGGGGCGGCGATAGCCGCGCTTCGCGTTGAACGCGCAGCCGCTTCGGGGTACACTGCCCGCACGGTGGAGGCTGCCATGAAGATCCGACTGATCGCCGTTTCTGTCATCGTTGCGTCGCTGGCTGCGTGCGTGGGGGCCCAGGACGTGCCCGCCCCGCTGGAGCCCGTCCGCTTCGCCCACGTCAAGCTCGACGGGTTCTGGAAGCAGCAGGTCAAGCGACTGACCGAAAAGTGGATCCCCCACTGCATCCGGCAGATGGAGGCCGGCGGCAAGGGGCAGGAGCTGCTCAACCTCGTCCACACAGCCGAGGTGCTCCAGGGCAAGGAACTGACGGGCAAGTTCACCGGCTGCCCGTGGAGCGACGCCTACATCTACAACACCATCGAGGCGATCTGCCTGGCCCTGGCGGTGGACCCTGCCGGCGACGCGGACCTCGAGCGGGCCCAGCAGGCCCTGCGGGCCAAGATGGAAGAGTGGATCCCGATCATCCTGGCCGCCCAGTGCGAGGACGGCTACATCCACTCCTTCCACGTGGTCAACAAGTTTCCGCGGTACTCGAAGATCCAGAACCACGAGTTCTACGTGCAGGGATACTTCATCGAGATGGGCGTGGCCCACTACCGCGCCACCGAGGGCAAAGACCTCCGCCTGTACCACGCCGCCCGCACGTGCGCCGACCTGCTCTGCGCGACCTTCGGCCCGGCCCCCAAACGCACCTGGGTGCACGGGCATGCGGGCATGGAGATCGCGCTGTGCCGCCTGGGCCGGCTGGTCAACGAGGTGGACGGGGGCGGCAAGGGCGACAAGTACATCGCCCTCGCGCGACACCAGTACGAGACCCGCCACACGGTCAAGGAATATCGTAACGCGTACCACCAGTCGCACCTGCCCGCCGTCGAGCAGGGCGAGGCGCTCGGGCACGCGGTGCGAGGGACGTACTTCTTCGCGGGCATCGCGGACATCGCCATGCTCCAGAAGGACCCCGCCTACCTGCGGGCTGCGGACCGGCTGTGGGACTCCGCCGTCAACCGCAAGCTGTACCTGACCGGCGGGGTGGGCGCGTCGCACCGCGGCGAGGCGTTCGACGCGGACTACGAACTCCGCAACGACGGCTACTGCGAGGCGTGCGCGGGCTGCGGGCTGTCGTTCTGGGCCGACCGCATGCACCGCATCCACCGCAGCGGCCACTGCGCCGACGTGCAGGAACGCGTGCTGTACAACAACGTCCTGGGCGCCATCGAGCTGAGCGGCGAGAACTTCTATTACCAGAACCCCCTGACCGGCGACCGCGGGCGCTACCCCTGGCACGGCTGCCCGTGCTGCGTGGGCAACATTCCCCGCACGCTCATCGCCGTCAAGGACCTGGCCTACTCGCTCAACGACGCCACGGACACGCTCTACGTCAACCAGTTCGTCGCGTGCGAAGGCGTGATCGCCGAGGTGGCAGGCACGCGGCTGCGCATCGTGCAGCAGACCGACTACCCGTGGAAGGGCGAGGTGACGCTCACGCTCCACCCAGCGGCGAGGAAGGACTTCACCGTCAAGCTCCGCGTGCCCAGCCGCTGCGACAGCGCACTGTACACGTGCAGGCCCGACCTGGCTGGGCGATGCACCGTCAAGGTCAACGGCCAGGCGTGCGAGGCCAAGGTAGCCGACGGCTACGTCGCGGTGCAACGCGGCTGGGCCGACGGCGACCGCATCGAGCTTTCTCTGCCCATGGATGTGCAGCGGGTGTACTGCGACGAGCGGGCCAAGGCCAACGTCGGCCGGGTCGCGCTCCAGCGCGGGCCCATCGTCTACAACGTCGAGAGCGCCGACCACAAGGCGGACATCCGTTCGCTGGTCCTGCCGCCGTCGGCCCCCCTGCGGGCCGAGTGGCGCAGCGACCTGCTGGGCGGCGTGACGGTCATCCGCTGCGACGAGCCGCAACTGCAGGCCGTGCCGAACTACGCCCGCCTCAACCGCGGCGGGCGGTCGCAGGTCTGGCTGGTGGAGGACCCCGCCAAGGCCAGCGACGACCGGCCGTCGGTCCGCAAGGACCTCGACAAGCGGACGATCGACGCCGTGCTGATCGGCGACGAGCAGTCCGAGAAGCAGCACGCCCTGAGGGGCGAGCGGACCAGCAGCGGGACGTTCCACGACCGCCCCTGGCGCCACGCCGTCGGCGGCGGGTGGTTCAGCTACGACCTGGCCGTCAAGGCGGACCTCAAGCTCGCCGTCCTCTGCACGTACTGGGGCGACGACGTCGGCAACCGCCGCTTCGACATCATCGTCGACGGGCAGAAGGTCGGCAGCCAGACGCTCAACCGTAACAAGCCGGGCAAGTTCTTCGACGTCGAATACCTCATCCCTTCCAAGATGCTGTATGACAAGAAGAAGGTCACCGTCCGCCTTCAGGCCGAGAAGGGCGCCACGGCCGGCGGGGCGTTCGATGTCCGCATCGTGCGGGTGGAGTAACGCAGGCATTCTTGCCTGCGACGTGCTTTCCGGTAGAGTCCGCGCACGGTCCTGAACCTGCCTGTCCGACAGCCTGGTCTCAGGCAGGAGTGTCTGAGTCACGGTGGCCGGCCGGTCTTGCCAAAGCAAACACGTGCACGTGCCGATGATACGTGCGCAGCATGAACCAGCCACTCCACAACAGTCAGGGGCCCGAGTGTCCCGCGCCCGGCGTCTGCACGGGACGCGCGGTCAAGCGCGCCCTGGACGTCCTGGCCGCCCTCGTGCTGCTCGTGCTGACGTTCCCGTTCATGCTGGCGGTGGCGGCGGCGATCCTGGTGCGGATGGGCCGGCCCGTGCTGTTCAGGCAGCCGCGCCCCGGGCTGCGGGGGCGGGTCTTCGGGCTGTACAAGTTCCGCACCATGACGCAGGCCCGCGGAAGCGACGGCGAGTTGCTGAGCGACGCCCGGCGGCTGACGCGCCTCGGGCGGCTGATCCGCGCGACCAGCCTGGACGAGCTGCCCCAGCTTTGGAACGTGATCAAGGGCGACATGAGCCTGGTCGGTCCGCGCCCGCTGCTGGTGGAGTATCTCGGCCGCTACACGCCGCGCCAGGCCCGACGCCACGAGGTCCGCCCGGGCATCACCGGCTGGGCCCAGGTCAACGGGCGAAACGCCCTGTCGTGGGAGGAGCGGTTCGAGCTGGACGTGTGGTACGTGGAGCACTGGTCGCTGTGGCTGGACCTGCGGATCCTCGGCCGGACGCTGCTGAAGGTGGTGCGGCGCGAGGGCGTTTCCGCCGCGGGCGAGGCGACGATGAGCGTGTTCATGGGAAGCCCCGCTTCGGCCGATAAGGGCGAAGTACGGCAAGACCCATGAACGCTGAACTCTTCATTATCGGATCCGGGGGGCACGGGGCCGTGGTGGCCGAGATCGCCCGCGCGGCGGGATGGACCGTGGCCGCCTTCATCGACGACAAGGGCGAACGCCAAGGCCAGACGGTGCTCGATTGGACGGTGATCGGCGACCGCCAGGCCGTTCCGGACGGCGCCGCGGTCGCGCTGGCCGTGGGCAACAACGCCGAGCGATTGGGGTTGCTGTTCTGGGCTGAGTCCCGCGGACTGGACCTGCCCGTGCTGGTGCATCCCAGCGCCGCCGTCTCGCCCAGCGCCCGCCTCGGCGCGGGCGCCGTGGTGATGGCGCAGGTAGCCGTCAACGCCCGCACCGCGATCGGACGCGCCTGCATCCTCAACACCTCCTGCTCGGTGGATCACGACTGCGTGCTGGGCGACGGCGTGCACGTCGCGCCTGGGGCGCGGCTGTGCGGCCACGTCGAGATCGGCGCAGCCGCCCTGATCGGCGTGGGCAGCTCGATCCTCCCCTCGCTGCGCGTGGGGGCCAACAGCGTCGTCGGCGGGGGCTCGGTGGTGGTGGCCGACCTGGGCGACAACGTCACCGCCTTCGGCAATCCCGCCCGCGTGCGGGTCTGACAGTTTTTGGTAGGACAGGCGTCTCGCCTGTCTCAGCAAGGGCGCCCGCGTACAGGTATGACAGCAAAGCCCACGGAAGGCCTTCCGTGGGCTTTCTTTGTGTTTCGCCCTGCCCCCACGTGGGGCACCTCGACCGCCGCTACTTCCGCTCGCCGTGCTCGGCCTTCATGATCCGGGCCATCTCGGCCACGATGTCCGGGTGCTGGTCGGCTACGTTGGTCCGCTCGGAGAGGTCCCGGGTGATGTCGTAGAGTTCGAGCGGCCCGTCGGGTTTCTTCTGCGTGTTCAGGCGGATGCCCTTGAACTTGCCCTTGAGGACGGCCTGCTTGCCGCCGCCCTCGTAGAACTCCCAGTAGAGGTGGTCGTGCTGCTTCTGCCCGCCCTTGCCCAGCAGCGTGGGGGCGATGGAGAGGCCGTCGGTCCTGGGGCACTCCGCGCCGGCCAGCTCGGCGAAGGTGGGCAGGATGTCCTGGAAGCCGGACACGTGATCGCTGGTCCGGCCCGGCTGGATCACGCCGGGCCAGCAGGCGATGGTCGGCACGCGGACGCCGCCCTCGTAGAGGTCGCGCTTCATGCCGCGAAGCTCGCCGTTGGAGTCGAAGTACTCCATCTTGTGCCCGCCTTCCTGGTGCGGGCCGTTGTCGCTGGAGAAGATCACCAGCGTGTTGTCGGCCAGTCCGAGGGCCTGGAGCTTGTCGAAGATCTCCTTCACGTAGGTGTCGATGCGCCGCATCATGGCGGCGAAGCCCTTCTCGGCGTCGGGCCAGTCCTTGTCGGCGTACTCGCCGTACGAGGGCACCTCCATGCCCTTGGCCCCGCCCTCGTTGTTGGCGTGCGGGATGTTGAGGGCGTAGTAGAGGAAGAACGGCTGGCTCGAGCCCTTCTGCTTCTGGATGAACTCCAGGACTTCCTTCTGGCAGAGGTCGGGGACGAAATCGACCTTCTTGGCGGCGACGCCCGCGCCGGGCAGGGTCTTGCCGTTCTTCCACCGCTCCTCGAGCACGTTGCGCAGGGGGACCTGCTCGCCGTTGCGGATGACGAACTCCGGGTAGCAGTTGTGGGCGTGGTTCATGCAGACGTAGCCGTAGAAGTAGTCGAACCCGCGGTCGTTGGGATCGCTCAGGGGCGGCCGCCCGACGCCCCACTTGCCGATGCAGCCGGTGGCGTAGCCGGCCTTCTTGAGCACCTGGGCGACGGTGACGTCGGCGTCGGTGAGCTTCTCGTTGCCGTTGGTGCGGACGCGGCAGTGCCCGGTGTGCATGCCCGTCATCAGCACGCAGCGCGACGGCGCGCAGACGGTCGAGCCGGCGTAGTGGTTGGTCAACTGCAAGCCGCGCCTGGCCATCGCGTCCAGGTTGGGCGTGGCCAGCGTCTTCTGCCCGAAGCAGCTCGCGTCGCCGTAGCCCATGTCGTCGGCCAGGATGAAGATGATGTTGGGCCTGCCTGCCGTGGCAGGCCTGCCTGCCGGGGCAGGCTTGGCCGCGGGGGCCGCCCACACGTTGCGCCCCAGTCCCATGGCGGCGGCGCTCAATCCGGCGAATTCGAGAAAGTCGCGTCTGCGCATGAATTGTTCTCCATTCAATCGATCCTTCCACAATCGGAGGATCGCCCGGAACTGTTCCTTCTTCAAAACGCCGAGTCGTGCCGGCCAATGCCGCGACATGAAAAACCCGCGGCAGGTCCGAGGCGGACGAGGGACACTCTTGTCGTCCTTATTCCCTGCTTCCCGTCCCCAGGGCCTGGTGCTCGGTGCGGGTGATGATCTCTTCCTGCAGCTCGGCGGACAGGTCGCAGAAGTAGTCGCTGTAGCCGGCCACGCGGACGATCAGGTCGCGGTGAGCCTCGGGCTGTGCCTGGGCCTGGCGGAGCGTGTCGGCCCGGACCACGTTGAACTGCACGTGGTGGGCGTCCATCTTGAAGTAGCCGCGGACCAGGTGGGCGAGCTTCTCGATGCCGCTGTCGCTGTCCAGCAGCGAGGGGGTGAACTTCATGTTCAACAGCGTGCCGCCGGTCTTGACGTGATCCATCTTGGCGGCCGACTTCATGACGGCGGTCGGGCCCATGCGGTCGGCGCCCTGCACGGGCGAGATGCCCTCGCTGAGGGGCAGGCCCGCCCGGCGCCCGTCGGGCATGGCGCCGGTGACCGAGCCGAAGTAGACGTGGCAGGTGGTGGGCAGCATCTCGACGCGGTAGCACCCGCCCTTGCCGTTCGGCACGCCGTCCAGCTCCTCCAGGAGCATGGCGAACGCCCGCTTCATGATCGAGTCGGCGTAGTCGTCGTCGTTGCCGTACTTGTGCGTGCGGTTGACCAGGAACGCACGCAGCGGCTCGTGGCCGTCAAAGTCCGCCGCCAGCACCGACCGCAGTTCGTCCAGGCCCGTTCGGCCGTCCTCGTACACCACCTGGCGCAGGGCGGCCAGGCTGTCGGTCAGGCTGCCGATGCCCACGAACTGGACGTAGCTGTTGTTGTAGCGGGCGCCTCCGGCGTTGTAGTCCATGCCCTTGGCGATGCAGTCGTCGGTGATGACCGACAGGAACGGCGCGGGCATCATCGTGGCGTACATCCGCTCGATGATCGCGTTGCCCTCCAGCTTGATCCGAAGGATGTGCTGGAACTGTCGATGGAAGGCGGCCAGCAGGTCCTCGAACGTCTCGAACCGCTCCGATTCGGGCAGGCCGAGCTGCTTGCCCGTGCGCGGGTCCTTTCCGCCGTTCAGCGTGAGTTCCAGGACCTTGGGCAGGTTGAAGTACCCCGTCAGGATGTACGCCTCCTTGCCGAACACGCCGGCCTCGACGCAGCCGGAGCAGCCGCCCGTGCGGGCGTCCTCGAGGCTCTTGCCCATGCGGACGTGCTCCTGGACGACGGCGTCGGCGTTGAAGATCGACGGGAAGCCGTACCCCTTGCGGATCACCCGCAGGGTGTGGTGGAGCACCGCGTCGGGAGTCTTGCGCGAGAGCTGCACGTTGCTGCTGGGCTGGAGCAGGTGCATCTCGTCGATGATGTCCAGCAGCATGTGGGTGATCTCGTTGGAGCCGTCCGACCCGTCGGCCAGCAGGCCCGCGAGGTTGATGTTGGCGAAGTCGGTGTACGTGCCGGACTCTTCGGCGGTCACGCCCACCTTCGGCGGGGCGGGGTGGTTGTTGAACTTGATGAAGAAGCACTCCAGCAGCTCGCGGGCGGACTCTTCGGTGAGCGTGCCGTCGGCCAGGCCCTTGCGGTAGAACGGAAGGAGATGCTGGTCCAGATGGCCCGGGGAAAAACTGTCCCACCCGTTGAGTTCGGTGATGACGGCCTGGTGGCAGAACCAGTAAGCCTGAAGGGCCTCGTGGAAGTCGCTCGGGGCCTGGGCGGGCACGCGGGTGCAGACGTCGGCGATCTTCTCCAGCTCGGCTCGGCGCTGGGGGTCGCTTTCGGCGGCGGCCTGCTGGCGGGCCAGCTCCGCGTGGCGCTGCGCGAAGTGGATCAGGGCATCGCAGGCCACGGACATGGCCTGGAGCTGCTCGCGCTTGTCGTACGCCCGCGGATCGGCGACGAAGTCCAGCTTGTCGATGGCGGCCGCCATCTCCGCCTGGAGGTCTCGCAGGCCCTTGCGGTAGATCTTGTCGTCCAGGACGGTGTGCCCGGGCGCCCGCTGCTCCATGAACTCGGTGTACAGTCCCGCATTGTAGCAGTCGAGCCAGTCGCGGCTCATGGCCGCGAAGATGCGGTCACGCATGGACCGCCCGCGCCAGAACGGGATAACCTTGTCGCGGTAGGCGCGGATGCAGTCGTCGCTGACGGCGTAGCTGGTCTTGGGGCGGCTGTTGAGGATCTGGAGGTCCTCGACGCTGTGGCAGGTGAGTTCGGGGTAGGTGGGGACGACCTTGGGCTCCGGCCCGCGCTCGCCCACGATCAGCTCGCCGTCGCCCAGGTAGATGGCTTTGCGCTCGCACAGGTAGTGGTAGGCCCTGGCCCGCATCATGGGCGGACTGAGCCGTCCCTCGTGGGCCCGGTAGAAGTCGGTCATCAGCTCGGCCCGCTCGCTGGTGATGCGGGGGGCGGCGGCGAGGCTTTCCTGTCGGAGTCTGGCGGTGCGTTCAGTCATGGTTCACCTTGGAGCTTTCATCCACCGATGGTAACGGTCAGACCGCGTTTGCGGAACGGCCAGGCGGCCCGGTCCACCGCGTCCGGGTGCAGCGGCCTGGCGTCGCCCAGGCGGTAGTCTTCGCCCAGGCGGCGGAACTTGGCTTCGCCGCTGGCGTGGTACGGCAGGAGGCTCACCCGGCGGATCGTGCCGATCTCATCCGCGAAGGAGGCCAGCGCCTCCAACTCGGCGGGCGAGTCGTTCACGCCGGGCACGAGCGGCACGCGGAGGCAGACGTTCCTGTGCGTGCGGGCCAGGGCGCGGAGGTTGCCCAGGATCAATCTATTGTCCACGCCCGTGTAGCGGAGGTGCGCCTGCTCGTCCATCAGCTTCAGGTCGTACAGGACCAGGTCGGCCAGCGGGGCGATCTCCAGCAGGCGATCGGCGGGCACGTGCCCGCAGGTGTCCAGCGCGGTGTGGAGACCCGCCTTGCGGCAGCGTCGCAGCATTTCGGCGACGAACTGGGGCTGGGCCAGCGGCTCGCCGCCCGAGAACGTCACCCCCCCGCCCGAATCATCATAGAAGACGCGGTCCTTGAGCACCTCGTCCATCAGCCCGGCGGCGTCCATCGACTGGCCGATCATCCGCCGGGCGCCCGTCGGGCAGGCAGCCACGCACGCGCCGCACAGGCGGCAGCCGTCGATGGGCAGCGGACGGCCGTCAAAGGCCACGCCCGGGTTGAGCGGGCAGGCGGCCCGGCAGGCCCCGCAGGCGGCGCAACGCGATTCGATGGTGACCACCTCCGCCCGGGCCGAGCGCCCTTCGGGGTTGTGGCACCACCAGCAGTCCAGGGGGCATCCCTTGAGGAAGACCGTCGTGCGGATGCCGGGCCCGTCCTGGATCGAGAAGCGCTGAATATGGAATACCGTGCCGCTGAGCATGCCGTCCTGTTCCGCCCGCCGACCGGCGGGCCCAAAACAAGTATTTTACCATCATAGGCCCGGACACGGAAGCTCGGGCGCGAGACGGGCGGATCTCTACGCAAAAGTGGCAGACCGTTGCGCATTATTGGCTAACCGCCCCCGCCGCCGCCGGTACAATGCGGGGCATCGAGACTGCTCGCTCAGGAACACAGGAGAACGATCCATGTTCAAAGTCGCCGCCCTGTTCACGTTGGCCGCCCTGGCGGCCATCGCGCGGCCCGCGCTGGCCGACAGCATCACCCGCCCGGCGGAGAACAAGTCCAAGGCCCCGCTGAAGATCCAGCCGCAGGCGTACGCTTTCGGCCTGCAGGACGTCCGCCTGCTCCCTGGGAGCGAGTTCCACCACGCCCAGGAGCTGGACCGCAAGTGGCTGCGCGAGCTGGACGCCGACCGCATGTTGCACAACTTCCGCCTGACCGCCGGCCTGCCCAGCGACGCCAAGCCCCTGGGCGGCTGGGAGGAGCCCAAGTGCGAACTCCGTGGGCACGCCGTCGGGCACTACCTCACCGCCGTCGCGCTGGCCTGGGCGTCCTGCGGCGACGAGGAACTCAAGGCCAAGGGCGAGCGGATCGTCGCCGGCATGGCCGAGTGCCAGGCCAAGGTCGGCACGGGCTACCTCAGCGCCTTCCCCGAGAGCTGGATCGACCGCGTCGAGACCGGCCAGAGGGTCTGGGCCCCGTGGTACACCCTGCACAAGATCTACGCCGGGCTCATCGACATGTACGTCTATTGCGACAACGACCAGGCCCTGGAGGTCGCCCGCAAGTTCGCCGACTGGTACGTCAAGCGCTCGGCCAGGCTCTCCGAGCCGCAGTTTCAGAAGATGCTCGCCAACGAGCACGGCGGGATGAACGACTGCCTGGCCGAGCTGCACGCGGTGACGGGCGAGCAGAAGTACCTGGACCTGTCCAGGCGGTTCAACCATAAGGCCGTCCTGGACCCGCTGGCGGCGGGCGAGGACAGGCTGACCGGCCTGCACGCCAACACGCAGTTCCCCAAGGTCATCGGCTGCTGCCGCCAGCACGAGCTGACGGGCGAGGAAAGCCTGAAGAAACTGTCGGTCTTCTTCTGGGAGGTCGTCACCCGCGAGCGGTCGTACGCGATCGGGGGCAACAGCGACGGCGAGCACTTCAGCCCGAAGGAGCGGCTCAGCCAGCACATCGGCCCGTCGACCACCGAGACGTGCAACACCTACAACATGCTCAAGCTCACGCGGCACCTCATGAGCTGGCAGATGAAGTGCGAGTACGGCGACTACTACGAACGGGCCCTGTACAACCACATCCTGGCCTCGCAGAACCCCCGGACCGGGATGGTCTGCTACTACATTCCGCTGCGCAGCGGGCAGGCCAAGACCTACAGCTCCGTGAACGACGCCTTCTGGTGCTGCGTGGGCACGGGCATCGAGAACCACGTCAAGTACGGCGACTCGATCTACTTCCACGATGGGGCGGGCAAGAACCTGTACCTCAACCTGTTCATCCCGTCCACGCTGAACTGGAAGGACGCGGGCGTCCAGGTCCGCCAGGAGACCCGCTTTCCGGACGATCCGTCGACGAGTCTGCGCGTGAGCTGCGCCAAGCCGAGGCGGTTCACCCTCCACGTCCGCTGCCCGTACTGGGCGACCGCGGGCATCACGGCGGACCTGAACGGCGAGCGGCTGGCGTTCGAGGGCAAGCCGGGCAGCTACGTCGCGATCGACCGGACGTGGAGCGACGGCGACACGCTGAGGCTGATCATGCCGTTCACGCTGCGGACCGAGGGCTTCCGCGACAACCCGCGCAAGGTCGCGCTGATGTTCGGCCCGCTGGTGCTCGCCGCGGAGACGCCGGCCGGCAGGACCGACACGTATATCCTGGGCGAGGTCGAGAAGATCCCCTCGGCCCTGGCGAAGGTCGCCGAGCCGGGCCAGCCGTGGGCCCTGACGTTCGCCGGATCGAAGGACGTTTTCCGCGTGGGCGGCGAGGAGCCGCGAGACCTGATCTTCCGTCCGTACTACCGGATTCACGACAAGCCGCAAGCCGTGTACTGGGACGTGCTGACGGCGGAGGAGTATACCCGGCGCCAGGAGGCCGCCCGGGCTGAGCAGGCCCGCCGCCGGGCCCTCAAGGCCCGCACGGTGGACGAGGTGGAGATCGGCCGGGCGGAGTCGGAAAAGGCCCACGCCCTCAAGGGCGACAAGACCGGGGCCGGCGTGTTCAACTCGCGTCGCTGGCGTCACGCGACCGACGGCGGATGGTTCAGCTACGAGTTGAAGGTCCCCGGCGACGCCGCCAGCGAGGTGATGGTGACCTACTGGGGCGGCGACGGCGGCAACCGCACCTTCGACGTGCTCATCGACGACAAGAAGGTCGCCACCGTCAAGCTGGAGCACAACAAGCCGGGCGAGTTCTTCGACGCCTGCTATAGCGTCCCCGCCGACCGCGCCGGGCAGCAGAAGATCACCGTCCGCTTCCAGGCCCAGCCGGGCAAGTGGGCCGGCGGGGTCTTCGGCGTGGCGGTGCTGAAGAAGAATTGACCATTGAACATTGACTATTGACCATTGAAGACCGCAACAAGAAGCCCACGGACCTGGCAGTGGGCTTTCGCGCGATTGCGTCCTCAATACTCAATGATCAATGTTCAGTCAGTGACCACACCCATAGGGCGTGGCCTGAGGAAGGCCCCCCAAGGGGGCCATGCAGGAGACGAAGCCCCCTGATGGGCATGAAGGATCCCCAGGGGATGAGCCGCAGGAAGACTCCGAAAGAGCTGCCTTGCACGAATCGAGTGCGCCTCGATCTTGATGTCCTGCGATCGTCCTTGATCGAGAGCCTCAGCCGCGACGGGACGAAGAAGCCCGAAGGGCTGACGGAGAGTAGCCGGGGGCGACCGAAGGGAGCCCCCGGTCGGCGCCCCCAAAGGTCCCAGCCCCGAAGGGGCGACGGAGAAGAACGACTCGATCATGAGGCCGCCGCCATCTTCTCCCTCGCCCCTTCGGGGCTCTTCTGGTCGCCAACGCGTACCGGGGGCTCCGCTCGTATCGCCTTCGGCGATCCTCGCTCCACCCCCGGCTACTCTCCGCGGCCCCTTCGGGGCCGAATGCGCCAGCCGTGTCTTGGGATGTTCGAAGGTCCTGCCGCATAGGCGACTCTGCCTGGCGACCAAACATCCACGCCGGATCGGCAGAGCCTCCCAGCCTCGCACGGCCAGACGCCGTGGTTTCATCAGGTAATGATCAATATCACGCCCGTTCGACGAGCGGTTCGATGGCCTCGATCTCGGGCAGGACGGGCTCGTCGGGGCCCTTGACGCGCGGCTTCATCCACAGCAGCAGGGGCAGGCAGAGCAGGCCCAGGGCCACGTCGGCCAGGTACATCGTGCCGTAGCCCAGTTTCCATTCCCCGACCGCCAGGCCGGTCCACCACTGCGAGTAGGTCAGGACGACGTTCTGGACGGCCATGTAAGCGGTGAACTGCGTGGCGGCGACGCGGGGGTTGACCACGTCCATGTAGAGTCCGGCCCGGCTGCCCCAAAGCAGGCCCTGGAAGACGGAGAAGCCGATGTTGACGCACCAGAACATGGTCAGGAACGTCATGGCCGGCGCGGCGTATCCGGCGGCCTTGGGGTTGAGGGTGAAGTCGACGCCGCTGGAGAGCATCCACCCGGCCAGGACGAGGTTGGGCACGATGGTCAGGGCGGCGTAGATGGCGATCATGCGGCGCTTGCCGAACTTGTCGGCCAGCAGCCCCCCCACCACGCAGCTCGCCGCGCCGATGCTGGCGGTGACGAGGTTGAGGTTGGCCAGGCGGTTCTCGTCGAAGCCCAGGTTGGTCGCGAGCTTGGTGGTGACGGCCATGCCCAGCGCGTAAGCGCCGGTGGGCAGGATCGCGAAGGCGAGCGCCGCCAGGGCGGTGCGGGAGGCGAAGAACGAGCGCCCCGCCTCGCCCACGTAGGTGGTGAGCCTTCGTCCGGCCTGGCGGAAAGACGAGTGCAGCGGCAGGTCTTCCGTGGGCTTCTCGCGCATGGGCACGACGAAGAACAGGGTGATCGCCAGCAGGACCGCCACCAGGGCGATCATGGCGGCCGGCAGGCCGATGGCGGCGTCCACGTTGGCTACGCCCGGAGCGGACAGGTCCGCCGCCAGGCGACTGATGTAGAGCACGCCCGAGCCGCCGGCGGCCGTGCCGAGGTACGCCCCGGCGAACATCATCCCGTTGATCTGCCCGCGCTCCTTTTCGTCCAGGGTATCGCAGGCCAGGGCGTCGATGGCCACGTCCTGGGCGGCGGCAAAGCCGTTCACGAACACCATGACCATCTTGAACAGGTCCAGTTGACTGGCGAAGTCCAGCCGCAAGGCCGCCACGATCCCGACGGCCATCAGCAGTTGGGTGCCCAGGATCCACCCGCGACGTCGCCCCAGGCGGCGGCTGAAGATCAGGTCCACGAACGGCCCGACCACCCACTTGAACGCCCAAGGCAGCGTCATGGCGGCGGCGAAGCTGCCCACGGTCCTCTCGTCGAACCCTCGGCGGCTCATCAGGCCCACGATCGCCACCAGCGTGAACCCCTGGGGCAGGCCCTCGGTGAAGTAGAGCATGAAGAACGTGATCTTCCGTCCCCACGACGACGCCAGCGGGTTGTATCCGATCATAGGCAGATGCTCCTGTGTTTCGCGAGGCGACATGCGTTCACCTGGACCACTGAAGTGGCCAGGCCGTCCACCGACGATGGGAAAGTCCCGCGTCTACGAACGCCCACGGATGACTCTCCGTGGGCCTTGGGACACGCGTCGGGGTCACGGCACGAGAGGGAATCCCGCATCCGCCGTTCCCGCGATGCGCTCCACCTCGTCCAGTTCCAACGGACAGGCCGCCGTCAGGACCTCGATGCCGTCGTCCGTGACCGCTACCGTATCCTCGACGCGGATGTACACTTCTTCTTCGGGCACCCAGAGCTGGGGGTCCACTGCGAAGACGGTTCCGACCTCCAGCGGCAGGCCGCGGTAACCCTCCGGGTCGTGCACCGACAGGCCCACCGGATGCGAGAGGTGGCCCGAATACTCGAGCGTTTTCAGGGCGGCCTGGCGGTAGACGGGCTTGGACCACTCCCGCCGCTCGATCTCGCCGCGCATCCGCCGGGCGGCCTCGGCCAGCACGTCGGCCGCCAGCCGGCCCGGCCGCAGCAGGCCCAGCAGCGTCTTGTGGTAGTCCACCATGAAACCGTACAGCTCTCGCTGCACGGGCGAGTATCGCCCGTTGACGGGGAACATGCGCCCGATGTCGCTGGTGTAGTGGGCGACCTCCGGGGCGTAGTCCATGAGGACCAGCTCGCCGTCGACCAGCGGCTGATCGTTTCGGAAGTAGTGGGTGAACCAGGCGTTGTGCCCGCAGCCGATGATGGCCTTGTAGCCCACTTCGCGCGCGGCGTTGGCGCGGTAGACCCAGTCGGCGAGGGCGCCGAGCTGGTCTTCCAGCAGGCCGGGGCGGCAGATGGCCATGGCCCGCGTGACCGCCTCGGCGGCCAGGCGTCCCGCCCGGCGCATGAGCGCCACCTCGGCGGGGCTCTTGACGCGGCGGAGCTGGTCGAGGATGGGCGTCAGATCGCGGAACTGCGCCTCGGGCCAGCGCGACCGCAGGTGATTGACGAAGTTGTCCTGCCGGCTGGGCCGGGCGTCGAAGGGGTCGTCGGCGACGATCTTGCGGGCGCCCAGGATGGACGCCCGGCAGGCCCCGCGCCCCTCGACGGGGCCTTGGAGGACGTACAGCTCCCGCGGGTCGCCCAGCACGGCCGGCAGGTCCGCGACGGGTGCGACCGCCTCCACGCCGCAGGCGGCGCGGGCGAGGTCGGCGTCCTCGGCCCAGAGCAACGGGCCCTCGTTGCGTTCCTCGCGGGCGTTGCGCGGGCGAAGCAGCAGCGTCGAGCGCCCGCTGCGCGCGTCCAGCACGAGGTACGCGTGCGGGACGTCCAGCCCGCAGAGGTAGTAGAACTCGTTGGTCTGGCGGAACAGCTCGTAGCCTTCCGGGGCGGCTGCCCCTTGCAGCACGACCACGCCGGAAGGTCCGATGCGCTCCAGGACGCGCCGGCGGCGTTGGATGAACTCGTCGGCCGGAAGATGGGCGTTCAGGCCGGCCTTGGGCAACTCATGTCGCGTCACACACGGTCTCCTATGGCGGCTTCGAAGCCGCCTTGAAACGTGGCATGGGCGTCTCGCCCATGCGTCCCACGAGCGTCTCGCTCATAGGGCACGGCCAAGATGGCCGTGCCACGGCTATGCGCGGGTCTTTCCGGGCCAGTCCAGGACGGCGCCGGTGTCGGCGGAGGTCGCCTGCGTGGCGTATCGGCCGAGCCCGCCCCAGGTGATCTGCGGCGGGCAGGGCTTGTAGGCCTTGCGCCGGCGGGCCAACTCGGCCTGGCTGAGCCTGACGTCGAGCCGCCCGGCCGGGATGTCGATCTCGATGAGGTCGCCGTCGCGGAGCAGGCCGATCTCGCCGCCGCCGGCGGCCTCGGGCGAGACGTGCCCGATGCACGCCCCGGCCGTGCCGCCGCTGAATCGCCCGTCGGTGATCAGGGCGCACTTGTCGCCCAGGCCCATGCCCTTGATGTAGCTGGTGGGGGCGAGCATCTCCTGCATGCCGGGTCCGCCTCGCGGGCCCTCGTTGCGGATGACCACGACGTCGCCCGGCTTGACCTGCCGGCCCAGGATGCCGGCACAGGCGTCTTCCTGGTTTTCGAAGATGACGGCCGGCCCGGCGTGGCGGTACATCTTGGGGTCCACTCCGGCCAGCTTGACCACGCTGCCCCGCTTGGCGATGTTGCCGTAGAGCACGACCAGCCCGCCGGCGGCGGTGAAGGCCCGCGCGATCGGGCGGACGACGTCCTGGGCGTTGAGTCGCCCGGCGTTGCGGACGGGAGCGGCCTTGAGTTTCTTCTTCGTCGCCGCGGAGAGGCCCCCGCGGGCGCTGGCGGCGGCCTCGCGGTACATCCGCTTGACGTCCTCGACCTTGCGTCCGGTGGCCAGCCCGCCCTCGCGGTACATCTTGCGCGCGGCGGGGCAGAGCTTCTTGCTGCGGACGGACCACTTCTCGAGGTTCTTCATGAGGCTCTCGCCGGTGACGGTGAGGCAGCCGGCGTGGAGGAGTTTGGGGTTGTCCCACCAGAGCTGGCCCATGATGGTGTGGATGCCGCCGGCGCGGTGCACGTCCTGCATGTGGTAGATCCGCCCCTCGGGGGTGGAGGAGGGGGCGACGCGGCAGATGTTGGGCGTGCGCTCGGAGACCTTGTCGATGTCGTCGAGGGTGAAGCTCACGCCGCCCTCGCTGGCCAGGGCGAGCAGGTGCAGCACGGTGTTGGTCGAGCCGCCCATGGCCATGTCCAGGGCCATGGCGTTCTCGAACGCCTTGCGGGTCATGATGTTCCGCGGCAGGAGGGGGTACTTCTTCGAGCAGCCCGAACGGCCCCACTGGCGGGCCATCTCGACGATCCGCGAGGCGGCGGCGCGGTACAGCTCCATCCGCGCGGGGCTGGTGGCCAGGCACGTGCCGTTGCCCGGCAGGGCCATCCCGATCGCCTCGCACAGGCAGTTCATGCTGTTGGCGGTGAACATGCCGCTGCACGAGCCGCAGCCCGGGCAGGTGCTGTTCTCGAACTCGAGCACCTCGGCCTTGGTCATCTTGCCGATCTTCTGCTGGGCCACCGCGTAGAACTGGTCGATCAGGTCGACGTCCTTGCCGGCCACGCAGCCGGCCTCCATGGGCCCGCCGCTGGCGAAGATCGTGGGCACGTTGACCCGCATGACGGCCATCAGCATGCCGGGGATGATCTTGTCGCAGTTGGGGATGCAGATCATGGCGTCGAACTGGTGGGCCTGCAACATGGACTCGACGGTGTCGGCGATGAGTTCGCGGCTGGCCAGGGAGTACTTCATGCCGGTGTGGCCCATGGCGATGCCGTCGCAGATGGCGATGGTGTTGAAGACGAAGGGCGTGCCGCCGGCAGCCTCGACCTGGGCCTTGACGAATTCGCCCACGGCGTCGAGGTGGGCGTGCCCGGGCACGACGTCGGTGTAGCTGTTGACGACGGCGATGAACGGGCGGGCGATCTCCCGGTCGCTCAGCCCGGTGGCCTTGAGCAGGCTGCGGTGCGGGCCGCGCTCCATCCCCTTCTTCACTCGGTCGCTGCGCATCATGATGATCTCCATTCCAGCGGGGCTCGCCCGCCTGCAAGATCGGGAACACAAGCCCGCCCTGCCTCCGGCAGGCAGGCTGCCGGCACGGCGGGGCCACAACTCCAGACCGGTTCCGCGGATCGTCGAAGGAGGGATTATCGCGAATCGCGGGTGGAAATTCAAACACGCTCTTGCGCGGGCCGCCCGCGGGGGAGGCCGCAACTTTCCGCGGCGGCTCCGGGCGCCGCCGGCTGGACTTCGCGGGCGGGATCGGGGATAGTGGCAGCCAGGAGAGCGAATTCGACTATGGACCTGGCCGAGAAAGACTACATCGTCATCGTACAGTGCGACATCGTGAAGCAGCGCTGCTCGGGCTACTTCTGCGAGCGGAGCTTCTCGCAGCGGACGGGCGGGTTCGCCGCCTACCCTCGCGAGCGGGCCTATCGCGTGACGTACATGACCTGCGGGGGCTGCTGCGGGCGGGCCCTGCACCGCAAGCTGACCCACCTGAAACGGATGCTCAAGAAGCACGAGGGGGCAGACAAGGACCGGATCGTCGTGCAGTTGTCCTCGTGCATCACCCAGGACAACTACCACGCCCCGCCGTGCCCGCACCTGGACTATCTGCGGACCCTGCTGAAGAAGACCGGCATCGACTTCCGCGAGGACACCCGCATCAGCGACAAGGCCCAGAAGCGACGCGAGGAAGGCGTGTACAAGTGCGAAGAATGCCCCGAGCCCTGAGGGCAGAAACGACGGTACCCCTTGCGGTTCTGCAACAGCGGGAGCAAGGCCATGGACCCACGCGATATGGACGAGCCGCTCGCGGAACTGTGGCGGCCGAGAGACCTTTTCCAGGCGACGGCGATCAAGCAAGAACTGGAGGCTCAAGGCATTCCCTGTACGATCGAAAGCAATGCCTATGCGTGGCTGTACGGCGGGAGGCTGCGGGTGATCACGTTCCTTCGTTTCCGCGAGCGGGCCCTGGAGATCATCCGTGGCCGCGACTGGCCCTCGTACGCGCCGTAACACCCGCCCCTGCCAACAACGAACAACAAACAACCGCCTCCGCTTACAACCCCTCCAGGTACTCGGCGGCGTCGTTCATCGTCGGGAACCCCTCGATCGCGGTCAGCACGTAGTTGGTCGTCGAGTCGTCGCGCAGCGGGCGGATGGCTGCGAATTCCGGATCGTGCGAGAGCTTGCGCAGGTCGTCCAACTCGCGGTAGCCGATCAGCCCGCAGTATTCCTGCGTGCAGCCCCCCATGTACACCTGTCGCGTCCGCCCGTACAGGAGCACCTTGGCCCCGTAGCGATCCAGGATGGGCTGGACGCGGCGCAGGTATTCGGCGTATTCCTTCTGCTTGCCCGGCACGATGTCGAACAGGTTCAATACGACGATCACGACACTCTCCATTGGCGCCAATCAGGCCGCGATAGACTACGCGAGGAGGGGACGATTTGCAATGTACTTCACCTCGCGGGGGCGGAGGAAACCCGCAGAACGCTTCCGCGAAGCCGCGAGCCGCAGGGCGCCCGCGCCGGGGATACGCGGCCATCACCATGTCGTACAACCCAACGGCCTGGTCACTCTAGTGATCCAGGACGGTTCGCAGTTGCCCGCGTGAATCGAAAATCGGACAATGTCGCCGCCCGAGTAAGGAGCACGAACATGACGCGTCGCACTCTGCCCCTGCTGTTGGTCGCCGCCTTGATCGTCCCCGTCTTCGCCCAGCAGCGCCAGCCGGCGCGGCCCGGCGAGCAGCCGCAACGCCCGCTCCTGCGACCTCCGCCGCGCCTGCCCGAGGGGGTGGCCGTCCACCGCGACCTCCAGTACGCCCAGGCGGACGCCAAGGCCAACCGCCTGGACCTGTTCGTGCCCAGGAACGAGGGCGGCAAGCCCCTGCCGCTGGTGATCTGGGTCCACGGCGGGGCGTGGCGGGCCGGCACGAAGAACAACTGCCCGGCCCTGCCCCTGCTGAGCGAGGGCTACGCGGTGGCCAGCGTGGAGTACCGCCTCAGCCAGGTCGCCATCTGGCCCGCACAGATCCACGACTGCAAGGCCGCCATCCGCTACCTGCGGGCCAACGCCGCCAAGTACGGCCTGGACCCGCAGCGATTCGGCTCCTGGGGCGGGTCAGCCGGCGGGCACCTGTCGGCCATGATCGCCGTCAGCGGCGAGGTGAAGGAACTCGAGGGCGACCTGGGCCACGCCGACCAGTCCAGCCGGGTGCAGTGCGCGGTGAACTGGTTCGGGCCATCCAACCTGCAGACGATGCAGTCCGACAGCGACAAGAACGCCTTCAGCCGCATGCGCCACGACGGGCCGAACTCGCCCGAGTCGCTGCTGATCGGGGGCGACGTGATGAAGGACAAGGACAAGGCCGCCTCCGCCAGCCCCATCACCTACGTCAGCAAGGACGACTGCCCGATGCTGCACATGCACGGCGACAAGGACCCGATCGTTCCCCCCCAGCAGAGCCAGGTCCTCCACGACGCGCTGACCAAGGCGGGCGTGGCCTCGACGCTGGTGTTCGTGGAGGGAGCGGGACACGGCTTCCGCGGGCCGGACCATATCAAACGCGTGCGGGAGTTCTTCGACAAGCACCTGAAGAAATGAATTGCGGAATGCGGAATGCGGATTGAGCGACAGGACGCAGAGAAGCAGAGGCGCAGAGGAAGAGAGAGAGAGACTGAACGGTCCTCCGCTTCGATAACATCCAGAGCGGCAGAACACAAAGCCCACGGAAAGCCTTCCGTGGGCTTTTTCCTCTCTCTGAACTCTTATTGCCCCTGCGTCTCTGCGTCTCTGCGTCTCTGCGTCCGGTTGCTGTCGTTCAATCCGCAACCTGCCTGCCGGCAGACAGGTCCGCAATCGGTCACCAGACGTTCAGTTCTTTGGCCAGGGCGGTGATGTGGTCGCGGGCCTTGGCGTACTCCTGGGCGTTGGGCAGGTGTTCGAGCATGAGCGGCGGGTGGTGCGGCAGCTTGGCCAGCTCGGTCAGGAACGTGCGGTAGTCAAAGACGCCCGTGCCGGGGCGGCATTCGTCCATGTGCAGGGCGCCCTTCTCGCGGGCGATGATGTCCTTGGCGTGGCAGCTCGTGATCCACTCGCCCAGCAGGGCGAAGCATCGCCTGAGCAGGTTGGCGGTGTTGAAGTACACCCGCGGGCTGGTCACGATGTTCACCGGGTCCAGGTGCACGGCGAACGCCTTGCGGTCGACGGCCTTGAGCACGTCCAGGCAGACCTCCGGGCTGTCGGGCAGGCACCACTGCATCATTTCCAGGCAGAACTTCGCCCGCGTGGGCTTGACCGCGTCAATGATCGACCGCACCGTCTGCACGCACAGGTCGAACCCCTTGGCCGAGAAGTTGTCCGGGTGCGGGCCGTAGTTGGTTCCGGGCACCTCCGAGCCCAGATAATCCACGCAGCACAACGCCCCGATCTCGTCGGCCAGCGCCAGCCGCTCGCAGATCATCTGGTGGTTCTTCTTGCGGGTGGCCGGGTCGGCGGCCAGCATGTTGCACCAGGCGCCGACCTCGGCGATGACGACCTGCTCCTTCTCGAACGCGTCGCGGATGGCCTTGATCCGCTCCTTGTCGCCGATCTTGACGCCCGGGCAGTACGCAGCCCGGTAGCCCTGTTCCTTGTGGGCGCGGGCAAAGGCCGCGGGGTCGTCCTGCTTGACGCCGAAGATGGGTCCGCCGAATCGAATCATCGTTGGTCTCCTGTAGCCTGTAGCCAGTGGTCTGTGCGATTGCCCGCCCGGCTCATGTGATCTTGCCAACCGCAGCGTTCAGGTAAGATCGTACCCGATTCTGGCCTTCTTCGCCTTGATTCATCAAGTTCATAATACACTGCTGGCCCAGAGCCGGCACTGGGCACCAAACAAACTGCTCCTCATCCCCATTTCTTATGAGTTGCACGGGCTGCCTGACCCATCGGGGAAGGTCCGCAAAACCTGAATACTCCGGTTCGGTGCCCATGTCAGCACGCTCCATCTCCCATAGAACCTGCACTGGCTACGGACTACTGGCCACTGACTACTGGCTGCGGGCTACTGTCGTTCAAACCTCATCCACCCGCCGGCCCTTCACGGTCTGCTTGAGCACCTCGTCCATCTGCGCCTGGGTGAGGGGCATGGCGGCCTGGTTGGCCCGGCCCATGGCCTCGTAGAGGGCGTCGGCGTCGTCGCTGTCGATCTTCGCCTTCAGGTCCGCGACGGCGGCGTCCAGCTCGGCCCGCTGGTCGGCCGACAGGACGTGAGCGGCCTGGGCGAGCGCCTTGTCGACGGCTGCCAGGACGCGGTGGGCCTCGTTGCGGGTGTCGATCAGGCGGTGGACCATCAGGTCCTCGATCGCGTGCGTGTAGGACTCCTTGACCATCCGGTCGACCTCGTCCCTGGTCAGCCCGTGGGCGGGCGTGATCTGGACCGAGGCCTCTCGCCCGCTGCGCAGTTCGCGGGCGGAGACGTTCAAGATGCCGTTGGCGTCGATCAGGAAGGTCACCTGGATTCGCGGCGCCCCCGCCGGCATGGGCGGGATGCCCCGAAGCTGGAAGCGCCCGAGGCTGCGGCAGTCCTTGGCCAGCTCGCGCTCGCCCTGGAGGACGTGGATGTCCACATTGGTCTGCCCGTCCAGGTAGGTGCTGAAGGTCTCGCCGGCCTGGCAGGGCACGGTGGAATTCCGCATGATCAGCTTGCCGACCGCCCCGCCGAGCGTCTCGATGCCCAGCGACAGCGGTGTGACGTCCAGCAGCAGCGTGTCGCGCTTCTGCCCGGCCAGGATGCCCGCCTGCACAGCCGCCCCGAGCGCGACCACCTCGTCGGGATTGATGGCCGTGTAGGGCGTGCGCCCGAAGAACTCGCCCACGCGCCGCCGCACCAGCGGCATGCGCGTGACCCCGCCGACCATGACGACCTGGTCGATCTGGTCGGGCGTCAGGCCCGCGTCGGCCAGGGCGAGCTGGCAGTGCTCGATGGTGTGGTCCACCCACTTGCCCGCGCGGGCCTCGAACTCGTCGCGCGTGATCGCCCGCCGGTAGAGGCGCCCCTCGCCCAGGTCGATCTCCACCGTCGCGGAGGCCTCCTCGCTGAGGCGGATCTTGGCGGCCTCGGCGAAGTTCCGCAGGGCCTGGCGGGTGGCCGGGGGAAAGAACGACCGCACGAACGCCATCTCGGCGGCGGAGCGGTCCGACGGAGAGAGGTCCGGCGGGACGTCGGTCAGGAACTTCTCCCGCGCCTGGGGGAAGAAGCGCTCGACGATCTCGGAGGTGATCAGGTCGATCAGCTCGAGGTCGAGGTCGTCGCCGCCGAGGTGCGTGTCGCCGTTGGTGGCCAGCACCTGGAACACCCCGCCCGAGACGCGGAGGATGGAGACGTCGAACGTCCCGCCGCCCAGGTCGTAGACGGCGATGGTGGCGTCCTCCTTCTTACCTGCCTGTCCGGCAGGCAGGTCCAGGCCGTAGGCGAGGGCGGCGGCGGTGGGCTCGTTGACGATCCGCTTGACCTCCAGGCCGGCGATTCGGCCGGCGTCGCGGGTGGCCTGGCGCTGGGCGTCGTCGAAGTACGCGGGCACGGTGATGACGGCCTGGGTGATGGGCTGGCCGAGGGCGGCCTCCGCGCGCTGGCGAAGGTCGCGGAGGATCAGGGCTGACAACTCCTGCGGCGTCATCCGCCGCTGGCCCACCTGCACCACGACCGTGCCGTGAGGCCCCTCGTGCACGCCGTACGGCAGGAACTTCAGGTCCTGCTGCACGTCGCGGATGCCCTTGCCCATGAGGCGTTTGACGGAATAAACCGTGGCCAGCGGGTTGGCCACCGCGTGGGCCCGCGCTTCGCTGCCGACGGTCACCTGGCCGTCCGGCGCAAAGGCCAGCACGCTGGGCACCAGGGCGTTGCCCGCCTGGTCGCGAATGACCACAGGCCCGGCCGGCGACATGTACGCGCCAAGCGAGTTGGTCGTGCCGAGATCGATGCCGAGAATGATGTTGGAGTCAGGCATGGGTATTCGTTGTTGGTTGTTGGTTCGCAGCCGATGTCTTTCGCTTGTCCGTTGTTGACTGTCCGTTATCGGTTCTTGGCCGACCGTTTTCAGTTGTCGGTCACTGATTGTTGCTTGCCGCCTGTTCGTTGACCGCTGTTGGCAGTCCCGAAGGGGCGCCAGCGGGTAGCCGGGGGGCACAAGCCCGCGGTATGCGGTTGCGGGAGAAAAAGACCCGAAGGGTCGAAAGCAGGTAGCCGGGGGCGCAAGCCCCCGGAACGCCGACGCCCATCCAAAGAAGCCCCGAAGGGGCGACAGAATGTCTCATATGTATTTCGGGTCATATTCGATGCCGTGCTTCTTCAGGAACACAGCCAATTCCTCTTCGAAAGTCACGCGCCGGTGGTGGGCTTCCTGGTCGGCAATGTACGCGACCACTTCCGGAAGGACGCTCTCGGAGATGCTGAAGGCTGCGTACGAGTCCTGCCAGTGGAAGTCCTTCATGTCCGGGAATTCCTCGTGAATCCATTTGGACGAATTCGTCTTCAGGAGCCTCGTGAAGTCGGCGATCGCCAGCGAGGCCGGCAACTTGACGGCCAGGTGAACGTGGTCTTCCGGACCATTGACCCGAATGGATTGTCCGCCGAGTTGGCGCACGATCCCGCCGAGATACGCGTGAATCCTCTCGCGAGCGGGGTTGCAGAGCCAGCGTTGCCGATTCTTGGTCGCGAAGACGACGTGATACGCCAGGTTCACGTAGGCCATCTTGGCACGCTTTCTTTCGCCCCTTCGGGGCTCTTTCTTTCTCTCGCCGCTTTCCGGGGGCTTGCGCCCCCGGCTACTTGCTGCCGGCCCTTCGGGCCTAAACCCCCGGGCGCTCTTCTTCGGCCCTTCAGCTTTCCGGGGGCTTGCGCCCCCGGCTAATTGCTACCGGCCCTTCGGGCCTGACAACGCTGCCGGGTCTCGATCGCCCTTCGGGTCTGAGCCACCCCGCTGCTCTCTTTCGCCCCTTCGGGCAAGGGCATGCGGGGTGCTTCTTCCTGCGCTTGCGGCTCCGCAGGCACGGTTGTCAGTCTTCACTTGCCAATCTTCGCTCAAAGCTGCGACAGCAGCTTTCGGACATAGGAGACCGCGTTCAACTGCTTGCGGGCCTCGTTGAGGATGTCGGTTGTGACGGCCTGGCAGGCGACGGCTTCCTGGTAGTCCTCGAAGAGCTTGGCGATGCGCCGCAGCAGGCCGTCGCGCTGGGTGACCAGCACGGTGCGGGTGCGTCCCAGCTCGTCCTGGTCGCCGCCGGTCTTGGCGTCGGCCATCGCTTCCTGAAGCATCATCATGGTGTTCAGGAATCCGTCGGGCACGGACTTGTCCTCGGCTGAGCTTTTGCCCCCCAGCAACTCCAGGAGGTAGGCTGCCCGGTTCGCGGGGTCGCTCAGCGCGCGATAGGCGTCGTTCAGGGCGGCGGAGATCTGCAACGACAGACCCTGGACCTCGGGGCTCTCGCCCCCGTGGAAGTCCGGGTGAGCGTGGCGGCTGAGCGCGACGAACTTGCGGTGCAGTTCCTGGAGGTCGATGTCGTAGCGTCGCGGCAGGCCCAGCAGCGTGAAGTAGTCGGTCACCGTGGCCGCGGCTGGGTTGAGCGTGTGACAATAGTCGCACACCAGCACGCTGCTGGTGGGCTTGTTGCACTGCTTGCACTTGGCGGGGTGGACGTTTTCGTTGGTCATGGGTAGCCTGTAGCCTGTAGCCAGTAGTCAGTAGCCTGTAGCCAGTAGCCTGTAGCCAGTAGCCTGCAGCCAGTAGTGGTAGCCAGTTGCATTGAACGGGCTACTGACTACGGGCTACCAGGTCCTGCCTCCGCCGTCAGGCGGAGAAACTCGCCCCGCAGCCGCAGCTTCGCTTGGCGTTGGGGTTGTTGAAGACGAAGCCGCCCTTGAGCAGTTCGTCGTTGTAGTCGATCTCCGTGCCGTCCAGGTACAGGCTGCTCTTGAGATCGGTCACGATCCGCACGCCGTGGCTCTCGTAGACCTGGTCGTCCTCGGCCGGCTTGTCCGTCACGTCCAGCGTGTAGGAGAACCCGCTGCACCCGCCGCCCTTGATGCCGATCCGCAGGCACGAGCCCTCGGGCATCTTGTGGGTCTCAAAAACCGTCTTGATCTTCTGGGCCGCTCGTTCGGTCATGGTAATCATTCGCTTGCTCCTTACAGCTACCGCGCTTCCGCCGCGGAGCTTATGCCGCCCTTTCAGGGCTCATTTCTCCGACGCCGCTGTCCCAGGCCTGCGCTTCGCTCCGGCCTGGGCTGTGCTATCCCGGCCCTTCGGGCCTGGCTGCAAAACCTTCGGGCCTGACTGCAGAATCTTCGGGCCTGGCTGCAAAACCTCGCCTCTGTTCTTCTGCGCCTCTGCGTCCTGTCGTCTTCTTCAATGGTCAATGGTCAATAGTCAATGGTCAATTACTTCCCGTTCTTCCGCTTCCAATCCTCGATAGCCGCCTTGACCGCGTCCTCGGCCAGCACGCTGCAGTGGATCTTGACCGGGGGCAGGGCCAGCTCGTTGGCGATGTCGGAGTTCTTGAGTTCGGTGGCCTCGTCGACGGTTCGCCCCTTGAGCCACTCGGTGGCCAGCGAACTGGCCGCGATGGCCGAGCCGCACCCGAAGGTCTTGAACTTGGCGTCCACGATCCGCCCGTCTCCGTCGACTTCGATCTGGAGCTTCATCACGTCGCCGCACTCGGGCGCCCCGACGATGCCGGTGCCCACGTGCTCGGAGTTCTTGTCCATGGAACCCACGTTCCGCGGATTGTTAAAGTGGTCGATGACTTTCTCACTGTAGGCCATACGTTCCTCGATTCGCTCTGCAAGCGCCCTCGCACGTTGCTATTGCCGAACGGCAAGCCCTCCGGCCGGCCCGTCCTCTGCATCGTGCTTGTATCGCTGAAGGTCTCACTGCGTCCTCTTCATATCGTCTACTGGCTACGGGCTACTGGCCACTAATGGGGGGCCCACTTCACCTGCTTGAGGTCCACGCCTTCCTGGGCCAGCTCGTACAGCGGGCTGAGCTGGCGCAGCTCCTGGACGGCCGTCACCACCCGTTCGACGGCGTGGTCGATCTCGGCCTCGGTGGTGGGCCTGCCCACGCCGAAGCGGATCGAGCTGTGGGCCAGGTCGTCGCCCACGCCGATGGCCCGCAGCACGTAGCTGGGCTCCAGCGACGCGCTGGTGCAGGCCGAGCCGGAGGAGACGGCCACGTCCTTCATCTTCATCATCAGTGCTTCTCCCTCGACGTAGGCGAAGGAGAGGTTGACGGTGTTGGGGGTCCGCTCGATGGGGTGTCCGTTGAGCTGGACGTGGTCGAGGCGGTCGGCGATGCCCTTGTGGAGGCGGTCTCGCAGGGCGGCCAGTCGGGGGGCCTCGGCGTCCATCTCGGTGCGGCAGATCTCGGCGGCGGCGCCCAGGCCGACGATGCCGGGCACGTTGAGCGTGCCGCTCCTCATGCCGCGCTCGTGCCCCCCGCCGTCCATCTGGCAGACCAGGCGGACCCTCGGCCCGCGCCGGCGCACGTACAGGGCGCCGACGCCCTTGGGCCCGTAGATCTTGTGGGCCGACAGGCTCAGCAGGTCGATCCCCGTCGCCTCGACGTCGATGGGCACCTTGCCCACCGCCTGCGTGGCGTCGCTGTGGAAGATCACCCCGCGATCCTTGGCCACCTTGGCGATCTCGACGATCGGATGCAGCGTGCCGATCTCGTTGTTGGCCGCCATCAGCGAGATCAGGATCGTGCGGTCGGTGATCGCCTCGGCCACCTGCTGCGCCGACACCCGCCCGGTCGAATCAGGCGTGAGC
>Ga0116148_1000168_pt1 | contig 83426 bp, 89 predicted proteins | sample AD_UKC055_MetaG_FD_89786 | JGI IMG/M metagenome (GOLD analysis project Ga0116148, IMG submission 89786) | Active sludge microbial communities of municipal wastewater-treating anaerobic digesters from USA - AD_UKC055_MetaG | ecosystem: Engineered > Bioreactor > Anaerobic > Digestate | place: USA...
CGCTTGTTGCGCATGGTCGTCCAAAATGGCTCCCCCGCGAGGACTCGAACCTCGGACCCAGTGGTTAACAGCCACTTGCTCTACCGACTGAGCTACAGGGGAATATTCCTATTAAAGAACAAACTTTCCATCAAGAAAAAATTACCCAGTGCCGATGACCTTCGATTTTTATGAGGCGAATCGGCTCAGGGGAATATCTCTAAATCCTTTTCTGGTGGTAATTCCCACGTGCAGGCTTCCGATCAACCTTCAGCGGGAAAAGCCTGCTCAGGGGAATATCTTCTTATATCAAAAGAATGGTTTCGCGTAATCGCTCAACCACTTCCTCAGACATTACGTCTTCGGTCGCAAAGAATTATATCGAAATGCATCGAAAAGTCAACTCAAGACTTGACAATCCTTTTAAGGCTGAATTTCTCTTCGCGAATTGAGCGACATGCCAAGAGTGGAAAGATCCGCGTATTCCACGGCACTTCCCATAGGGATCCCGACACCAATACGGCTGACCTTCACTTTAAACTCTTTTAAGCGGTCGACAATAAATAGCGCGGTGGTCTCCCCTTCTGTATCGGCATCGGTTGCAAGGATCACTTCTGTCACGTTCTGGTTCTTAACGCGATTGATCAACTGATTTAGGCGCAGCCCTTCCGGCCCTTTCCCTTCTGCCGGCGAAACAACGCCAAGAAGGACATGGTAGCTGCCATGATACTGCCCCGTCTTTTCTATTGCCAAAACATCCTTAGGGCTTTCCACGACGCAGATCATATCATCACGGCGATTGGCATCACTACAAATCATACAAACTTCTGTTTCGCTTAGATTGTTGCAAATGCGACAGAATGTCAAATTGTCCTTAAGCTTAACGATATCCTCAGAGAGCCCCAAGACATCTTCGCGCGGATTCTCAAGAAGCCAAAAAACGATCCGCTCAGCGCTTCGACGACCGACTCCGGGAAGTTTGGTCAGCTTTTCAATAAGATTTTCGATGATCCTTGGATACGCCATTCTTATGCCTTATGCTCCTGATGCCATTTATGAACGACCTTGCCTTGGAATTTCTCTAATGCCTTGGTAACAACCGGCCCGTGCTCTCTATCTTTCACGTCATCCACGATCTTTAATTCAACACGAAAAGAACTCTTGAGCTGTTCTTTTAAAGCTTTATTGATCAAGGCGATCGTCGCCTTGTCCTCTAAGGCTTCTTTATGAAAACGCGCGTGCTCAGGAAAGCCGATCACAAGAAGATCATTTTTTAGCGCGCAAGGGCTCCCTTCCTGTAAATATGTCGCGACCGACATGCGTTCGCGGCTGATCGCGAATGTGACAGCGTCCCAGGCTTTCTGAACGCATTCCAAGCTCAAAGCGCCAACAGCTAAAACTTCTGGGGAAGGCGTTGCATCCTCATCTTCATTCTCAAAATCATTACGCGCGTGCGGATTTACAGCGGAGGCTTGCGGCCCAGGGCCCAATGAAAAATCCAAATGACCTTTCTGGTTCGCGATACGACTAATCTGTGCTGTCTTTGCTGGCATGATCTTTTTTTCAACGACAAGCGTATTGATGTTGACCGGGATGGTCAGCTTAGCAAGAGCGATCTCCACAGGGAGCTGGAAAGAATCCATTACCCGAGCAACTTCCTGAACGTCTACGAACGTATCGATCGCCTTAAGGATATCCGCAAGAGAATATTGCTGCGATTGTGATAAAAGCCTCTCTTTCACAGCGACCGGATAATCCACCAAGCGGCTTAATGGCTGGCCTCCCACTTTAACGATCATCAAATGGCGATAATGCTCGATCATATTGCGCAGCAGCTGTTTCATGTCCTTTCCTTGATGAATGATCTGGTCCAGGATCTCAAGGCACTGCGTGCAATTCTTAACGGCGATCGCATCAGCCAAGGAGAATATCAATTCAGTTTCCACGAGCCCCAACATACCCACAACATCGCTTTCCTGAACGGTCTTAATACTTAATGCGCTGAGCTGGTCAAGGATACTTAAGGCATCACGAAGGCTGCCCGTAGCGGCCTTGGCAATAGCGTACATCGCCTGCGAGTCCACTTTCAGGTTTTCTTGGTGAACGATCTGCTCTAATTTATCAGTGATCGTTTTGATCGAAGCCCGCTTAAAATCGAATTTTTGACAACGCGAAACAATGGTCGCGAGCACTTTATGCGGTTCGGTTGTCGCGAAAATAAACTTTACATATTCCGGCGGCTCTTCCAATGTCTTGAGCAAAGCATTAAAAGCTTCGGTTGTCAGCATGTGAACCTCGTCAACGATATAGATCTTATACCGGCCATAGCTGGGGGCGAACTTGACGTTTTCACGAAGAGCACGGATCTCGTCGATGCCGCGATTCGAAGCGCCGTCGATCTCAACAACGTCGAAACTTGTCCCATTGGCGATCTCCACGCAAGAAGGACACTGCCCACAAGGATGAACGGTCATGCCTTTTTGACAATTAAGGGCTTTGGCTAGGATGCGCGCGCAAGACGTCTTGCCGATGCCTCGCGGGCCACAAAATAGATAAGCGTGCGCCAATCGCTGAGACGTGATCGCGTGCGTGAGGATATCGATGATATGACTTTGGCCAACAACTTCCTGAAACGTTTGCGGCCGATATTTGCGAGCTAAAACAATATACGACATAGGGAACTTCTTTTTATGATCCTGTACATTAATGCCTTATTATAACGAAACTATTCTGTCGTTGGACAAAATTCTTCAGAATTATTCCGCCTCATCGAAGATCGAACCTTTCTGAGATGTTGCGATCTTCGCCACGAATTGCGAAAGAACATACATCGCGATCGTTCCAAAGATAAACAGGATGACCGCTAAGATAACGATCATTGTTCTTTGACGCTTCTTTTGCCTGCCCTCGCGCAATTCTTCAAAAATAAGGACAGCAAGCTTATTTTCATCAGGCTCCCCTTGCGCGTTCTTTACCTTTGCCACATTGACGCGCAACGAACGCGCAAGAGCCAAAAGTTTCTCAGCGCGCTCCTGCGATCGGGGAATCGAAAAGATCTCTGTTAGTTGATCCATAAAAATACGGTAATTATTTGGAGGTCGTAGAAGCGTTCAAATATCTTGCAATAAGATCTATAAATGAAAATTCATTAAAACGTCCTAAGTTATCCGTAGCGCCGGCTTGCATGCATGCTGTTTTCGCGTCATCGATCGCTATGGCTTTTTGCCGAATGGTCGCGTCGCCTAACTCCTCAATCTTGTAAAAATTATAGATCAGGATCGGACGGCCCGCGAACTGATTCATTTGCCTAAGGATCTTAATGACCTCGTCCGCAGCTATTCCGTACAAAGGAGCTTCCATGATCAGGATATCGGGAGAAAATTGAACGACCTTGGTGATGATTTCCGGGCCATCCTTGGCCATCGCCGTTAAACAACCTATCTTTTTTAATTGAAAAGCCATATTCTCAATGACAAGCGGATCTGAGCCAGCGACAAGGACCTTTTTGTCCGTCTTTTTCGTAAGTGTCGAACGCGAAAAAAGAACTTCAATCTTTGAAAGTAACTCTGAGGGCTCAAAAGGTTTGCTTAAAAAATCATCAACGCCAATGACGCGAAAAGAATCTTCCATGTGCCCACGCGCCGTTAAAACTAAAACAGGGATATCAGTGGTATTCGGGTTCTGTTTTAATTTCTTATAAAAAGTGAACCCGTCCATGATCGGCATCAAGACATCTGTGATGACAAGATCAGGACATTCTTTTATAACGCTGTCTAGCCCTTCCTGTCCGTTGGTCGCGATCACCACAGAATACCCGGCAGATTCAAGGCGCGCTTTGATGATCTTCAAGACATCAGGCTCATCATCAATAAGAAGGATCTTTTTATTTTTCGATTCCATATTGTTTTCGTTGGATGTATTTTACTACGTTTTGCCTGAACTCATGAAGATTATTTCAATTTTTGCTGGCTTGGGCCACTTGCGTATCCGACGAAAAAATTCCTCTGCCAGGAAGATAGAACGGATTAACATCCGCGTCCAATAAAACGACCCACGCCGTTGAGGCAAGGCTTAGGACATTAGGGTCATGTGAGTTCCAACCAAAAGGGATCCATCCTCTTCGCGATGAATAGGAGTACGCTGACCGACCACCGGCAAGATCATAACGCAGCGCTTCGATCCCTTGACGCATCTGCTGCGCGTCCGCCGCGGCAGATGCCGCGTACGAAGGTTCATCTTGATAATGCTCAGCCAAAAGCCGCGCGGCAAAGATCGCGCCGGCTGTCCACTCCACAGAAACGCGGTCGTTCTCAACGGTAAAGCCAACTCCTTGCAACTCGCCAAGACTTGTATACGAACCTGACAATCTTTTTGCGGCCTGCCACATGCCGTACGCAGCATTTTTGCCGAACCACGAATCGATCAAGGCAGGACTCAAAACCAAGATCCCCCATGTTTGAACATCCGTTGCGAAATTTTCAGTCTCAGGCTGCCATCTGCCGTTGCGATAAACCATTCCTTGATAGAAATAACCATCCTTTTCGTTCCAAGAATCCTTAAAATACGAATCCATGCGCTCTAACGCCTGTCGATAAATTTCTTTCCCGGTCACCTGATGAAGCATGCGAAACGCGGCATACCAGGATAGATTATTCTCAGTCGATATGACATCATACCATCCTCGCCCGTCTTCACGCCCCGGCATGTACGTTCCGATAGGTGCCATACGGATCCCGCCATTATCCGCCTGCAAATAAATGGCCGCGCGCGCCAACTCTTCGGCAAGCTGTAACTCATGGGAAGATCCTGATCCTGATTTGTATCCACCTGTTCTTGCCTGATGATATTTCTTGTGATGCAAATGAAGCGCTCCCATCGCGATCCACGCATTCTCTCCAGCTACCGGCTTCCAGTCTTCCCAATGAACCGTTGGCCATGTAGGAAAATCTTTGAATTCTCTCTTGCCGTCTAAAGGGTCTTCTGTGTTATAGCGTCCGTTAGCATTAATGATACGAAAAATAAATCCGCGATTTCCAAAATTAGAAAGATCCGAGGAAACAGCTTCAGGATCATCAGGGTCATAAACAAAATTATTCATTGGATATCCAGCGCGTATATTGAATAATTCACCGACGCCGCCTTCCCAGCATACTTGCGTGAGCCTTGAAGCATCAAGGATGTCATCATGGCCGCCAAACATTGATAGAACGATCTGGCGAACCGCGCCGTCATAGATCACCAGGCCTTCTTCGACGATCACACGCTCAATAATGCCATCAACAGAGAACTGACCACCCATATTGCTGTAGACGCCATATTTTGATTCAAGGGGGATCTGAAAACTTAACGGGAGCTTTGTTTCCTGGCTAATGTTTGTCCTTATCCATTGAACAAGTCGAGGGTCAACGTTCATGATCTTTCCTTTAGGGTGGGCGTTCCTGCTGAATTCATCGGCAAAAATTTTTGTCTGCAGTCCTGCCAGCATCATAACGACCACAGCGACAATATTCAAGGCTCTTTTCATCTTCCCCTCCTTTAACAAAAAACCCTTTGAAAGGGGCTTTCAAAGGGTTAAGGTTAACGGAAGCTGTACGTTTTTCGTTCACAGCTACGGCAACCAGACAGCCTTTACTGGCAACACCAGTAGTCAGGCTCACGGCTTTGTGCCCTACCCTTTCGAGTAGTTTACTATTTTCATTTCTCTAAAAGAGCGCTTTAACTACAATGAGAGTATAGCATGAAAGTTGCTTTTTTCAAGAAAACGCTAACAAAATGTTAAATATTCTAAGTGCTTGGAAATAAATGGGATATACTTTTCTGAGAAGATAAATAAGAATCTATTTCTTGGGAAGGGACGGCAGGGCTAAAAAGAAATCCCTGGATCTCATCGCAGCCTTGTTTACGCAGAAAATTCATCTGGTCCAGGGTTTCGACACCCTCAGCAACAACCTCAATATTAAGGATATGCGCCATCGCGATGATCGCCTGCGTGATGGTCATCGCGTTCTTGTCGTGCGGGATGTCCTGGATAAAGGCCATGTCGATCTTGATCTTGTTCACTGGATATTGTTTTAAATATACTAAAGGAGCATATCCTACCCCAAAATCATCAATAGAGATACGGCTTCCAAGGGCTGAAAGCCGATATAAAGTAGCAAGCGCGAGGTCAAAATCTTTCATGGCCGCCGTTTCGGTGATCTCAAGTTCCACTGACGAAGGTTCCAGATCGTTGGCAAGCAATACTTTTTCAACCACCTGCGATAGGTCCTGCTGGATAAGATTCAACGCGGACAAGTTAACGGCAAACCTTAAAAGATATCCTTTATCTGTCCACTGTCGAAGCTGCTTGGCAGATTCATTCAGAACCTTTTCGGTCAGCAACGCAATGATCCCGATCTCTTCCGCTAGCGGAATAAATTCATTGGGATAAACGATCCCCTTTTGGGGGTGATGCCAGCGCAACAACGCTTCAACGCCAGTGATATTTCCTGAACGCAAAGAAACGATCGGCTGATAATAGACCTTAAGATCCTCTCCCTGTATCGCCTTACGTAGATCGTGCTCGATCTGAATACGATTGACCGCTGAAGTATGCATCTCATCGCTAAAGATCGCATAGCGCGCCCTTCCCGATAGCTTTGCTTTGTACATCGCCGTGTCCGCATCCCTGAGCATTGCCTCAGAAGAATGATACTTGTGAGAATACATGAGAACCCCGATACTGCCTGTCACGTAAAATTCTCGCCCTTCGATAATAAGCGGTTGGGACAAGATGATCTGGATACGATTGGCGGCATCGATCGCGTCGTCGATCCCATTAATACCGTCTAAAAGCACGGTGAACTCATCCCCGCCAAAACGGGCGATCGTATCGTTTGCCCGCACGCAGTTCTGCAATTTCTGACTAATATGAAGAATGACCTTATCCCCGGTCAGATGTCCTAAGCCATCGTTGATATCCTTAAAATGATCTAAGTCTAAGAATAAAATGGCAAACTTATAGTCATCATGACGCTTGGCCCGCTTGATCGATTGTGACAGATTCTTGATAAATAATCGCCGATTCGGTATGTTCGTTAAGCTGTCATGAAAGGCATTACGCTTGAACTCAGCCTCAACCTTTAGGCGTAAAATAACACCACTGACCTTGGCCGCGATCGCCTTGATCAGCTCGCGAGATCTTGCAGGGATCTGGTCTTGGGCGTGAGAGCCAAGATTCATCGAGCCAATGACGCGATGATGATGAATAATAGGAACAGCCGCAATGGACTTCAACTCCTCCTGCTGATACATTCTTCTGTCCTTAAGATTTATTTTCTCGCAGGACATAAAAACAGGTTCTTTCTTCATCAATAATTTAAATTCTGGGTCCGAAGGACCATAGTGTGTAACCTTTTGAAGAAAAGATGGGCCAATACCTTTATGAACGATCAGATCGATCGATCTGGCTTTCTCATCAACAAGATAGATCCCGCCGCAATCCACCCCCTCGATCTGTAGCCCCGCGTCCAGAATGTGGCGTAAGGCTTCCTTGATATCATGCGCTGAGCCCAAATAAACACCAAGATCGCGTTCGGCTAAGATCAACCGGCGGATCTCCTCCTTGTCGGTAACATCCCTCTGCATCGCGCAATAACAATAGATCTCTCCTTTTTCGTTCTTAATAGGAGATATCCGGAACTCACAAACGAAGGTTGTCTTATCTTTTTTACGGTTTAAATGGCGGCCAACCCAAGTCTTCCCCGATCGGATCGTCCTGAAGATCTTTCGCTGAATATCGCCCGCAAGAGGCTCCGCATTCAGAAAGTCTGGCGCTCGGCCAATAAGATCCTTTCTGCTATATCCGTAAAGCCGCTCCGTAGCTTTATTGACAAAAATGATCTTCAATCGTGTATCCGTGACAATGATAGAATCAGACACCTGAGATGTAATGGAGCTTAAAAATTCATGTTCTCTCTCAACTGCCTTGCGTCTTGTAATATCACGGATACTACAACGAAAACCAATGATATTTCTAAATCCATCCCGAACTGCTTGGGCAGAGACTGAAACATAAACAATATGTTTTTTACGATGGATAAAGCGCAATTCATGATCGTTAAATGATCGCCCATGCTGAACATGCTCCAAGCAAATTTTTGCTTTTTCACGATCATCTTCATGGACAAAATCCTTCATCGTGATCTTCCCTTGAAGGTAGTCCTCCGCAGAGTATCCAATGACCCTCCTGATCCCCGGGCTTACATACAAAAGCTTGCCTTCTTTATCGTGAAACGTTTCCCAGTCATAGCTACCATTCATGATAGCCCTATAGCTTGTCAAAGGGTCTTTTGAAAGGTTAACACTCTTTGGTAAAAATGGCTGCAGACGCAATGAAAGATTCTTTGATAAAAAATAATCTGAAGAATTTTGGGTCTTAGGAAGGGAACTTTTACGTGTACAAGGTCTCAACCTGCAGCGCTCCTTTTAAAGGTTAAAAGAATAGAGCTGCTTCTTTCCGTGGCGGAATTAATACAATAATACACCTATTCTAAAAAATTGGCAAATTTTTATTATCTGGAAGCCCGATTTGAGAGGTGCGCTAGTGTAAGGCCTATAAATACTTAAAAAGGGTAAACAACCTTACATTTTGAGAGCTCTAAGAGCTGCTTGGCAAAGAATTTGATGAATTTTGATTCGTCGTGGACTGGTGTATCGAGGATCTTGATCCCGGCAAGATATTTTTCTCCGTCAGGACTGTTATTTTCATGGATCCACATAACTTTAGCTTTTAAATTTAGGATCTCATTCGCTAAATGCGCGCGAATAAAAATCTCTTTGCCAGAGACAAGCGATTCATTGGTTAAAATACGGAATCCTAAGCCGCTAAGGTCGAGAGCGGTTGCGACAGAAAATTGGGCGTTTGGCTCAGGATCGCTCGCGCCTTGGCTATCGGCACAGATAGAAACAGGGATCTCGATCTTCAATCTTTGACAACGTCGTTTTTCTGATCGCATAATCACCTCCAAATTAAAACGGGTAGAAGGGGACGCCAGGCGAACCTGCCAACCTCTTGAAATTGCGATACTTGTGAAAATGTACCGCAAGCGCAGTATGGGCGCTCTGATCTCCCTGGGCGAACCGATCGACCATTCTCTACCCTATAATAGAGGCATTTTATCACAACACCGCCAAAAATCCAGTAAAATGGCTATTTTGACCCCATAAACACGATCCCCGCCCCATTACCCTTTTGGCAACCTTTTCGCCAAATCTTTAACCGTTGAATCCGTATGCTTCAATAGATTAGCCCGATTATAGGTAACAAAATCCGGATGTGTTGAAATGCGATATTGCTTCGATGCGTTATTCTCGATAAACTTCTTGGCATCCTTACCAAGCAGACTACCCTGAAGCGGCGATCGAACACGATCAAAAATCTGATACTTCCCCGCGTCCACAACCTTGGTCAGCCAGCCACCTTTTCCCTTTTTAAGCTCAACAACGAGTTCAATAAATAATTTGAACGCATTGTCTGGCATTTTGATTGTGTGACCATTTATATCAAGGTTATTGCTCCGACTTATTGCCTTTGTCCCCGGGATATAAATTTTGTCATAACATTTATAACCGAAATCCTTATAATCCTTCGCCTGCTGTTTAGTCAGCGCCGTAGCCCCGCCCTCAGGCATAAATTCCTTAATGAGATCCTCAACCGATAATTTGAATGTCTTGAAGTCAAGCGATGCCGCAAGAGGCGCAGTGACTATCTTGCACTTGCTCAAAGTCCAGTTCAATACAATGTCCTCGATTTTCGTGAACGGGGTAAGAACAACAAGAACCTTATCATCTTTGCATATGTCCTTTAACCCAGCGAATTTGACCAGTTTGCCATCCCCGAGCTTTGGTATAAAGACAAAGCCAACTCGGAAACTATCGTAGAGCTTATACCCTACATAAAAATACCCTTCCGGGATTTCTTGGAACTTTCCCTCAATCTTGTTAACCGTACGGATTTTCTCAAACAACGCCGGGAATGAAAGCTGATATCGCCGCAAATCCGCTTCGGTTACCTCAATAGGCGCACTGTCCGCTGACTCCACGGAGTATGCGTAGAGTTGACTTCCAACCTTCTTGATCCGTCGTTCGTTCCCATTATCTCCTAATACCGACGAATAATACGGCTCTTTCATATAGTCATACTTCATTCGGTCTAAACATTTTTGCTTGGTCAGAAAGTTGAAATCTGTCCTTGAAATACGTACCAGCTCGCCCTCGGTAAACGATGCGGCAGGAAAAACCTCCAGACTTTTTAATATAAAATTCATCACGTTAAAAGTACTCCGTTGTCCCGCAAATATCCTTCAATGATCCCTTTTTCCGCCTTCTCGGGCAATTTTGTGTTCTCCGGCGGTTTAATTTCAACCGTTATTGACTTGGACTTTTTACCACTACGCTTGATATAAAACCGCAGTTTCGCTGAGACATATTCGGCGTCCTGCATGGATATATTTAATTCCGAGAAAGCCTGCCGCACATCACCGCAGTTAATCGTGACCTTAATAACCTTTGTCCCTCTGCACTTAACCCTCACCTCTGTCAAATCAACAGACTCGACATCGTTATTGCCGGAATAACTAAAGGTACCATTCTTAATAGGATCGAGGACAACCAAGGTGTTATTAAACGTCGCCTCAGGCACCTGATCCATGCCAAGGATGGCGTTCCCAAATATCTCGATGTATCGCTTTTTATCCGCCTCGCTCCAACCGCCAGCGTTCACGCTGAGCACGCAATTCCTCGTGTCAAAAACAAGCATATCCTCTCTGGCGGGACGAAAAGACTGGATATCAACTTTTCCATCTTTAAATATTAGGTGTGTTTTCATGAAATCGCCATGGGCGATTAGAACAATGTGTTTGCCGTTATTCGTCCTATACCTGATATCGCAATGTTCGCTCTTACCGGTATCCTTAAAATACTGCACGATGGCGGTCTTTAACTGAGCGACACGATCCTCAGCGAAATTACAGTTGTTATGATCGAACTTGTGGTGGCTTAATTTTTCGGAGTAGACAACATATAGGTAGAAGTCAAAGGCGAGCGAGAACGCTTCCTCACTATGAAGAAAAACCCGCATAGCGGTCGTTTCCGAGGGCTCATCATCCTGAACTGTTATGTTATACTGACGCTTCGTCTGCTCAAGATATCCCCTTGCCCGGTCAGCAACATCATTAATACACTGCAACTCCTCCTCAAGATACGATCGCTTCCCATCATCGCTAATACCGTCCAAGAAATCGTGAATATTGTTCCGGTCAAAGACGAAACCGTCAGGTACCGGAACGGTCTTCCGAGTAAAATACTCCTTGAGGAGCTCACTCTTGACTCCGGTGACAAATTTCTCAATCTTGAACGATCTGTGTTTTGCCATTTTCGCCATCTTCACTTATTGAGACAGTTCCAACCCGGGTGGTCTTTTCCTCCATGGATACCCTCCCGACGCTTCCTTAAACCCTAGATCAAAAAGGCCCTGCATCTCCACGGGGTCAAAAAGCTCTTTTGCTTTTGACACATGTGTTGCAGGAATATAAGCAAGATTAAAATCTCCCTTTCCATATTTAGTGAAAACGTACAACTGGTAAAGATCGCCTATGCCTTGGGCGTTTATTATCGTGTCAACCGCGCGCTCAGCAATGGCTGAAAGCCTATCCGGAACCTCTTTATAGAGAGGATCAACATAGCCGTTTCTTATTACATAGATTGCGTATTTAATCTTAGATGCGTCAACCCCCTTCTCTTTAAGAGCCTTGTCAAATCCCTGTAGAACATCGTGCAGAAAAAATACCTGCCTTGTTATGCCGCCGTCAACATGCATTTCGTCGTACGTTTTATCATTGGCTTCTACGTTTAAATAAACCGGCGGGAAAGCGATCGGAATAGATGCCGATGCCAATATGACCTTGCGAAACAACTTTAAGGCTTTGTCATCTCCTATAGAGGCAATCTTCCCCATATCCCAGATAACAAGTCGTTGAGCATCCAGATTAGTAGTCCCGATGTAAAGCCTGCGGCCTTTGTTATACTCAACGGATATCTCTTCCATCAGTTCTGCGTCAAAATACTTCTCAATCAAGCGTTCCAACGGCCGAGTATTTGCAAAGGAATTAACAAACGGTATTCGTATTCGAACGACGTCTCTTGTCGAATATTTCGTATAAAACTCCTTTAACTTATAATCATGCTTACTTCCTAGAAAGGCGATCGGAGCGATAATAGCTCCCGTGCTTATCCCTGTTACCACTTTAAAAATCGGACGCGTTCCCGATTCACTCCAACCGCTCAATAAACCGGCTCCGTACGCGCCTTCAGCCGCCCCTCCTGAGATAGCAAGCATATATAAAGTCTGTTTGCTATTGAAATTAAAGAAAGAGCCTTCCCCCTTTTCCTCTTGTTCCAGCAATTCGACAAAATCTCTCTTGAAAGAATCGCTCGGACTTCCGCTGAACGCCCTGATATCCTGCATACCGAAAACCCTTGCGCTGCTTAATAACTCCGGGGGAATAGCATGCCGTACGCTTGCACATCCGGAGATAAAAAAAAGCAAAAAAATTACTAAATAAAAACGCTTTATCATTTTTTATTGTTTCAAGAACTTTCTTTCAAGCCGCTCCAGATACCAGAAAACCACCGGAACCAGAATGAACGTAAATACGATCGAAGCAATCATGCCGCCGATCATCACTGCTCCCATGGACTGCTTGATCTTGCTCAAGCTCCATAATTGCGGCAGGACACCTAAAATGATGGCAAGCGAGGTCATAATAATCGCCCGGAATTTATCCGAAGCGCCATGCCAAAGCGCATCCTTGACCGCCAACCCCTCTTTCATCTTTACCAAGGTCTGATCCAAAAGCAAGATCGCATTATTCACCACCATACCTACCAGCATGACCATACCCATCATCGAAGCCACATTCATGCTCTGGTTGAGATAGAACAGCCCTAGAACCATTCCTGCGACAGAGGCAAGCACTGTCGTCATAACCGCCAAAGGATAAGCAATCAGCGAATTCATGATCGCGCACAATAACATAACCGTCAGAATGATCGCCAAAATAAACGCCCGGCCCAATTCGACATTCGTCTCTTCCATATATTCCGAATATCCCGAATATTTATAACTATACCCTGCGGGAAACTTAAGCGTCTTGAACTGTTTATCCAACTTCTTGCTGACAATACCCATGGAACTCTTGCCCAGATAACCGTCAATGCGAATAATCCTGTTGCGGTCACGGCGCCAGATAGTCGGAACGGCCTTATCGGTTTTCAGTTCTCCCAATTCGTTGATAGGGATCAGCCCTTTGCGCGAAAGAATGGATATTTCCTTGATATCGTCGAAATTCTGAGCATAGACATCATCCATCTCCACGTTAACCTTATATTCTTCGCCTTTCTCTTTGTAAATATTGGAATCCTCGCCATAAATGGAGTGCCGCATCACTGCTCCCACGCTAGCCGCGTTAAGCCCGAAGTCGTTAAGCTTTCTCTCGTTAGGAATTAAGCTCATCTGCTTCTTAGGGCTTTTATACGAAAGGACTACGCTTTGAAAATCGCCACTTTTATACATTACCTCTTTCATCTGCCGGGCCAAGTCCGCCATAACCGTGTAATCCGCTCCGTAAAGATCTATGGCTACATCGCCTTCAGACATTGAGCTCATACCCTGCCGTACGCAATACGCTTCTGCATCCGGAATCTTAGAGATAAAAACAATCAGGTCGTCGATAATCTGCATATCGCTGCGTTTACGCTGAGTTGAAGGGGCCAGGTCCAAGGTAATCTTGGCGTTTTCCACACCGTTTTGTCCGATATTAGACAAGTAAGCGCTTTTCTCGGGTATCGTCTCCAAGTAAGCTTCGATACGCCTGACCGTCTCCTCGGTGCGTTCGATGGTCGAGCCTTGAGGCAGGGAAAAGTTGATAACAATCTTGTTCTCGTCAGACTTGGGATGGAAATCATTCTCCACATAGGGAAAAAGCAAGAACGAACCGATCAGCGCTAAACAACAAAAAACAATGGTCGAGCGCGGAAAGCGGAACATAAGCTCAAATATATGCTTATACTGCTTCTTAAGAAATTCCATGGAGCCATCCATAGAAGCCGGGATCATTTTTATCCTGTAGCCGATCATCTGCATCAGCCCGGATCGGGAAGTTTTTCCGGCTTTCTTAGGCTTAAGCATTGCCGCGCACAACATCGGAGTAAGCGAGAACGAAGCCAGTAATGAAAAACAGGTGGCATAAACCACTGTCAGGCCGAATGCTCTCATCATCAGTCCAACCATCCCGCCCATCATGGCGATCGGCATAAATACAACCAGATTGGTGCCGGTGGAGGCGATGATCGGGATAATAACTTCCTTAGTCCCGTCAATCGCCGCCTTTTCCGGATTGTCATGGCGACTCAAATGCACCATCACGTTCTCCAGAATCACCAAAGCGTTGGAAATAAGCGTCCCGATTACCGCAGCAATGGCAAGCAGGGTCATCATGTTAATGGAAAAACCCGACATCCACATGGGAAACAGCGTGGAGATAATCGAGGTGGGAATAATGACTGCAGAAATAAAAGACATATCCCAGCGGCCCAAAAACAGCAACAACAGGATTATAGTCAGAACGATGCCTATAAATATGTTCCATTCAGTATCCAGGGTTTCATTGACGATAAAAGTCGTGGTGTCGGTGGCAATTTCCAAATGCATTCCCTGCGGCAACCCTTTCTGGAACTCCGCCAGCTTCTTGTGCATCTGCTGAGAGATGAACACCGCGTTACCGTCGGAAGCCTTATTGACGGAAAGGCCAACTACGGGTTTGCCCTTATAGCGGGCGATAGTAGAAATCTTCTTAAAACTATCCTCTACTACCGCAATGTCCTTTAAGCGAAACTCTCCGCCGTCGGATGAGACCATGCGAGTATCGGCGATCTCTTCTACGCTTATGAATTCTCCGGTAAAACGTACGCTAAGAGCATCAAAACCCTTCTCGATATCTCCGGCAGGCACATTCTTATTGCGGGCCATGAGTGCCCCAACCACCTCACTGATACTGATATAATGCTGCTTCATAAGCATGGGATCCAAGCGGACATTGATCTGGCGCTTTTTGCCTCCGTATACGTCAACCTTGGCGACGCCGCGGATAGATGAAAATTTGGTCTTTAAAGTTTTGTCTGCATACTCATATAATTCGCGAAGATCATCGGAGTCACCGGTTAAAACTATATCTAGCACCGGCTCGATTAAAGGATCATATTTCTCGATTACCGGTTTTTCTATCGCATCCGGTAGGTCGTTAAGAATGGCCTCGACCTTATCTTTAACCTCTATAGACTTAACGTTGACGTCAGCGGAAAGCAGGAATTCTACGAAAATATACCCAAAACTATCATAGGACTGGCTTTTAAGTTTCTTGACCTCGGAAACCTCGGAAATAGCATCTTCAATCTTTTTGACTACTAGCGTCTCTACTTCAAGTGGGGTCGCCCCTGGATAAATCACGGAAACCGTGACAATCGGGAAATCGACCTTCGGAGTCTTCTCAATCATCAGGTTGGAATAACTGAATAGCCCCAAGACCACGAATACCAACACGAACATAACCGTGGTAACTTTATGTTTAACAAAATACTCTATCATTAAGTCTATTCCTCTTTATTTGTTTTCCCGGCGCTTATCACTCGTAGCCGGTCATTATCCTCAATCATGCTCTGTCCGCTGAAGATTACCTTATCTCCTGAACGCAGTCCTTCGGAGATTATCGCGCCGTAGCCGTTACGCAACTTAATAACCACTTTATGTTTCTTGGCGAAACCATCCTCATCCTTCCAAATAAAATATTCATCTCCGGCAATATCCAATACTTCATTGGGAACGGCTAATACGTTATGTAACGTCGTGGTATGAGCGGAAACCACAAATGCAGATCCCGGATCCCGAGGTTTATTGAACTCTATTTCTACTGGGAACATACCGGCGTCCATATCTAATTCCGCGCCTATGCTTTTTAATCGGGCACAAACAACAGATTTATCGGCCGGATCGTATATCTCTTGCCCTTCCTGAAGCGCATTCTTTACTTCCCCTGTGACAAAACCGCGGGCAAGGCGTCCATCAATAATCCTGACCGTAAACTGGGCGTAGACGGGGATATCCTCAGCCTTAGTCACCCGAACCTCAACCGGTTTTCCGGCCTTTTTCCATTCCTCATAGAAACTGACGATCTCCTTACCGCGTGCTGCCTTGACCGCATGGATACGTATTACGACAGAAGCTAAACTAACGATAATAATTATTAAATATACCGTCTCTCGTTTAAAGTTTTTCATATTCGTATTTCTCGGTTACTAATTTTTCAATTTTTGCCAGCGTGATATTTATATTGTAAAGCGTGGCTTCCTTATTGAGCCTTTGGTTAGTCAAAAGCAATTCTGCAGTGTTGAGATCGGTGATGCTGACCTGTCCGGAAGAAAACATCTCTTGCGTCTGCTTAAAGGCCTCTTCAGCAAGGCTTACTGCTTCGATATTTGCTTTGAGATTATCCTTATACTGCTCATATTCTAAATAAGCTTTCTTAAGCTCTAACAGTAGGTTTCTTTCCACTTGTTTTTTCCTGAGCACAGCGATTTCTTTATCCGCTTTAGCTTTACTCAGTTGAGCTTCCTTTATTCCTCCCTCCCAAATTGGGATACTCACCTTAAAACCGGCAGCAGAGTAATTATCAAGTTCATCTCTTTTCAAAAAGCTGTTTTCATTGGAGTCACCCTTGTAATTCATAGAGGCAAAAGCAGAAATCGTAGGTAAAAAACTGGCGTACTTACTTTTTACACTCGCCTCGGCAGAATCGATTGATTTACCAAGCCCCTGCAAAGAAGGCTCGTATGCATGCAAGGCATTCACCAGCGTTTCATAATTAAAATTAGCGTATTGTTCTTGAAAACTTCCCTCGAGTTCAATTTTCCGGTCAAAATCAACATCAATGATCCTTCTTAAGGTCTCAGTGGCGGCATCAAATTGGGTGCGGGCTTCATTGACTGCCGGAATCCTAGCCGAAACATCAGCATTCATTTTAACGATCTCATATTTCGAGCTGCGGCCTCCATAAGAGCGTTGACCGAGCAATTTTTTATTCTCAAGAACATCTGCATATGATTTCTCAGCTATAGATAAAGTATTCCTGGCGAGCAGACAGCTATAGTAACTTAATTTTGCGGCAAAAATAACGTCTTGCCTGCTCGCTTCACTGTTCCAACGAGTCGCTTCGACGGCATTCTTAGCCGCATCTATTGCGTACATCACTTTGCCAAACGACCAAACAAGCTGCGAAGCATTTAAGCCGCTATCTAATGAATGGTCGTAATACTTGCTGGCAGCCTTATCCGGATAATCCATATTGTTAGTCCAAATCGATTGGCCGCTAATATGCGGTAACGCCTCTGAGCGAACTTCACCATAAACACCTTTGCTTCTCTTAATCTCGCTATCCTTAATCTTTAATTCTTCACTAGTATCCAGCGCCCGCTGAACGGTTTCCTCAAGTCCAATCTTTAAAACCGATCCCTCTTGGAAATTATCCGCATAAGCGATAATATTAGAGGAAAGCGCTGCAACAGTGCATAAACATATAGTAAATCCCGATAGCTTCTTCATTGCCATACCGTTATCCCTATCTTAATCAAAAAACTCTTTATCATGTTATTCCTGAACATTCAATCACTATATGAACGTATATTCACAATTAAAGCATACCATTCACATATAGACTTGTCAAGGTAAATAAAATTTTGTAAAGACTCAACCACTGTGCGCTGAAGCGCACAGGTTGTGTTGGAGCCTATGCCGGCTATAAGCCGGCTTAACCTCGTTCGATTGTGAAGTCTTCGTTCTCATCTTCTTTGTGATTCTCAATGTAGTCTTTGATCTGTTGGTCCGTGACAGCTCCCACAGTCGCGCAAAAATAGCCCCTCGCCCAGATGTGTTTACCCCAATACTTGGACTTGAGTTCTTTGAATTCCATTTGGATCTTTCTGGAACTTGCGCCTTTTAAGTGTTGCACCAGTTTACTGATGGAAAGATGCGGCGGAGCACTCACCATCATGTGTACATGATCTTGTGAGAGGTGTCCTTTTACAATCGCCGCATCTAATTCCTGACAAATGGTTCTCAGGACCTCCCTTGCGCGATGGGCTATTTTTCCGCTTAGGATTCGATAGCGGTATTTGGTAGTCCATACAAGGTGGAACTGAATATCGTAGACTGTGTGTGAACCCTTTCTGTATCTGGACATTTTGATATCATCTTACAACTCATAAGGAGTTGTCAAACTGGAAGTCTTCGCCTGAAGGCGAGGGATATCTAGCCCCGACCAGAGGTTGAATTATAATGGGGAATACTAAAAGGCGGGTTATTTATGTGCAGCGCCGTATAGAAACAAACTAAGAGTTGTGTCAGATAGTCCGACTAAACTTTCTTCTTTTTTCTTTTTCTTTTGTAGCCACTTAAGAGTTATTGTTTTTAAAATAGATGTAAGCACATCACTGATTTGTTCCGGGTCAAAACTCCTGTTAACAACCCCCTGCCCTTGTGCTTCCTTAATCAGGTTCTCTGTGTATTCCTGCAATTGTAAACCAACAGAAGATTTCAGAAATCCTGTCTCGGCATATGGTTCACCTCCTTCTGAGACAAATATCTGAAAAAAATCCTGATTTTTCTCGAAGAAAACCAAACCTTCTCGTATAAAAATCTCCAATTTCTTTTTTGCATCTTTCACTTGCCCTGTCTTCTCTTTAATCAAAATAAATAAGCACTTTAATTTTTCTTCGAGCAATGCTAAATAAAGAGTATCTTTATTTTTAAAATGCAGATAAACCGTCCCGGTTCCGTATTGGGCTTCTTTTGCAATATCTCTTATTGTTGCCTTGTAGTATCCTTTTAAAGCAAATATATGCTCTGCCGCCTTAAAAATATCGGATCTGCGTAATTGTCGATCTCTCTCTTTTCTGCTTAACATAGCCATCTATCCCTCATATGAATACTATTTAATTAATGAACAGCGGTTCACAAATAGAATATACCATCCGTTTTTGTTTTTGTCAAACGAAACCCAGCGGAACCCTGGAACTCAAAGCAGGTATTAGGCAAATATCCCTGACACCTTGTACCGCGCTTTCTTTGCCCTGACTATTGCCTCTTTTTATAGCACCGACTCCTGCAATTTTCCGGTCACGACATCCAGCATCTGAAAGTGCGTAACGCCCGCATCCTTCCACTGCTGTTCGATCGTGATCGACCACTTACCCAGCGGCATAACCCGCTGGATCTCCCGCAGACGCAACTTTGCGGCCGCAAGGTGATCGCGCATCCGGCCCGAGACCGGAATGTTTTCGACGTACGTTTCCTCGCCACCGTTCCTGACGCTGATATACCGCGTCTTTTTTGCCGTCATGTTTTCACGAACCATAAACATCCCCTCCTTTCGAGGGTATAGGGCCATACGGTTTAATAGTTGGCAAGGCCTTTGTCTCAGAAATCTACCCGAACACCGGCCTTGGCCCCGACCCCTTTTCGGTCGTCGGATTCCGCGAAACCGTACCCCTCGACAAAAGGACGAACCTCAATCCCGGGCTTCTTCTCCTCGCGTTTCTGATCGATCGTGACCTGCGCGCCCGGCTGAGCGATGATATGCGTTTCTTGCTTCGTGGTTTGAGTCGGCATGAAGAAAGCCTTATAAATCGTGAGTCCTATAAGCCCGATCGCCGCGAACCCGATCGCATAGCGTGCGGTCTTGACCCACGGCAACCACTGAACAAAACTGCCCAGAAACTTGAGAATGCTAAATCTTTCGTTTTCCGCCATCCTGCACCTTGCCTTTTAGCCACAGATAAAAGAACATCCCCAGACCTCCGACCACCGCGCCCAGCGCGAAGGCTATAACCAGTTTGATCGTAATCATTGCGCCACCCCTTTCTTTAAATCCTTTCTCAGCTCATCGATCGCCTTGATGATCCGGTCGTTCTCCTTTTCGATAAACCGGCTCTGCAGGTCAAACTCAGCCTTGGACACATACAGGGCCCGCGGCATGTGAATCTCGTCATTGGCCAGATGATGAAACAGCTTCTCATCGATACGGTTGACCTGCGTAATGATCGTGCCGAGCATGAAAATAACGATCGTCACCAAAACCGGCGTAATGAACTTTGTCCAGCTCCCATCATTTTTCATAAACCCTATCCGATCTTCTTGATGTCATCATCGATGAGCGCGATATGCTCATCGATTTTCTCCCTGCGTTTCACAAACATCTGCTTTGCGGTAGTTAAACTTTCTTTCGTATGCTCCCGTTTTTCGCCAGAAGGATACGTCACGATCTTCTTGCCGTCTTTGAATTCAATTGTAGGTTTTGCCATTTCAAATCCTCCTTTTTATGCCTGTCCGCCGCGAACCGGCCGCACATAACACATATCCCAAGGCCTGCCGTAGTTTGTTTTATAGCCATCATACGGATACAAACACCATGCGCCGTCTGTCCATGGAGCGCATATTGTCGATGACCAGAACGGCGTCCACTGATCAACCGGATATCCAAAAATCATCGGATCCCATGCAGGGTCATACCGCGAATGATCCACGATCGACATAAGCTCATTGATATTCGGCATGCGCCAATCATCATGCCCGGCAAAAGCCAAGTTCTCACAGACATTGATCGCGTCATACCAGTACATCGTCATCCCAAACCCGGCCGCCTGCAGATCCTTGACCCACATAAGACCGGTAACCGTATCCGTTACGGTGCCGTCGCCGTTATCGATATACCTCTGCCCGCCGCCGAGTGGATAGCCCATCTGATACGTTCCGTCATCCCCAAACTGATAACTCATCGTCTGCCCGGTCTTCGGCAAGCCGCCATTAGTGACGATCTCATTAACCCGGGTGATGATCCGGTTCTTTTTCTGATGTTTAATATGATCCATTTTTCGCCCTCCTTTTAACCTTCGTAAGTAACCGTAATTTTTCCGTCATCATTGCCCGCCTTTATCACTCTGAAATCCTTGATGTGATAAATCGACGGAAGTTCGACGATATCGCCCTCCTCCAGAAGCACGCCTGATGCCGCGCTCGGATTCTGGCCGTTGACGAAATACCGCATCGCCCCGCCCTCGGCAGTAACCATCGCAAACGATGCCGACATCCCGGTGCCTGGGTTATAAATCGCCGGGGTCAATGCCACGGCCGCACTGCTAACCACAATTTCCTCATGATTGATAACTTTTGCCATTGCCGTCCCTCCTTATTTTTTCTTTAACGATTCCAAGATTTCCTCGTTCTGCTTGGCTACATCCACCAAGACCTGCCCGACCTTGTAAAGCATGCGCTCGCGCCTGTCCGCCAGCTCAACCGGCAAGAACCCTAAAGCCTGCTCGCTCTCGACCGCGCATATCCGGCAATATTTCGTAATCGGAACCGTCAGCTCCTGATTGACCTTGTAGTGCGTGATCACGCAACTATGGCAGGTCCGAGCATGCGGACAGTTTTTCCAGCACCCGGTGTATTCCTTATCGATATTCAGGAAGATCCCGCGAATGAAAGGCCGCGCCTCAAAGATATTCCCCAGCTTGAATATCCGCGCGCTGGCCGCCCTGTGACACGGATAGACGTCGCCATTATCCAGAATCGCGATATAGGACTTTCCGGCCTGACAGTATTCCTTCTCCGGCGGCACCTCATCGTTAACGATCTTGAGCGGCTTATCGATAAACGCAATCTCGATCGGCATACCCTGCCGCTTGCAGTACCGGCGATAGTGATAAATCTGCGTCAGCTGATAGCGGTATTGCTCAACAGCCTCCGACGTCCAATCCTCTTCCATGACCGCGTGGTGCATGATCTTCGTAATGCCCAGATCGTGCAGGTACTGCACATTGATCGCCAGCCTCCCGACCGTTTTGGGCGTGAACGTCATGCGCACGCTCATATCCGGTTTGATCGCCAGAATCTTTTTGATGTTCTCAATGATTCGCGGATAGTCTCCATGCCGGTATTCGGTATGCGTGATCTCATCGCCGTCGCAACTCACCTGAACCGCCATGCCCAACTCGGCAAATTTCTTGAACACTGCCTCATCGAAATACATGCCGTTGGTCGATATCGAAAACGTCGAGGCGTGCCTTCCGTTCTTATCCGGTGGCCACAGCTCCCGGGCATAAAGAGCCAGCTCAAGAACCGTTTCTGGATACAGAAGCGGCTCGCCGCCGAAGAATGTGATCTGCAAGCCCGCGGGGCTTATTTCCTTCATCCGGGCAAGGATCTTCTTACCCTGCTCAACCGACAGCACCGCTTCACCCTTGGGATGAAAACAGTAATCGCAATTCATATTGCACTGCTCGGTGATGAACAGATCGATGCTCTTTATTTCGTCTTTAAATTTACCGCCGACCAATTCCGCGTTAGACATGAACTCCCTCCCGTTTCTCTTTTTCCAATTGGATATATTTATCTATGACCTTGGCCAGAACCTTGTTCATGGCGCAGTATCCCGGCTCCGGATCAAGCATATTGCCCATATGCTCAAGGTTAAGCCCCAGACATTTATTGCGCGGGCACCGTTTGTACAGCTCGCAACTCTCACAAAACCGGCCCAGATACTTCTCGCGGTTCTCATCGATCTCCCAGACGTAATCCAGCTTCGAGTAATCGATGCCGTCATAAACCGATCCCAGCCAGTTATGCCTGCAGATGTACATGTTGTCGCATTGCCAGATTCCACCTTCAGTGTCGATAAAAAGCCGCTCGAGGCCCGTCCGGCAGAAGTGAAACTCCCGTACCTGCGCCTTAAGCCCGAACTCCCGGACATAGGCATTGCTATGAAGCGCCGGATTAAGCGTCTGAAAAAGCTCCGCGTCTTTCTCATGTTCGATAAGCAACTCAAAATACTGTTCTGCGAACCTCTGCAAATCCTCCGTTTTATGGTCATGCCGCGTGGCGATGTCGATCGTGATATTGCGGGTGATATTTCGCGCGATGAAATCAAAATCCTCTTTGAGCCTTCCGTACTCCACGACCATAAAATTGACATTGTGATTCGGGTTTTCTCTCACCAATTTCAGCATCCAGCGTTCCGCCTCCGCCTTGCCCTGAGGCCCGCCGTATTTCTCATAACAGTTGCCGAACGACCATGTGATCCCGATATTGCGATGCCTTGAGAAAAACTCATACATCCGCTCATCGATCAGGGCGCCGTTGGTGTTCATATGAAAGAGCATCTGCGGATACCTCTCCATCACATGCCGGATGACATCGAAATTGATTGTCGGCTCGCCCCCCCAAAAGTAGATCGTGAACTTGGGCGCCAGCTGAAGCTTCGAGAAACAAAAATCCAGAATATCGTCCGCTGTCTGTTTCGACATCTTCACGGACCCGAGCGTTGAAACCTTGTGCCTCTCGAACAAACCTCTCCGGTAGCAAAAAGAACAATTCGCATTGCACGCGTGCGTCAGATACAGATAAACCGATTTATAGACAGGGATCCTCATGCCCGCACCGCCCCCTTGTAATACAGCCCATCGATGCCGGTCTCGATCGCCTTCTTTGCGATGTATTCGAACGTGGCCGTCTCGATCCGGTTCGCCCAGCAGTGATTCGCCGCCGGTTTCAAAGGATTGCCGGTCACAGTATAATTCTCTGCCAGACACATAGCCCGAGGACAACAGCGGATATCGCCATCAAAACAAACCTCGCAGTCCCTGCAATGCTCGTAAAGCTCATCAATCCAATCGCCCATCTTTTTGAAAAAGAACGCCGTATCGTTAAACCCGCCCCACACGTCCCCGATCTTAAACTCCGGATAATTGGCGAAGAAATCGCACGGATATATCTCACCCTTGTTGTTCACGGCCAGATACAGATACCCGCACCCGCAGAAAGTTGGCGGTACGTCCTTGAGCGCGATGCTTTTCAACTTGCGGTAAATGTTGTTTTTTAACGCAATGTCCCATTGGCTCCGGCCGAACTTCGGCTCGCCTGAGAAGTAAACGTAATCCGCAACGCGCCTGAATAATTCTTTGAACTGCTCGTTCTTGTCCCTCACCAGATCCCAATGCCGGGCCGAAGATATCCGCACCACCGGCACGCCGTATTCATAAAGCCGGATGATCTCTTCATAGATCCCCGGCCGCTCCGGGTCATCGACCACATAATGAACATCCCCGCCATTGGCTTTCACGAGATCAAGCACTGCGCCTGCCTTATCCAGATATCCCTCTCCCAGAACACCGCGCAAGGCAGATATACTGACGCTCAAATTGAGGTGGTATTTATGCCTTAAGACCCATTCCCGGATGCCGGGATCATTCAAAAGAACCAGCCCGTTCGTTGTCACCACATAGCGGTACATGCAATAGGTATCGCAGAGGTACTGCACCATCGGGAAATTCAAAAACGGCTCGCCGCCGAATATGCTGAACTTAACGCGCCTTTCATCGAACGTGCGCGAGGCCCAGTCCACGGCCGCATCGATAACATCCCGCGTGATCCCGCTGTCCTTCTGCCTGAACTCCTTCGGCTGATAGCAATAAGCACAACGCAGATTGCAGTCCTGCGTCATCAGGAAATAAACCGTGGTGTATTCCTGCTTGCCGTCCGTTATCGAACCGATATCGAACATGCCTTCGGACTTGTACCGTTTGATCACTTCCCGGCACTGTAGCGGCAGATCGCCGCATGCCTTGCTGTTCTTAAGTTCAAATACCGGCATCCGTCCTCCAATCCAGCTTGCTTAAACCCGGTTCGATCTCCTCAATATCCAGCCCGAGTTTGTCCCTGAGAATCTGCCGGTGCGTATCGTTAAGCTCAACAACGTGCGAGACGTAAATCTTGTCCCTGTGCTTACCGGCCAGAAACAGAACAAACGCCGAAACGTTTCCCTTTTCGCCTTCAACGCCCAGATCCCTGTAAACCTCGCAAAGAACATCAACCAAAGCCTGAACGCTCATAAACCGTTTGTGCGTAAAACACTGAACAGTCAATTCGTCGAGGTTATTCCTGCACCAGTTCACCAGCTCGCTGACGGCATTCTCGCCTTCCAGCCGCGCGATCCTGAACGATACTTCCTGTGCTTTTGTCTGATCCTGAAACATTCCCATCACCATGAATAAGGGTTACATTTACAATTCCACGCGCTGTGGTTATGCCCGCCCGAATACTCGCACGTCCCCCAGTTCAATCCGGGCGGTGTATACACACACCAATCCCACGGCACATATCCGTCCCACGCAACAGGAGGATTTGCCGATTTATATGGATGCTCTGTCGCGGACGGCAGGTTGATACTGGCGCAAATCCAGTAATGATTGATCGAGTGGTGACATTCCGAATATTTATGATCATCACACGCCACGCCCGCGTGCGAACACGTCGTATAGTGATATCCGCAGTCCGCACAATACTGGCACTGCTCGGTTTCGCAGATGCAACCGGTCATGAGCGCCTGAACCTTCTGCGTCATCTCCCTGAAATGAACACCCCTGACCTCGGTTGAAAGCGCCGTAATCGTGGGATCCGTGAAATCCATGCATCCGGAACTGTCCTGCGGACAATACCCGGATTCACCGCGGCCCGATTTGCAAGCCGCCAATTCCGTGCGTAGTTGATCGACATGCACCTTCCGGATCTCCGTCACCAAATTCGTGATCGTCGGATCCGTAAAAGACGCCTGCGTAAGCCCGCGCCGGACAAACTCGGTGTTCAGAAACGACCTCAGCTCATCGATATGCACCTTGCGCACCTTCGTGGATAAATCCGTAAGTACCGGATCCGTCCAAGCCGGTGTATTTGATGAGCATTGTTTTGGGGGCAACTTATGCGCCATATCTCTCCCTACGAGGCGTAAACCGCCGTCTTATCGAAAAAGCCTTTTGTCCCTGATGCATTCGTTCCGTAATACTTGTTGTTCCCGGGTGAAGCCGCGCCGCTCTCAAGCTTCGCGGTCGAAACCCCGCCGTCCTTTAACTGCAACTGATCGCCCGCCGATACCTGAAACACTGCCGTATCGATAAGACCATCCAGATATTCCGGTGTCGTATCGCTGACATCCGCCTTCAATTTATTGGGCGAATTCTCGGTCGGCAGAACACCAGCCGCTGAAGGCACGCTTGCAAGACCCGTCAAAGCCGTTCCGCTCACCTTGCTGGCTGAGGTGATCTGCGCCAGTTTCGTATCCTCAATCCCCGCGCCCGGAGCCACCTTGTCGTTCGTGATCTGGAGGGCAGGATCTGTCAACAGCTCCAGCGCCTCCCAGTTTGCCCGGCACGCCGGAGGGAAATTGATCAACAGCATGTCGTTTTCCGGTTTAGTCTTGTCCCAAGCCATCGCCCACCTCTCTTTTCTGGTACGCCTCGGCAACCTCGTTCATGTCGTGAAGCTCGATCCCATGCTCGCGTAACATCTGGACCCAGCAGACATCATGAAGCGTCATCTGCCGGGCATAGTTCTCCGCCTGCTCGGCACAGGTGAAAACAATCGGCTTCCTTTTCGGCATACGCAAAATAATGTCACCCTTGACCGCCACATACGCCATGTCATCCGGTATCTCTTTTTTGCATTTATTACAGATCAACTTGTCCATCGCTTACTCCTTCCGACTGATTGGCATGCTTAATGAATTTCTGCAACAAACCGTTCAGGGTCGATTTATTGAATACCGCATCCTTGATCCCGATACTTTTTATCCGGCTGATCTCGCCGCCGTCATTGACCTTGTATAAAATGACGCCGTTCAAGAACTCGCCTTTCTCAAACTCAATAACCACCTTGTGTGGAATCAATCCCTTTGCCATCTCTCCTCCTAAATCCCGTGGCTGTGCCAGTCGAACATGCCGGTCTGCGCTACGCCCTGGGCGTCGTACAGCTTCACCGTAAAACCGGTGATGCTTTTATCCGAAAATTGTGAATAGATGCCGCTTCCGCTTCGTATCTCGATATGAACGCTTGGCTCCTCGTGGTATGTCTTGCCGAAGAAAACCTGCTTGCCGTCGACTGCCGAAACAACAGTAGCGTTGCCGTAGTCATCGACATCCGGCAGGTCACCAAAATACTGAAACGTCGAACAGGTGATCTCATCGCCGATATTCTCTCGGTACAGCGTGAGTTCGATCTGAAAGTACCGGCAGTAATAATCACCGGGCTGATAATCTTCCCAATCTTTCCAGGTGATGTTGTCCTCTGAAATGCGTATCCGGAAACTGGCTGACCTCAACGTTTCCTGACCTGTGAACCGATATGATGGGCTGTCGTTAAACTTCGTTACCCCATCGCTGTCAAACCTCCTGCCCAAAGATGTCGAAACGATCACGTCGATGCCGATATAAACGCTCGCCACATACCCGAAATCCCTGATCGGCGTCGTATACGTCCCGGACATAACACCGTCCGTGATCACGATCGACTCGCCTTCCTTTTCGATACTGTTCTTCACGCCTTCCCAGAGCGGTTGTTCCTGATACTCTGCGATGATATTTCTGAAAGGAATCTCGGTGATCGTGACAACCGCCTCTTTTGCATTCACAGAATAATTACCCGAGGTATCGATCCCTTTGATCCAGTACCGCTGGCCGATACCGCGTTTGACATCTTTGGTGAGATAATGCGTTCCCTGCTGAAGCGTAATAAATTCAGCGCTCTCCCAGTCAAGGCCGCGCCGGATCTCATATCCCCAAACATCCACGTCCGGGATCGGCGTCCATCCGAAATACAGCATGTCCCTGTTCCGGTTAACCAGAAACGACGGCACATCAGATGGCGGTGCAGATTTGCCCACAATCGTGATCGTGCTTTCGGGCGCGCTTCCGAGGGCGCTTTCTTCATTAAGGGAATCAAGCGACGTTACCCTGACCTTATAGGTGTGGTGATCGACGATATCGCCAATGATCCGGAAATTCGTCCCCGAAGTTTCTCCCCGCGCGCGCCAGCTTAAACCGTCATCATCGCTGATATAAATTTTCGCCTTGGCGTATGACTTGACGAAATGATCCACATAGGCCGGGTGGTCGAACCAGACATCAATCGCGTTCTCGATCGTTCCGTCTGTCTTCTTGACCAGCGATTCGGTCAAGCTGAGATTATTGACTGCCGGTATCTCGCTCGATAAAGACGAATAGTTATTCTGCGGAAGGATAATGTCCGAATCGTCATACACCGCTTCGTTGTATTCCAGCGCGGATATCTGAACCTCGCTTTTGCCTTCCCGCTGGATCGCCACCACCCTGAAATCTTTTTTGACCTTGTTCGTCTCGCCTATCGCAAAAACATCGAAGGCCTGAGGGTCTTCCGGGAACGCTTCACACGAAACCTCCGTATGCGTACCGGTCGGCGAAGTGATAAGCCGCTCCTCGAGCGTATCGTCCGAGAATCGAACCTGAATCTTGTAAGACTTTCCGTCCTCAATGACCATTGCCCTGTCTAATTTGACAAGCGCCGCGGTACTGCCATCCTGCACCCGGCCGGAGAACCCCCACTGCGGAACATCGTGCGATATTGAAATGACATCTCCGGCCTGACAGGCGATCGCATCAATCCCAGCCTTAAACGTGACCGAACGGTTGATATACCGCGCCACCTTTAACGCATACCTCGCCGCTCGGATCGCGTAACTTGCGCCGGTCGTAAAAAGCCGGATCTGACTTTTACGCATCGGCTCACCAGAAGCCAGCGATTCTTCATCGATGTAGGCGACCGTTTCCTGCTGGTAGTTTTTCTCTTTATCGGTAAACTGCACCTCGATCACGTTCGGCACCTCTTTCATCGTCTTCCAGCTCTGCGCAAACGTGTCCTTGAGGATATTGCCCATGCCGAACAGCTGGGTCGGATTCGTGATCTTGTCGATCTTGAATGCCAAACCGCCCGCGCTGTAAACCGGCATGGCATTGAACGTGGCGCATAATTGGATCAGAACGTCGAGCGCCCTGTTGTTGCTGTCGATAACCACATCCATCCTGAACCGTTTCTCGTAACCGCCCTGACCGTCCGCAACTTTCTCCTCGCAATACTGCGACATCTCAAGAAGCGAAGCGTTGTCCAGATTCCCGGATGAAATAAACTCGCCCAGCCCGAAACGGTTGCTGATAATAAAATCCCGCAGGCACCAGACAGGGTTTCCGGAATACCTCTGGGCAAACGTCACACCATCCCATGAAAGCAAAGTGTCGTCCGCAAGCAATCGGTAATCTGCCCCATCCCAGTAATAATCATCCCAAGCAACCGGGTCCGTACCGCTTCTGACATCCGGCACAGAAACCTTCCTGCCTTTAACAACCGATGTGATGTTCGGCATCGATCCTGAAAGCTGATCGGTCGCCAGAAGCTGAAGCCCTAAAAGCGCGGTATTGGGATAACTCAAATCATCTGTCTTAAGCTCATCGATCTGGAAAAGTAAAAGGTCGCCCTGCTTTAAGGGCTGAAGCGAACTGTCCTCGCTGGTGCGGGTAATGCGGATGTCGTACTGGCCCGGCGTAAGCCCTGCCTTGCGAAATACACGCCTCACTGAAGAACGCGACTGCGCCGAAATAGTTGTCTCACCCAGATCGATATATGTCCCCGCGGAATGCTCTTTGTATTCGACGCGATAAGTAACGCTCCAGCTCTGGATATCACCGGAACTGGAATTCTGCTGATAAAGGCCGTTATTGAGCCGCAAGTGGATCTCGAAAGCTTCCACATCCAGATCGACCGTGGTGTAAATATAGGGATTGTTTTGCGTAAGGTTGGCGCTGACCGGATAAATATTGTGCAGATCCTCGAAATTCGGGATCATGCTCTGGTAGTTCGTGCCAAAACGCCTGGTGATGGTTACGCCTTCAAAATTGACGATCGGATTATTATTCAGCTCGATATCTTCTATCGACTCGATCTCGCCCTCGCAGATCGCCAGAAGCACATTCAAATAATGCTTGTCGCCGTCCTCCCAGAGGAACTGGTTGATGATATTCCCGCCGACTCGATGCTCTCCGTAAACCACTGCCACCGGAACCCCGACCTCCTGAATCGTTTGCACTCCATCCCATCCGTAGGTAGGCGATCCCTCGTCCATCCCGGCAGAACCGAGATTGAAATCCGGCATTTTCGGCTGGTTCATGTACTGGTAAATGGCGTAACCCATCGAAAGAACAAAGAACGTGAACAGAAACGGATGCGCTACCGCAGCCGCCCAGACCGCTGAAACAATAAACGAAATAACAGCCACCACCGGAGCCTTGACTTCCGGGGCAACAACGATCTCGTCGCCCTCTTCGATACGTGAATCAAGGTCTTCAATGCGTTTGCCGGTAACGATCACGCGTTTGTCTTTATAATCAAACCCGGAATTATCGAGATAATCGCGCACGGATTTGCTTCTGGAATAGGTAAATTCCAGAACCTGCGCCTCCTCGAGCTTGAACGGATTGTCGATATGACGAACGGATATCATTTTCTTAACCTGTAAAATCCTTCTGTTTTCTTTTTCCATGAAACATCATCGAGCCGCGACACTACGACCCCCTGACGGCAACAATGGATAAACCGCCTCTTGCCGAGTACGATCCCGGCATGATCGGCAATACCTCTCGAATTAACAAACAAGACGCCGTCCAATACCTGCGGCGTTTCAACGCGATCCCAATCGTGGCCGTAATGCTCCTTGAAATAGTCCTTGCCGCTTAAACCCCACACCTTGCTGTATTCCAGATCCTCGATATCAAAAAGTCTGTAACCCAGATCCGCATAAACAAGTTTGAGAAATCCCCAGCAATCAAGGCCTTCCATCGTCCGGCCCCTGTGGCGGTATGGGATCCCGAGATATTTCCCGATGATCGCCTTTTCTACATCACATAAATCCGGCGCGTCGGTACGGACGGAAACGCCCCGAACCGGTGATAATTCTCCAGCACCTTGCACCGCTGTTTTGTTTTGTTGCATGAAACCTCTCCTCCTGTGTACCCGCATTCGGCCGACTTAAACTTCCACGCGCAGTAATTACGCGCATATCGACGCGCGGGTAAATCAACGCCCAAGACATCGAACTTCCCGGTTAAGGTAAACTCCACGCTCTTCTGGTCTGCGGTATAACTGTCGATATAAAAAACATCGTCCATATGCGCGTCCGGATCCGCCAGCTGGTCGGCCCAGACCATGCGGATCGTAACCTTCTTGCCTCGAAGATCGAACTGCTCCAGATAAAGCTGAACAAAACGCGACACATTCCCAAGCCGCACTTTGACCTGATCGATCTGCCCCTGATTGTTCTCGCCGATAAACTCATGCGTCACCGGAAACTTTGAATACACCAGCCCCTGATACGTCACATCCTGGTCGAACCCCGCGATCCTCAAATCATTAAGAGAATCGTACTTTTCAAGGACATACAAAAAGATGGGTGCATTTTCCTGCTTCGATTTCTCGCTGATAAATAAGGGGCTGACATCTCTGGGCATTACTTCACCTCTATAAAATCAAATTCAAAGTCATAAACCTCGTACGCCTTCATCGTGAATTTAAAACTGTCCTCGGCAAAGCGAACCGTATACTCCACGGCATCGTTCGGGTTCGTCCATGTAAACGACATGAATGAACCGTATTTGCCAGAAAAGAAATTCCGCACCAGCTCCATATCGGCCTTTGTCCGGTTAGAAAACCTGAGCCGCCATTTATGTAACGGTGTCGCCCACTTGCGCCTGCGCTGTTCAACGCCGCTCTCGAACTCTGAAACAAGCGTTTTGTATTCCAGCGTCTCTTCGAAAACAAAATCCGGTAAATAGGCAAAATCGCTCATGCGTAACTCCTGATCACAGAACGGATCTTCCCGTTGTTGTAAATGTCGTCGGCAATAGCGTTCGACAGCATCTTGCGGTTTCGCCAGACATCCTGCGCATCCCATGCCTGAATGACCTGATTGACATTAATGGTCACTCCTTCACCGCGCAGCGACTCGCCGCCGTTCAGCGCGCGCAGGTTATCCGACCCGCCTATCGCCTGCATTCCCCTGCGGGAAAGCACGCCTTCGCCTGTTTGCGCAATGATCGGCACCTCATCCGGCGCAAGGCCTGAATGCGCACGGATAAACGCCCGGTTGCGCTTTTCTACCGTTCCTCCGCTATGGAACAAACTTGCCACCGGCACACCGAAGATCGTGCCGCCTGCTCCAGCCATCGCCGTAAATATCTTGATCAAAAGAAGCTTCGCCAGGATGTTTGAGATCATCTGCAGAACTGCCCTGCCGAAATCCGCGAATACCTCTTTGACACTGCGAAGCTCTCCGGTAAATGCCTTGAAGAAAAACTGTGAAAAAGCGTTCTGCATGTTATGCGCCGACTGCTTGGCGAACTCTTCCATGACGTTAAACTGCTGCGCAGCCGCTTCCGCGCTTTTCCCCACATCCTTGGCCACGTTCTTCAATATCTCCGCTGTCTTGTCACCGGTCTCCTTGACCTTGGCAAACACAAGGTCATACTGCTTCATCGCGTCCCGCGCGCTTTCCTGAGCCGCCAGATTGAACGCTGTACGCGCCTCTTCAAGCCCTTGAGTAAGCCCCTCGACATTGAACTGGATCTTGTTCTCCTCCAGAGACTGCGAAAAACGCTCTACCTCCGCGGACGCCTGCCGGTATGTTTCCCCGACACTGCCGGGTAACTTTCCCAGAAGATCGTAGAATTTAATGAGCGGCACCATAAGCGCCTGAAAGAAATCGACCGCGAAACCCAAGAGACCGTTTAAGGCATTCGTTATCCCCTGAATGAAACCTTTAACCGCGCCCGCGCCGTACTCAAGGATCGTAAAAACACCCGCCACCAGATGATTGGCAAACCCCTGCAAGAATCCAAGCACCTGCCAGAGCGACTGACCGGCCTTTTCCATGAAATCGTTCCACTGAGATTTGAGTATCTGCACCTTTTCGTAGCTAGTCATCATTTCGAGATTCACCGCTTCAAGGTGCGATTTGCTCTGCGCGAGGATGTGATTGGCCATCGCCTGCGCCATGTGGTATTTCTGAACTTGATCGACGGTCTTGCCGGTTGCCTTGGCGTATTCCTCCGCCGCATCTTTAAGCGATAACTGAAGGCCGTACGAACGCCTCAAGGTCGTAACCAGACCGCCGGTAACCGCGCTTGAAATATTTTGAAATGCCTCTTCGGTCGTGGTGCCGAATATCCGCGCCTCGGCCCGCGCCTGCTTCATGAGCGCCGCGACCTGATCCATGTTCAGGCCCTGCGCCATGAGCGCCGAAACCTTATCTGCCACGTTTGAGAAATTGACCGTCTCCTTGGAAGCCTCCATGATCGCCTGCCGCATCTTTTGAGCATCAATGCCGACACTCTCTGCCATACGGCTAAAACTCTGCTCGATCTGCTGAGCCTTGGCACCCATTTCCATGAGATCCCACGCCTTACGAAGCGCCATGATGCTCGCCGTAATGGCCGCAGTGATCGCCAGCCAGTTCTGCTTCCATGCATTGGCGAATCTCTGCAGGTTTCCGCGCACGCCCTCAAGGCGTTTCGTCGCTTCATCCCGAAGGCGCAATATGATCGAAAGTTCTTTATTCGTCATCGCTTGAACCTGTCCCTTCTTTTCTGCATCTCCTGCTCGATTGCCTGCAGTTCCTTTTCGATCACCTCAAAAGCATCGAGCATTTTGGCTGACTGGTCGATCCAGCCGCCCGCGTTCGGCAGATATCCCTGCCGGTAAAACTGAAATGCCCTTATAAAGCTCGCCGACTGACGTGTGACGATCTTAAAAGGGCATCCTCGATACTGCGATCCGTTAAGCTCCCAGACTTCCTGGCCGGGCACTTCATATTCACATTGAATCTTTCTCCCGCTTAAACAGCTCTGGCAGTTCAGGGTGAGGCCGCCCAAATGAACCGCCACGATCAGTTTTTTTGCTCGCCCTCCGACAGTTTCGATTCGTTCAAAATGACCTCGGCCAGTTCCTGCCTCAACTCGTTCGGGAACATGGCAATGATCCTGTCCGGAACGACATTTCTCATCTTGCCCGCATAATGAATCGTATCGAACTTAAGCTCGATCGGCTTCTTGGTCTCGGGATCAAGGAAATTCGTCAGGCCCTTAAGACCGAACTTGATCGCTGTGATCTGCCGCTTGTTCCAGTTGAGCCTGACCTTAGCTTTATCATTGGGGTTGGTCGAACTCATCTCGTATGTACTGCTCTCATCGTCAACTTCGGCCCTCAACACCGGATCCAGAAGCCCGATATGAAACATGCTTGGATTTTCTTTGTCCGGATCAAGTTTTGACACATATTCGCGTGTCGCATTCACATCAATTCCTGTAAGCATTAAACACCTCCTGTTTATAAAAGTAGCAAAGCGATTTCATCATCTCCCGGCTCCATCGAACCGGTCAGATCGAACGACGTCTGCGCCAGCTGAATGCCGTCGCGGTCGCCGTCATCGACCTTGTTGTAAACGATCCCTGGCGCATAGAACCGGAACTTATTGCCATCGGTTTCTCCGTACGCCAGATCAAGCACCATCGGCGTATTGCTGAACCATTTGGAGAAGAAATCATGTGAAGCAACCGGCACCATTTCCGGATTGAACGAACCCTGCATGTCCCTGCCGGTGATCATGTAGGACAAAATCCCTTTTGCATCGTCGATCTTGTCTTTTGAAGCCAGCGTATTCGATACGTCGATCTCCATCTCACCAACATTGAGCGACACGCCGTCACAGGACATGACCGCGTTCAAAAGCACCGGCGGTATGGTATTGTCGAAACTCACGCCCGAGAACATCGGCGTGTCCGTAACTCCGTGTTCGACACCCTTGAAACTGAAATCAAGCGTGGCCGGTTCACCGATCTTAAAGTTGAACTTGACCGTTCCCCGGCATCCCTTTAGAAGCTTCGCCACGCCGTCCTCGTAAAGACCCATGGTCAAGGAAAGCACAGAACTGCTGATCGGCTTTATTTCAAAACCCGCGTTTGCCGGATCAGATGACGCGGTCGACACTGCGCCGGAATCCGCGCCTGTAATATGATCTCCTGTCTCAAAAACTCCGGTGAGCGCGACATAATAAAGCGCGGCCGCACCGTTTGCGGTCTTGATCACCACCCGGCCGGTTGCTCCCGATGTATCGCCGGTAATAACCTCTCCATGCCGGTAAGGCCCGCTGGTGATCGCGCCGATCGATATTTTCTTGAGCGCATTCGACTGAAACCCGCAGGCCCTGACCAGCCTCGTCCACTCCGGCTCAACCGTAACCGATCCCGAACCTTTCAATTCGATACTAAAATCGATCCCTGCCGAGCGTTTCCCTGCCAGTTTCCCCATCTTGGTCAACGATGCGCGGACAGGATCCCGCTGATACATCTGCGGATCGTAACTTGCCTTCGGTGAAAAATTCACCAGAATGCCTGCGTCAGCCGCCAAGAGAGTTTCCGCCGTTCCCTCTACAGCCTCGATCTTCGCCGCAAGCTGGCGTTTTCTTATGAGCATTGACATTGCAATCCCTCCCTTTTAGTTCTTTACTGTCGGATCTGTCCGCAGATGACGATAGCGGACGCGAACCTCCATGATGATCCCCGCGTACGGCTGTGCCTCGGTCGTCTCAAACGGCGTTGTCCCCAGAACATCCGTATCAACCGCATTGCCCGCGCGCGTGGAGTCCTGCAGGATCGCTTTCTTTATATCTCCCTGCAGCCTGTTCAAATACGTATCGGTCGGCACCGGATCGTTCTCGTCGTTCACGAAAAATATGTCCAGATACAGGGTTAAAAAACATTCTTCAAACGGATTCGGCAAACTCGATTCGTCTTCATCACCCGGGCTGATCACCACCATCGGCATATCGACCATTCTGTTGCCGTGCATCGACCACCGCTGGACGGTGGCAGGCGTAAAATCAAAGTTGTACCCGTTAGCGATCGTCACGCCTTCAAGTACAGTCTTGATGTTCTGCAATATCCGCTCTCTTACCGTTTCCATCAGATCTTCCTCAACGCCTTTTCGATCGATTTATTCAAAATATCTATCCGGTAATTCACAAGGCCGTCCCATGTCCGGTAAAACCCCAGCCTCGGTTTAATACGCACTGACCGTTTAAGCACATACAGAGGCAAGATCTTCTTTGCTCGTTTCGTCACCCGGGCCAGAAACGTCTCGCCCCTCCATCGCAAAGCCCTGACGTTCTTCAACTGTTTCGGTTTTTTATACCGCGCTCTCAGCTTCCCCGATGGCGTAAACATCTCTGACCGCGCCGATAACGGCACTGCAAGCCGCTTACCGCCAGGATCCCTGACCGTTCCTCCGGTCTCGTGCAATTTGGCGATCTTTGATTCCGAGAAAACCTCAATGCCCATGCCCTCGATCTCTGGCGACACTAAAAACACCCGCTTGAACGTGCCGAATAGACCATGACCTGACGCGCCTCGCACGCCCGGAGGACCCTGAAGCTGTTGCTGTCTGAACCGTTTCAAAAACCCTTTGCTGATACGATCCAAACCGTCCGCCAGCTCGAATTTAAGGACACGGGGCGCGATCTTGATCGCCCTGTCCAGCGCCCTTGTATCAATCTCTGTGGTTAACTGCACCATACCTACCACCCCACCAGAAGATGCCACATCCCCTCATCACGGCTGATGACATCGTTGATCCGAGCCTCGCGGTCGAACCCTTCCGAATCTTTAAGCGTGATGCGGTCGTCGGATTTGCTTACTGCCGCAATGCCGTTCGTTACATCATTGGCGATATAAACCTCCGCCTGTTTCTTGAGCGACCGATTAATGTTTTCCTCTGCCGGCGCAAGCTCATAGCGAACCACAACGGCCGGGATCACCTTGGACACACCCGCGCCAGGCGTATATGTGATCTCCTCAGCAAACTCGCCCATGTTCAGAAAACAACCGACAGCATCTTTCGGCATCTGTTCTTTTAAGCTCATGAACACGTCCTCAAAAGGGACCCGGGAGCAGTTACGCCCCCGGGCATCCCCTGTTTTTAAGCGTCGACCTTCAGCAGATGCGCGAAATACGGATCCACGATTATCTCGTCCACATGCTGGCGCACGCGGAAGATGTCGCTTCTGGCCGCATCATCACGGTACTGCTCGACAGTTGCGTTCTCCGGACTGTCCGCCGTCCACAGGAATGTTCTTCCCACAGTCGGATCGGATAATCTCTGCCCCTCGCCGATCACCGCCACCATGGCAAAATCGTCGCTCCATATATCCGCACCCTGAAACGATTTGCCCTCTTTCGCGGTGTTGTAGATCGCCTTGCCGACAAGGATCCGCTTCACACCAAGAATATCCGCCATGGCGTTGAGGATCTCCGCCTCTGTCAGCCTTGCGACATACTGGATCGCAGCCTTGATCTTCTCGTTGCCGAGAAGCCGATCGATGTTCGCCTTGCTCATGATGAGCGTTCCCGGCTCCATTCCGCAGTTCTGCCTCACCTTTTCGCGAGCTTCACGCACCTGCGCGATAACATCGCTTGAGGTGTTGTCCCAAGGCGCGGTCGAGAAGTCGGTAAAAAGCTTCGATCCTGTAAAAACCGCAGTATCGAAAACCTTCGACGCGATCCTCTTCTCCTGTGCCTGCAGGACCCTGCGCGTCACGATCTGGACGGTCGTAAGCTCGGCATCGAAATCCGTGGCATACATTTCCCGTTCGGAATCGTCCAGAGGCCCTTCCAAACCATGCTCTTCGCAGTTGTACTGCCGGTCTTTCGCCTGAAAGGTGTCCCGGTTGTAGTTGCCGCGAGGCGCGCGCTTGGTATCCGCTTCACGCGTAATGCTCTCCCGGGTGATCGCCGGAAAGATGCTCGCTTTCTTTTTTGTCTGGAAAATAGGCAGAACCTTCGTGCCTATGAACTCATCCTGCGACTGGATAAACTCCAGCGCCGCTTCCCCTAACTCGAGTCTCGGTACTGCTCTTGTCCCTTGATAGTCTGGCATGTTTCATTCCTCCTTTTGATTAGGCAAATAGCCCTTCGATAACTTCACTGTCGCTTGTTGATGCTTCCAGCGCCTTGCCAATAATTGAACCGCTCACGGTTGCGCTGATCTTCCCGTCATTGGCTCCGTAAATACTGCCTCCGGCGCTGATAGCCCCGGCCGCGACCATCTTGAACGTCCTGCCGGAACTCTTTAAATCAACGCTGACATGCTCGCCCAGAGCTGCCTTGGCCGCGGTGATCCCGATACACGCTTCACCCGCATCGGCGTATTCCACCTGCGATCCGCTTCCCGTACTCAGCTTGACCCTGCGGTAAGCTTCAAGCTCCTCTCCCGCGATAAATGCTTTTGATCCGATATTGAATTGAGACATCGCCATACCTCCTTTTGGTTATTTTCTTTTGTCCGCTGTTGCCTTAAGCGCATCTGTCGTACTGCACCCGCTCTCTTTTTGATACTGCCGGGCGCGCTCCAGATGCGTCATCTGCTTCTTTGCCGGTTCTTCCTCCGCATCAGGCCCCAAAGACGGCGCAGAAGCTTTCTGCAGGCCATCAAGCTGTTTCTCCTGAAACTTGATGACTGAATTCTCGAATGTCGCGCCGCTCTCGACTGATTCAAGCGCGATATCGGCCATATCCTTGAACACCTTCGATTTCTTCAAGATCGAGACTGCCCGTTCGCGCTCTTTCTTCATCCCCTCTTCAACCCCGAGCGCGTGAATGGAGTTGTAAAGGCCGGAATGTTCCGCCTTAAGCTTTTCCATCGTTATCTCTTCTGACATTTTCTTGTCCTCCTTATTTTTGTTTGCCCCGTACCTTTCCAGGAACGCGATCACCTTCCCAACCGATTCCGGCTGGCTTAGGAACCTATCTAAAAAGACCGTCATCTCCGCGGACGGCCTGACACTTTCCGAGAAGAAAGGCATCCCGAAAAGACCGTTGTTTGCCGCTGGATCATCCACAATATCCACAGACAGAAGCTTCTTCACGCGGATAAAAGGAGGAAGATCCTCACCCTCTTTTGTTTTCTCCTCGCGGAATTCCTCGTCCCAGTGAATGACCATTGAAGACCCGAACGCCTGAGGATCGCTCTCGGCAAGGTTCATGACATATCCGGCAAGGTCGCCGTCAGGCGTTTCATGTGCAGTCGGATCGATATGCAGGTCCGCGCGCACAATATCGCCGTCCCTTCTGAAATTTCTCGTCCTCCCCAAGAACGTGCCGAGCGCGGTACTCGACATATTCGGATGGCCGAACCTCGATTTGACTCCGGCTTTAACCTTGTTGCCAAACTCAACAACCGAATCCAGCGCTATGTCATCGAACTCACCCCTTTCGTCATGAGTAACTCCCCTGGTTACAACAGCAAAGCCTTCAATAACCTCTTCCTTGCGGTTTACGCGCACACCGGCGCCGCGCGCGATATCCGCTCTGAAATAAATGTCTTTATTCGCCATTTCTCACCTCTTTCGTCCCGGTAAAGGAAACGTCAATTTCGATCGGCATCGACATCCGGCTTTTTGCCCCCACGAGAATCCTCCTCGCCTTCTTCACCGGTGTTTTTCTGCTTTTCTTTTGTTTTGTTTTCATCCTGAACCTCAAGTCCGAGTTTCCGCATCTTCTCCTGCTCGCGCTTGCGCTGTTCGAAACACTCTTCCCAATCCTTGCCATCCTGCGCGTAAAGATCGGAATACGTCACGATCCCGTTTCTTAATCCGACCTCCGCGGCCTGCGCTTCTTTAAGCGGATCCACCCATTCCCAGCCCGGCGCGATCCATGAAGCCCCAGTCCAGCGCTGTCTTTTCTCGTAAAATGTATCCGCAGATATTTCGCCGTTTAAGTACGCCTCTTCCAGCAACATGTCCCAGACCGGCTGGCAGAATTTCTGCGCCAACCATTCCTGACGCATCCGGAAATAACGACGCGCTTCAAGCAGCGCCGCCCGCGCGCTTGAGTAATTCGTTTTCGAAAAGTCCTTGGCCACGAGTTCATACGGAAGGCCAAGCGCCGCAGAGATGGCTTTCAAAATGCGGTCAACGAACGGTTCGAAACTCGATCCCGGCCGCTGGGGATTAAACGACGTGATGCTCTCTCCCGGCATCAAATGCTTGATCATGCCCGGCTCAAGACTTTCAATAAACTGACCCGATGGATTTCTTTCGTAAGCACCGCCCGCCGAAACGTCCATGGACGCTTCCGAAGTTATAAAAAGCGAGAAACACGCGGCGATCCTCGCGGCCACGAGTTCGGCTTCCGCGTATTCCCCGAGATCCTTGAAATAAGATAAAACCGGCGCAAAGAACGGCACCCCGCGCGTCTGTCCCGAACGTAAAACGTAGTAGAGGTGAAAGACATTGCGCCTGCCGTATTCATTGAACGCCGGAATCTCTATAAATTCTTTATCACCGCTTTTAGCGATTCGCGATTCGCCGGGATGCGTCTTCTGAATGAAATACGAAACCGCCTCACCCTTTTCGCCTATGCGAACGCCCGCGCGGATCGACTTGTCTGCCCGCTTATCTGAAGGCGTATCCAGCCGGTCAGATTCGATCACCTGCAAAGCCGTCCTGTAAGGGCGTGAAGGATCCTCGATCATCATCGGAACGATCAACGCTTCCCCGTTTTCAAGAATCTGGCGGTCGACAAGCTGCTGGATCTCGTAAAAGTCCATGCGCCTGCCTGCATCCGCATACGGAATCCATCTCTTCCAGACCCGCTCCGCGTCTTTCTGAAACTTCGCCGCTTCTTCTTCACCGAGCCCGATCTCATCCCTGTCGATACGCGACTGCGGACGAATGCCCGAACCGACCACATTGACTGTCATGGTCGAGGTAATGCCGGACGCATGAGCATCGTTGCGGTTTAAATCCCGGCTCCGTTCGCGAATATCTTTCAACTCCGGCAAGAGGTCAGCATCTGCGGATCCGCCACCGGGCATCCACGATGAACGAAGGCGGTCGCGTGACGCCCCCTTGTAAGAACTGAACGATCTGGTGACCTTTATGGCTTCGCGGTACATCCGACGTTTAAGTCCCGCACGCGGTGAAAAAAAAGAAACAAGGCCGTCCAGGCCGTTGGATAACTTTTCAGCCAGCGGTGTTTTCATGACGGCCTCCCGAACAACGCATATGTGGTCGCCCCGCCTGCCCCGGCAATCTCGCGCCTGAGCTGATCTCGCAACTTGTAGAGATCCTGAAGCGGAATGTACTGAAGGTTGCGGCCGCCGATGGAATACGACTGGACCGCACCGCCGGTGATCCGCGCGTTTATCGCAGCCTCGACGTTATCAAGCATTTCCTGTTTTGTAGCCATAGTCCGCTCCTTTAAACCCAATAAAAAAGCCCACACCTCGCTCGTCGACGAGATGCAGGCTTTTTACTGCTATTGGGAGCACGACAGTGATCAGCTGTCCCGCTTTGAAAACTTCTAATTTAATATTACCGCAAGCACGGCATATAACAAGATGGTCGTTACTACAAAATAGTAAAAATTATTTTTCATCATTTGCCTCCACCGATTTAAAATTTTTTCCGCATTTGACGCACAGGTGGTACCTGATCGGCGGATGGCTCGAATAGCATTTAACGTCTTTACTCCGGCATCTGGGACAGCGGACAGGAATATAACGCACGCCGTAATCTTCGCTTTCGATTTTCGGACGGCCGGGAGATCTCCCCGCCTCCGATCCGCCGCAAGGCAGCCAGCCTGATCTTTTCTCGATCCACTTTCCCATCAAAGCCACGCTCCTCCCGGCTTCCTGATCCAGTTCCTCCGGCTGTGGTCTTCTTTCATTTCCGGCTGGTGCGTCTTCATGTTTTCCATGCGCATATTAAGCGCCCGGATAATGTCTGCCGCGGACAGGGCATATATCTCGGCATCAAGAAAATGATTCGCCGCCGCTTCTTTTTTCTTCTGCCAGATCTCTTTTGCTTTACCTGTTGTGCGGTTCCGTATCAGGACCTTATGCTCGGAAGAAACCTGGGCGAGATATTCGTCAGACGGATCGCGGTACAGGTGCCATTTGCACGGATCTTTAGATGTGACCAGCCGGTTCATCTTGTCTTTGTACTGGTTTACATTGAGATTCCACAGGACAAGACCTCCCGGGATGACCGCTCCTGTCTTCGAGTTGATGTCGATCTTGTTTGCCCGGTAAAAACGGCCTCCCGCGATATCTTCAAGACCTTTAACTGCCTTGCTTTTATCTCCCCAGTAACGGCAGAAGCGGTAAACCTCGTCCGTCCTGAAACCCGAATCGACGCATGTCATATAAACGGTAAGCCGCTCTTCCGACCCTTCGCGCCGGTACTCGGTCTTAAACAGGGCCTCAATAATGTCCTCCCAGTATTCGACCCGCTCGGCCCGGATAAGCCAGGATTCTTCTCCGTACCCCCAGCCGCGGATCACGTAATAAAAATGGTCTTTCTGAACGTCAACCCCGGCGGTAAGAACCAGAACGCCCTGCGGAACCGTCCCCGGATCGTAATCACGCGCAAGCGACCTGAGCCTGTCAGCCGTGGTTTCCTCGATCTTCTCTTCCCAGACTTCAGCCAGCCACGAATTGACAAAGTTCATCAGAAGCTCGATATAATCTTTCGACTTCAGAAATTCGCAGGCGATATCGCTCCAGGTAAGCCAGGGAGAATAAAGAGAACTGATCCAGAATCCGCGGTTTCTTGAAGGTTCCTTCTTCTCTGAAACCCATTCACCTGCCTGCATCATCTTGTGCTTGTGGGCATCGCCGATCTTTTCTCCGCAGAACCTGCATTCGTACCACGCAAGCCTCCCGGACTTGATCTTTTCCGGAAGAGATTCTTCTTTCGGCCATTTGATTTGGCTGAACACAAAGACCTGCTTGCGCCCGCAATGAGGGCATGGCACATAAAACCTGCGCTGGTCTGATTTCTCGTATTCACGGAAAATATACCCCTCGCGCGTCGTCGGAGTTGAAACCTTCACCGTCTTCCTATTCCAGAAAGTCTTCTGCCGTTCCTGCGCGAGTTTTATCGGATCCGCCTCCCTTCCCGAGAACCTCGGATACTTGTCGACCTCATCAAGAAAGAGATATCTGATCGGTCTCGATGCCAGGTCCGCAGGGCTGTTCGATCCCGCGAAATAAAGCACCATCCGGTCGAAATGATATTCAAGCTTTGTAAGATCATCGCTATTCTCCGGCACATATTTAAGCAGCGCCTGCGACGATTCGATCATCGGCCTGACACGGTTGTGGGAAACGCTCTTTGCGTCGTCTGACCTCGGCAGCACAAGAAGCGTCGGCCCGGGATCCTGGTCGATAACAAACCCGAGCATATTGAGCATCGCTTCAGTCTTTCCGACTTGCGACGCAGCCATGATCGTGATCTCTTCCACGGCCGGATCGGTGAAAGCATCCATCACTCCCTGAAGGTACGGCGTCCTTGAAGTTTTCCACTTCCCAGGCTCCGCCGAACTCACCGGGTTGAGGTGCCTGAACCTGTCAGACCACTGGCTGACCGTTATTCTCTCCGGCCTCTTCCAGGCTTCCCTCTCCCTGACCGTCCATATCCGGGACTTGCTCGATATCATTTATTTCCTCTTTCTTTGTTCCTGCGAATTCGTCAATGATCTCCCCCAGGGCGTCATAAAGGATCGCTTCGACCTCCCTGGGTTCTTTCATACTTAAAACAGGAGCGAGTTTCGTCGGCAAAACAAGCAAAGACCGCTTCACGATCATGATCCTGGTCACCATACCGCGCTCAACATCCTCGCTCGATACAAGCTCTCCGAGTTCTTTCCGGTAAGCAAGAAGCTCTTTCTTGTACCTGACCTCGCTCAGTTTTGACTGCCAGACATTCTTTTCATCCTTCTTTGCCCCGCCTTTTGTAAATTCACGCCAGTTCTCGATCTCAAGCAGGTTATATGTACCTTCCGGCCTCACAGGCATGCCATCCCTGACCCAATACTGGACCGTCCTTGTCGATACCCCGAAAACTCGGGCAACCTCCTCTTGCGTAGCCACAACGCCCTCCGGCAGGTTCGCTTCATACCGCTCAAGCTCGTTAAGCTCTGCCCGGGTGAGCGGTTTATCGTTCTTCAGCTTCTCAAGGAGATAAACCTGCCTCTTCCTCTTCGCGACATCGACAACGCTCAGTTTTTTGTCTTTCTTCCTTTTCACTCCGTGCCTTCCTTCTCAAGGATCTCCCGTTTAATATGCTCCGCCACGGCGCACATGAATTTCGGCATCACCGCATTGCCGATCTGCGCCCACTGTTCTTTGAATGTTCCGGCGAATTGAAAGTCATCAGGGAATGAAGCAAGGCGTTTCAGTTCCCCGATCGTCAGAAACCTTCTTTCCTTCCAATGAAGGATCCCCGACATCCCTTCAGCAAATAGCCTTGTGATCGTGCAGAGCGGACGCTTTGGATCAGCTTTGATGAGATTGAAGTAACTGTTGATCCCGAACTTCTTTGTCATGAAATGCGCGAGCGACTTTCCCGGCGGAATCGCGTAATAATAATCCCTGGCTTTGCCCTTCGGATAAACGACCTGTTCCGCGCAGTTAAAACCTTCAAGCGCTTTGCCAACCGAGACAACTCTCCCGCAGCCTTTAGGAAAAGACGGCTCAATATTGAGATCGTTCCTCACGCCGATAAAAATAAGCCGTTCGCGAGACTGCGCGACGCCGTAATATTTGGCGTTCATCTGCTTGCACTTGACCCGGTAATCGAGGGCCTTGAGGGATTTCAAGATATCGATGAACCGCCCCTTCATCTTGCCTTTAACCATCCCCGGCACATTCTCCATAAGAAAAACTTTTGGCTTCAGGCCGTTTATAAGGCGGATATATTCAAGGAACAGATCATTCCTTGAATCATTGACCTCCCGCCTGCCTGACATTGAGAACCCCTGGCACGGCGGACTGCCGTCAAAGACATCGAGTTCGCCAGGAACAAGCCCGCAGAAATTCAAAACCTCTTCAACGGTGACCGTACGGACATCCCTCACCCAGGACGGAACATCGGTGAAATTAAGTTTGAATGTATCCGCAGCGATGCCGTTCCAATCCACCGCCAGAAGTTCGCGGTACCCGGCAAGTTTATAACCGAGAGAACTTCCTCCGCACCCCGCGAAGACCGATATCACTGTTGGCTTACCATTCATAGCCGCACCCCGGACATTTGTGAGCTGTCGGGATCGCCTCATCCAGCTCCTTTTCTCTCAAGCTTTCCTCTATCACAGCCTCACCAGCCTCATTGTCTTTCTTGAGTTCCTCGAGTTTTAACCCGATAAAACTTCCGAACCCGGAATCTTCGATCTCCTTGAGAATCTTGGCGAGGCCGTCTGTCCAAGTTCCCTCGATGCTTTCGTTGTTGAGAGCGACATTCATCGCCTTCTGCCCTTTCTCATCGAGATCGACGATCACAACCGGGATCTCGCCTTTCACACCCAGTTCTTTTAATGCCTTGTAACGCTGATGCCCTCCCACGATCTGCATGTTCCGCTGATTGACAACGATCAAGCTGACACAGCCAAACTTCTCAAGGCTTGCCTTCAACCCGCTGAACGCCTCCTGGGTAATATCCCGGGGATTCCATTCAGAAGGAATGATCTCCTCAAAATTGACCTTCTTTAATTTGATAGGTATCTTTTTCATGTGTTCTCCTTGAACGCCAGACCGCAGCTCGGACAGGTCAGTTCGTCCGTGATCTCCTGTTTCGCCTTCTCGACCTTCTGATCTTCAAGACCGACAGCGACAACCCGGTCCCGCAGCTCATCCAGCTTTAAATCCTGATACTGCCCGCCGATCACTTCCTTCAATTCGGCAAGAATGGCATGAATGTTTTTTGACCAATGCCCCGAGATCCGCTTGTTGTTGAGCGTGACAGCCAGAGCCTTTTCAGCCAGGTCATCAAGATCGACCATAATGACCTCTGCGGTCTCAATTCCCAGAGATTTGAGTGCCTCATACCGCTGGCATCCGCCAACGATCCGCATATTGCGCCTGTTCACGACCAGCAGTTCGGCATATCCGAATGATTCGATGCTTGCTTTCAGCCCTGCCTTTGCCGGATCCCCGATCTTCCGGGGGTTGTACGGCGCCGGAACCACCTCATCAAGCCTGATTTCCCTGATTTCAGGGTCAATATTGACCTTTTCCATGTTTTTCCCCTCTTTTTACGAACACGAAATGATTAAAAATTTTTCAAATCACTCACGACCCGCGCCTCGCCCGACCCGCGCCCAACACCCCCCGGCAAGGACCCGAGAATGTTTTCGCGGTCAAAACGTAACGCATATCGTCAGCACCCCCGCGCTCATCCAGTACACAGCGTGCCGGACATCCCCCTGGTATCCGTAAACACAGGCAGCTATGAAATCCAGCACGATCAGGGTTATTGGGAATATCTTTTCCATCAGACAATCCTTCCGTTAAAGATGCGTACCGCATCGCCCACCTTGCTCCAGTACTCTTTGTCCTCATCAGAGAACTCCGCCCACATAGCATCCATGGGTTCGACAACCGTCCTCTGAAAGACATCCTTGTCCTTATCGATATTGACGCCCTTGGCCATCATGTAGTTGTTCCAGTTCGTCCCATCGACAAAACGCTTGTATATTGCTTTGAACTTCCTGAACTGCTCATCCGTCATAATTGCCTTCCAGTAGAAGAGAAAGAGTTGTTTTGTATTTACGCTTATATCTATTTCTTTTTTTCTTTTTTACTTATGTATATAGGAGAAAAAGTTTCTCTTCTTTCTCTACCCCTGCGCTAACCCTTTGTAATTTCAATAACTTCTGCGGTTGAAACACTGCAAAACAAGTTCAACCGATGCTCTACTTCTCTACTAATAAGGCCGCTCCATAAAGTCATCCTGCGTTTCTCCGCCCTTCAACCCGATTCCGAACCAGAAAATGTTCCCTTTGCCCTCGCCCGCTGAAAGCATGTCCTTCGTAAAACCGCGCTTTTTCATGTAATCGATGAACTCGTTGCGTTTGACATAACGCAAGCCGTTATCTTTTGCCCACTGCTGAATGTCTTTAAGAATGAGGCTTGCCTGCGCTTTTAGATCGGTCCCCAGGACACAACGCTCTTCAATATAGTTGCCGATCAAATCGGACTCTTCCTGGTACTCGTTCGTTGCGGCAATGACCTTTTCCGGCCTGCCCAGACCGTCCTTTTGCCACATCCTGAAACCTTCAACGGCCCAGGCAAGAATGCCCTCGTATTCGGCCGCCAGCTTTTCGTCCAGCTTCGGGTCGCGCTCTTTGGGAGCGACAACCTTATCGAACGGAATGGTCACAATGCGCCGCCAGATCCCTTTATCTGTCCCTGAAATATTCGGTTTGTGGTTCGTTGCCAGAAAGATCTTGAACGTCGCGAAGAAATCGAAATATTCCCGGTGCAGAAATCGCGCGGAGATCGGGTCATCGCCTGTAAGCTGCTTGATCTGCGCTTCAGCAAGCGCCCTTGATTTACCGGATTCAAGCGACGTGACAAGCCTTGTCCCTTTGAGCCTTGCAATATCATTGGGTATGGAATCGTTATACTTCTCCATCAATGTGGATGACGGCGTGTTGATCGCGTAATCGCCGAGGATCTTGAAGACGTGTTTAAGGAACGTCGATTTGCCGTTCATCCCGACGCCGTAAAGGATAAAAATGCACTGCTCTTTTATCGATCCCGAGAGCGAATATCCCACGGCTTTCTGCATGAACTCGACCAGCTGGGTATCTCCCAAGAATATCGACATCAAAAATCGCCGCCACTCCGGGCAGTCAGTCTCTTTCCTGTAATCGAACTCGACCCGGCGCGTGATCATGTCATCTTTGCTGTGGGGTCTTAGCTCTCCGGTCTCGAGGTTGAGCGTTCCGTTCATGCAGTTGAGCAGAAATATATCCCTGTCAAAATCTTCATTCTTGGCTGAAACGCCTTCGCTCCTGACCAGATTGATCATCGCTTTGAGCCGCGCTTCCGATTCGCTCTTGACCGCATGCTTGAAAAGAAACTTGTCATTGCTGGCCTGCGCCATCTGGTACATCTGCTTGACGGTATTCTTCGCGAGCTTTAGGATCCTGAACCTGTCATCCCTTTCCCATCTTGTGCCGTCCCAGATAAACCACCCGCCCAGGGCATCGCAGTATTTAATGTCCGCGCCGCATTTCTCAAAGAACAGGTTCGCGCTCCAGACATCCGTCAGCGGATCTTTCGCCTTATCGCCCGCGTTGTACCGCGACACGCTTTTCGCTATCGTTGAGACTTCTTTCTTCGGCAGGGGAGGAACGCACCGGGTATCATTGATGGCCTGAAGCGTGATATCGATCTGCGGATAGTCGAGGCCCATCTTGCGCAGCTTCACGCCCATGTGCATGAGCGTATCGTTGCGGTTCTCTTTGATCTTTGCCCCGCTGTCTGACAGGTCAACAACGGTCTTCTTTTCACTGAACAGGTCGAGCAGCCATTCCGGGGCATCGGCGACCATCGTCTCATCAGGATGGTGAGCCGCTTCCCATTCGTAGGAACGGCCGTCAATGGAACTGGGCGGACCGATAACGTACCCGCCGTCACCCCTCAAATCTATGCCCGGCCTCAACCCTGTTTTGCAGCCGACGCCTTCCGGAGGATAGCGGAAATAAATATGCCTTCCGCCGCTCGGCGTGAGAGCTTCGATTGTATGGGGCATCTCCCCGAATTCTTTTTCCAGGTCTTTGAGCGATTCATCCCCGCAAGCGCCGTTCTTGACGTCTATATCGACAACGAAGATCCCGGAAACTTTCCCGGTCGCGATCCCGATATTCGAATGGTTCTCCGCGAACATCTTTCTGATGGCCGCTTCGTCATGCGACGCGTCCTTGAATCCGTGCTGCGTTAAAGGGATCTTCTTGTTGCATGGAAATACCGCCCAGCCTCTCCTGGCATAAATGATTGCCTGATCAAGCATGTACCGACCTCAATATGTAGAAAGGGGGACGGCAAAACGCCGCCCCCCTTATGATCTTTAATACGGTCTCTTTTCCCTTGAGTCATCCTGCGCATCCTCCTCGTGGACCTGGATCGCATCCACCTTCGATGCGAAATCCTTCCAGAGCCGCTCGCCGACCGCGTACTCTTCAGGCTTCGCATCGCCTGCTGGCGTGACCTTTAACACCGCGTAAGTCGCGATGTCGTTGGTCTCCATCTGCGAGACAAGTTTGTACCTGCGGGAGAACATATCCCCGCCGCAGAACTTTGCGAGGGACAGAAGGTTCTTCCCTGCCCGGTAACTTGTCTTTGAGAAACTCACGATGATCGGCATGGGAACGCCCGGAAAGTAAGAAAAGAAGTTGATGAAGGTCGTCGCCAGCGGCTTTTCGCCATTGGGGCCGAACCTCGCCTCTTCCTTGACCTTCGGGTCCAGCGGATCGGTTGACTTCCAGATGACCGCCCCGGGATCGAAATCGGGGTTGAAATTCGGATCGTCCTTGCTCCGCGGATTGAAACGGATATAATTCTTGAACGTAAAGACCGGGATAAAATCTCCGGGCAGAACTTCTTTGGTAAGGGAGTTGATGATCGACCCCACCTTGATGCCTTCCAACCCCTCGGTCAGCTCGGGCGAAAGCGCCTGGATCAGCTTCGCGCGCGGAATGATCAGGTCTTCCCGATCAACCCCGCCTTCAAAACCTCTCTGAACGCCCTCCGCCTGCATTAACGCGCCGCTTTGAACTTTTTCGATTTCCTGTGACATAGCCTGCCTCCTTTATGAATAGAGCCTGATTGACGGTTTAAGGTAATAACTGACGAACTCCGGGACTTCCGCTCCGGTCTCTATGCACTCGCTCGTGAAACTCGAGAGGCTCTGGGGCAGGACCGTTGTCTTGATAAGATCCTCTCTGCCCTGTTCCTTCAAAAATTCGAACAGGCGCTCCATATTTTCCTCTTTGCAGCTTGCATAGAGTCTCGGCTTCTGGATCTGCGCGTAACCGATGCCCTCATACTTGGCAGTAGCTACCGCAGAATTCGATTCCATGAACTCAATTAAAGCGAACTCGGTCTTTTCGTATTCCTCCTGCGCCAGCTTCAGCGATTCCTTGATAGCGTCCCGCTTTTCTTTGGCGCATTTGAACTGCAAGACCAAAGTCCTTTCTGCAGCTTTTTCCATCGAACTCCTCCTTTATTCGGTAAAGTCTTTTTCCGTAATCTTCATGCTGTTGTAGCCGTTGCCTTTGACAGGCACGACGACATAATGCACGCCGCTTTCATCCAGAACGATCTGGGTGATCTTGACTGGCACTGTGATCTTGTCTCCGATCTTCAACATTGTTCCCACCTCCTTCCCGGGTAATAAAGTTTCTGACTTCTTCAACGCTTCGGCAGACCTTGACTCTTCCACCTGCCTTTCGAATTTCTCGCATGACGTATTCCTGAATGGGAGTAGCCTTGTTAGAATTGACTTTAAGCTCGACCGCATAGAACATTCCCTCCTTGCAGATGATCAGATCCGGTATCCCGGCGGTGAACCTGTCAGCGCTTTTATAGAACCACGCCGACGGCAGCTCGCGCCGCAGATAATCAATGACCTGATTTTTTAGTTTTGTTTCTGACAATCGCGTAAACCGCATCCTGCAACCCCTGCTTCTTCTGAAGCACTTTCACAAGTTCCTCATCGATCGTTTCCCTGGCGACCATATAGATATAAAGACAGCTGTTTCTCTGGCCGATCCTGTGGATCCGGTCCCGCGCCTGGGCGTGCGCTTCATAGGAATAATCGAGGCTGTAAAAGACCATCGTCTTGCAGCTGACGAATGTCAGGCCGTGGGCCGCTGACCGAGGATGCGCTATGAGATACCTGACGGATCCGCTCTTGAACCTGTTGATCGATTCGTCCCGGTCTTTCGTGCCTGAATAAAGCGTCGTGACCTGGTCCGCTCCGTACTTTTCCGAGATCATCTTTTCGATGACTCGGACTTCTTCGTGGAACTGCACCCAGATGATCACCTGCTGGCTTCCCAGTTCTTCCAGAATCTCCTCAAGCTCCTTGAGCTTTGACGGCCTGTCGATCGACACCGCTTCGCCGCTTTCTGAATAAAAGAACCCGGATGTCGCCTGACGCAGCTTCATTAATTTGGCGAGGACAACCTGCGCCGCGATCTCATGCCCTTCGATCTCCGTGATCAGGAAATCCCTCATCTCCTCATATGCCGTCCATTCTTTGGCGCTGAGTTCAACCTCTCGCACCTCGTCGATCTTCTCGGGCAGGTCCAGCGCCTCGCTCTTCTTCACCCAGTGCGTCACCGGGCTTACCTCTTCCATGAGCCTCCTGCGGTTCTCGGCCGTTATCGTGTACTTCCACCCCTGGCTCAAGATCTCCCGCATCTCGTGCTTGCTCACGAACTGCCCGTTCAAATACTTCCGCTCGCCGTACCGCTCAAGATGAAAATAGGAGTTTCGGAAGGCATAGAAGGACTTGTGCAGAAGATACGGGCTGACAAACCTGATCTGCCCCCACAGCTCTGCCTCGCTGTTAGGCATCGGAGTGCCGGAAGCGATAATCCTGTACCTGAAGTATTCAGTCAGTTCCAGGAGCGTCTTTGTGGTCACGCTCTTGTTGTTCTTGAGGCGCGAACTTTCATCAAGGACGCACATGAACGAATTGCCAAACACATGACTCATGACTTTCGGAAGATACTTCTTTGATATGAGCGCCTCGTAATTGACGATGATGATGTCCGGCTTCTCGTTCTTGATCTGCTTGAGAGGCATGGACGAAAACTCGGTGAACTTGCGGATATCCTCGCCCCATGCTGAATTGACCAGGGACAGAGGACAAACGACAAGGAGCCTCAAGCCCGGATTGACCTGTCTGTACCTCTTAAATATTTCGAGGCATGTCCTTGTCTTCCCCAGGCCGGGATCGTGGAAAAGGGCGCAGCATCCGTTATTCCTGACCGCGATCTCGACCGCATCACTCTGGTGTTTAAACAGACTTTGCATTTTTCCTCTTTCCGCACGGCCTGTTTGCCTGGACCAGCTTCTGGCGGTTGTACCAGCTCAAATTTTTGTAGATCTCCTTGAGACCCTTCTGGACTTTCACGGCTTCGGCTCCTTCTTGACGCGTTCTACGCTGAAATTCCGTTCGCCGATGAACTTGATCATCAGCCCTGTGAAGACTTCAGCGATGTGCTCGCCAACCGGCCCCGAAACGTCGATCGCGACCTTGTCATCCGCTGCCAGATATGCGGCGTTAAGCCTGACTTTGGCCGCTCCGAAGGTGCATTCAGCCGAAAGGACCGCGAAGGCGATCTGCTCTTCGATGAACTCCCGGCTGACCTGCTTTTTGAATATGAACTTGCAAACTTCTGACATCGCTTTTCTCCTCTGTGGCGTACATACAGGAAATTCTTCAAAAGTGTCGCGAACTATTTTTAGAAATATTCATTCAGCTTTTTCTTCTGAAAAACCTCTTTGATGCGCTCGATTTCTCTATAAACATTCGAACGGTGAAGGCTTAAGACCTCACCAGCTTCAGGAACGCTCAACCCTTCATCCTTTAAAAGCCGACAGAGCTCCCTCTGTCTTGGAGTCAAACTTTTAATTGTGTTGGAAATATCAATCGAAAGTTCTGCGTGGACACGCAGATCAATGGCATGGTTCTGATCGTCAGCAAGAATGTCTAATAAGGAAGAGGCATCTTCCTCATCTGATAATGGCTGGTTAAGAGAAATTGATTCAAAAGCGACTTTGCGTTTATCTGTTAAAAGACTTTCGATAATGTTTCGTAAATTGCGCTTAAGAACCCTGGACATATAAGTCTGTTTTGAAGCGCCCGCAGCAGGGTCGTAACCATCTTTTACGGAAGACCAAAACAACAAACTCTCTTGAAGCAAATCATCGAAATCTTCGCGAGCCAAGCACTTCCAGTTCCTCTTATGCTCATCAACAATATTCTTTGCGACACCGACTTCCCAATCCTCGAACAACCCCCTGTAACTTGATCTCTTCATAAGACACCTCGCCTTTCTTTTTTTTGAGGTGTCTCAAATGGGGGGATAAATAAAGGATAGGGCTTTTGAGGCCCTTACAAAATCACGGAGGAATCCGTGATTTAAGTTTTCCGACGAGGCGCAACCTTGGAGATGTCAACTGCCCCGCTGAATTCCTCTTCTGTCGGCTCTCTTCCGAGAATCCCGGTCAGGACCTGGAAAACCGCTTTTGAGATGGCTTCGTAGTGAATGGCTCTCTCTGTTGCGGACACTGGCTTGTCCGGGTACACGGCTGTGAACCTGTCCCCGAATTTTTCCTGAACGTTTTGAGCGATCTTTTTTCCCATGCCTTAACTCCCTGGGGCGTACATACAGGAAATTCTTCAAAAGTGTCGCGACATAAATTAAAAAAATCCTGTATATACGCAGCAGAGGGCGCCTGCCCAAAGAGAGCAAAAAATAGGTGTCATTTATGGGCAAAAAAGGATATAATTTAACTATGAAAAACAAAGACGCCCGGTCGCTTCCGCCGGACAAACAGGAAGACATCAGAAAGAAAGCGGTTCACGCGGTTTTAAAAGACGGCAAGACCCGGGCCGAAACCGCGAAGGCTTTCGGCGTGAGCCGCCAGAGGGTTGAACTGTGGGTCAAAGAATACAGGAAAGGCGGAATGACCGCCTTGCGCTCCGGCAAACGCGGTCGTCCGGCAGGAGGCGCACTCTCCCCTGCCCAGTCAGCCAAGATCACAGCGATCCTGAAAGACACACCCGGCCCGGTAACAAGGAAAGCCGCTGCTGAGCTAATTAAACATGAACTGAATATCGAGGTTTCGGTATGGACCGCCGGAAGGTATCTGGCGCGGTGGGGATTAAAGAGGAGGAAAACATGATATTTGCCACAAAGACAGACAAGAAGAAACGCTGCATCATTTACACAAGATGCTCAACCGATGACCAGGCGCAGGGCGATTACACCACCCTAGACGCCCAGGCCCATCACTGCAAGAACATGATCGACGCCTTCGGGTACGAAATGGCGGACTTTGGCGAGAAAGGCGTGGTCAACGATGACGGATACTCGGGCAAAGACCTGAACCGCCCCGGCATCCAGTCTATCCTTAAAGACATCCAGACCAAGAAGTCCTTTGACGCGATCGTCTTCTTCCGCCTTGACCGCCTCACAAGAAACCCCCGAGACCTTTACGGCATGATCGACCTGTTCAAAGCCAACGAGATCGACTTCCTTTCTGTCCGCGAGAATCTGGACAGCTCGACCGCCATCGGCCGCGTGGTTATCGGGATCATCGGGCTTTTGTCCGCCTTTGAACGAGAGCTGACAGGCGAACGCGTCAAAGCATCCGCCATCGCCAGAGCCAGACAGGGCCGCTGGGTCGCAGGAAAACCACCGTTCGGATACAAACAGATCCCTGACGGCAATCCCCTGCCGAACGGCCGACAGCCCCACAAGGTCGTCCTTGATGAGAAGATCGCTCCCTTCATCAAGCGGATCTTTGAACTGGCCGCGGACAACAAGACCCTGACCGATATCGGCCAGGACATGATCAGCAACAATGTCCCGACATCAAAGAACTTCATCTGGCGCAAACAGACAGTCGCCAAGATCATCAAGAATCCGTTCTACAAAGGAAAGGTCCACTATTCCGGCGAAACGCACAATGGCGCCCACCAGGCGGTCGTTGATGAAGAACTCTGGGACCGGGCAAACAAGATCGTCTCCGCAAACCTCCCGGGCCACAGGTTCATGCCTATCTCAAAGGATTACGCCAGCAAGCTGAAAGGGATCCTGAAATGCGGACACTGCGGAAGCAGTTTTGTCTCCACCCTCGCCCACAGCCACAACGGAAAGACCTTCTATTATTACGAATGCAGCCGGGGCAGGCAGAGACTCGGATGCGACACCCGAAGGATGTCAGCGACAGGGTTTGACCAAGCGGTCCTCGACTTCTTCTCCCGGGCATCAAAGGATAAAGAGATCATTGCCAGCACCATGACAGACGCCGTCAATCACAGCAAGAAGCAGCTCACCGCCTACAACAAAGAGACCAAAGACCTGCAGAAGAAACTGGTCAAAGCCAAAGAAGCAGCCGAAAGACTTCTGAACCTTGCGATTGATAAGGTGATCACAAAAGGCACGACTTACGCGAAAAAGATGGGTGCGATCGAAACAGAGATCGCTTCACTGGAAGACAGGATGTCGAAGATTGAGGCTAAACGGAGAATCGCGGACATGTCGGCCAATTCGACCGAGTACCTGCACTCGAACATGCGTTTTGCGATGGAACGCATGGCAGACAGCCCGCCAGAGGCTCAGATCGCCCTTTTAAAGTCACTGCTCAAGGCGATCGACTTGCACGATGACCATGTGATCATGCGTTTTTATCTCGGAGATCCCTCTGGGGAGATCTCCTGTCCCATTGAAGCGCATCAAGAGCGAACCCTGCCCGGTTCTCCCGAACAGGGTTCGCCTGTGCGTCAACAATGGCGGAGAGGTCGGGATTTGAACCCGAGGTCCCGTTACCAGGACAACTGCTTAGCAGGCAGCTGCGTTCGGCCACTCCGCCACCTCTCCAAACCTCTAAATAATCAAACCATTCACAGAGCAAGGAGAGAGTTGTGTTAACCCTCGCCTTGTAGCCTAAAAACACTCAGACGATCAATTGAACTTTGCTTGATCGATACGTTTCCGCTTAAAGAAATCGCTTATGAGCGCCCCGCACTCTTGCGCAAGGATCCCCTCAACAACATTCATCCGGTGATTGAGCGCCGTATGATTAGCGATATTCAAGCATGATCCACAAGCACCCGCCTTAGGATCCTTGGCCCCAAAATAAAGCGTTTTGATCCGTGCCAAAACCAAAGCTCCAGCGCACATGCTACAGGGCTCGATTGTAACATAGAGCTTGCAATCATTCAACCATTTGGATGATAGGGTGTTGGCGGCTTGCGTGATCGCAACGATCTCCGCATGAGCTGTTGGGTCTTTGAGCACTTCTACCTGATTGTGCGCACGCGCGACAATGCGATTCTGATGGACCACGACTGCCCCAATAGGAACTTCATCCGCATCGAAAGCAATCTTTGCTTGACGCAAAGCTTCGCGCATGAAATATTCATCATTATGTGTGAGCAATGCGGCTGGGGTCTTTATGTCATCCATGAGGAAAATTTAAACGCTTCACATTTCGCTTTTCTCGATTCGATTATCCAGAAAAAGTGAAAATCATAAGCGTTTCCACCTCTCAAAGAAAAACGCGCCTCGTTCCATTGGACACAGCAAATTCAATCCAAGAAAAATGGTACGTATGCGCGTCTCCTCTAACTCTCAAAGAAAAACGCGCCTGAGAGGGCTCGAACCTCTAACCCTCAGCTCCGTAGGCTGATGCTCTATCCAGTTGAGCTACAGGCGCATCTACACTAGTATTTTTTAGGAAGGATGCACCGGTCCAAATTTCTCCTTCTGCTATCTCAAAGAAAATTTGGTCACGGCGCAATTTCCTAAATATTTTTCAAGATGAATTGAGTCTGCTTCAACTTCCACTGATTTCAGCCTCAGAGAAAGTTGCAAGCAAGTCGCATTATCCTTAAAATTACACTAAGGAAATGCACCCGCTTCAGTTTGCGCAGAAAATTCTAAGAACTGAAGCAGGGCGCAATTACATCAATTCTTTCAACAATAAATCATCAACTCCAACTCTCCGCTTTTTAGATAACTCGGAAAGCTGCAAAGAAGGCATATTATCTCAAAACCTTATTACGGTCAAGTCCAAGACTTGCTAAGGCACCCTTAGGGTCCGCATTGTAGGCGTGGCAAAACATCGTGATCTCGTTAATAGAGCGAATATTGCGGTCTGCTAAAGTCTTCAAAATAATAGCACGGATCTTCACTTCATCCATAATTTCTTTTGCTGTAAATCCGCTCGAGCGCGCAAGCTTATCTCGATAGATCGTGCTTGGCGAGATCGACTCAATGACCTTTTTCTCGTAATCATACTTAAAAATCGTCGATAAGAGGATCGTTTTCTGTTCCATCCCTCCGGTCTCGCTAACCTCATCGATCACGCGATAGATCTTATCTTTCACATGGAAACGTTTTAAAATAATAAACACATCGATCAAATTCACAAGAAGCTCCGGAACATTCATAGGCTCATTTTCAAGACGCAAGATCGCTTCCCGCGCGGTCAACGCGTGAATTGTTCCCATGCAGTACTTGCCGACATTCATCGCCGTGATCAGATCTGCCGCCTCTGTACCGCGAACCTCGCCGACGATAATACGTTCAGGACGCATGCGTAAAGTATTCTTGACGAGATCTGCCAAGGTTGTCTGATCATCGCTCTCAAGCCTTGAACAGCTATCTTCATGGAACGTATTAAGCTCGAGGGTATCCTCAATAACGATCACGCGTTCTTTTTTAGGGATAAAACTGAATAGCGCATTCAACAGCGTTGTCTTTCCTGTTCCAGGGCCTCCTGCGAGCATAATATTGGCAGGCTTGATCGATAGTCCTTCGATGTAAAGCCATAGCTGCCCCGCAAGAAGATAAGTTAAACTCCCTCTCTCGATAAGGTCAATGATGCTTAAAGGATCGACCTTTGTCTTCGTGATCGTGATCTGCGGGCCAAAAGGCGATGTGGCGATATTGACACGGCCTTCCAGATTGGCGAGCTCAAGATTAACGATCTTTTTATTCTCATTGCGGCCTGAAAACAGCATTAGCTTGCGGACAAAAAGATCCAACTCCATCTGATCGGAAAAACGGCATTTTGTCGCAATAAAACCTTTTTCTGAATGGTGAACAAAGATCGTATTAGTTGAGTTAATAATGATATCTTCGATCCCCTGATCGCACAAAAGATCCTCAATCACGCCATAAGATAAAAATTGCAGAATAAATTCCTTTCGCTTTGATGTATCGGCAATCTCATCAAAGATCTCCTGAAATTTATGTCCATCGCCACTCGAACGGATCTCCTGAAGAACATGGTCAACGATAGCCTCTTTCTCATCGAGAGGCTGTAATAATGTAATCTTTCCCCAGAGCTTATCAACGATCTGATTTTCAAGCGTTATGACCATCGATCTATTCATCATCCCACCTTTTTATTGATGTATCATAGCATAAGTTCTTTTGGCTCACCATATCGTTTTCGCAAATCGATAGGGCTGTATCCTTAAGATGGATTTTCTTTATGGTGCCGCTCAAAAAGATAGCGAATATCGCTTTCCGTATTCTTCGCCGTCTGTATACCCAAATATAAAAGCAAAGAAAACTGCCAGCACTCATCAGGACAAGCGATGAGCCCTGTCTGCACATCTTCACGGCGCTGTAAATAATCCTTGTAATAAGCGATCGTATTTTCGAAACTATCTTCATGCACATCAACGGAATAAGTTTGATTGTTATATTTTAAAGATGGCATGCTGACACCTCGAACCATCAAAAAATTCATGACCATTGGCTCGTTTAGATCGCCCCTAGAGCTTTCTTCACTCTCAAAGCCAAGAAATTGTGGAATATTAGGAGGGAGAATGATCGTCGGCTTAGTGACGCGCACGCTCCCCTGTCGAACGACCGTGTCGCCAAGATTCACGGATGAAGCGGACAGGATGATATATGGCACTTGTGTATCTTCAAAGGTCATCAAGTTTTTGATGCGCGATCGAATGATCTCCGTTTGCGCTAAGGCTTTCTCCCAATTTTTCTGTATATCCATCTAAGCAACCTTTTTTAAGAAACAAGCTTATATTGCATCCTTCGATCATAGAAAACGGAGAGGGAGAGATTCGAACTCTCGGGCCACCTTACGATGACCACACGCCTTCCAAGCGTGCTCATTCAACCACTCTGACACCTCTCCAAACCTCTAAACAATCAAAATCCTCACTTAACCAATGGAGAGAATTGTGTCGATCCCAGGACATCGGAACAAAAAGATCGACTCACCTCTGCACAAATCCGCACTAACAAAAAAGGTGTAGACGAGAAATCATGCCTACACCTCAAGCGTCTTTGCTCAATTCAAACCAAAAGATTATTTATGGATCAACAATAAAATAAACGAAACAACGCTGATCACAAAACCTGCAATGATACCATGGGAACGTTTTTTAGTGATGATCCTATCCAGGATGTGAATCGTTGCAAGCTCAAGCTTCGGGATAAAACGCGTCTTAATTCCATACTCACGGCTTAAGGCTTTGTTAAGCGCATCAAAAGCCTCTGGCGAAACCATTAACACGATACCCGAAAAGAAACCAAAAGACACAAGGAACCTCAACGTCAGCTGCATGATCTGGATCCATTCAGATGTTTCAAAATATAATAAAATCCCTGACATACAACCTCCTAATGTTTAACTACCGAAAGTATATCAAACAATATCCTGATCCGCAATAAAATCTATATAGATTTTATGACAACAGGCTAAGTATTGTTTAATTTTTTTATTCAAAAATAACAGTTTTATTGTTATAGCAAAGTATTTTTCTTTGCAAATGCCAACGTACCGCACGATTCAAAACGATCCTCTCGAGATCCTGCCCTTTACGCACAAGGTCTGCCAACGCGTCTCGATGGGTCACGCGCACCGTGTCTTGCTCGATAATCGGCCCAGCGTCAAGCCTTCGAACAACATAATGGCTTGTCGCGCCAATAATTTTAACACCTTTTTGATAAGCCTGACGATAAGGATCTCCCCCAGCGAAAGCCGGCAAGAACGAGTGGTGGATATTGATGATACGGTTTGGAAAATGGTTAAGAATATTCTGCGTTAAGATCTGGTGATACCTTGCCAAGACGATCATATCGATCTTCTCTTTCTTGAGCGCCAGAAGCTCTTTTTGCTCCTGAGCACGCTTTGTTTGGGGCGTGATCGGACATTCCAGAAACCTGACCCCGAATTCCTTAGCGATCACCTTAGCGTCCGCGTGATTACTGATGATCAGGCGGATCTGACAAGGCAACTGCCCTTGCCTGTGGCGCAACAGAAGATCATACAAGCAATGCAAATGCTTAGAAACAAAGATCGCAACGCGCGGTAATTGTTGTGAAAAATAAAGCGACCACGCCATTGAAAATTTCTTCGCCAATGGCAAGAACGCTGTCTCGATCTTGGCGGTTGATAGGTCAAAATCCTTAAGCGACCACTCCACGCGCATAAAAAACGTATTGCTTTGCTCATCGATATGCTGATCAGCGCTGATAATGTTGCCGCCATGAATAAAAACAAAATTTGTCACCGCGGCTGTGATCCCCTTACGGTCCGGACAAGAAATAAGCAGTATCGCATGATTCATATAGGTCGTCCTTTGCAATAAATGTTAAAAGAAGAAAATTGTCAGCGCTTGCTCGACAAAAGCCCTAGAAGCATCTCGCTTTTTTCTTATGTTTGTAAACATCCTCCCTCTCGGGATGGGTATTCACGTTTGAAGAAAAAACTGGCGGAGAGGGAGAGATTTGAACTCTCGAGGCCCTTGCGAGCCTAACGGTTTTCGAGACCGCCACATTCGGCCACTCTGCCACCTCTCCTCAAAAATTATCTTAAACGCTTCTTTGACTTTTTTCTTGAAATATCAGTTTTTAAAGACCTTCATCTACGGAAATCTCTATTATAAACAAATATCGCTCTTTGTTATATCGCTGACACTCATCAAGATTTAATGATAGGCCAAAACGGTTTGCCTTTATTTCTTCGAACCAAACCTTCAACAAGGTCAACAAGTTTAGCGTCATATTTTCGGCCAGCACCCTCGCGGAGTTCTTTCAACGCTTTTTTAATGCCTAACGCGGGGCGATACGGTCTGTGACTTGTCATTGATTCCAAGACATCACTAACTGCCAAAATTTTTGCCTCCAGCATGATCTTGTTGCCCTTCAAGCGATTAGGATATCCGGTGCCGTCTAAACGTTCATGATGCTGATAGATCATCTCTGAAAGCGCGAACGGGAACGGGATCTCCTTGATGAGATCATGACAACGCTGGACATGTTCCTTGATCAGATTATATTCTAGGCTGGTCAGGCTTCCTGGCTTCGTCAAAATATCTAAGGGAACGCTGATCTTGCCTAGATCATGCAGATCCGCCGCAAGCTTTAAGCCAATTAATTGATTTTCTTCAAATTTCAGTTCTTGACCAATAACTTCCGCGATGCGCGCGACATTCTGCGCATGAGAGAAGGTGTACGGGTCTCGGATACCTAAGGCGCGATTCAAGACCGTCAAGGCGTTCACAAGCATATTAAAGCGTTCATGTTCAAGGTTCGCGTGCGCTGTCATATCACGGGTAATACCCATCATGCCGATCACCTTTCCCTTGCGATCATAAATAGGGACCTTGGTCGTGATCACTTGATTCCATGTTTTATTCGGAAGCAATGTCCGTTCGATCTTACCAACAATAGGCGCGCCAGTGCGCATTACCTGCTGATCATCAGCGATCATTTTTGCTGCTTGATCTTTTGGGAAAAAATCATAATCCGTCTTTCCCATGATCTCTTCTGGCTTCAGCTTAAACCCTTTGGCATAAAAACGGTTCACTTTCGTGATACGGCATTGCAGATCTTTAAAATAGATAGCATCCGGCATTTGATCTAAAAAAGACTCCATCAGATGTGCCTCATCCAGAAATTTCTGCTGATCCTGCCAAGCTTCTTGGGAAACCTGCAAACATCCTTCGATGTAAAGATTCTTCGCGGTCTTAACAAGACGAGCGGACAGTAGGGTCGACATAGAAGGCTTCTTGGCATCAATCTTGAGCACGGCTTTAAAATGAGACACTTTTTTGTTGCGGTATAGCAACGTTAATAATGTTCTGTAGTCAGCTGCGTGAACAAAAAAACTGGAAAATCTTTTTGTCTGTTTACCATCAGATAAACGAGTGTCTAGGATACGCTCAAGCGCCGTGTTCACGTAAACAAAACGTTCTTTCGACTTGAGTTCATAACGAAAAAAACCAATTTGGAACATGTTCGCTACTTGTTCAATATCTAAAGCACCATTTTTCATTTTCTTTCTTTCTATTATTTTGCCTTTAAAACACCGCTTTTACGCTCTTTGGGAGCAGCCGGAGGCTCTTCAATAAGCTTCCCGCTCAATCGCACTGGAATTGTTCCAGTTACGGTTATCTCCATAGGCCCGGCAACATCTGAAACGCTCATACGGCTTTCCAAGGGTCGCGCCAGAGGATCCTGTGATGGACCCGCATGCTGTAAAAGCGGCTGGTCCTGCGGAGCTGCCTGATACTCATAACTGCGAACAATCCCCTCCAACTGTGTCGCCAGATCATCTTGCTGCATTTCGCGAAGTTTTGTGATGCATTCAAGGACCTGCGGGCTATCACCAGACATAAAATATGCCATGCCTAGACCAAAATAAGCTGAAGGATTTTGCCATTTCTCCGCGATCTCTTTAAAATATACGATCGCATCTTTGGGGCGTGATTTTCCGAGCAAATAGATCCATCCGATCGATAATTTTGCCTGGGTAGAATTTGGGTTAAGTTCTAAAGCTTTGAGAGTGTGTTTTTCCGCAAGATCAAAATGCCCTAACCCATAATATGATTTTCCGAGATTAATATACGCATCCTCAAATTGGGGGTCAATGTCAACCGCTGTCTTAAAATACCACGCAACCTCGATGGGATCCAAACCCATTTGCTGATAAGCAAGGCCTAGATAATTATATGCTGGCGCGAAGTTTGGATTGATCTTGATCGTTCTCTCGTATAATTTCGTGGCGGTTTCCAGGTCGCCCTGCTGGGCTGCAATCATCGCCTCTCTAAAAATTGCCTGATAATCTTGTGCCCCGGCTGTCATAACAGAAACAGATAAAAATAAAACTATCAAAATAATTTTAAACTCATGATGCATGGTTTATTGACCCTCTCTGTCCATACCGTCATCGGAACCAGGATTTTTTTCAACCCTCTCTAAAATTCTCTCGTAAACACTTTTCTTCAAGGGCGGCTCTTTTGCTTCGAGCTCTTGAAGTTTTTTCTGATCCTTTTCCGTAAAAAGACCTCCCTTCATTTGATATCTCTGAGAAACCTCCTCACCCCCAGATGATGAAGCGTCAGGTTGCGGCATATTCAAAATATTATCTTCTTGTGCTCCTGCCGCACTCGCGCCAGACCCTGAACCAGCGCCTTGCGATGTAACCTGGGCCGAACCTTTCTCTGAGCCTGCAGCGCCAGAACCTGATGCTGCCCCGGATCCAGCCGAAGACGTCGAACGTTCTGAAGCTATTGTCTGCGGGCTCAATCGTGACCCCATCAACATTTTAGCTACTTGCATGCTAACAACGACCTCATCACCGCTTGCGCGCTTTAAGCTAAAGCTTGTCTTAATGATCTTCAGCAGATCATCCGAGGTATCAATCATATGCATGAATGAAGCGATATTCTCCAAAAGCCCCTCACATTCTAGATTGGCATAATACTCTGTAAATCCTTTTCGCTCTTTTGATTCCGCGGGAGTTATCTTGATCAAATTAATATTTGCTTCAGTGGCGATCATTTCAACTTTTTTCAAGAAGCTGGCTATGATCTGTTCTTCCGTGCGATAGGTGTTTTTGTAGTAGGAGCTAAACGCCGCGTCTTCTTCCAGGATCTGGTTCTTATATGTTACAAAACGCAAGTCACGTTGAATATTCACACGCTGCTGTCTGATCTCCTCATCATATGTTTTCATTTTTGAAAGGGACGGGCCCAAAAACATGCGATCCAGGACCATTACCAGGACGATCACTAGCGCAACATAAAATATTTTTTTTTCTTGATCGTTTAACTTTGAATAAAAATCATTTAGCAAAGTACTTCTCCTCGATAAAGCTCATGTTGTCTATTCTTGAACAGCTTTTGATCCGGATGCATCCGGCGCCTTTACTCGTTGCTCAGCAGCATCCTCTGTAAGATCCTCACTCCCATCATCTTGAGCGCTCTCTAACCTGAAGACGATCTCGAATGCCGCAACATCTTTTCCGCGTTCCTTCTTCGCTGTGGTTGATCTTGTCTTCACACCCTTGAACAGATCAGAATTCTCCAGCGACCCGACAAGCGCAAAAACTTGAGACATAGAGTCTGATGTTCCGTCGATCATGATCTTACCTTTCTCATCGATCACAAGAGAATTTAAGTAAACATCGTTGGGAATGATGCGGTAAAGTTCCGTGATCGCTTCCAAGGGTATTAAACGGCTTGTCAAATAAGACTTAACCAAGCGCGTCTTGGTCGATATCTGCTCAAGTTTCTTGGCTTCTTCTTGGGTTGCGGCATATTCATTCTTGATCTTTTCTAATAACGCGCCCTTAAAATAAAGCTTGCTCATCACCATCAACCCAACAACAACCAGAAAAATAAGGATCAAAGCCCCGAACCTAAGACCTTCTCGCCCCTGCTCTTCTAAAGAACGCTGAACGCGTACTTCTTCTGGCAAAAAATCGATCTGGCTTTTTTCTGCAGCTAAAACAGGTGAAATAACATCTAAGAAAGTCGTTTTTTTCTTTGCGACTAAAACCTGTCGTGCCGCTTCCGCCACAGGAACTTTCTCGGCATAGCGAACAATACGGGAGTGAACGCTTAAAGTATTTAAAAGTGCTTCTTGTAGCGCCTGCTGATCTTCGCCGTCATCGCTGAGGATATGTTCCGTCGGCAATTGCTCTATATCCTCGCTCTGATAAGAATCAAGGGACTGCTTGAACTCGCCAATAAAACGCTCGTAACTCTCAGGCGACTCCTCGCTAAGTTGACGGATGCCAATTGGAATGTTGCGGCAAGCGATCACTGTTCCGCGTAAAGTGATCGTAAAATCCGTAGAGAAGCTATCCACATCCAGGATGCCTGTTGGCTTTAACTCCTCACCAAGATGCAATGTCTGCGCATAAAATGCCGCGCGCACTTCTGGACCAAAAAGGATCTTAACAACTCGAACCCCTGCATTTTCAAGAATATCGACTTGACGCATGACAACCTTGCGGTTGACGATCGCGAGAAGAACTTTACTATAATTTTTCTGGTAAACACCAAAATTGATGTATCCAATAATGATCTCTTCGCGCGAATATGGCGTATGACGTCCCGCCTGGAGCTCAATGATCGAAGCGATCTCACCCGGATCAAGGGATGGGATCTCAATATTTTTTGTCGTTACAAAGCTAGAGGATAAAACGCAAATAACTTGTGGCTTCTTGAGGCCAAAAGACATGGTTGTCTGCGCGATGATACTCGAGATCTCATCATCAGACAGGCCCTTGATCTCACGAAAAAATAAATTTGAAACTTCAGGATTGCCAGGAGCGACTTTCAGATGTGCGATCTTAAGGGTATCTTCCGTTAGTACGACGCTTAGCTGTCCATTTTTATTTTTTGCCATGATCTTGATCAGTTATGATTCATTCCAATAAACGATGGTGCGCGCCGCCGCATCATAAACGCAACGGACCGTATTTTGCTGTTTTCCGCCAACGGCATATCCCTTGGCCTGGATAGAGTAAAAATCTGATGTTGTTGTTATTTTCTGACTTCCATGAAGTTCGTGTACAAATAATGCATCATTCTCTGCGAACATGCTTAAGACGCTCATTGCCGCCGCAAAATCCTCAGTCGATCGAAATGTTATATCGTCCGCAGTCCCTTCGATATCATCAAAGCCAATCCTCTTTTCAATGATATCTTTTGCTACATCGCTTGTGAAGCCAATCGCGTACAAAACCGGGAAAGTCGCTGTATTCACATTGACTCTTCCATCGCTATAGACCGTGACAAAATGACGTAAACGTTCAAAAATATCTTTACGCATCCCTTCTACCAATAAAAGCTCTTCTACGAGCTCAAAATCACGGCCTTTCGGCTCATAGGGATAACGGAGATTTTTATAGTATTCTTGGCTAAAAAAACCCTTAAGCGTAGTCGTTCCTGGAGTTCGCCAATCAATTATTGCGATCGCCAAACCCTCAGACCCTTCGGCATCCCATCCAAACACAGCCTGAAGAAGACGGACAAGAGAGCGCTTATCGGCAAAATTAATATTGATTTTCGATGCTTCATCTATCATACCATAATGTTTTTCATTCTTATCGAAAGTTTTATCAAGAATTTTTCTTTCAATATCGACTGTCACATCACCAAGATCGATCGAACGAAAATCCCTAATATTATTCATAAGAAAGGCCTTGGCCGATACAACAGAAAGTGGCTGATCATTCTTCTCATAAGCAGCATGGAGCATGGCAATGGCCTTGCGAATACCAGAAGAGGCAGCTAAATACAATTTATGACGGGATTCAAGCCTTTGCACCATGATCATTCGCTGACGAACCCCAAAACCCAGATAGATCGAGAACGTTGTCAATACAACAAGCGTCCATAGCGCAAAGATTAGAATGCTTCCTTGACGGTTTCTCATTAACCCCCTCATAGATTCGAAAGGCTCGCCACCACATCGATCATACGTGTCATACGGCGAATTATCTTTCCAGCTGCGTATTCGATATCAATCTGGACCATGCTAGGCAAAACCCCTTTACCATCTTTTTGCTCCACTAATTTCTTGTCTTTACGATAAAAATAGGTCAATGAAAAACTCTTAATACTCGACGCCAGAACAACTGGTTTCTGCCATTGCCCTTTCAAGGATTGTCCATAATTTGCTTGCTGACGCAAAATTTGACCAACGTTACCCTCAAAAGAATAGCGAACCTTACCGATCTGTTGAACATAAGGGTCTGAACCCATGCTCTTAGGGTCAGCGGCTGTCGTGACTAAAACAGGGAACTCACAATCAACAAAAGTGCCCTTAAACTCTAACGCAGAGAAATAAAAAGTGTTGCGCCAGTCATGCGCGATCTTCTCTAAGGCGATCATGACATCTTCCTCTGGAAAATCCCGATGCGCATAATTCCAGATCTTGGTCCCGGAAGAAAAGGTTTGATAGATCGCGATGCTTACGGTCGCGAACAAGACAACAACAAGCAGAACCTCGGTCATCGTAAACCCAAGGCATAATCGCTGCCGATACTGAAAAAAATAATTTCTATATTTACTTAGCCCGATCATAATACACATAGCAACTGCGAGACATTGTGATCGCGCGGCCCGACTCTCTCCACGACAAAACAATATCAAGCTTATAAATATTTTTTAAGGATCCTACTTGGCTTACTTGCACATGTTCATCGAAATCTACATTCGTTCCATTAATATAAGCGGAGGCCGGGGGCAGTCCCGTCAGAAGGACCTCACCCGTGACCTCCAAGCGCTTCTGAATAAGCTCAATCTTGTTGGCAAAAATGCTTAACGCATGCAGCCGATAGGTCATATGATTCAAATAATCAAGAGACTTGAAGAAAGATTGATAGATCGCCACGATCCCCAAGGAAAGAACCGCTACGGTTGTCATGACCTCAATAAATGAGAAACCACCCTGACATCTACGCTTGCAAAGCATAAAACTATTTCCAGTTCGTAATATTATCTTCTTCTGTATTTTTATTTTTGCCATCAGAAAAAAGATCGTAGTCAGGACGGTAGCGACCCGGTGAAGCATATTGATAAGGATTACCCCAAGGATCAATAGGTTCGCGTTCTATATAAGGACCATTCCAATTCTGAGGAACAGGGTTCGTCGAAGGCTTCTGCAAAAGGGCCTTCAATCCTTGTGATGTTGATGGAAAGAAACCATTATCCAGTTCATAAAGCTTTAAGGCCGTTGCGATCATGGAATTAATATCTGCCTTGGCGGCCGCGATCTTGGCCTGCTCCGAGCGCCCCGTTAGACGAGGAATGATCATTGCGGATAATGACCCAATGATCACAACAACAAGCAAGATCTCAACAAGCGTGAAACCGTTAGGTGCCTTACAGTAATACCTCATACATCTCCTTTTGTTGGTCATGATCAAACTATTGCGCCAGTACGTCCATCTGAAAGATCGGTAACAACATAGCGATAACAATAAACCCGACAATAGCACCGACGATCAGGATCATCAACGGCTCTAAGATCGCTGTAAAAGCTTTAACAGCATCTGAAACTTCCTGCTCATAGTTATCCGCGATATCGCGTAGCGTATCTTCCAGCAAGCCGGATTCCTCTCCAACAGTGATCAAGCTGACGATCATCGATGGAATAAACTGGCAGTCCTGAAAACTCTTGGACAATGAATTCCCCGCTTCTAATCCGACCTTGATCCTTAAGAAATCCTGACGGATCAGTTCGTTAGTTAATGTTGGAACAGCCACCTGTAAAGCCTTTAAAAGCGGAACGCCGCTATGGATCAAGATCTCTAAAGTGCGACAGAAACGCGCAAGTTCGACATTGAGCAAAAAAGGACCTAATAATGGCATCCTCAAAAGTATTCGATCAAGCATTCGCTTACCATTTCGACTCTGCGCCCAGCGTATGCATGAAAAAATCAATAAAACGACCAAAGGAAAGATAATAAACCAGCCTTGACGCAAGATCTTGCTGGTCGCCATCAAAAATTGTGTCGGCAAAGGCAAATGCTGTCCGGCATTAATAAAAAGCTGGGAAATCTTTGGCATGACGAAAGTCAAAATAAAAATGATCGTCAAAAAACCGACACCTGCCATAAAAACAGGATAGGCCAAGGCTGTACGGACCTTGCCTAAAAGTTCGTTCTGGGTCCTTTGATGGTCGGCGATCGTTAAGAGGATCTGCCGCAAGTTACCTCCCTCTTCGCCAACGCGGACCATGGCCACATACAAAGATGAGAAAACTTTCGGATGGTCGGCCAAGCAATCAGAAAAACTTCGCCCATCTGAAATGCCTTGACGGATATCATCAATAATAAAAACAAGCATTGATCGCGGTGATTGCTTCTTAATGATCTCTAGGGCCTTAAGGATCGGGATCCCTGATTTAATCAAATTCGATAACTGACGAGTAAAAAGATACGTCTCTTTAAATGATAGGGCAAGATTGGTGCGACTTGGACGCCCGACGCCTTGCCGTTTGCGCTCAGCGACTGACACTGGCAGTATATCCTGTCGGCTGATCAGTTCTACCGCCTCATCAGGATTACGTGCCTCAATGCAGCCTTGCGCTACATCTCCTGTCTTTGTCTTTCCGCGGTACTCGTAAATCGGCATAAAACCTCTCGTTATTTTTTATTGGAAATTGATTGCATTTTCTGGCTGACGAGCTGAGCCAGCTTGTTGCGATCAGCACTGGAAATATCTAGAAAATAGGCTACAACATGGTAGCGCTCAACATCTTTTTCTTTCTCGACACGACAGACTTTAGCCAAACACTCCAGGGATTCTTTTTTCTGATCATCAAAGTAAATACGGATCTCGATTACCGACCCTACCGGCAAAGGCTTCTCGGAATCGATCACAACCCCACCCGCGCTAATATTGCGCGTTGTGGTCGCGTATTCGATATCCTTGGCATGCACGACCAAAACATCGGGATCGCTTTGAAAAATACGATATAGAACATTGAGCTTCTGATCTACGCGTGGATACACCCGCCCATCTTGCTTCTTGTCATCTAACTCTGATCTTGAGATAAGGCGCACCGTATTTTTCTGAAAAGATGTTGGCGCCTTGGCAGATATCGGGGGCTTCATTGGAAGAACCGCTTGTTCCAGCGACTTTACCGCTGGAACCTGCTCCCTTGATGTCACGTTCATCACTTCCTCGGGGGTAGTAATACCTTGCAAGACTCGACGCCAACCATCCTGGCGCAACGTACGCATGCCGTTGGCAACGGCGATTTTTTTAATGGTCTCAGCATGAACCCCTTGAAAGACAGCATGACGGATGTCATCGTTCATGACCAATATCTCATAAATAGCAGTCCGTCCATAGTACCCTGTACCGTTGCAACGGTCGCACCCTTTTCCCTGAAAAGCCCGAATACGGCTTAAATTGTCGATCGCAAGATCAGCAGCGATCTCCTCTTTTAGCTGTGGAGGACAAGGAACTTCTTCCTTGCAATTCTGACAAATAACCCGTACGAGGCGCTGAGCGACGAAACCTTCGATACTTGAAGAGATCAAATAAGGCTCGATCTTCATTTCGATCAAGCGTGTGACCCCGCTAGGAGCATCATTAGTGTGCAGGGTTGAAAAGACCAAATGCCCAGTTAACGCTGTGCGAATAGCAATTTCAGCGGTTTCAAGATCGCGAACCTCTCCGACCATGATAATGTCCGGGTCGTGACGCAAAACACTGCGCAATCCAGCTGCAAAGGTCAATCCAGTCTTAGGGTTAACCTGAATTTGGGTGATATTTTCCATTTCATATTCAACTGGATCCTCAATAGTGATGATCTTTCTTTCCACAGAATTGATTTCATGCAAGCACGCATACAGCGTTGTTGTTTTTCCACTGCCAGTCGGACCTGTGACAAAAATAACACCGTGAGGTTTATGGATAAGCATCTGAAAAATATCAAGGTTGTCATTATCCAAGCCAAGGTCTTCCAACTTAAATTTCATGACCTTGGTCGGCAAGATCCTAACAACAATGCTTTCCCCTTGAGGTGTCGGGATCGTTGAAATGCGCAGGTCCAAGGTCTGTTCTTGGGTCTTGACAATGGCACTGCCGTCTTGTGGCGTGCGTTTCTCAACGATGCTCAAATTCGCCATGATCTTAATACGTGAAATGATAGCTGCGGTAAAATGCTTAACATCAGCCGGCAGCTGGGCATCAACCAATGCCCCATCGATACGATAACGAAACCTCACCTTGTCACGATACGGTTCAATATGAATATCCGTAGCTCTCTTGCGATAGGCTTCCAGAATGATCTGGTTAACAAGTTTTGCGACAGACGCATCTGTCCCTTTTTGATCGATTTCCTCAACACGATGGTCATGGGTATCATCGTCTGAAACTTTACGCTGAGGCTCCTTGGTCAGGATGCGGTCAATCATGTCTGCAGCAAAACCATAATATTTCTTTAACGCATCCAAGATATCCTTCTCGCAGGTCAAAAGGACCTTGGGTTGTAATCCCAAATGAAGCCTGATCTCATCCTGAAGCTTAACATCTAAGGGCGCTGAAACGGCGATCATCATGATCTTCCCATCAAAACGGACTGGCATAAAACGATAATACCAGGCAAACTTGACGGGAATCCGGTCAATGACCGATTGCTCGATAGACAGTGATGCGAGATCGACAGTCTCGATCTTATAAGTTTTTTGCAGCGCGCCCAGAATCTGCTGCTTGGTCACAAGCCCATTGCGCATTAGATAAGCATCCAACCCTTCATCCGAGGCCTGAACCACCTTAAGGAACTCTTGGAGCCTTTCTTTCGTTATGGCACCAGCATAAACAAGGGCTTCAAATAAGATTTTATCTGAGGGTTTCATCATTATTAGCGAATTAGATCTTTGGGGCCTTACCGATCATATAGAAATCTTCGGGCTTTACTTTGTCGTAGTCACCGCTCAAGATGCGCGAACATCCATCTATATTATCTTCGATCGGCACATATTCACCTTTTTTACCTGTAAAAACTTCGCTGACCGTAAAGGGCTGAGTCATAAAATTGAGCAATTTTTGAGCACGGCTATAAATAAGACGGTCTTCTTTATTCAACTCTTCAATGCCAATAACAGCAACAATACGTTTCAAACCATTGTATTTATTGAAATGCTGGATCATGTTTTGAGCGACATCAAAATGCCGTCGGCCAACGATGTTTGGATCCAAGTTCCCACAGCTGCTCATCAGCGGATCAATGGCTGGATACATACCTTTCTGGACCAGGTCACGCGAAAGAACAACCGTGCCGTCTAAGTAACTAAAAATAGCAACAACCGCCGGATCGGTCATGTCATCCGCCGGCACATAGACCGCCTGAAGGGCCGTTACCGATCCTCCTCCATCAACGGACCTAATGCGCTCTTGAATGTAGCTAACCTCCGATGCCAAGGTCGGCTGATATCCTGTTTCCGCGGGAACCCTCCCTAGCAACGTTGAAACTTCTTGACCTCCCTGGATAAAACGAAAAATATTGTCCATAAACAATAGGACATCCTTATTCTGATCCTGTAGATATTCAGCCAATGTTATTCCCGTGTTGACGACTTCAGCACGAGCTCCCGGCGGCTGGTCCATCTGCCCAAAGGTCATCATAACACGATTCAAAAGCTTATTATCACCTAGCTCGTGAAAAAGCTCATTCCCTTCGCGAATACGCTCTCCGATCCCCGTAAAAACACACGCGCCATCATGAGCCTTAACAATATTATTGATAAGCTCCAGAATAACAACTGTTTTTCCGCAACCCGCCCCTCCTAAGATCCCGGTCTTGCTGCCTTTGACCAAAGGAAAAAGTATGTCAAAATATTTCATGCCAGTCTCAAGCACTTCAGGTTTTTCACCTTTTTTACGCTTAAGATCAAAGGGAACCTGGCGTGGATAGCGACGGATCGGAACAGATCTCTCAGTAACGATCGGGCCTCCGTTATCCAAAGGTCGGCCTGTCGCGTCCATAACACGTCCAAAGCAAGAATCTCCTATGGGAATAGCGATCGGTTGGAATGTGTTATAGCAAATACTTCCTTTTTGAAGATTCAAGGTATCCTGAATGGAGACACAACGAACAAGTTTCTGCGTTAAATGTTCCGCGCACTGAAGCTTAACAAGCTTTTTATCAAACGTTTCCGAGTGAATAACATCGTAAAGCGCAGGTATATCGTCTGGATTATCAAAGCTAATATCAACAACCGGCCCTTGAACACACACGATCTTTCCAATGCCACGCCCAAGCTTGCTTAACTCAGATAGTGGTGATTCCTTAAAGGTTGGTTCCTCTGCCCGAGCTGATTGGCTATTTTGAGGTTGAATATTTTCCTGCCCCTGCTGTTCGCCCATTTCAAGAGCTCCTCATCTTTTAACGTTTTCCGCCGGTCATCATACGCGATGTAAAAACCTCACGCATGCTTTTATTAATATCAGATTTCTTGGCCTTATTAAATGTCATCTGAATGCCTTTTTTCTGCTTTTGCATCTTCTGAAGACTGCTTTCTAGCTGCTGGGACTGAGCAGCGGCTTCCGAGATGGTCGTATCGTGCAACATCTCATAGAGACGGCATGCAAGCCACATGGAAGAAAGCTGTTCAATGATGTCTGCAGGGTCAGATTCTTCGATCACGTGCTCGATATTATCAACGAACTCCTCCTGCTTCGTTAAAAGCTCGTCGCAAGGCAACAAGTTAACCAGCCGAGGCTTTTGTACCATAAAATTCTTCGACCAGGGATAAATAACGATCGCGCGTCCCATGCGGCCTTCCATGACCTCAGAGAACAAATAATCTTTTAAGTTGATCGCAACCTGATAAAGGCCGGTTTCCTGAATGTCCTCAAAAACTTTTGTCTCAAGGCCCTTGGTAATGGGTGCTAATTTTGCAGCGCCTTTTCTTCCGACGGGAATAACGACACAGTTTGGTGTCTTTTCTATTTCTGCAGCAGCCGCCCGAATGACCTTTGTGTTCAGATCCCCCATAAATCCTGCTTCAGAGGTGATCACGACTAAGCCTGTTCGCGGATTGTCATTGGAAACCAATGGATGCCGAACACGCGAAAGGCTGATCATGCGAAAAAACTCGACAAAAGACTCTCCAAAACGCGCGAACCTATCTTTACGGGTCGCCAATGTATGAAATTTATTATCGGCAACGTCCTTAAGGATCTGGATAATGGAAACCAACTCAATGATATCATCCAGATCCCCTTTGATCTTATTGGCTTTTCCCATAGCATGCGACCATCAGTAACGTTGCAATTGTTTTTTAAGTTTGACACCTGTCTCTTCAATGAGACTCTTTAGACTCCCATCTAGAACAAGGCTTCCAAATCTTAACGAAACGCCACCTAAGATCTTTGGGTCCGCATGATAAACAAAAGTTAACGCTCTTTTTAACTTGTCCGCCAAAACCTGCTCCACACGCCCCTTCGCCTCTATCGACAGATCGACCGCTGTTATAATATCGATCGTGTTTACATCGGGGCTTATCTGTGAGGCGTCGATCGCCTTGAAATTCTCAACAAATTCACTTACGAGTTGATCCTTAAAAACTGCTGACGATTTCTCGCTAAGGATCATGCTGAAGATCTTGGCGCACTCATCAGTTAATTTTAATTGCAACTCTTTTTCGATCTCTTTACGAACAGCATCTTTCGTACGCTGAGCTTTATTGACAACATCTTCAGCCTCAGCCCGGGCCTTGTTCAAAACCTTCTGGCGTTCTTCCTTGGCCTTCTCTTCCCCCTCTTCTAGCATTTGCTTGACAAGCTTCTCGGCTTCGGCCTTCCGCTTTTCCAACTCTTCATTAGCTTCCTTGATCTTTTGGTTCAATTCTGCTTGCTTTGCCCGCGCAGCTTCTGTTTCCGTGTTCAAACGTCGGACAGCCCCTTGCGTTGTCCCTATCAGGACCTTATGCAAGAAGAAAATAATAACGCCTGTAATAATAAAATTGAGAACAATGAATTGAAAGATCAGCATTAAACTCATACTAAGTCTCCTTTATCCGCCCCCTTGCCCATAATCAGATAAAACATGGTACAGCATTGTCAACATACCGAAAGAAATGATCTCTAAAGCAACAAGCTTTGCGATAATATTTGTTTGGATGGCCGGGGTCTTGCTCGGAAAACGACCGATCCTGTTCATCAGTTTCGATCCTAAAATCGCTGTTCCGATGCATGGCACGCCCATGATGAACGTGAAGACCAGAAATAGAATGAGCATGGGACCCATAAAACCCTCACCTTCCGAACAATTGAAAGATAACTAAGATCGCAATGATCGATAACGCCTCAACAAAAATGAGCATAATAATGATGCCCATAAAGATCTTCGATGCGGCCGACGGATTACGTCCTAACGCCTTAACGACCGCATAGCCTAAAACGGCAATGACAACCGATGGCCCCATAACGCAAACAAACATAATGGAAATAATAAGAAAAGTTTCACGCCATTGCATACGCGCCTAAGGCTTGAACGCCTTACTCCTCCTTGTCAACACTATAAGCAATATCATCTTCTTTCTTAGCGATCTTTCTTTCTCGCGGTTGCGGCTCGATCAGGATAATGCAATCATTCGCGAAAAAACGCACAATGCCTGATTTGATCGGAATGCTTTCCTTCCAGTCAATGATGATGTTGCCTGGCTGCAGAATGCCTAAGACCGGAAAATGATAAGGCAACAACTCGTATTCACCTTGATCTCCATAAAGGAAAACACTTTCAACCTCATTTTCATAAACAAGCGCATCCGGGGTCATGACCGTTAACTTAAAAGTGATGCGATAGTGAGCCATAAATGACTATTTTTTGCCTCCATCCTTACCAGATGTGGCTTGATCTAGAGCATCAACACCCACAAAACCGCTCTCTTCCTCTTCCTCATCCTTAGGACGCTTTTCCTGCGCTTCCTTGACATACTGAGTAAGGATCGCTGTCATCCTGCTTTCGATCTCCTCTGTCAGATCTCTTTTTTCTTTTAACATCACCACAAAATCTGGATCGACTTTTTGCGCATAATCAAGGATCGACAGTTGAAATTCCTTAACTTCAGGGATCATAAGCTCGTACAACAACTTCTTCTTAAGCGCATAAAGGATCATAACCTGGGCGGCCAAAGGGACCGGCGAGTCCTTGTCTTGCTTAAGGATCTCGCTTAAGATCTCACCGCCTTTAAGCTGTTGTTGGGCCTCCTCTGATTGTCCTGAAGTCTTTAGCTTGGAAATGCGCATCAACTCCTTGTATTGCACGTATTCAAGACGCAAAGATCCGCTAAGCTTCTTAATCGCTTTCCACTGGACCTTGCTTCCAACGCGGGAAACGGAAAGACCAAGATCGACCGCTGGCTTTTGGCCTTCACCAAAGAGCGGAGTACTAAGATAGATCTGTCCGTCGGTCATCGAAACAAGATTGGAGGAAATATAACCCGTTAAATCACCCTCGAGGATCTCGACGATTGGGAAAAATGTGATCGATCCATTACCATGCGCTTTATCCATATAGGCCGCACGCTCGATCATCTTGGAATGAAGATAAAAAATATCCCCAGGGTAGGAATCACGGCCAGGGGGACGCCCTAGCAAGAGAGAGATCTCGCGATAAGACCATGCGTGTTTGGTAAAATCATCGAAGCCAATAAAAACATTTTGCCCCTTATGCATAAAATATTCTGCAATAGAACAAGCGACATAAGGTGCTAAATATTGCTGCCCCGGCGGCGCATTCGCGTTGGCGGCAACAATAAGCGAATAATTAAAAACCTCATGATCCTGAAAAAGCTGAACAACTTTTGCCAACGCTGAGCGAGCTTTGCCAATGGCACAAAAGATACAGATAACCCCCGTATGCTTCTGGTTAAGGATCGTATCAGTGATAATGGTTGTTTTCCCTGTCATCTTATCGCCTAGAATCAGTTCTCGCTGTCCTAACCCAACAGGGATCATTGCGTCAATAACCTTGATACCAGTTTCTAGAGTCTTGCAGAGGGGATCACGTGTCAGAATCGAGGGAGCATCAATGAAGATCGGGTACATTGCATCGTTCTTCAGCGGGCCCAACCCATCCAACGGCTCACACAAAGGATTAACGATGCGCCCGATAAATTTGTCTCCAACGGGAGTGTTAAAAGGCTCAAGGGATGCCACTGCCTTATCCCCTGTCTTGATCTTTTCTTCCTCGCGAACGATCAAAATCTGGGCTTCTTCCTCATCAAAACCAAGAATAATTCCTTCCGTTCCATAACCAAAACGGATCAACTGCCCATTGATGCATCGCTGAAAACCGCGAACAATAACAATGCAACCGCGGATACAGCGAACAATACCTTCTTCCGTATATTTTAACGTGTTCACAAGTTTCTCCTCAGAAATAATCAACTTATTATATCATGGTCATCTGGCAAGACTATAAGAAAGTAAAAAAAGTGCTCTAGGATTTCTTTGTGGTTTCGTCTTCTGGGGCGCCAACTTCTTTTAATTGGCCTTTTGTTTCCGCAGCGTTCTCTTCTCCCATATACTGGGATCGCGCTCGCCAGGTAAAGAAATGGATAGCGGTAAAAATCGCGACAAACGCAAGTGTTCCCCAGATAATACGCCAAGTTGCCGTGATCGTAGGGCGGGTCCCAAAAAGAGCCTTTGAAATAGCTGAAATGCCTCGCAGTGCGCGGATCTTTTGAAGCACGTTGGTGACCTTGCTTTTATCAAGATCTTCGAGTTTCTTCATACGCTGGGCTGTGACGATTGCCAACAATCTCTCCAGCTCTTTCAAGGTTTGATCAGCTTCACGATAGCGCCCCCGATTAACACGATAGATGCCGATATCATCCTTGACATCACGCTTAACATTCTGAGCGTCTCGAATCTGGTTAAGATTGTTGAAGATCTTTTCAGATAAAAAACTTGCGCTACGCTCGTAGCTTTTTCCTTCCTCGTTCTTTGTGATCCCCTCGATGGCTTTTTTGGTGCGATCTTCCAGCGAATCAATCATTGGCTTGGGGATGTACCACGTGTTGCGAATCATAATGATATAACGCTTTTTTTCTGAAGGAAGAAATTCTTCCTCTTTTGTCAGATAGCATTGCTTTCGTTCCGGATCATAGCGCACATCAAAGCCTTGCGCGTCAACAATATCTGATAATCGCACTTCTTCTGGTAAATAGTGCTTATGAACGATCGTATTATTCTCATTCTTCTTTGGATTTTCAACCTCGAGCACCATCTTTACGGTTCCTTCTTTTTCCGGTTCAGCAACAGCAGATTGAAGATACTCGAGATTAAATGCATTCTGCTTAAGCTCTTGCAATGTCGCAAGATTCGCCCTATACTCCTCGATGCGACGTTCAACATTGGTCGCAAATTCATCCTGACGTCTCAAAATGTAATCAAGCTTGTTGACCATGACACCTTGCAGCATAACGGCAGAATCATACGTTGGAGAATCTTTTAAAAGCTCAAGATTTTTACTCAATTGATCCTTAATGATGTCAATATCCGCTAGATTGACCTTCCACACATCCCTTACTTCGACCTTGAATGCTTTGGACTCTTTTGGTTGAAGCAAAAAAGAGCCAGAAACATAATATTGTGATCTTTCAAGATCAAAATCAACCTTCAAATCGCCTGTGCTTACAATATCCTCTGGTTTAAGCTCGGATGGCAAATAATATTTGAGCGGGGTATCTTTTGCATCTTCAGCCCCGTTCACTGCCACTAAATTAATATAAAGATTTTGAGCACACACTTTTCCTGCAGTAAACAAAAAAACAAAGATAATGGCGCTCACAGCAAATAAAGTGGTCCTCATATTCCATTCTCTCAACTATTCACCGCTTTCAAACCAACTTTTAACGACAACATCCTGCTTGCCGATAGATTCTTTTAGAACATCGAGCTTTGTATTGATCTCATTAAGTTTTTCGCTGATCTTCTTAGGATCGTTCGCATCCTCTCGAGATAGCGGTTGAACAGCCATGCCATCACCATCAACACCTAAAGATTTCGCGGATTCACCTAAGAAGTTAGATAATTTTCCAAGCATTTCTGAGGCCATGTTTCCTGTATCAAGCTGGCTCTCGGAAATCGTCTCAGAAGCAATTTTCAGCTCATCCATGGCAGCATCTAGTTGCTTCAGCTTACCATAAACAGTCGGCGTTACGCCTTTAGCGCCGACCTCTGTACGGATACCCTGAGCTTCTCCCAGCGCAGCTTCAGCGCTACTTTTTGCTTTATCAACATTCTCTTTAATATTTTTTAATAAAGCCAATTCGCTAAAGAGGGTTTCTGCACCAGTATCATCTGAAGTGCCAACAAGAAGCTCGAGCGTATCAACATAGCTTGAAATGTCGTTTAAGAAACCAAAAACTGTTTCCGAGCCGATATCAGTTGTCGTCCCGAGATTTGTTTGTAAGGCCTCGACGATCGTATTAATATCGTTGATCTTCGATAGATCTAAGCTGGCTAGCTCGTCAACAACCTCGCCAAGTTGATCAAGCCCTTCGATCGATTGAACAGCTGCATAAACCTGAGCGATCTTGCCAAACAATGTTTGCGCGGATGCGGAATCGCCCGGTAACCCGATCTTTTCAACCGCGGTGTTGATTGTTTGGCACAAGGTCAGAACGCTGTTCACGCTCGTGACAAGTGTTTGCGCGTTACTCGCAAGATAAGCAATGCCACTCCAGTTAATGTTCGAGCTCGTCATAGATGCTAAGTCGCTCCAATTAATGCCTGCATGGCTTGTCATGCCCATATCAACCCAATTAATACCGGTTCCAGACATATATGAAATATCATCCCAGTTAACATCTGCCGTTGTCATAACTGCGAGATCATCCCAATTTACGCCTGCTCTTGTCATCACTTGGAAATTATTCCAATTAACCCCAGCGATGGTCATCTGGGCAAAATCAAACCAATTAACGCCTGTTTCAGTAAGCACTTGTAAATCGTTCCAGTTCACACCCGCCTCACTTAGAGCACCAATATCAACCCAATTAATACCTGCATCAGACAGCGCGCCAACATCAATCCAGTTAATACCGGTTTTGCTCAAGCTGCCGACATCTGACCAATTGATACCCGCACGCGTCAACCCGACAACATCAAACCAGTTAACACCAGACCGTGATAGCGCTGCAAAATCGCTCCAATTCACGCCAGCTTCAGATAAAATGCTAAGATCCTCCCAGTTGATACCTTTGGTTGTCAAATTGTAAATATCGTTCCAATTAATACCTTGCCGAGTCAAGCGATTAATATCAACCCAATTAACACCTGTAACGCTTAAAGTTTGCAAATCAATCCAATTGATCCCAGAAGAAGATAAGGTCTGAATATCAACCCAATTAATTCCTCCATCACTTAACATTGCGATATCAAGCCAATTAATGCCCTGTGTTGACATGTCATAGAGATTAAGCCAATTAACCCCCTGAGCAGTAAGGACATTAACATCTGACCAGTTGATGCCGCGAGAGGATAGATCATAAATGCTGTTCCAATTTGTTCCTTGTCGTGATAAAGCATAGATATCAATCCAGTTAATGCCTCGAGAAGACAGGTCATAAATGCTCAGCCAATTAATTCCAGTCTTGGAGAATTGATCGATATCCATCCAATTAATGCCCTGGCGACTTAAAGCGTTGACGTCTGACCAGTTGATACCCTTGGCTGAGAGGTCGTAGATGGAGAGCCAGTTAATGCCCTGAGTAGTTAAAACATTGACGTCTGACCAGTTGATGCCTGTGCTTGAGAAATCGTAGACAGACAGCCAATTGATGCCTGCTCTGGAGAGAGCGTTGATATCGTTCCAGTTGATACCTTTTGCTGAGAGGTCGTAGATGGAGAGCCAGTTAATACCTGTTCTAGAAAGAGTATTGATGTCTGACCAGTTGATGCCCTTAGCTGAGAGGTCGTAGATGGAAAGCCAGTTGATACCTTTGGAGGAAAGATCATAAATGCTGGTCCAGTTGATGCCTTTGACCGAAAGATCGTAAATTCCTGTCCAATTGATGCCCACCATAGAAAGGACGTTTACATCTAGCCAGTTGATACCTTTTGCTGAGAGGTCGTAGATGGAGAGCCAGTTGATACCTGTTCTAGAAAGAGTATTGATGTCTGACCAGTTGATGCCCTTAGCTGAGAGGTCGTAGACAGACAACCAGTTGATGCCCTGGCGGGTAAGAACATTAATGTCGTTCCAGTTAATACCTGTGGACGAAAGATCGTAGATGGATAGCCAGTTAATGCCCTGGCGGGTTAAGGCGTTGACGTCTGTCCAGTTGATGCCCTTAGCTGAGAGATCGTAGACAGACAGCCAGTTGATACCTGTTCTAGAAAGCGTATTGATATCATTCCAGTTGATGCCTTTAGCTGAGAGGTCGTAGATGGAGAGCCAGTTGATACCTGTCCCGGAAAGAACGTTGACGTCATTCCAGTTGATGCCCTTAGCTGAGAGATCATAAACTGACAACCAGTTGATGCCCTGACGGGTTAGAACGTTGACGTCTGACCAGTTGATGCCCTTAGCTGAGAGATCATAAACTGACAACCAGTTGATGCCCTGACGGGTTAGAACGTTGACGTCTGACCAGTTGATACCCTTAACTGAAAGGTCGTAAACAGACAGCCAGTTGATGCCCTGAGTAGTTAAAACATTGACGTCTGACCAGTTGATACCCTTAACTGAAAGGTCGTAGATGGATAGCCAGTTGATACCTGTTCTAGAAAGAGTATTGATGTCTGACCAGTTGATACCTTTAGATGAAGCGTCATAAACAGATAGCCAGTTAATGCCCTGGCGGGTAAGAACATTAATGTCGTTCCAGTTAATACCTGTGGACGAAAGATCATAGATGGAGAGCCAGTTGATACCTTTTGCTGAGAGGTCGTAGACCGAGAGCCAGTTGATGCCTGTTCTGGAAAGAACATTGATGTCATTCCAGTTGATACCTTTAGCTGAGAGATCATAAACCGACAGCCAGTTAATGCCCTGAGTAGTTAAAACATTGACGTCTGACCAGTTGATGCCCTTAGCTGAGAGGTCGTAGATGGAGAGCCAGTTTATGCCCTGAGTAGTTAAAACATTGACGTCTGACCAGTTGATGCCCTTAGCTGAGAGGTCGTAGACTGATAGCCAGTTGATACCTTTGGAGGAAAGATCATAAATGCTGGTCCAGTTGATGCCCTTAGCTGAGAGGTCGTAGACCGAGAGCCAGTTGATGCCCTGGCGGGTCAGGACGTTGACGTCTGTCCAGTTGATACCTTTGGCCGAAAGATCGTAAATACCCGTCCAATTAATACCTGTCCCAGAAAGAACGTTGATGTCATTCCAGTTGATGCCCTTAGAAGATAAGTCGTAGATACTGCTCCAGTTGATGCCCTGGCGGGTTAGGACGTTGATATCTGACCAGTTGATACCTTTAGCTGAGAGGTCATAAACTGACAACCAGTTGATGCCCTGACGGGTAAGAACATTAATGTCATTCCAGTTAATACCTGTGGATGAGAGGTCGTAGACCGAGAGCCAGTTGATGCCCTGGCGGGTTAGGACGTTGACATCTGACCAGTTGATACCTTTAGCTGAGAGGTCGTAGATGGAGAGCCAATTGATACCTGTTCTGGAGAGAACATTGATGTCATTCCAGTTGATACCTTTAGCTGAGAGGTCGTAGACCGACAGCCAGTTGATGCCCTGGCGGGTTAGGACGTTGACATCTGACCAGTTGATACCTTTAGCTGAGAGGTCGTAGACCGAGAGCCAATTGATGCCCTGGCGGGTAAGAACATTAATGTCATTCCAGTTAATACCTGTGGATGAGAGGTCGTAGACCGAGAGCCAGTTTATGCCCTGAGTAGTTAAAACATTGACGTCTGACCAGTTGATACCTTTAGCTGAGAGGTCGTAGATGGAGAGCCAGTTGATACCCTGGCGGGTCAGGACGTTGACGTCTGACCAGTTGATGCCCTTAGCTGAGAGATCGTAGATGGAGAGCCAGTTGATACCCTGGCGGGTCAGGACGTTGACGTCTGTCCAATTGATACCTTTGGCCGAAAGATCGTAAATACCCGTCCAATTAATACCTGTCCCAGAAAGAACGTTGATGTCATTCCAGTTGATGCCCTTAGAAGATAGGTCGTAGATACTGCTCCAGTTGATGCCCTTAGCTGAGAGGTCGTAGATGGAGAGCCAGTTAATGCCCTGGGTAGTTAAAACATTGACATCTGACCAGTTGATGCCCTTGGCTGAGAGATCGTAGATGGACAGCCAGTTGATGCCTGTTCTGGAAAGCATATTGATGTCATTCCAGTTGATACCTTTAGCTGAGAGGTCGTAGATGGAGAGCCAATTGATGCCCTGGCGGGTAAGAACATTAATGTCATTCCAGTTAATACCTGTGGATGAGAGGTCGTAGACCGAGAGCCAGTTGATGCCTGTTCTGGAAAGAACATTGATGTCGCTCCAGTTGATGCCCTTAGAGGAAACGTCATAAACGGATAGCCAGTTGATGCCTGTTCTGGAAAGCATATTGATGTCATTCCAGTTGATACCTTTAGCTGAGAGGTCGTAGATCGAGAGCCAGTTGATGCCCTGGCGGGTAAGAACATTAATGTCATTCCAGTTAATACCTGTGGATGAGAGGTCATAGATGCTGCTCCAGTTGATACCTCTGGCTGAGAGATCGTAGATTCCAACCCAATTGATACCCGTCCTAGAGAGGACATTGACATCTGACCAGTTAATGCCTTTAGAAGATAAGTCGTAAATACTGCTCCAGTTAATGCCCTTAGCTGAGAGGTCGTAGACAGACAGCCAGTTGATGCCCTGAGTAGTTAAAACATTGATGTCTGACCAGTTGATGCCCTTAGTTGAGAGGTCGTAGATGGAGAGCCAGTTGATGCCCTGGCGGGTAAGAACATTAATGTCATTCCAGTTAATACCTGTGGATGAGAGGTCGTAGACCGAGAGCCAGTTGATGCCCTGGCGGGTTAGGACGTTGACATCTGACC